>ENA-UEQX01002397-UEQX01002397.1-human-gut-metagenome-genome-assembly--contig:-NODE-2397-length-10685-cov-4.348322_pt1 | contig 10685 bp, 9 predicted proteins | sample MGYA00242952_ERZ507952 | MGnify/ENA primary metagenome ERZ507952 (study PRJEB26167, sample SAMN06115425) | human gut metagenome | host: Homo sapiens | place: China:Sichuan | collected 2015-04-07... | reverse complement strand
AACATAGTGATTATGATATCAATACTTTTAGAGTAGCGGACTGCTTTAAAGATGCGAAATACACGAAAAGTTCTAAAAAGACGGAAAATCTTGAGTAGTCGTAAACTTCCGCTAAGAACCGTGATGGAAGGGAGAATGGAAATTTAATCAACAATTGTCATTGGGGGATATAACAAATATGCTATTCTTTCAAAATAAAAATATATTTAAAACAACCGCATCTGCCCGTCCACCCAGCTTTTCTGCACAGCCTCATGAATCACATCCTCAGGGTGCAGATTCCCAATCAAAAAAGGCGAGTGCGGATCGTGATTTGCATAGTTCTGTCGTACTGTCTGCTCGTCATAATTGGCATAGCAGTAGCGGCACAGATGCGGGCAGGTGTTGTAAGCCCCGATATCGTTTCCGAGAAAACAGGCACATTCTTTACGAAGTGGCTGTTTTTTGGGAAAGATTAGGGAAGTATGCAGGGCGGTTTCATAAACTTGCTGTGTCATGCATCCGCTGCAATCGGCACCATAAGGAGCAAGCTCGTCTCCCTCTCCGCAAGGGCGCACTGTCATACCATGCGTGGCTGCAATTTCAATCATTTCTTTTCCGAGAAAAATACGGTCATCTTTACCGACACTTCGTACTTCCGGAAAATTCTTCCTTACTTTCTGATACAGGTCGATAAAACTGATCACACAGGTTTTCGTAGCATCACAAAGGCGGGCTGCTATATGTTCAAATGCTTTCAGGTGATAGTCCACCGTGTATGTCTCATCCAGAAAAATTGGGTCATAGCGCCAAGCCATAGCATCGGGACCAACGATTTCAGATAACGCTAAAAAGCTGTCGATCACTTTTTCCTTATCCGGAACATGAGGCTCGATATCGGTGCCGTAAGGCGTGATCGTGACAAACCAATACATGCCGAAAGGCTTTAATAAATCCATATATTGTAGCATAGGAGCTGGATTTTTCGAGCAAAAACCGATCAGGTCTACAAATGTCGGATCGAGGCGGTATTTTGTCACCTGCACCGGGTTGTAGGGATTGCGTACAAGAACGTAACCGTCCTTTATTCTGTTTGTAAACCATTCCGCATAAAATGCCGGAATGTCGGTTCTCATGCCTGTCTGTAAGATCATAATTGGCTCCCACCTTTCCAGAGTAAAATAGAACATAAAATTTTTATACGAAAACGAGTATGGTTCAGCAGTAATAAAATAATGGTAAACGAACTTTTGGAAAAAAGTCAAGAAAGAGTTCTGCCAGAAAATGAACAGATGTAACAATTGCTATTCCAACGATGAAATGGTAAAATGGATTGTAAATAATTAGGTCATCTGGAAAACGACAAAAGAAAAGGGACGGAATAATGAAAAACAAATTCATAATACTTACAATAACAGGACTGTTGCTTGCATCATTAGCTGCGTGTGGAGGTTCCAAGACACCGGATGCGTCAAAAAATACGGCAGATCAGGAAGCGCAGAATCAGAATCAGGACCGTCAGGGAACATCTGACACTATTCAGGGTGACATAGAGGAAAATCACGGAAGCGATGATACGGAAGGTAGCAGCGACAGTGCAGAAAATGCAAGCGAAAACCAAAGTGGTGATCTGACATTCGCGGATCTTGCAAAATATTCATTCGAATTTTGCAGTGGAGCCGGTGGCTGGTCTACCGATTTTGAAATTGAAAAAGATGGCTCTTTCAAGGGAAACTACCATGATTCTGACATGGGAGACACCGGGGAAAACTATGAGGATGGAACGAGGTACATTTGCGGCTTTTCGGGAGATTTTACCGGATTGACCAAAATCAATGATTACACTTATGAGATGAAAATGGAGAATCTTACCTATGAGGAGACTCCGGGAAAAGAAGAAATCGCAGATGGTGTGAAGTACATTTATACAGATGCTTATGGTCTGGAAGGAACGGATACGTTTAAAGTGTACCTTCCGGGTGCACCGGTGAGTGATCTGTCAGAGGAAGAGTATTTCTGGGTGCGTACAGCAAATGAAAATGGTGCAGAAGAATCGCAGGATACACTGACGATTCCTGTCATTGTGAATGAGAAAATGGAATATGGAATTTATTCTTACAAGAGAATGACACCATATGAGGAAGCGCAGAGTACATTAAATACTTATCAAGCATCCTATGATGCAGCAGAGGAGGAGCTTAAAAAAGCAACTCTACAGTCCCGAATGGACGACTACGCTATGCAGATGTATGATATCAGCGATTCCTGCTTAAATGAAATCTGGAATCTTGTAAAATACAATACAAGTGAGGAAAAGTTCAATGAAATTCTTAATGAGCAGAGGAAATGGATCGCAGACAAAGAAGCGGTAGGTAATGAGATCATGGAAAATAATGGTGGATCTGCTGCGCTGATGGATAGCAGTCAAGTAATGGCAGAGCTTACCATGGAGCGCTGTGAAGAACTGGCAGATTATTTGAAGTAAGATGGAAAAAGAGGACAATTTATGTAGATTTCAAGTAGATTTACTCTGGCGGTGCACCTTTTTATGTGTGCGGACACCTTTCAAAATGAATATAAAGTGACGAGCGATTTTATTGCGGCAAGCACGAACGTGAATCCGGTCATTATTCGAAAACTGTTATCACAGTTGAAGGCAGCAGGACTGCTTGAGGTGGCACGTGGCACTGGTGGAACGAAAATTGCAAAACCATTGGACGAGATTACGTTGCAAGCTTCCAGTCCGTCCATCACAGGCACCACTTTCAAGTTTGACATGAATCTTACCATTCGGTTTATTGTATTTCACCGCATTATTTAAAATATTTACAAAAATCTGCCGGATTTGCAGAGGAACGCATTTTTACAGACGCAAGCTGATCAGTTTGACCGGATTATTTTTTATGTGTTCAAGGATTTGGATCGCGAAATTTATACGTCTCTGCTTGGATAAAAGAGATTATCACAATATTGTAATTCCCTACTCCCTATGATATTCTGAGTATGTTTCAAAATAGAAATCAGAGGAGAAAATTATGAAAAATCAAACGACAAAAAGAAGTTCTTTTTCAGGAAAAATCGGTTTTGTGCTGTCAGCAGCCGGAGCATCCGTGGGATTGGGGAATATCTGGCGGTTTCCATATCTGGCAGCCAAATACGGCGGAGGTATTTTCCTGCTTATCTATATCATTCTGGCATTGACCTTTGGCTATACGATGATCATGGCGGAGACATCGTTGGGACGTATGACGAAAAAAAGTCCGGTAGGAGCATTTGCTTCCTTTGGAAAATCACATTTGTCTTGTCTGGGAGGCTGGATCAATGCAATCATTCCGGTTTTGATCGTGCCATATTATTCGGTGATCGGTGGATGGGTTTTAAAATATCTGGTTGAGTATGTCAGAGGACATGCGCAGACAGTTGCAGAAGATGGTTATTTTTCTGCATTTATCTCAGATGGATTTTCCACGGAAATATGCTTTGTGATCTTTTCTGTGATCACATTGGCGATTATTTATGCGGGTGTGCGCAATGGAATCGAGCGTGTCTCCAAATTCATGATGCCGATACTTGTTGTGTTGTCTGTGATCATTGCAATTTATTCTGTGACAAGACCAGGGGCTTTGGCTGGTGTGAAATATTTCCTTGTGCCGAATATCAGTAACTTTTCATGGATGACCGTTGTGGCAGCCATGGGGCAGATGTTTTATTCGCTGTCGATTGCGATGGGTATTCTCATTACGTTTGGTTCTTATATGAAAAAAGAAACTTCCATTGAAGAGTCTACAAAGAATGTTGAGATTTTCGATACAGCAATTGCAATTATGGCAGGACTAATGATCATTCCGGCAGTGTTTGCTTTCTCTGGCGGAGATCCGGACACATTACAGGCTGGACCGGCATTGATGTTTATTACAATCCCAAAAGTTTTTGCAAGTATGGGATTTGGAACTTTTGCGGGAGTAATGTTCTTCTTGCTTGTACTTTTTGCGGCACTTACCAGTTCAATCGCACTGACGGAAAGTGCGGTATCCACGTTTGAAGATGAACTTGGGTGGAGCCGGAAAAAATCTACGGTGCTCTGTGGCGTGATCATGATCGCACTGGGAAGTCTGTCTTCGCTCGGATACGGACCTCTGGCAAATGTGAAGATCATTGGCATGCAGTTTTTGGATTTTTTTGATTTCCTGACGAACTCTGTCATGATGCCGATTGCGGCAATTGCTACCTGTCTTTTTGTTTCAAGGGTTGTCGGGGTAAAGAGAATCGAAGAAGAAGTGACATACGGTGGCGGCACATTCAAAAGAAGAAAAGTCTTTCTGTTTATGATACAGTATCTGTGTCCGATTTTTGCTGGAATCATTTTATTAAGCTCTGTCGCAAATGCATTTGGATGGATTTCCATGTAAATGCATTTGCGATAGGAAGGAACTTATTTTTTCAACATTCCATAATGCTCTTCCATGTTTCCACCGAAGATGGCATTTTTATAGCCCAGTTTCTTAAAGGCTTTGACCGCTTTTTCCGGTCTGAAATTATAACTGCCGATGATATAGAGAGAAGTTTCCTTATCCGGGAATCTTCTTAAGATTCGGTCTTCCGTGATTTTATCCAATGGGATATTGACCGCACCGGCAACATGTCCGTGGTTAAATTCATCTTTGGTACGACAGTCGATCAACATGGCGTTCTCAGAAGTGTGAGCCTTGTTGATTGCTTCGTTCACTGTCAGTTTTTTCTTGAAAATACTCATTTTATCTCTCTCTTTCCAAAAAAGTATAATGATACAATTTTACTACGGAAAATATTTTGCGTCAACGAAAAAGCAGATGTATTTTCTTTTTTTGTGTGATAAAATTATTGCATGTATGAGTGGGCATGAAATGTGTTTGATATAGAAGGGATAGCACAGATGATCAATATTGCAATCGTTGAAGATGAAGCTATGTACGCAAAGCAGCTGCAGGAGTTTTTGCTGCAGTATCAGAAGGAGAATGGAGAAGTATTCAATATTACCGTTTATTCAGACGGGGATCAGATCGTACATAAGTATAAGTCACAGTTTGACATTATCCTGATGGATGTGGAAATGAAGTTCATGGATGGAATGTCCGCGGCAGAGGAGATCCGCAAGGTTGACACAGAGGTTGTCATTATTTTTATTACGAATATGGCGCAGTATGCGATCCGCGGGTATGCGGTGGATGCACTGGATTATGTGTTAAAACCGGTGTCATATTTTGCATTTTCGCAGAGATTAAACCGTGCGATCAGTCGTATGAAGAAACGTGAGCAGAAGGTCATCACTGTGAACATCAAGGGCGGCGCTGTCCGGATCAATATTGCAAATATTTATTATATCGAAAGTCAGGGGCACAATCTGGTTCTGCATACGATCCTTGGTGACTATGAATCGGCTGGCACGATGAAAGAGGTCGAGGAAAAGCTGCAGGGACTGAACTTCTGCCGTGGAAATAAAGGCTATCTCATTAATTTACAGCATGTTGAGGGACTTCAGGATGGATGTGCGGTTGTAAAGGGTGAACCGTTGCTTTTAAGCCGCTCCCGCAAGAAAGAATTTATGGAAGCACTGACGAATTATTGGGGAGAGGTTGTGAAATGATCGATAATCTTATGCCGGATATTCCGCGAATTTACACGGCAGCTGCAGAGTGGATTGCCTGCCTGATTTTTATTTTTCCGTTGAAAAAGAGATTTGAGTGGTGGAAAAGTGCATTAATTATAGTAGGAATGTTGATCGTGCAGTCGGCTTTTCTGGTATCAACGGGTAATGTGTTAATTTATTTCTGGATACCGTGTATGATCATAGCAGTTTTTCTAATGATAGCGTTTATTTATTTGTGCTGCGATGTGAATTTTCGGGATGCCGGATATTTTGGTATGATCGCATTTGTTGTGGCAGAATTTATGGCATCCATGGAATGGCAGATTGTATGTTCGATCTGGACAAGACAATTGCCGGGTGCCGGAATGCAGGTACTTATGCTTGCAGCAGTTTATGGTGCAGTTGCGTTTTTATTATGGAAGTTATTGCAGCAGCATTTGCCAAAAGATGGAAAACTAAATATCAGTCTCAAGGAATATTTTTCGGCAGCGTTGATTGTGATAGCGGTATTTGCGGTCAGCAATCTAAGTTTTGTTTCCAATGCGGATACGTTCGCAAATGGATATGCGCTTGAAATCGGTCATGTCCGCACGATCGTTGATCTCGGTGGAATTGCCATTTTATATGCTCACCTGATCCAGTGTGGCGAGCTGCGTGTCCGCAGGGAATTAGAGGCGGTGCAGAATGTATTGCAGAATCAGTATGTGCAGTACAAGCAGTCGAGGGAGAGCATAGATCTGATCAATTATAAATATCATGATTTAAAGCACCAGATAGCAGTGCTGCGGAGCGAGACGGACCCGGAAAAAAGAAATGAATTTTTAAATCATATGGAAGATGAGATCAGGCAGTACGAAGCACAGAACAAGACCGGAAATAAAGTGTTAGATACGGTGCTTACGAGTAAAAGCTTGTACTGTGCAAAGCATGGCATTACATTTACGTGTGTGGCAGATGGAACGCTGCTTGATTTTATGGATATCATGGATATCTGTAGTATTTTTGGAAATGCACTGGATAACGCCATTGAGTGTGAGCTTAAGATTGCGGATAAGGAAAAAAGACTGATCCATGTAACGGTATCGCAGCAGAAGAATTTTTTGATCTTACGTTTTGAAAATTACTACGAAGGTAGTTTAAAAGTGAAAGAAGGGCGTTTTCTGACAACCAAGAAGGAAAAAGAGTTTCATGGTTATGGAATCAAGAGTATCCGCTATACGGTAAATAAATACGACGGTGCAGTCAGTATTGACACAAAAGAAAACTGGTTTGATCTGAAGATTTTGATTCCGATGAAAAAAACTGCATCTGACGGAGTGCAGAACGGATAACGGTGTCCAATAGAATACGTATGGATAAGTATTCGTAATTTTTGCTTTATAACGCTATGGTTTGTGCATTGTGCATGAAAACATAGCGTTATTTTTGTCTGAAACTCACAACGTGTAATACCGTTTATGCAAAAATAATGCAGATTATGCAATTTTTCCATAAGAAAAGTACTTTATGATAGATTATAACTACAAAGTCCGGAACGGACAAAATAAATCTTGGGAGGATAAATCCTCTCCTCGTCAGAGGACTCGGATTTTCCTTCAGAAAACAAGGGAGGATTTAGAGATGATCGAGTTTATTATTTCAATTCTGGTTCCTATTTTAGGAGGCCTCGGTGTCAGTGAAGCAGACGTTACAACTTATGTAACAAACTGCAGCGGATACATTTATGCAATCCTTATTTCTATTTTAGTATTGATTGTATTATTAGTAGCTGCACATTTTATTGCACCAAAAGGAAAAAGACACTTAGTTCGCTGGGGAGCTTCCTTAGCATGGGTACTTGCACTTGTGACCATGGTAAACATGGTTTGCTACGGACCGCTTTACACAAACCTTTCCGTTGTATTAAACGGTGGCGGAACAGTATCCGATGAAGCAAAAGCAGCAAGTAATGAAGTGATCAAAAAAGTCGGCGAAGAAGGTATGGTTCTTGTAAAAAATAATGGATTATTACCTCTTAGCAGTGATGTTGATTCCATGAACGTATTTGGATGGGCATCTACAAACCCTATCTATGGTGGTACAGGTTCAGGTTCTGCAGATACATCTTCTGTAGTAAGTATTTTACAGTCTTTATCAGATGCAGGATATAAGACAAATGAGTCCCTGACCAAAATGTACACAGATTATCGCGCAGACAGACCGGCTGCAACAATTTTAGGCGGAGACGGATCCTTTGATATCACATTACCGGAACCTACAGCAGATTATTATACAGATGATGTCATGGGCGAAGCAGAAAGCTTTTCTGATGTAGCAATGGTAGTGATCAGCCGTGGCGGTGGTGAAGGATATGATCTTCCTACAGACATGAACTCTGTTATCCATGGCACTTACAATGTGGCAGATGAAGTTTCTGTAAATCCTGCAAACTATGCATATACAAATATTTCCTACACTAACAACGGTGATTATGATGATTTTGATGCAGGAGAATCTTATCTTGAACTCTCTAATACAGAGGAAGCAATGCTTGATAAGGTTTGCTCAGAATTCAGTAAAGTAATCGTTGTGATCAACGCAAACAACCCAATGGAACTTGACTGGGTAGACAACTATGATTCTATCGGAGCAGTAATCCTTGCACCTGGTACAGGTCAGACAGGTATGGCTGCACTCGGTGAGATCATCAACGGATCTGTGAATCCATCCGGAAAAACAGTTGATACTTATGTAAAAGATTTAACACAGACTCCATACTATAATAACATTGGAGCATTTGCATACAACAATGTAGATGATTTAAAAGAAGCAATCGCAGCTTCTGATACAGCATACGAAGGAACAGTTTCCTTTGTTGATTATGTAGAAGGTATCTATGTAGGATACAAATATTATGAGACAGCATCTGATGATGGTGTGATCAATTATGAGGATGTTGTAAAATATCCATTTGGTTACGGATTATCTTATACAACATTTGAACAGAAAATGAATGATTTCTCTGATAATGGAGACAATGTAACATTCAATGTAACAGTTACAAATACAGGCGATGTTGCAGGTAAGGATGTTGTAGAAGTATACTTCACACCACCTTATACAAACGGAGGAATCGAGAAAGCTTCCGTAAACTTAATTGATTATGCAAAAACAGGTGAGATCGCACCGGGTGAATCTGAAACAGTTGAGTTTACGATCAACAAAGAAGATATGGCATCTTATGATGCAAATGAGATCAAAGTAGCAGGCGGCGGATATATTCTTGAAGCCGGCGAATACACAGTATCTGTCAGATCTGATTCCCATACAGTATTAGATCAGGCAAACTTTACTGTAGATTCAGATATCAACTACAGCGAGAATGCACGTACAACAGATAATGTAGCTGCAACAAATCAGTTAAATGATTACACAGCAGGAAATGTTACCTATCTTTCCAGAGCAGACGGATTTGCAAACTATGCAGAAGCTACAGCAGCACCGGCTGAAGAAGCTTATGTAATGGATGATGCAACAAGAAAAGAAGTAGAAGCAAACTCTACAGCATACTATGACTCTACAGCATATGACAATGCAGAAGATACAATGCCGACATTAGGATCTGACAATGGTCTTACATTAGCAGATTTAACAGGCAAGGCTTATGATGATCCGATGTGGGATCAGTTATTAGACCAGATGAGCTTTGAAGATATGTCATTACTTGTAAACCTTGGTGGATGGCAGACAGCTCAGATCGATTCTGTAGGAAAAGTTGCAACAAGTGACTGTGACGGACCTGCTGGAGTTAACAACTTCATTACAGGAACTTATGGAACACCATATCCGACAGAAGTATTAATGGCACAGACATGGAATACAGATTTATTATATGACCTTGGACTTGCAATGGGACAGGAGTATGCAGATGTAAATAACTATGGTGTATACGGTCCGGCAATGAACACACACCGTTCTGCATTTGCAGGAAGAAACTTCGAGTACTATTCAGAAGATGGTGTACTTGCAGGTAAACTTGCAGCCGCCCAGGTAAATGCGATGGCAACAAAAGGCACATACAATTACATCAAGCATTTTGCATTAAACGACCAGGAGACAAACAGATGTGCATTCTTACTTACATATTCTAATGAGCAGGCAATCCGTGAGATTTACTTAAAACCATTCGAATTATGTATCAAGAATTTTGACGGAACACAGATCGCAGTAATGTCTTCCTTCAACTGGATCGGAACTGTTCCGGCATGTTCAAATGAAGACACATTAACAACAATCCTTCGTAATGAGTGGGGATTCCAGGGAATGGTCATCACAGACTATGATGGTTCTTACGGATACATGATCACAGATCACTGCGTTCGTACAGGAAATGACCTGATGCTCGGATTTAGTTCTCAGGCATCTAACCAGCTGACAAATACAGAAAGTGCAACTCTTAATAACGCACTTCGCACATCATGCAAGAATATTATGTATACAATCGCAAACAGCGGTTATTATACAAATACTACTGATGATGGCGGAATGTCAAATATGACAAAACTCTTCGTGACAATTGATGTTGTAACAGTATTATTAGTAGTACTCTGCATGGCACTTGTGATTGTTCGCTATCGCAAAAAACATGCGAAAGCAGCAGCAGAAGTTGCTCCGGAAGAGAAAAAAGAAGAATAGATTATCAGGCACCCTGTGTGCAAAGATAACAGAACTTAAAATATGACAGGAAAGTCCCTGCGTGTTCGATAAGGAGCATGTGGGGGCTTTTTTATTTGCATGAATACAAATAAAAAATCTTAAGGCATGAAAAGAATAGTGTGTAGACGAATCGCATATGCTAATTAGGATTATGGGGATCCGCGTATTAAATGTAAGATAATGAGTGGGGATTTGCGTATCAAATGCGAGATGATGAACGGGGATTTGCGCATAATACACATTTACACGAACGGGGATTTGCGATATAATTTGTAAAAATAGTATATTTTTGGAAGGCGTATTCCATTATCTGGTGAAGGGGAGATGCTTTTATGGCTGAAACGGTTTTTAAAAGAAAACTATATAATGAAATTCTTGAATGGAA
>ENA-UEQX01002365-UEQX01002365.1-human-gut-metagenome-genome-assembly--contig:-NODE-2365-length-10774-cov-3.091428_pt1 | contig 10774 bp, 7 predicted proteins | sample MGYA00242952_ERZ507952 | MGnify/ENA primary metagenome ERZ507952 (study PRJEB26167, sample SAMN06115425) | human gut metagenome | host: Homo sapiens | place: China:Sichuan | collected 2015-04-07... | reverse complement strand
TTATAATTTGTCATGTATTCCCACAGAAATTTATTTACTGTATTTTTGATATGACATCAAAGATAAATGCCCTTTCTCTCTGATATCATATCCACTGGCTTTTTATTCTATCATAAATCCGACGAATTGTATCGTAAAAAAAGAAATCCCATGATCTTTCTTATTCCTTCAAAGGATAAGAAGAAAATCATGGGATTTTCTTTTGCACTGGTTCTATAACCTTATACCAGTCTCGTTAAAGATTATTTATTTTTCAGATATTCATCAATACCTTTCGCACCTGCTTTACCGGCTCCCATTGCAAGGATAACTGTAGCAGCACCGGTAACGGCATCTCCTCCGGCAAATACACCTTCTTTTGAAGTCTGGCCGTTCTCTTCCTCTGCAACGATACATTTTCTGCGGTTTGTCTCAAGACCTTTTGTTGTAGAAGAGATCAGTGGGTTCGGAGAAGTTCCAAGAGACATGATCACTGTATCAACTTCGATATCATACTCTGATCCTTCGATCTCAACCGGACGTCTTCTTCCTGAAGCATCTGGCTCACCAAGCTCCATCTTAACAACGGTCATGCTTGTGATATTTCCCTTTTCATCAACATTGATCTTCTTCGGGTTTGTCAGAAGGTCAAAAATGATGCCCTCTTCTTTTGCATGATGTACTTCTTCTGCTCTGGCCGGAAGTTCTGCCTCGCTTCTTCTGTACACAATATGTACTTCTGCACCAAGTCTGAGTGCTGTTCTTGCTGCATCCATTGCAACATTACCGCCACCGACAACGGCAACTTTCTTGCCTGCTGCGATCGGTGTATCATAATCTTCACGGAATGCTTTCATCAGGTTGCTTCTTGTCAGATACTCATTTGCAGAGAAGACTTCATTTGCATTCTCTCCCGGAATACCCATAAACATCGGAAGACCGGCTCCTGAACCGATAAATACTGCCTCAAATCCTTCTTCTTCCATCAACTGGTCGATCGTAGTGGATTTACCGATCACAACATTCGTCTCAAATTTGACACCAAGCTCTTTTACCTTCTCGATCTCTTTTGCAACAACTTTCTGCTTTGGAAGACGGAACTCAGGAATACCATATACAAGTACTCCTCCGAGTTCATGCAGAGCTTCAAATACAGTTACATCATAACCTAGCTTTGCCAGATCTCCTGCACAGGTAAGTCCGGACGGACCGGAACCGATGACTGCAACTTTATGACCATTCTTTGTCTCTGCACACTCCGGCTTAATATCATGCTCCAGAGCGTAATCCGCAACAAATCTCTCAAGCTTTCCGATAGAAACTGCTTCACCTTTAATACCACGGACACATTTTCCCTCACACTGGGACTCCTGTGGGCAGACACGTCCACAGATAGCCGGAAGGGCACTGGACTTACCGATCACCTTATAAGCTTCTTCGATATTTCCTGCTTTTACCTCCTGAATAAATGCAGGGATATTGATGGATACAGGACATCCCTGGATACATCTTGCATTCTTACAGTTCAGACATCTCGTTGCCTCTTCCATTGCCTCTTCTTTATTGTATCCAAGACATACTTCTTCAAAGTTGGTAGCACGTACCTTTGGTTCCTGTTCTCTTACAGGTACTTTTTTCATCATATCAGCCATTACTCGTCACCTCCACAATGTCCGCATCCGCCATGATGGGTATCGCCTTCCTGAAGTTTCAGCATTGCACGACCCTCTTCAGACTTATACATCTGGCTTCTCTTCATTGCCTGATCAAAATCAACAAGATGTCCGTCAAATTCAGGGCCATCTACGCAGGCAAATTTAATCTCATCGCCAACCTGAAGACGACAGGCACCGCACATACCTGTTCCGTCTACCATGATCGGGTTCATGCTGACGATCGTCGGGATCTCAAGCTTCTTCGTAAGCAGACATACGAACTTCATCATGATCATCGGTCCGATTGCAACACAGACATCATACTTTTTGCCCTCACCGACCAGCTCTTCGATCATGGTCGTAACCATACCTGCGTGACCATAGGATCCATCATCCGTACACGGATAATAATTTCCTGCAACTGCTTTCATCTCATCTTCAAGGATCAGCATATCTTTCGTCTTGGAACCAACGATAACATCTGCTTCAATGCCATGCTCTCTGAGCCATTTTACCTGTGGATATACCGGAGCAGCTCCTACACCACCTGCTACAAAAAGCATTTTTTTCTTCTTCAGTGTCTCCAGATCTTCTTCTACAAATTCTGATGGACATCCCAGCGGACCTGTAAAGTCACGGAAATAGTCTCCTTCTTTCAGTTCTCCCATCTTCGTTGTGGAAGCTCCTACTTCCTGGACAACGATCGTGATCGTTCCTGCTTCTCTGTCATAATCACAGATTGTCAGAGGAATACGTTCTCCCTTTTCGTCCATCTTCACGATAATAAACTGACCCGGCTGACAGTGACTTGCAACACGCGGTGCATGAACATCCATCAGAAAGATCTTGTCGGCCAGTCTTCTAGCTTTTACAATCTTATACATGATTCTCCTCCTTGTAAATAATTACCCTTTTTTTATAATACGCTAACCCCTGTCGAAATTCAAGCATAACATAAAGGCAGACACCCGGAAAAAGTGTCTGCCCCTCTTTTCTTCGGAATCAGGTCCGGATCTCTGTCCGGTTTAGAAATCAACCTCTGTTCCGTAATATGTACATGTAAGAAGTTTTGCCATAGCGGCAGGATCAATGGCACGCGGATTTGATCCCGTACATGCATCGCCAACTGCCAGTTCTGCGATCTTGTCTACCTTCTCCTTGAATTCATCCTCATTAATACCGAAGTCTTTCAACGTCTTAGGAATGTTAAGTCTTACATTGAAATCATCAATCTTCTCAATAAGACTGTTGATCAGTGCCTTCTCAGATGTTCCCGGAAGACCCATTCTGCGGGCGATCTCAGCATAACGCTTTGCAGCTACAGGATCTTTTGCGTTATATTGGATAACATACGGCAGATAAATTGCATTTGCACAACCATGCGGAATATGACCTGTTGAGAAAGCTGCACCTGTCTTATGAGCCATGGAGTGGACGATTCCAAGCAATGCATTGGAGAATGCCATTCCTGCAAGGCACTGTGCATAGTGCATCTGCTCTCTTGCAACCATATCGCAATGATAAGATGCCGGCAGATAATCAAGAACCATCTCGATTGCCTGTAATGCAAGCGGATCCGTGAAAGGTCCGTTCAGCGTGGATACATATGCCTCAATCGCATGAGTCAGGGCATCCATACCTGTATATGCAACCTGCTTTACCGGGAGACCCATGACAAGATCCGAATCTACAATTGCAACGTCCGGTGTAATATTAAAATCGGCAAGTGGGTATTTTACTCCGGTCTGATAGTTGGTAATAACGGAGAATGCTGTTACTTCTGTTGCTGTTCCTGATGTTGACGGAATTGCAGCAAATTTTGCTTTTGTTCTTAATTCCGGGAAGTTGAACGGAATACAGAGATCTTCAAATGTAACATCCGGATATTCATAGAATGCCCACATTGCTTTTGCAGCATCAATCGGTGATCCACCGCCCATGGCAACGATCCAGTCCGGCTCAAACTCACGCATCACCTCTGCACCCTTCATAACGGTCTCAACAGACGGATCCGGCTCAACACCCTCGATCAGCCTTACTTCCATGCCGCCCTCTTTCAGGTAGTTTACTGCCCGGTCAAGGAATCCCTGACGCTTCATAGATCCTCCACCGACAACAAGACAGGCTTTCTTTCCTTTCAGATTCTTCAGTTCTTCAAGACAGCCTTTTCCATGATAAATGTCCCTTGGTAAACAAAATCTACTCATAACAAATCTCTCCTTTTTATGTAGTATTGTTATTTTTTTAACATGTATATTATATCTCTCTGCACACAAAAAAGCAACCCTGTTTTTGGAAATTTTGTATAAATTCCAGGTAAAACAGAGTTGCCTTATAGTAACTTTACACAGAACCTCTTTCTGCATAAAATTTATTCTGCCGAAGGCTTTGGAATATAGGTCTTGCTTGTCATGGCTGTCGCTTTTCCATTCTGATTATTGATCAGTACTACATTAAAAGTTACCTTTGCATCCAGCCGCAGGTCAACCGGTGCTGTATATTTCGTGGCACCTGCATCCGGTACAGAACCATCGGTTGTATAATAAGCCGTATACCCATCCGGAACTGTCACAGTCACCTGGATCGTTCCGCTGTATGCACCCGTAGATGGAGAAACCGCCGGTGCATCAGCCACCGGGAATGCAATCGTATATTTCGCACTTGCCACAACGCTTGGCACTCCTGCCTTGTTGACAGCAATCGCCCGAATCTCAGTCACGCCTTCTTCCTGCAGAAGGATTGCCTCAGAATATTTCTGACTGGCAGTCGTCGGTTCTGACCCGTCTGTCGTATAATAAATATCTCCTCCTGTCTCGGAAGAAAGAGAAACCTGCTGAACCTCTGTATAACTGCCCTCTTTCAAACTGAATTCCGGTGCTGTGGAAACATATTTTTTTACTGCCTTAAGTACTTTACTGTCATCGCAGTCTTCCAGCAGTACGGAGATTTTATCCAGTTCATCATTTTTCACATAAAAATCAATGACTGCCTCATAAAGCTTTTCATTGGATGGCTGCGTCTCCAAAGCAGTCAGATACACAGATTCTGCACTGTCCAGATCTCCCTGATCCACATAAATATCTGCAAGCCCCTTGTACGCTTCAGGCCTGGATTTGTCCTTGATCACAGCACGGTCAAAATACTTCTGTGCAACTTCGTAATTATCCTCCTGTAGTGCTGACATTCCCTTTTTCATGACTCCGGTATAAGAATTCTGATAAATCACATAAATTCCCACACCGATCAGACATACGATTAAAAAAAGAACGAGCAAAAGATTCCTTCTCTTTTTCTTTGCGGCTTCTCTCCGCTTCATTTGCTGAATCCTGCGGTATTCCGGTGAATCTTTTCTGAGATTTCCGGTCTGTTGCCTCTCCGCCTGTCTCCGGTTCTGCTGTTCTTTAGAACGACGGAGATTTTCTCTTCTTGCCTCCCTGAGCCGTTCCATCTCATTTTCATTCAGAACGCGGGTAGAACGGACACTCTGGGTCTGACTCATCTGACGCTGTCTCCGGACATCATCTGTCCGGATCTGACGGGTAGCCCCTTCTACCGAACCCTTTACTTCTCTTGCAAGAACATCATCCAGCGGGTTATAATCCGGGACCATCTGTACTTCAGCATTGCACCTGGGACAGATCAACTGACCATCCGGTATATTTGCTCCGCAATGTACACACTTCATGATCCGGTACCTCCTAGCTGCGTACAGTCTCTACACAGTTATTCATCAGCATGGCGATCGTCATCGGTCCTACTCCGCCCGGAACAGGAGTGATCGCTGATGCAACTGGTTCAACATCTGCAAAATCAACATCTCCACACAGATGATTTTCTGCATCCCGATGCATTCCGACATCAATAACAACCGCACCTTCTTTAACATAATCTGATGTTATGAAACGCTCTTTTCCGATTGCAACGATCAGAATATCTGCTCTTCTTGTCACATCTGCAAGATTCTTCGTTCTGGAATGTGCAATCGTAACTGTTCCATTTTCCCGGAGAAGCAGTGCTGCCATTGGCTTCCCGACAATATTGCTTCTTCCGATGATCACACATTCCTTTCCGGCAATCTCTATTCCCGAACGCTTCAGCAACTGGATCACACCGGCCGGAGTGCAGGATAAAAATCCCTTTTCCCCGATCCACAGTCTTCCCACACTTTCAGGATGGAATCCATCCACGTCCTTATCAGCCGAAATCGTCCGGATGATCTTATCTTCATCAATCTGAGCAGGAAGTGGGAGCTGTACAAGGATTCCATTTACCGTATCATCCGCATTCAGTTCCTTTACAAGCTCTACAAGCTGCTCTTCTGTCGTATCCTCCGGCAGTTCATATGCCCTTGATTCTACTCCGATATATGCACAGGCTCTTTTTTTATTTCTTACATAAACGGAAGAAGCCGGATCATCCCCTACCTGAATGACGGCAAGACAAATGTCCGTTCCGTCATTCTTCAATGCTTCTACCTCAGCTTTTAATTCATCTTTAATCTGCTGTGAAATTGCCTTTCCATCAATTAATTGTGCCATTCTTTTCTCCTTCTTGTTCCGGTTACCCTATTATTTTATACACCCTTTATTTGATGTTGGGGTCAAAAGCCCCCAACAATGATGCCAACGGATTGTTTCGTGCTACGCACTCCCACAATCCTGACATCTTTATTTTCCTGTATGACAGAAGATCCTTAGAACAGACCTGTGATCTTTCCGTCGTCTGTTACATCAATTCCATTTGCTGCCGGTACTTTCGGCAGTCCAGGCATGGTCATTACTGCACCCGTCAGAGCGACAACGAATCCTGCACCGGCACTGACATAGACTTCTCTGATATGGATATCAAAATTCTCCGGTCTTCCAAGCTTCTTCGCATCATCTGACAGGGAATACTGATTCTTCGCCATACATACCGGGAAATCTGAGAATCCCATCTCTTCGATCTTTGCGATCTGCTTTGACGCAGCCGGTTCATACACCACATCTCTTGCACCATAGATTTCCTGTGCGATCGTACGGATTTTATCTTTCAGAGAAAGTTCTTCACTGTAAAGTGGATGGAAACGGCTTTCCTTTGTCTCCAGCGTCTCCAGTACTTTCTCAGCCAGTGCGATGCCGCCTTCTCCGCCTTTTTCCCATACTTCTGAAAGTGCAAATTCACAGTTATGGTCATGACAGAATTTTTCAATAAATGCATTCTCTGCATCCGTATCTGATACAAAAGAATTCAGCGTAACAACAACCGGCACACCATATTTCTGAATATTTTCAATATGCTTTTCAAGATTTACAATTCCTTTTGCAAGTGCATCTAAATTTTCTTCTGCAAGATCTGCCTTTGCAACACCGCCATTGTATTTTAATGCACGTACTGTTGCGACCAGGACAACTGCATCCGGCTTCAATCCTGCCATCCGGCACTTGATATCAAAAAACTTCTCGGCTCCAAGATCTGCACCGAACCCTGCCTCCGTCACTGCAATATCGCCAAGCTTCAGGGCCATCTTTGTGGCACGCACACTGTTGCATCCATGTGCGATATTGGCAAACGGTCCACCATGGATCAGTGCCGGTGTATGTTCCAGTGTCTGAATCAGATTTGGCTTGATTGCATCTTTCAAAAGTGCAGTCATGGCACCGGTTGCCTGCAGATCATCTGCTGTCACCGGATCTCCATTAAAATTATAAGCGACAATAATTCTTCCCAGACGCTTCTTAAGATCAGCAAGATCATCTGCAAGGCAGAGAATTGCCATAATCTCGGAGGCGACTGTAATAACAAAATGATCTTCTCTTACCATTCCGTCGGTCTTTCTTCCAAGACCAACTACAATATTCCGCAGGACACGGTCATTCATGTCCACGCAGCGTTTCCACACGATCTGACGTGGATCGATCCCCAGGGCATTCCCCTGCTGGATATGATTATCAAGCATTGCTGCCAGCAGATTGTTGGCAGAAGTGATGGCATGAAAATCTCCCGTGAAATGAAGATTCAGATCCTCCATCGGAACCACCTGTGAATAACCGCCACCGGCTGCTCCTCCTTTGATTCCAAAGCATGGTCCAAGAGATGGTTCGCGTAATGCGATCACTGATTTTTTGCCAAGCTTTGCAAATGCCTGTCCAAGACCTACAGAAATTGTCGTCTTTCCCTCTCCCGCCGGGGTCGGATTAATGGCTGTAACAAGAACCAGCTTTCCGTCCTCGCGGTCCTTGATCCGTTCCCAGAGTTCATCAGAAAGCTTTGCTTTATACTTTCCATAAAATTCCAGTTCATCCTCTGCGATTCCTGCACCCTCTGCCACCTCTCTGATGTGCTTCATTTCTGCTTCCTGAGCAATCTGAATATCTGTCTTCATTCCTGTTTCCTCCTTGTTCATCCCTCTTATTTTCAATAACATCCTCACACTTTCATGCAAGTTCTGTAAACTACGATTCCTGCTTATTTTCCGCTATGTATGCGTCAAATTCTTCTTTTGACATAAGAACTTTTCTCGGCTTTGTCCCCTCTTCGGGACCGACAACTCCTGCTTCTGCAAGCTGATCCATGATCCTTGCAGCACGGTTGAACCCAATCTTGAACATTCTCTGGAGCATTCCGATCGAAGCCCTGTCTTTGTCAATGATCAGTTGTCCTGCTTCTGTAAAATAGACATCCCTGTCATCTGTATCCTCCGCAGATACTCCTGAAATGGATGTCGGAACATCAGCAGTCATCATATGTTCTTCCAGTTCATTACTGTAAGCCGTACTTCCATTTTTGTCAATCAGATAATCTACAACTTTCTGAACTTCTTTATCAGAGACAAAGGATCCCTGCACCCTCACCGGCTTTGGATAACCGGATGGATAGAACAGCATATCTCCTTTTCCCAGCAGCTTTTCTGCCCCGTTCATATCAATGATCGTACGCGAATCCACTCCCGATGAAACTGAAAATGCAATTCTTGACGGCATATTTGCCTTGATCAGTCCCGTGATGACATTCACTGACGGACGCTGGGTCGCAAGGATCAGATGAAGCCCCGCCGCACGTGCCAACTGTGCAAGACGACAGATCGCCCCCTCCACTTCTCCGGGAGCTACCATCATCAGATCTGCAAGCTCATCAATGATGATAATGATCTGTGGAAGTTTTTTCTTTGCATCTTCTCCGGTCTCACCTCTCAGGACTTTTTCATTGAATCCTTTCAGGTCCCTTACATTGTACTCAGCGAAAAGCTTATAACGCTTTTCCATCTCGGCAACTGCCCAGTTCAAAGCCCCGGCAGCCTTTTTCGGATCAGTTACAACCGGAATCATCAGATGCGGGATTCCGTTATATACACTCAGTTCTACAACTTTCGGATCTACCAGGATCAGCTTCACATCTTCCGGATCTGCTTTGTAGATAATGCTCATGATCAGGGTATTGATGCAGACAGATTTACCTGAACCTGTCGCTCCTGCGACAAGGAGATGCGGCATTTTTGCAATATCTGCCACAACAACTTTTCCTGCAATATCTTTTCCAACTGCAAAGGAGATCGGTGATCTGCTGTTCTTGAACTCATCGGACTCCAACAGATCTCTCAGCATAACGGCTGTATTTTCACTGTTCGGGACTTCAATCCCGACAGCAGCTTTTCCCGGTATAGGAGCTTCGATCCTCAGATCAGCAACAGCAAGATTCAGCTTGATATCATCTGCCAGCCCGACAATCTTGCTGACTTTTACTCCCTGTTCCGGCTGCAGCTCATACCGGGTCACAGACGGACCACAGCTTGCATTGGTGACATGAACCCCTACTCCAAAGTTCTGAAGTGTCTGCTCCAGCTTTAATGCTGTGGCACGCAGATGTGCATCGGAATCTCCACCGCCCTTTTTCCCTTTTACCAGAAGATTCATCGGTGGAATGCGGTAAATCTTCTGCGGCTGCTCTTCCATTGCTCTGACAGACTGCTCTACACTGGCTGTCTCGGCTGCAACTGCCTGTGCATTTTCTTTCGTATTTTTCCTGTTCCGTCTGGCCGGCATCTCCTGCGGATCAGATGGCATCTGCATTGCATCAGGTACTCCTTCTTCAGCAGATCTTTCTGTTCCGGTCATCTCTGTCTCTTCTGCTGTAAGCGGTTCTGCACGGTTAATAACAAACCGCCCCGGATCCGATTCTTCGCTATCTCCTCCGTCAGGGACTGCCCCTTCCGGGGTCAGTTCCTGGATCTCAGGAGATTTTCTCCACCTTCTGCTTTTTCTCTCCCGCGGTACTTCCTCTTCTCCTTCCCCATGTAAAAGAGTCGTTGCAAAAGAAACTCCTCTTGCCTTTTTCTCTTTTCCACCAGGAGCTCCTGCTCCGCTCTCTTCTGTCTCCTGAGCTGTCTGCCGCTCTCTTTCTTTCCTTTCCCGCTCTTTCGTACGGATCACTGCGGTTTCCTGTCTCTTTCTTTTTGCCTCTTCATACGCGACTTTGCTTTTCCGTCCGATGGGAGACAGAAGAGAACGCTCTGTGATCAGGATAATACTGATGATTCCCAATACAACCAGGATCACACCGGCACCGATCTTTCCAAAAAGCGGACAAAATAACCGAATCAGACAGCCTCCTGCGAAGCCTCCTGCATTCTTATGCTCACTGGATGTGACATAATAAGAAAATAATGTTGCATTCTTATCGTATGGATGGAACAAAAGCTCAATCATTCCGCACAGGATCAGAAATAATGCAGCAACTGCTCCTAATTTTATGTAAGCATGGGAATTTCCCTTATTGGAAATTCCAAATGCAACTGCTCCAAATAAGATAAACGGCAGAAAATATGCCATAAATCCGAAAATGCCAAAAAATACCGATGACACCGTCTTGCCTACAATTCCACCCAGTCCAAAATTACTGAGGACAAGAAGGATACACACTGCAAGCAGTCCCAGAATGATGATCTCCCCTCTGATCTCATCCCGGTTCTGACTTTGTCCGGATTTCTGCTGCGTCTTCTTTGCCGTACTTTTTGTATTCTTCTTTCCTTTTGTTGACTTCGCAGCCATATAATTCCCCCTTATTTTCACATACTTATTTTAGTATACCATCAATTTTTTTTAGTGTCATCAAAAAAATGATCCGGTTTTTCCTGCTTCTTTTTTCTTCTCTCCTCATCGATC
>ENA-UEQX01002364-UEQX01002364.1-human-gut-metagenome-genome-assembly--contig:-NODE-2364-length-10775-cov-5.451860_pt1 | contig 10775 bp, 9 predicted proteins | sample MGYA00242952_ERZ507952 | MGnify/ENA primary metagenome ERZ507952 (study PRJEB26167, sample SAMN06115425) | human gut metagenome | host: Homo sapiens | place: China:Sichuan | collected 2015-04-07... | reverse complement strand
TCCGGCAATAATTTCCGCATGTATAGTTCATCGGGCCGCTTCGTTTCTTCCGTCGTCGCATGGAAGGATGCTTCCGGAGGCAGATCGTATTGCAGATAGAACAGGTTTTCAAGCGCCCGTCCGGGTGTCGTCTTTTTCAACTCTTCGGAGATGTGATGCCTGAAACCCTCTTCGCCGTTCGTTCCGACAGCGAAACGTACGGCATGCAGCGTTCAGTCGAGCGTCAGGTAAATACTTCGTATCCGGTCTTCCCGCATATTCGTTACATTTTTATTGCGGCACGTTTGCCGCTGACAGGACGGGAATGCCGCAGCCTGCGTTCCGTTTCCCGCCTTTTGGTTACGGTGCCCGTTCCGGGCAGGGAAACATGCTGTTTCGCATCCGGCAATGACTCTTTGTATTCCGTCAGGAATCTCCCGTTCTGAATGTTGTATTCCGTGCGAAGAATACCCGCTGCGATTTCACGGGCCTGCTGCTGCAAGGCACCGTACCCGAAGTCGTGCGTCGATTGCCGGTTTCCCATACGCGCCCGGTCGCAATCCCGGAGTTTCGACGCCACCTCGGAGAAGAACTCCCGATGTCTGAAACGATGCAACCCGTCGTCGGCTACAGATGCGGCGTACCCGTTTTCCGCGATATACAACAGCGTTGCGAGATCGTGATTGCCTGACGATACCTGTGTCCGGTTCCCGGCAACGAACCTCTCGAAGTCTTCGTAGCGCGGCGATATGGAATATGCTGCCGAACATACGCCTTCCGAAAGTACCGATGTCGGAATCCACTTCTCCTCGGTAAAACTGTATCGGGATCTCTCCAGTCCCGGATACTCGCTTTTCAGGTCGCTTTTCACGAATTTGTCGATACACTTGTCCGCCATCGCGGCGATTCGGGGCGGCAAATGTTTCAATTCATAGATTTTCAGCGTATCTGCATCAGTCCGCATTCCGAAGAAACGATCCGTCATGTATTGCATATAGCAGTACATGGCCCGCCGGCCCTTGGGCGTATCGCTGAAGAGATAAGTTCCCTGCGAAGAGGTTACAGCCCGATAGAGCGGTGCATCGTCGGGCGCCGTACGGGCACAATGCATCGTAAATCTCCGGTATTCGGAATCGCGCATCAGCTGTTCCCGCCGCCCTGCCGGAGAGAGGGGCGAAAGACCTTTCGAGAGTGCGAAAGCCGCATCCCGGAGCGAAACGGCCGGCTCGGGGTGTATATCCTGCCGGATAAAAGCCGGAGCCAGCTTCCCGTAAAAATACTCGTTCGTCGTACTTCGGCGCGACGGAATCGCTTTGCTGTCGGGAAAGGTCAGATGCAGCAGCGTGTGGTCGGGAACGACCGATGAACGGGAGCAGGCGGCAACCTGTTCGCGTATATAATCTTCGAAAGACTGACGTCCGTTTTCTCGGACGGCGATACGCACGGCCTGCATCTGCGGATTCATCGTAACGAAAACACTCGCCGGAACCTTGCGCCTCATGAGGCGGTCTAAAAAATCTGCGATTCGGGACATGAACGGTAAATTTCAGAGGATTTTACAAGACAGAATCGGAAATAATATCTATTCCCTGACACAACGCACCAGCCCTTTGCCTTTTCCGCCTTCGAAGTTCGTCCACCCGCTGTTGATCTCGAATTTGAAATAGACGGTCGGATACGGCGTAGCGGATGTCGGTTCGGACGCCGCTCCGGTCAGCATGACGGCAACGCCGTCACGATCCAGCCGAAAATCGTCGTTCCCGACCGGTACGGGATAAAACGTCCCCTTCGTATCTCCCCTGAAGCGCTGGAACCAATAGCCGTTGTCGAACGCTCCGACCACATATGGTTCTCCGGGAAAAACGTAATTCTCGAAAGCCGTCCATGTATAACGGCTCGGCAGCCGGTACCCTTCGGGACAGGGGTCATGCACGCTTTTCGCACTCGCCCAACCGTAAGTGTCCACAGGCGCGGGATCGCCCCAAAGGGCATTGTCGTAATAGGTATAAAGTTTGGCGTACCACCCCGTATAGACATACGTCGTCGGGTGCCGGGTCATATAGGTCAGATCGTATGTTTTGGCTTCGGATTCGTTCGTGGTGTAGATTGTCGGCCAATGGTTTATGAACCGATCCTTACGTCCTGCGGCGTTGTAGACCTCGTTCGACGTAAAGGGATCTTTGCGCCCCCATGTGTAGACCAGTCCGTAGCGGGTTTTCAAATCCGTACCGATGGCTCCCAGATTCCGATCCATGACAAGGAACTGTTCGCCCGCTCGGTTCGTATACCGGTCGTCCTGCGGCCGATCGCCGGGCAGGCACCATATATGCCAGCTCCAGAGAATCGTCCCGCCGGCATCGTACACCGCGACGAGCGCATTGCCCCGCTGACCGTTCGTGTGCACCGTAAGACGGTTGTCCGCAAGCGTGAATCCTGTAATGATCTTGTTGTCCTGCCACAGCAGCCCGGCGGATGCCGGAGCGTATTCATCGCCCGCCTCGATTCCCAGATAGGCGTAATTGCGGCTGCGGGACGTGCGATACGGGGTAACATCGAACGTAACCTGATCGCCGGTGCAGATATGGCAGTTCGCCGTTCCGTAATACAGGCCGTCGTAGACGAGAACCCGGTTGTCGATCTCATCTTCGCCCCTGATAACAAGCTCCAGATTATGCCACGTGTTTCGGCGGACATTGAAATCCGACGTGTTATTTTCACCCGGATAAACGATGTATTCGACAAGGGCTTTGTCCGCGCTCCGTTCCGCGAGAATCCGCAGGTAGGTGGCACAGGACGGAGCATTTTCAGGGCACTTGTCCTTCTGGTCGGTGATCGTGTCTACCGAGCCCTGCAAGTTCTCGAAAAGATACGCTGTACCCGCGGTTCTCCGTTCATTGCCGACAGGCATCGCCTCGCCGTCATAGTAGTTCGCCTCGACCGTCGAGGAAATACTGCCCGAATCGAAGGGACGTATCGTCCGCGGCAGATTGCAGAACTGCACAGAGCGAAGACGGAGCGACGGTGCGACGGCGTCGGCGACCTCGATGGTATAGGCGATCTTCGCCGCACTGCGCGTTACGCGAAGCGATGAGGGGGTACACCGGCCAGCGCCATCGACCGCCAATGTTCCCCGATCCGTCATCGGGATAGCGTCCGAAGAGACCATCACGTCTACCGCTGTTTCGTAAAACTGGATCTTGAACGCATTTTTATCTCCCAGATCCTGTCCGGCGTTCGCAATCGCATAACTCCGATAATTGCCGGGAAGGACGTTGAACACCAGCGGCGAGGAAACGGAGGGGAAATAAAAATGATATTCTGTATCTCCGTATAGATACAAATTCACATCCCGAATGCAATTTTCATCCATTGCGCGGGTGGCGGCCTGCTGCTCGGTCGTCAGATGCAGTTCGACCCTGACGGGCGATTGTTTTTCGGGCGCCCGAGCCGGTATCTCTACCGCTTCGGTGCAGGCTGCGAGCATCGAAAGCATGCCCGGGAGCCAAATCAACAGTTTTTTCATCGTGACAGCGGTTAAAATTCGGGGGTTGCGATTTCCTTATCCCAGCCGGGAATGTCGATCGTATCGGCTTCGATCACCGGGCAGCGGATAATTTCCACCTCTTCGTGTTCGTAGACATGGCAGCCCGCAAATAGCGATGCGATAAGCGCGACCGCCGTTGCTGCAAGAAAGCCGTACGCGACGGCATATTTGATTTTCAGTCTGTTCATAAGTTCGATTGTTAAGTTCGGTTTTTTCGGTATTCCTCATAATCCACGGAGTGGAACAGCGGTTTGCGATTGCACCAGTAGGCCAGCCGCCATTGCTCCCACGAGGGTTTCCCCTCGTGTTCGAAATCCCGGTACGGCTGCGCGAAAGGCTGACACCCCAACGCTTTCAGCTCCCGGATACGTCCGAGCGCATCTTCGGTGTCATCCCTTATCAGCACATAGAAAAATAGTCTCCGGGCCGGAACGCCGTGCTTACGGAGGAGTTCTATGGCTTTATGAACGTCGTCCTGCATGGCACGGCTGTCGTAGGCCATGCGCAGAAAACGTATCCATTTGACCCGTGCGAGCAGCGCAGCGATCTCCGGCGTGCGGGCGATACGCCGGGCATCGAGTCCCTGGTTGAAATCTACCCGGATGCCCATGCGGACGATCTTCTCGATCTGCATAAGTCCCCACTCCGAAGCCAAGACATTGTTGTCGAGTAGCACGGCACGCTTACGCCCGTCGAGAAATTCCTCGATGTCGGCATGTGCCCGGACTTCACCTTCCTTATGGGGCACGACGCACCACGGGCAGCGGTTCACGCATCCGCGCGTGAGAAACCCATAGGCTTCTTTGACTCCATAAAGCGAGTAATCCGGACATATATGCTCGATCTCTTCGGGAAGCATTGTCGCATAGTCCCTGTAACCCGTCCCGGCACGCACGACCTCACAGTCGTAATGAGCCGTGCAGTCCCGAGAAAAGGTAAAGACCTTCGACATATAGACCTTGTCATAACGCCTCACCGCGGGATCGGCGAACTCCACCGTATCGCCCCGGCGCTTGTGCCATGCCGAGAGTTTCATCAGCGCTATGTTCGGGAAGTTATGCCCGTCCACATCCACCAGTCCGATCCGCATGACTATTGTTTTAAGAGTTCAGCAATCTCCGGATCGAGATTGCCCCGATACTCCATACGCCCGTCCAAGCGGCATGCTTCGAGGAAATGCTCCCGACCTTCCGCCTTGCGTCCCAATCGCGAGCAGGCGATGGCCCGCAGATACTCCGTCACGGCATCCTTGGGCATCGTTGCCAACAGCTCCATCGCCCGCTCGTTATGATCCAGCGACAGATGCGCCACGACCGTGTTGCGGTCGTTGTAGTCGTTGAGAATATAGAGCGCCTTGGCGTATTTGCGCTTCCGTAACAGCTCCACGCCGCGGGCATAGGCCGTATCCAATTCCGTGGTGTGTATCGTGTCCTTGACCATCCCTTTGCGCCGCAGGTTGTAGCGGAAATTCACGGCCCGTAGCTGCGGATAGATCACCGAACGGATATAGGCATACTCTTTCGGAAACTGTTGCCGGATGGCCTGCTCCCGTCGGTCGGGATTCTTCTCCCAAGCGATCAGTTCCAGAATAGCGTCACGATTTCCGATCTCCCGGTCTGTTCGGATGCGGTTTGTCAGCTCCTGCCAATCCTCAGCTACCCACCGCACGGTGAGTATCGTATCGATGCTTTTGCCGTATCGGCGGACAAGGTAGCGTTTGAGCGCCGCGGCCCTTCCTTGCGAGAGCCGGGCGTTGAAGGTATAGGCTCCCTCCGGAGACGATGCCGCCGTCAGCGTGATGGTATCGACATAAAACTCCTGCTGTTCGACGATCTGCCGCATCAGGCCAGAGATCTTGTCCAACTGCCGCCGGTTGTCGCCCAGCGTATCGACCACACGGGTATCGCCCACGAAGAACTGAATGTAGTTGCGGTCTTCGACGGTCACGAACTTGTCGATGACCTTGATGCGATACCTCGGTACGGTATCTACAAAGGATAGCATCGAGGATACGACGTAGCTCAGCGTATCGGACGGCGGCAGACGGTAGGCGCTGTCGTCCACGGCCAACACCTGCCCCTGAAGCGTTACGAGCATCTTCTTCGAGGTCTCGTCGGTTTTCACTGCTTGGGAATAGTAATACGTGACGGTGCTCCTGCCTTCGACCAGCGAGTCGAGCCGGACGTCTTCGGGATAGGGAAACTTCACGAAGCGGTTGAAGGCCGCCTCACGCCCCACGGTATCGGGGCGGAAGCGTTCGACATAGGTTTCGTACTGCCAGTAGTCGCGCTCTTGCAGCAGCGAGAAGCGTCCGCCGCGGATCACCAGATCTTCGAGCGCCACGGATTCGTCGGGTTTGTGAAGTATCGGTGTGATTACGACGCTGCGGCTCTTGCCCAACAACTGCTTGGGCAGCGTCACGATGAAATCCAGCACGACGCGCCCGTTGCGTTCGGGAATAGACCGCATCTTCGCCACGACCGTCACCTGCTCGATCTGAAGCGCCATCACGCGTTCTCCGTCGGCAAGCGTATCCACGAGTGCAAGAAAGAATGTGTTGCTGTCACGCTGGAGTTTTACGACCTGCAGGCGGGAGTCCTGCTGCCGCTCCTGCCGCTCGGCGCGGGTAAGCTGCGCCAAACCTGCCGTCGCCTGCTGCCGCTGAAGCCGTCCGGCTACCGAGCAGCCGAACAGGCTTCCGAGCGCTGCCGACAGCAGACCTATCTGCAATATCTTATTGCATATCTTCATGGCTAAAAGATATAAGAGAATGAGACTTCCAGTTTTGTCGGCGCCAGCGTCCAGCGTCGGTAACGGTAGATGTATTCATCCTCCCAGTCAGAGACGGTCGGGTCGCGGCGTGTGTCTTCGGTATGGAACAGCCCTATGCCGGCTTCGAGGGCGATATTCCATCGTTTCGAGAGCATCCACGCATATCCGTAGCTGACACCAAGACCGTAGGCATTGCCCTTATAGCGTTTTGTCCGGCTTCCGAGGTCGTAGTCGGCATAAGTGAGGTGCTGCCCGAGAAAGTGCCCGACGAAGGATTCGTAGAACCAGTAGCGGCCGCCGAGCTGTACGGCGTGGAAGTTCATCGAGAGGGATGCGGTATTCACCGGATTCCAATAGCCGGACAGCTCCAGCGACCAGTTGTCCGTCAGGGCCGTTTCGGCCCCGACGTTCAGCGTCGCGCTGCATGCCGCAAGGGCATTGGCCCTCACGGCGAAGATCTGCGCCGAAGCCCTGCGGGGCAGCCCCCACAAGGCCGCCGACAGCAGCAGGAACAGTATGATTCGTTGTTTGTTCATTGTTGAAAGTTAATTCGGTTTTATTCCCGGATGCAGCGCACCGGATTGGCGGCATAGCGGTAAAAATCCGTCGTATTGACGAACGGCGGGTAGTTGCTCGTATCGAATAGGATCGAGGTGCAGGCTACGTCATGGAACACGCCGGTCGAGTCTCTCCAATGAAGATAATACGGAGCGTTCGTGTAGAGCCTTCCGAGCGACCCGTTGCGGTCGTAACGTCCTTCGTAGAATGTTCCGCCCAAAGGTATCTTCGCTGTCTGCGTGCTGTTACAGCGGATTGTAATGTAATAAGGTGTCGATACGCCTATCCGCTCTATTTCCGCAAAATCCTCGGCACCGGGCACTTTCCATCCCGGAGGGCATGGATCGTAAATGGATTTATGGCTGGTGCGGCTGATATTGTTCTTCCCGGTCGTGACGTTGCCCCAGAGGTTCGGGTGATGGACGTAGAGCCAGTCGGCGACCGATGCCCACTCTTCCCAATCCTCGTAAAATACACCGTCCATATAGGTCGTAGGATGTGCCGTGGCCCATTCGAGGGTCATCACGTCGTAAGGCGATTCAGTTCCGGAGGTTCGGGGATTGCTTTCAGCATACTCGAATCCCGGAGCATAGACGGTCGGAGCCTGCGTGTAGGCGTCCGTGGCCAGCGCCGGATACGGGAACGGATCTTTGCGGCCCCACTGGTAATAGAGTCCTTTAGCAGCGGCCTGCGTGCAGTCCGTAGCCAGGGCCCCGAGGTTGCGATCCATAAAGACGGCTCCCGAAGCGTAGGTCTGGGCCGTGGCCTCGATCTCGTAATCCACCGACCAGATATGCCACGACCATATGCATACCCCGCGGCTGTCGAGAAGTCCGATTACGGCATTGCCATAGGTCATGCCGGTTCGGAAGACGATACGTCCGTTGCCGGTCAGCTCCGCGCTTTCGACGATCGCGCCACGGATCGTGCCCGTTTCCCAGAGGACTTTCGCCTCGGCTCCCGCAAGTCTCTTCGGGACGATATTCGTCGTTGCACGGCCGTTGCCCATCGTCGTAGCGTCGAACGAATAGGAGGTATTCAATTCCGGCGCGATATAGCAGTTGGCCGTGCCCCCGTCGTCGAGCGGCCGGGTATTGACCGTGAATTTCGGGAAGATCGCGGCTTCGGGCGAGGTCGGAACATAGGCATACGAAGCCGAGGTCGAAAGCCGTGTCTTGTAGTCGGCTGCCGAATACCATCCCTCGAAGCGGTATCCGGCTTCGGGTACGGCTGTCAGCGTGCATCCCTTTTCATGGCACAGGACGACCCGGTCGTGCGTCAGGGAAGAAGTTTCAGCGTCATACAACGCTCCGGCGACGGTTACCGTACCGTTCCCGTTTTCAGCCGTCGCGGGGTGAATATATACGTCGAGACGGTTGGCGAAGCGGTGTCCGATGTCGAACGACTGTGCAAATCCCGCATCATCCTCGACCGTGACGGTATAGACCACCTGCGAATTGACTGTCGTATAGATTCCCGGAGCGTAGTTCACGCCGAAGACATTGGGGCCGGGTTGCTCCGGAAGCGTAAGGTCGCGGCCTTCGCCTACGGGAGAGCCGTTCAGACAGAACGCTCCGGCGTTGCCCTGCGCGACACCGATACGTCCCCGAAGCGTCAGGGGTGCGGGACTCCCGTCGATCTCCACAGCGAGCATCTGAAACGGATTGTAGGTGCAATATCCGCCGACCGCGTTTTCTTCGTAGGTGTCATGCACATTGACGGCATAGCTGCTAATGCGGGTATCGACCTCGCTGTCGCCCAAGATCGAGATATTGAGCCGGGAATGCATGTTGGCCCGGACATTGAAATCCGAGGTGTTGTTTCCTCCGAGGTAAATATAATAAGCCAATATTTTCGACCCGCGCACGGCGCGGATCAGCAGATACGAGGCATTCGCAGGGGCATTCTCCGGGTTCTTCTGACGCTGGTCGGTAATCGTAGCGACGACGCCTTGCATATTGGGCAGCAGATAGCAGTCGCCCGCGGCCTGTTGTCCGGAAAGTCCCACCTCCGGACAATCCGTATAGTCGTCGGGATCATCCGACGGTGCGGCCGCCATATCGAACACAGATACAGAACGCGGTACGGAAAGAAGCTGCACGGAACGCAGTTCGATGTCGGCAACGGCCGGAGCAACGGTAATGTTATAGGAGATTTTCGACACGCAGCGTTGTACTTCGACGGCAGGCAGCGTCAGCATCCCGTCTGCCGAGGGAATTATCGTTATATCGCCCTCATAGGCCATCGGCAATACATTGTACTCGTCGGCATACGACACGGTGAAATCTTCCGATGCCGGATTTTCACCCAAGTCGCGTCCCATGTTAACTGTAATACGTATCCTGTAGTCGCCCGGCAGGCATTCGAAACGCAGCGTCGCAGAGGTCTGGTAACGGTGCAGGACAACATTGCTGTTATCGTCGTAAAGGTAGAGGTTCAGGTCGCGGATGGCCGTTTCATCCGCAGTGCGGGTTACGGAGGACATCCTTTCGGGCCGTACCGTCAGGCTGACAAAGACACCGCGGGGATTTGTACATTCTGTCCTGTCCTCGGCGATACAGCCCCACAGCAACAGGATGGCAGCGAGTATCAACAGATATTTTTTCATAGTCGGAAAAATCTGAAAAAGGGATTGAAAAAAGCTCCCGCCCGCGAGGGACGGGAGCTGCCAAAACAAGAGGGCTATGCCCCCAGTTCGACGTTCTGCGTCACGGGCGTCTCCCAATCGGCGACGGTGACCGATACGGCGCACTCCTGACCTACGAGACCCGTGATATTGGCCGCGACACGGTAGTAGCCGTTTCTGAGAATCTCGCCCGCGGCCTTACCCGTCAACTCGACCGAATAGGTCACCTCCGAGCGGTCGTCCGTAGTCGAGGTGCTGCCGTCCGAATCGTATGTGGCGTTAATTTCCAGCAGAACGCGGCTGCCCGCGGGCAAAGCTCCATTCTCGAAACAGTAGAACAGCGCATTGCATTTTCCCGAAGCCGTGGCGGGAGTCTGCGTGTGGCTGAAGGTCATGGCCCCGGGTGTCGGCGTTCCGGCCACGACGAGCGACTGTGAGGCGGCTTTGGAGAGTTTTACCGAGTTGATGGTAAGCGTTTCGGCATATTTGTCGGCGAACGACGGGTCGATGGTCGTCTGAAGGGCTACTTTAGCGACAGTGCGTTTGAGCGTGATGCCGACATTGGTCGTGGAGTTCACGGCCCCGACGGTCTGCGATTTCATGCCCGACATCACGAAGCCGCCCGAACGTTTGGCTGCGGTGGACACCTCGGCAAAGGTGCCGTTATAGTCGGCGGCCGACTTCTCCACAAGGGCCGTAAGGGCTGCGCGGGTCTTGGCCGACGAGGCGTCGTAGTTCGCTATGGCGTAGAATGAACAGGGGGTGCTGGCAAGAGATTTAGGTAGGGAGAATGTCGCCGATTTCGCGGCCAGCTCGCTGGATGTTAAATCCCGGCGAATAACGAAGTTGTCGGCATTATCGAAGACGAAAATCGACAGTGACGACAACGAAGACTCTCATGCCTCGGCCGAGGCTGTCGAATCGAAGAAGGAGCGGGTGTCGGCGGCATCATCGGTAAGCGTAAGTGCGATACGTGCCCCATCGGTGAAAGAATTGGGGGAAGGTACGACTTCGGTCTCCTTGTTGCAGGAAACGAATGCGGCAGCGAAGACTGCAACGGCTAAAAGGATGTTTTTCATGTTATTTGGATTTTGAATGCAGCGATGCACTATGCGTCGCTTTCTGCTGCAAATGTATAATACAAAATCACTGAAAAGTACACTTTTCCGGATGCCTCTCGGGAAAAATCAAAAAGTTTTTTGTAAAGTATGAAAATATAATCAACTGAAAAATAACCTGTTGAAATTTTGCAAACGGAGAAAAACTTTCTGATTTTCTCGTCCTTGACAGGTCTCC
>ENA-UEQX01002361-UEQX01002361.1-human-gut-metagenome-genome-assembly--contig:-NODE-2361-length-10794-cov-3.745824_pt1 | contig 10794 bp, 9 predicted proteins | sample MGYA00242952_ERZ507952 | MGnify/ENA primary metagenome ERZ507952 (study PRJEB26167, sample SAMN06115425) | human gut metagenome | host: Homo sapiens | place: China:Sichuan | collected 2015-04-07... | reverse complement strand
GCGAAGCCAAAAATCCGAAAATCGAACGGCAGAGACACATCGAGACCGCAGCCAAATAAAGATTTTGCCGCGAAGCCCTATTTGATTTCAATCGTGCAGCGAACCGTCAACGCCCGTTGAACCGGTAACCGACGCCCAGCATCAGGTTGTTCGGATTGCGGAACTTGTAGAGCTGATATCCGACGTGCAGGAAGACGTTGCGCGCCACATCGGCTTTGAGGGCGAAGACCTGGTAGAACGAATTCGTGTCGTCTCCCCTGCCGATCAGGTTCTTGCCGATACCCAGATTGATCGAAAAGATCGGCATCACGACCTCGCAGCGGATCGACACCCCCACGGCGAACTGCTCCTTGAAGGGCGGACGGTGGAATTTGAGTTCGTCGGCCAGCGGATAGTCGTTGGCGATATGGTCTTTGAGGTTGGCGCTTTCGTCGTACTGGGCGTCGAGCGACAGACCGGCGCGGAAGAACCGGCTGAAATTGTACATCGGGGTGAAATTCAATCCCGCCACAGCGAACGACCCGGGGATCAGGTAGGCCCGGCTCTCCTGCAAGAATCCCTTCTTGCGCAGCGCGCCGTAGAGAATCACGTCGTAGCTCACATAGGGGAGGAACGGATCGCTGCGCCGCACGGCGGCCCTCCGGTCGTCGGCCGCGTCGCGGCCGAAGGTCCGCATCACGCCCACCCGGCCGCCGATGAGGTTGACCCCGCCGTTCGGATAGCGCGTGTTTCCGTTGGAGAAGTGCGTGAGCCCGACGCCCGCCGTCAGGCTCCACCGCGGTGCGAAACGCCAGTTGAGCATCAACCCCAGATTGATGTAGGCATTGATTTTCGAACCGACCACCGTGTTGAACGGATTGGTCTGTTCGTCGAAGGGCTTCCAACCGAACGAGAGGCCGAAATTCCACTCGTAATCCAGCGACAGCCGCTCCGTCAGCGCGGCGATGCGCGCATGCTGGAACACGTAGAGCGCTACGGGCGTACCGACCTCGGCGCTGTTGAAAAAGGTGTTGTAACCCAGTCCGACGCCTTGATAGGTGAAGGGGTAGTTGCGGCCGAAACGGGTTTCGGGGCCGAACTGGAAGGCATATTTCAGATGCACGGAGAGCGTCGCCCCGAACTCTTTCCCCGCGGCGTTGGCCCCCTTGAAAAAGTCGTCCGTGCGGAACAGCGCCCCCGGACTGACGTCAAGGCCGAGTTTGTGGACGAGCGCCTGCGGGCGGGCGAGGCTGTCCGGCGTCGGACGCCGCAGGGATTCGCCCCGCACCGGAGCGGGCAGCGACACGACGGTCAGGCACAGCAGAACAGCAGCAAACGAAGCGGAGATCACGCGCATGGCCTTATTCATCGGTCTTGGGTTTGAGGATCAGATAGTCGTACGGCAGCGAACTGTGCAGCGTGCCGGTGAAGGTGCGCTGCCGTCCGGCAGGACCGGAGGCGTAGACGGTATAGGGCACGCGGAACTGTTCGAGCGACAGATACACCTCGACGTTCAAACGTTCGTGGGGCTTCGCCGTGACGGTCACCTGCTCGTCGTCGGGGAAGGAGAGCGGAAGCTGCTGGTCGTTCCTCGCGAAGCGGGCCGACGACTCCGCGACGACCGGCGCGCCGTCCGCCATGTCGGGAATCACGATTTCGGGCAGCGGCACACCGAAGATCTCCTCCCGACGATCGTTGAAGTCGTCCGGCCAGAAACGAACCGTCCGTTTCGCGTTCCGGAAGGGCGACACGACCACGGAAGCGGGTTCCGACGAGGCGGTGTTGTCGATCGTGAAGGCATCCTGCAACTCGATCGAATTGTCCCAGCTTTCGAACTCGTCCCAGCGGTAGACCACACTGTCGACACGGTATTTTTCGGTAGGAGCGAACGTCACCGCCACCGTTTCGCTTTCGTAGTCGTTCCCGACACAGATCCGGATTTCGTAGGGATTGTCGTACATGCTCTCTCCGAGGGCGATCCGCAACGAGCGGTAGTCGCTGCGCTCGATGGTAAAATCGAGCAGGCCGTCGTCGTAGGTCATGCGGAGCAGACCGTCGCCGTAGAGCGGATGGTTGCCGTAGAGGAGATTCCCCTCCGCATCGTAGATGTCGCCACGGAGATCGACAGCCGGCCCCGTGGTCGACAGAATGTCCCAGTTGCCCGCCTCGAAGCGGATCGTGGCGGACGTATCGTCCGGCCCGACCGTCACCGAGGGCGCTTCGGGCAGGAAGTCGTCGATGAAAACCCCGTCGTTGCAACCGACGGCCAGCAGAGGCGCGACGATCGCCGACAGGGCGTATCTCGAAAAAAGTTTCCTCATTACGTCGGCAAATATAACGAAAAAAGCGGAGCCTGCTACCCCCCCCCACTTTTTTCCCGCCGCCGCCGATTTCATGGCCCGTACAGATGTTTCGCAGTCTCCTGCGACACCCGTACGGAATCATCCTGCCGCTCAGCGGCACAGCCGCCGGTAGGAGCAGTGCATCATCCCTCCGTCGGCGTCGCGCAGGTGCATCGGGCCGCCCTCGCAGTAGCGCCACGCGGCGCAGTCGGCGCACGCACCCCGACGCATCCATTCGCGGCGGCGGAAGGGTTCGAACCGCTCGGTCCACACCTGCCAGAAATCGTCGCGGTAGATATTGCCCTGCGCATAGTCGGCCCGCACCGACGTACAGCCCGAGATGGCGCCGTCGACACGGATCGAGGCCACCGACACACCGGCGTCGCAGTGGTAGAAATGGTCGCGCGCCTCCATCTCGTAGCCGCCCAGAAACCCTTCGCAGGCATAGCTGCACGCGATACGCCCTTCGCGCCGCGTGCGGCGGACGAACTCCATCAGCGCCCGTTTGGCCGGGCGGCGGGGCGTGGTGCGCACGTCGGTGCGGCGCACGAGGGCCAGTCGTCCGGCACAGACCGCGAGGAAACGCTCCGCTTCGGCCGTGGGAAGGATGACGGCAAACCGGCCTCCGGGAGCCAGCAGGCGGAGGACGGCGTCGCGCAGGTCGCCGAACGGCAGGTGCACGGCATGGCGGGCCGCGGTGCGCCCCCGATCGGGGCAGGTGAGCGAGTCGACGAAAAACGGCGGGTTGGAGACGATCAGATCGAACGGCTCCGGGGTCTCGAACTCCTGCACGGGGCATTGAGCGAACGCCACCCTGCCGCTCCAGGGCGAAGCGGCGGCGTTCTCGCGGGCCTGCCCGACATCGTCGATGTCGACGCCCGTGACATGCGCCTCCGGGGCGCGCTGGGCCAGCATCAGGGCGATCAGCCCCGTGCCCGTGCCGATGTCGAGCATCCGCCGGTCCTGCGGCCGCACCGCGGCCCATGCACCCAGCAGAACGCCGTCGGTCCCGACCTTCATCGGGCAGCGGTCCTGACGGACCGTGAATTGTTTAAACCGAAACCCGCTTAAGAAGCGGGATTTATGAGTATTATTCATTGTTCATTCAAATAGCCGTCCATGCCTGCGCCGAACAGCGAGAAATCGTACCGCGCAGGATCCTCCGCATCGAATGCGCGCAGGGCGTCCGTCAACTCCTCGACGGCCCGCCAGTCGTTCTGGCGGCGGCCAAGCAGTCCCAGCGCACGCGCCGTCTCGCCGACATGGACGTCCAGCGGCAGGTAGAGGGCCGACATCGGGATACGCCGCCACAGACCGAAATCGACACCCCGGTCGTCGCGGCGCACCATCCACCGCAGATACATGCACAGCCGCTTGCAGGCCGCGCCGCGCTCGACGGACGAAACATGCTTCTCGCAGCGCGGAGCGTGCTCCCCGGCGAAAAACTCGCGCCGGAAGTCGGCCAGCACGGCGGGCATGCTCTGCGCGGCCTCATAGCGCGTCTCGAAGAAATTCCCGATGCCGCCATGGCGCTCCTCCATACGCCGCAGGGCCAGCACGAAATCGCGCAGGTCCCCGCCGTTGAACGTGCGGTGGACGTAGGACGAAAGCAGCGCCAGTTCGCGCTGCGAGGCGTTGCGCACGAAATCCGCCGGAGCGTCGTCCATGAAGTGCATCATGCGGTGGCCACTGCGGACAATGGCCTTACGGTTGCCCCAGGCGATGGTCGCGGAGAAAAATCCCGCGATCTCGCGGTCGGCGCGGTCCGTATAGCGGTGCGGTACCGAAATCGGATCGTCGGCGATGAAGTCGGGGCTGTTGTATTTGTCGTGGAGCGCGTCGAGCAGCTCCTTCAGATCGGTGTTCGTCATGGCGTGCGGAGCATTCGGAGCAAGACATCGGTTTGCGGGATGCCGTAACCCAGTTCGCAGCCGGGAGCTGCGGCCCGCGTGCCGGAAGCGTGCAGCAGTCCGATGAGTTCGCCGCGTTCCATAGGACGGTATTCGAGCAGGCAGGCGCAAAGCCCCGCGATAACCGGCGTCGAAAACGAAGTTCCCAACGGCGAGGCTCCGGCGACGAAATCGGGCTTCACATAGCCGACATCTTCGCGTCCGACACCACTGGAGCGGGAGCGGGAAACACCGTCGGAATCGCACGAACCGACCGTGATGACCTGCCGGACATCGGCCGGAAAGGAGACATTGCGCCACGCCTTGTCGCCCTCGTTGCCGGCGCTCTGCACGAAAACGAGTCCGGGGCGCGCCGTGAGCAGGCTGTCGAGGTAGCGCGAGAGCGTCGAGGTGCAGCCGTCGAGCATCGCGGGCGTATAGCCGCTGAAATCGTCGAACGTCGTATAGCCCAACGACGAGGAGATCACGTCGACGTCATGCGCCAGGAGCCACTCGATGCCGCGGATCAGCTGCCGCTCCTCGGCGCGAGGCTCCACTTCGGCGCGGTCGGTTTTCGCAAGATAATACTCCGCGCCCCATGCCAGCCCGCGGATCGTATCGCCCGAACGGCCTCCGAGGTTGGTGCAGACCCTCGTGCCGTGGTCTGTGGCGTCGTCGAAGAATGCCGTCTCGTCGCCGCCCGTGAAATCGCGCCAGGCGGCGACGTGCAGCCCCCGCGTCCAGCGGTCGGTGCGGAAGCCCCCGAAACCCGCGTCCAGCACCCCGATGCGGACGCCCCGTCCGGAAAGGTTCAGCGAATCGAACGCCCGGGACATCGTCTGCCCCACGGCGCGCGAATAGGTCCGGGAGTAGTCCGAGGTCCACGCCCCGCGCACCTCGCGCACGAGGTCCCACGCACCGTAGGCGGCAAGAGCCGGAAGAAGCAGCCAAAGCAGTTTTTTCATGTTACCGGACCGTTTCGCAGCCGAGGATCAGACCGTCGGACATGGTGATCTTCCGGTCGGCCATTGCGGCGAGGTTTTCGTCGTGGGTGACGATCACGACGGTCTGGCCGAGCCGTTCGCGCAGGTCGAAGAACAGGCGATGGATCTCGTCGCGGTTGTGCGAGTCGAGGTTGCCCGAGGGTTCGTCGGCCAGCAACACGGCGGGCGAATTGACCAGCGCACGGGCGATGGCCACGCGCTGCTGCTCGCCGCCCGAAAGCTGTCCGGGCTTGTGGTCGCGCCGCGCCGCGAGGCCCATCATGTCGAGCAGTTCGGCGGCACGGCGTTCGACATCGACGCGCGGACGCCGGCCGATCAGCCCCGGAATGCAGACGTTCTCGAAAGCCGTGAACTCCGCAAGCAGGTGGTGGAACTGGAACACGAAGCCGATGCGCTCGTTGCGGAACTGCGACAAGGCCCGATCGCCCAAGGCCGAGACATCGCGGCCGTCGATCTCCACGCGCCCGCCGTCGGGACGCGACAGCGTGCCGATGATCTGCAAAAGCGTGGTCTTGCCAGCGCCGCTGGCCCCCACGATGGAGACCACCTCGCCCTGCGCCACGTCGAGCGAAACGCCTTTCAGCACCTCCAGCGTGCCGAAACTCTTGTGTATGTCGGTAGCCCGTATCATTGGCGGAACATATTGAACAGTTTGACCGTGTCCACAGCTTCCCGCACGTCGTGGACGCGGAGTATCGCCGCACCCTGGCGCAGGCACTCCCAGCCCAGGGCAACGGTTCCGGCGAGCGATTCGGCGGGAGTGGCGTCGAGGACCTTATAGATCATCGACTTGCGCGAAAGCCCCGCCAGCACCGGGTAACCCAGCGCGCAGAGGCGGTGCAGACCCGCGAGCAATTCGTAGTTCTGCTCCGTGGTCTTGGCGAAGCCGAAGCCGGGGTCGAGGATGATGTTTTCACGCCGGATGCCCGCGGCGAGCATCTCGTCGGTGCGGCGGCGGAAATAGCCGACGACCTCGGTGACGATGTCGCGCCGGTAGTCGGTCTGCGACTGCATGGTTTTCGGATCGCCCTTCATGTGCATGGCGATGTAGGGTACGCCGCAGTCCGCAACGACGGAGAGCATCGCAGGGTCGAGTTCCCCGGCCGAAATGTCGTTGACGACGAGCGGCCCGAACGTTTCGACAGCCTTCGCCGCGACTTCGCTGCGGAACGTGTCGACCGAGACGGTCATGCCGGGCGCCAGCCGACGCACGGTCCCGACGCCCAGCCGGACGCGACGCCACTCCTCGTCGGCGGGGACTTCGTCGGCCCCGGAACGCGAGGAGTAGCCCCCGACGTCGATCAGCTGCGCCCCTTCGGACACGGCTTCGCGGACGCGGCGCTCGACGGATTCGGCCTCCGGAGTGCGGCTGCCGGCATAGAAAGAATCGGGGGTGACGTTAAGAATCGCCATCACCTGCGGCGAGGAAAAATCAATGTTCATGGGCTTCATGGCTGAAAATTCGGTGCAACTCCGCGACAGCGGGTTCAAGGTCGGATTCGAGGATGTTGACAAGGGTGTAGTCGGCCTTCGCGCTCAACGTATCGTCGTCCGTCTGGGCGGCGATGCGGAGGCGGACCTCCCCGGGTGTGCGCCCGTCGCGGCGGCAGGTGCGTTCGATGCGCAGCGCCTCGGGGGCGAGGACGGCAACCGTGCGGTCGACGCAGGCATCGAACCCCGCATCGAAAAGAAGGGCGCTTTCGAGGATCACGTAGTCGCCCTCCTGCTGTTCGGCCCACGCCGCGAAATCGGCCCGGACGGCCGGGTGGACGATGGCGTTCAGGTCGGCGAGGGCCTGCGCCTCGGAGAAGACCCGCCCGGCAAGGTAGGTACGGTTCAAGGTCCCGTCCGCATAGGCTTCGGCCCCGAAACGGTCCGTGATGCGCCGGCGCAGCTCCGCATCCTCCGTCATCAGCCGTTTGGCCCCGGCATCGGAGTCATAGACCGCGACGCCCAAACGCGCGAAAAGACGGCAAACGGTGCTTTTGCCGCTGCCGATGCCGCCTGTGATTCCGACCTTCATCATGGGTTACGGGGAACGTCGATTTCGGGAATGTCCCCGATGGAAATGATCTTGATGTCGCTGAACCGCGGCGCAAGGGCGTTTTGCAGCGACTGGGGGTCGATGATGAGTTTACCCTCGTGCCCCTCCTCATACGAACGCTTCGTCTTGAGTTCCGCAAGCGGAATGCGCAGCGTCTTGTTCATGTAGACCCGGTAGCCGAAAAGGTTCGTACCGACGCCCTCGACCACGCAGGTAACCTCGAAAGGCTGTCCGTCGACACTCACCCTCACGGTCTGCTCGGTGGTGTACGTATAGCTCAATTTCGCGATATACCAAAGGATGAACGACGCGACGAGCAGCGCCAGAAAAACCGGCGACACGTAGCGGTGCATCCATTTCAACCAATTTTCCATCATGGGAACCTATAATATCCGTATGACAAAGATAGTGCAAGGCGGGGCAATATCAAATTTATTTTGCACATTGCCGAGCCGCAGCCTGCCCAAGCGGGCGTCTGCTTGCCCGCAAAGATAGTGCAAGCCGGCCGCAATGCCAAATTTATTTGAAAAAACGGACCGCACCTCTCGGTGCGGTCCGTTTTTGTCGGATCGGGAGTCTATCCATTACTTCTCCACGTCGGTCTTGGCGCGCTTCGTCATCAGATCGTAAGCGATCGGCGTCGCGAGGAAGATCGTGGCGGCCGTACCTACGACCACGCCGATGATCAGCGCGAAGATGAAGCCGCGGATCGTCTCGCCGCCGAAGAAGAAGATGGCCAGCAGCGTCACGAGCGTCGTGCCCGAGGTGTTGATCGTACGCGACAGCGTCGAGTTGATGGCGTTGTTCACGGTCTCCTTCAGGTTGCGCTTCGGGTAGAGACCCAGGTACTCGCGGATTCGGTCGAAGACGACCACCGTGTCGTTGATGGCATAGCCGATGATCGTCAGGATCGCGGCGATGAACGCCTGGTTGACCTCGAGGTTGAAGGGCAGCAGACCGTAGAACATCGAGAAGATGCCGATGATCAGCAGGGCGTTGAAGGCCAGGGCCGCCGTGGCGCCCGAAGCCCACTGCCAGCGCTTGAAGCGGAACGTAATATAGAGACCGATGGCGATGAGCGAGAAGAGCACCGAATAGATGGCGTTCCACGTCATGTCCTTGGCGATCGAGGGACCGATCTTGTCGGCCGTCAGGATACCGTTGGCGTCGGTCTGCGTATTGCGGAACTGCTCGAAGGTGATGTCATACGAGTAGAGCGGTTTCAGAGCGTCGTAGATGATCTGCTCGACCTCCGAGGTAGCCTCGTCCGACGTGTCGTCGTAGCGGTACTGCGTCACGATGCGCATCTGGTTCTCGTTGCCGTACTGCTTCACCTCGGAACTGATCGACGAAGCGTCGGCATCGGCGAACTGCGAGAAAGCCTTCTCCACATTCTGACGAACCTCTTCGGCCGAAACGGGCTTGTCGAAACGGATCACGTAAGCGCGGCCGCCCGTGAACTCGGCGCCGAGGTTCAGACCGCGGGCGAAGAACGAAACGCACGACAGAACCATCAGGGCAACGGCGATGCCGTAAGCCAGTTTGCGCTTGGCGATGAAGTCGACGCGCGTGTTATTGAGGAAGTTCTCCGACCAGCGGCGCGAGAAGGTGATGTGACCCCATTTGCCGACGATCCACTCGATCAGCAGGCGCGTGATGAAGATGGCGCAGAAGAACGAGGTGATGATACCGATGATCAGCGTCGTGGCGAAGCCCTGAACCGGACCGTTGCCGAAGATGAACAGCACGATACCCGTGATGATCGTCGTCAGGTTACCGTCGATGATGGCCGAATAGGCCTTCGAGAAACCGTCCTTGATGGCCAGCGAAAGACCCTTGCCGCCGCGAAGCTCCTCCTTGATACGTTCGTAGATGATCACGTTCGCATCGACGGCCATACCCATCGTCAGCACGATACCCGCGATACCCGGAAGGGTCAGCACGGCGCCGAACGACACCAAAACGCCCATCAGCAGGAAGACGTTCGTGAGCAGCGCGACGTCGGACATCCAGCCCGCCGTCTTGTAGAACAGACCCATGTAGAGCAGCACGAGGATGAAGGCGATCACGAACGAGATCATACCGGCGTTGATCGACTCCTGGCCCAGCGAAGGACCTACGACCGTATCCTGGATGATCTTGGCCGGAGCGGGAACCTTACCCGAATTGAGCACGTTGGCCAGGTCCTTGGCCTCCTGGATGGTGAAATCGCCGGTGATCTGCGACTGTCCCTTGTCGATCTTCGAGTTGACGCGGGGAGCCGAATAGACGTAGCCGTCGAGAACGATGGCGATGCACTTGCCGATATTTTCGCCCGTCATGCGCGACCACTCCTGCGTACCTTCGGCGTTCATGGTCATCGAAACCTCGGCCGTGGCGCCGCGCTGGGCGTACTGCTCGGTGGCTTCCGTAACGACCGAACCGTCGAGCGGTGCCTTGCCGTCGGGCGTCGAAACCTTGATGGCGTAGAGGTAGAAACGACCGTCGATCTTGTCGTCGCCCTTGACGCCCCACTTGAACATGATGTCGGCGGGGAACAGCTCGCGGACGGCCGGCTGGGCGAGGTACTCGTTGACGGCTGCCATGTCGGCCTTGTAAGCGGCTCCGATGGAGGCGCCGCCTGCGAAGCGGGGATTGAGGACTGCAAAGAGCGGGTTCTGCGAGTGGTCGAAGTTGCCTTCCTGAACGGCGGTCTCGGCCGTGGCGGTCGAATCGGCGGCGCCGACCTCGGCGATCAGGCCCTCGGCCTCGGCGGCGGGAGTCCCGGCGGCAGCGGCAGCCTCGGCGGCAGCGGTCTCGGGCGCAGCGGCGGGAGCCTGCGCCAGTTCGGCCTTGATGAGCTTGTCGGCAGCGGAAAGCGCGGGGAAAATCTCATTGGCGTCGTAGGTGGTCCAGAACTCCAGCGAAGCGGTTCCCTGCAACAGGTCGCGGACGCGCTGCGGCTCCTTCACGCCCGGAAGCTCGACCAGAATGCGGTGCGAGTTCGGGAGGCGCAGGATGTTGGGCTGCGTAACGCCGAAGTGGTCGATACGGCTGCGCAGCACGTTGAACGATGCGCCGATGGCAGCCTCGGTCTCCTTCTTGAGGATCTTCTCGACGTCGGCGTCCGAGCTTTCGAGCGTGATGTCCTTGCGGTCGGGGCTTACGAAAAGCTCGGCGATGGGACGGCCGTTCGAAAGGCGCGAATACGCCTTCACGAAATCGGAGATATAGTCGGTCGAAGAGCCTTGCTTCATCGCCTCGTTGGCCACGCCGATCGCCTCGATGAAGGCCGGGTCGTTCTGGCTGTCGCCGGCCAAAGCCTTCACGACATCCTCGACCTGCACCTCCAGCATGACGTTCATACCGCCCTTGAGGTCCAGGCCCAGGTTCAGCTCCTTCTCCTTACACTCCTTGTAGGTGAACTTGCGGAAGCCCAGGTTGTAAACCGGCAGGTTCTGCACCGAATCGAGGTAATGCTGTTCGGCCTCGCCCTGCTGGTCGAGGGGGAACTGCGCGGCATAAGCGGCCGCCTGCTTCTCTACGCCACGCGTCTT
>ENA-UEQX01002358-UEQX01002358.1-human-gut-metagenome-genome-assembly--contig:-NODE-2358-length-10794-cov-6.474946_pt1 | contig 10794 bp, 7 predicted proteins | sample MGYA00242952_ERZ507952 | MGnify/ENA primary metagenome ERZ507952 (study PRJEB26167, sample SAMN06115425) | human gut metagenome | host: Homo sapiens | place: China:Sichuan | collected 2015-04-07... | reverse complement strand
ACTGCGCTGGACGATGTGAGCTTTACGGTGGAAGAGGGCGACTTTGTGGGCATCATCGGGGCCACCGGCTCCGGCAAAAGCACCCTCATCACCCACATGAACGGCCTGAACAAGCCCACCAGCGGCAAAATTTATATTGATGGCCGCGACCTGTGGGCCGAGCCCGAAAAAATAAGAGATTTCCGTTTCCTCACCGGTCTGGTGTTCCAGTACCCGGAGTACCAGCTGTTTGAGGAGACCTGCTATAAAGATATCGCCTTTGGCCCCAAGAACATGGGCCTGGACGAGGCCGAGATCGACAAGCGGGTGCACGAAGCAGCCGCCTTTGTCGGCCTGGACGAGGCCCTTTTGGAGCGCAGCCCCTTTGAGCTGTCCGGCGGCCAGAAGCGCCGGGTGGCCGTGGCAGGCGTCATGGCCATGAAGCCCCGCATCCTCGTGCTGGACGAGCCCGCCGCGGGCCTGGACCCCGAGGGCCGGGATGAGATCCTGAGCGAGGTGAAAGAGTACCACAAAAAGACGGGCACCACCGTCCTGCTGGTCTCCCACAGCATGGAGGACATTGCCAAGTACGCCAACCGGGTGCTGGTGATGTCCAACAAGAAGATCGCCATGTACGATACGGTGGAGAACGTGTTTGCCCGGGCTTCGGAGCTGCTGGAGCTGGGCCTGAGCGTGCCCCAGGTGACAAAAATTTTCCTCAAGCTGCGGGAGATGGGGGTGGACGTCCCGGCGGACGTGTACACCATCCCCTATGCGGTCAAGACCATTCTGGCCGCCAAGGCGCGGCGGGACGCCGGGGAGCCTCTTGTATTGCCCCGGGATGCTGAGAACGGGAAAGGGGGCGTGTCCGGATGCTGAGAGATATCACCATTGGCCAGCACTTCCCGGGCAACAGCCTTGTGCACAAATTTGACCCTCGGCTCAAGCTGGTGCTCACCATTGCTTATATCATCCTGCTGTTCGCGGCTTCCAACCCGCTGGGACTGGCATTGTCCATCCTGTTCCTGGTGGGGATGTACGCTGTGGCAAAGATCCCGTTCAAGCTCATCCTCAAGAGCCTGAAACCAATTTTACCCATTGTCGTCTTTACGGCAGTGCTCAACCTCTTCTTCGTCTCGGGTGAGGGGGAGCCGCTGGTGCACATTGGATTCCTGACCGTTTACGCCGAGGGCGTCAAGTACGCCATCCTGATGGCGGTGCGCGTCATGGCCCTGATCGCGGGCACCAGCCTGCTGACTTACACCACCAGCCCCATCGTGCTGACGGATGCCATTGAGCAGCTGCTCAAGCCGCTGGGCAAGATCCACTTCCCGGTGCACGAGCTGGCCATGATGATGAGCATTGCGCTCCGCTTCATCCCCACCCTCATCGAGGAGACGGACAAGATCATGAACGCCCAGAAAGCCCGCGGTGCCCAGCTGGACACTGGCAAGATGACCGAGCGCATCAAAGCGCTGGTGCCCGTCCTCATCCCGCTGTTCATCTCGGCGTTCCGCCGGGCGGACGAGCTGGCGATGGCCATGGAGTGCCGCTGCTACCGCGGCGGTGACGGCCGCACCCGCCTGAAAGTGCTCCGCTACACCCGACAGGATTACATTGATCTGGCGGTCTGCATCGTCTGCTTTGTGATCATCCTGTCGTCCCGGCTGGTATTCCCGAATTATTAAAACTCCCCCAGTCGCCTGCGGCGACAGCCCCCTCAAGGAGGGGGTCTTATAGCCTCCCTCTTTGAGGGAGGTGGCACGGCAAAGCCGTGACGGAAGGAGTTCCATGCAGAACTTTTTACTTACCCTTGCCTACGATGGCACCAACTACTGCGGGTTTCAGGTGCAGCCCAACGGGCGGAGCGTGGCCCAGACCTTTCAGGATGGGCTGGAGGCCGTGCTGGGCTGCCGCCCGGATATCAAGGGGTGCAGCCGCACCGACGCGGGCGTCCACGCGCTGGGCTTTATGCTCAATTTCCACGCCGACACCCGCATCCCGGTGGAAAAGCTGCCGCTGGCCCTCAACCAGCACCTGCCGCCGGATATCCGGGTGCTGGCGGCGCGGGTGGTGCCGGAGGATTTCCATGCCCGGTACGCGGCCCACACCAAAACGTATCTCTACCGCATCCACAACAGCCCCATCGACTCGCCGTTTGACGAGAAGTATTATACCCGGGTGCCCCGGCGGCTGGACACGGTCAAAATGAACACGGCAGCCCGGCGGTTTGTGGGCAAACACGATTTCCTGGCCCTGTGCGCGGCGGGGTCTTCCGCTGCCGCCCACGGTGACACGGTGCGGACCATCACGGCCTGCGGAGTGGAGCGCAAAGGGGACGAAGTAGAGATCACCGTCACCGCGGATGGATACCTCTACAACATGGTGCGCATCCTGGCCGGGACCCTCTGCGAAGTAGGGGCCGGGCGGATGCAGCCCGAGGCTATCCCGGACATCCTTGCCAGCCGTGACCGGCACAAGGCGGGCCCCACCCTGCCCGCCAAGGGACTGTTTTTGAAGAGTGTGGAGTATGATTGAGAGGTGGCTAGCCCTCTCAGCCTCACGCTGTTCGGCAGCTCCCCCAAAGGGGGAGCCCTTGGCAAAGAGATGAAGTTTGCGTGGATTGCCAAGGCCTCTCACTTTGGGAGAGGTGGCATTGCGATCGCAATGACGGAGAGGGCAAGCCATTTAGGACAAGGAGAACAACCAAATGAGAAAGAACCATCGCGGCCAACGCCCCGAGAGTGACGAGCCGCTTTCGGCCGGGCGGGTCGAATATCTGGAGCAGGCCCGCGCCCGGGTGCGGGCACGGCGGCTGCGGCGCACGGCGCTCATCGTGGCGGTGCTGACGGCTGTGGTGCTGTTTACCACCGGGCTGGTGGGCAGCTCGGTGGCGCTGGTCAAGGACTGTGTGGACACCACCCGCATTGCCCTGATGCCGGGCCCCGGCTGGCCCCAGCAGACCGGCGTGATGGAGCCCACCCGGGTGCTGCCCATGACGGGCGGCTTTGTGGAGCTGGGCGGCGACAGCTGCGTGGTGTATTCCCGCACGGGCACCCGGCTCAACAGCATCCAGAGCGGCTATGGCCGTCCGGCGCTGGCGGCGGGCAAGACCCGTTTTGTGCTCTACAACCGCTCCGGCAACGAGCTGCGGGTGGAGAGCCGCACCCAGAACCTCTACACTAAAAAACTGGAAAACAAGATCTTCCTCTGCGCCATGTCCGATAACGGCACGCTGGCCGTTGTCACCGACGATGTGAGCAGCATGGCGGAGCTGCTGGTGTATTCTCCCACCATGGAGCAGCAGCTCTGCTGGAACATGACCTCCAACGACGGCACCCCGCTGCGGATGGCGTTCTCGCCGGACAGCCGCCGGCTGGCGGCTGCTGCCGTCACGGCCGGCGGCGGGCAGATGCAGACAAACCTTTATGTTGTCACCCTGGCCCAGGGCGACCCGGTCAATGTGGGGAGCCAGAGCGGTGTTCCCCAGTGGGTGGGCTGGCTTTCCGGTACCACCCTGCTGGCCGTGTACGACAGCCGGGCCATCCTGTACAACGCGGCAGGCGGAGAGCGTGCCCGCTATGAGTTTGGCGGCGGCACCCTGCGGGATGTTTCGGTGGACAGCGCGGGCAATGTGGCGCTGCTGCTGGCCTCCGGGCAGGTCTGCCAGCTGGTGACGCTGGACAAGGAGCTCAATGTTCAGTACAGCGGCAATGTGACCACCTCCAACAAGGTGGTGCGGCGGGGCGAGCTTGTCTATCTGCTCACCGACAGCACCGTGGAGAGCCTGACTTCTGCGGGGGAGTACCAGTGGAGCCAGAGCCTGACGGCCCGGCCGCAGGCGCTGCTGGCGGATGCCAAGCAGACACTGGTCTTCTGCGGCAACACGGTGCAGCAGGTAACGGCACCGGAAACCTCTCAGGCAAGTTGAGGAAAAGGAGAGAATCATTCCTGAAATTAGCACTCTGCGGCAGAAAGTAACAGGGAAAATACTCTATGTTCAAGAATCCGTCATTTCTTTTTGATATCATATGCACGGTGGTTTGGCTGCTGCTGGCCGTCCGCTACGCCCGCAAAGGCTTTCTGGCCTCGGTGGTGCAGCTGGCGGGGAGCCTGCTCAGCCTGACCGGAGCCCGGGCCTTTTCCGGCTGGGCAGCCGGGCAGGTGTTCCAGAACTTCTTTGCGGGCAGCTTCCGCGACCAGATCGCCGCCAGCATCGCGGCCGGGGGCGTGGTAGACCTTTCCGGCATTGCCCAGCGGTATGCGGGCTTTCTGCCGGAAAGCTTCCGAGCTTCCATTGTGGAGGCCTGCGAGCGCTCCGTTTCCGCCGTGCTCAGCGACAACGCCGTGGTGCTGGCCGATGTCATTGTCCAAAAGGTGCTGGCTCCGCTGCTGACGCCTGTCATCTCGCTGGTGCTGTTCTTTGTGGCATTCGCCCTGCTGCGGATGCTGGTCAGCCTGCTGGTCACGGTGCTGGGGCTGGTGAACAAGCTGCCGGTGGTGGGCACGGTCAACCGCTGGCTGGGCTGGACGGCGGGCGGCATTGCCAGCCTGCTGGACATTTATCTGGTGCTGTGTGTGCTCTGGGCACTCATTGTCATCACGGGCGGCAACCTGACGATGCTCAACGATACCGTTATGAGCAGCAGCCTTTACTATAAAGTTTTCAATGTGTTCAACCCGTTCCTGTAAGGGTTGGATTGGATAGGAGGAACAATGGTCTGTAATCGATGTCAGAAACGTCCGGCCATCATCTTCGTCCAGCGGATGGAGAATGGCCAGATGAAAAATGAGGGGTACTGCCTGCACTGTGCCCGGGAGCTGCACATCAAGCCGGTGGAAGACCTGATGAAGCAGTTCGGCATGTCGGACGAAGACATGGACAATATGGAAAACCGGATGGAGAGCATGATGGAGGAGATGGGCGGCGAGACCAACCCGTTCTCCATGATGATGAACATGGGCCAGCCGGAGAACGAGGGCGACGAAGACCTGATGCCCGGCTCCAGTGCCACGTTCCCGCTGGGGGTCAAGGGCGGCCAGAACGAGCAGCAGGGGGACAAGAAAGCTGGAAATAAAAACGGCAAGAAGCCGCCCCGCCGCAAGTTTTTGGACACCTACTGCGAGAACCTGACCCGCAAGGCCCGGGAAGGCAAGCTGGATGATATCATCGGCCGTGACCGCGAAATTTACCGCACCATCCAGATCCTGAGCCGCCGCCAGAAGAATAACCCCTGCCTCATTGGTGAGGCGGGCGTGGGCAAGACGGCCATTGCCGAGGGCATTGCGGAGCGCATTGCCAAAGGGCAGGTGCCGGCGGGCCTGAAAGACAAGGAGATTTTCCTGCTGGACCTGACCAGCCTGGTGGCGGGCACTCAGTTCCGCGGCCAGTTCGAGCAGCGGGTCAAGGGCCTGTTGAGCGAAGTCAAGGCGGCGGGCAATGTCATCCTGTTCATTGATGAGATCCACACCATCACCTCGGCCGGTGAGAGTGAAGGTGCCATGAACGCGGGCAACATCCTGAAGCCTGCCCTCTCCCGCGGGGAAATTCAGGTCATCGGCGCCACGACGTTCAACGAGTACCGCAAGTATATCGAAAAAGATCAGGCGCTGGAGCGTCGCTTTCAGCCCGTGCGGGTGGAGGAGCCCAGCGTGGCCGATACCCTCGCTGTGATGAACGGCATCAAGCACTATTACGAGGAGCACCACCATGTGCAGGTGCCCGCCGATGTGCTCAGTGCCACCGTCACCCTCAGTGAGCGGTATATCACCGACCGCTATCTGCCGGACAAGGCCATCGACCTGCTGGACGAGGCCTGCGCCTGCTGCAATCTGGCCCACCCGGTCATCTCCGAGTATCTGGAGGCCCGGAAAGAGCTGGACGCCCTCAAGCAGGAAGAAGCCGATATGGCCAACGCCGATGTCAATGAGCCCATCGACTATGAGCAGGTGGCCGAGCGCAAGACCCGCATTGCCCAGCTGGAAAGCGAGCTGCCCGCCAAGCAGGCCGCTGCCAGTGAGATCAGGGTGACCATGGACGATGTGGCCAAGGTCATTGAGCTGTGGACGGGGATCCCGGCGGTGAAAATCCAGGAGACCGAGTACGCCAAGCTGGCAAACCTCGAAACAGAGCTCAAGAAAAAGATCATCGGCCAGGACGAGGCCGTCCATCTGGTGGCACAAGCGGTCAAGCGGAGCCGCGCCGACCTCTCGGGCCGCCGCCGTCCCGCCAGCTTCATCTTTGTGGGTCCCACGGGCGTGGGCAAGACCGAGCTGGTCAAGCAACTGGCAAACCAGCTCTTTGACGGCCCGGACCCCCTGATCCGGCTGGACATGAGCGAGTATATGGAGAAATACGCTGTCTCCCGGATGATCGGCTCGCCTCCGGGCTATGTGGGCTACGAGGAGGCCGGCCAGCTGACCGAGAAAGTCCGCCGCCGCCCCTACAGCGTGGTGCTGTTTGACGAGATCGAGAAAGCACACCCGGATGTCATGAACATCCTGCTGCAGATTCTGGACGAGGGCAAGATCAACGATGCCCAGGGCCGGACCGTGGATTTCTCCAACACCGTGATCTGCATGACCTCCAACGCCGGCAGCTCTGACCAGACTTCGGGCGGCCTTGGCTTCAACAAGAGCGAGGAGCAGCGCAGCGAGGAGAAGACCCGCAAGGCGCTGGCCCAGTTCCTGCGGCCGGAATTCCTGGGCCGCGTGGACGAGGTCATCGCCTTCAAACCCCTGAGCCAGGAGACACTGGAGGGGATTGCAGCCCTCATGTTGGATGAGTACAAGCCCAGCATGGCGGCCAAGGGCATTGCCTACAGCTATACCCCGGCAGCCCTCAAGGCGCTGGTCACCAAGAGCCAGGGCGGTAAGTTCGGTGCCCGCGACCTCCGCCGCGTCATCCGCAAGGCCGTGGAAGACCCCGCCGCCGAGCGCCTCATTGACGGCACGCTGGCCTCCGGCTCCGCCCTTACCGTGGACGCCGACGCGGACGGCGAAGTGGTGCTGAAATAAACGCAAAAAGAAAAGAGACGGTTTTCTTCCGGTGGGAAGAGGACCGTCTCTTTTGTCATGTGAAGTTTAGTTGAATTTAAAGATCTTCCGGGCGATGCGGTAGCCGCCGACAATGACGGCATCGCTCTTGGGGAAGTGCAGGTTGGTGATACCGCCCAGGCTCAGGCGGACAGCGCGGTACACGCTGGGGCTGGTGTGCTCCTTGAGGTACTGCCAGAGCTGGGTCTTTTTCTCCCTGGCCTCGGCACTGCCGTCCAGCAGAAGGAAGATGTCGCTGATGGCCATCATGATGGAGAGGTAGTGGAGCATGTAGGCCCGCAGACGCTTCTGGTTTTTCAGGGCGTCCAGGTCCTGGCAGTCGATCATGTGCTTGGTGACCCGCAGCTGCTGATCTACCCGCTTGACCATAACGCTCTCGTTGACACTCTGGTCGGCCCGGCCGATGAAGTAGCGGTAGAGGTCAAGGTCCATATAGTACATGCTCTTGACATAGGGCAGAGGCTGGTAGACAAAGATGTTGTCCACATAGAACGTGTGCTTGGGCAGCACCATGCCGCACTGACGCAGCACCTCGGTGCGGTACATGACCGAGTGCATCAGCAGGTTCTGGTCCGGGCGGAAATGGCCCACATGCACCCAGTCGAACAGGCGGTCTTTCGGGAAGACGTTGGTGTACCGGACGGTATGGCTGGTGCCATCCTCCACATGCTCATACACATAGTTGCAGATCATCAGGTCCGGGGCGGTGCCGCGGGCCACGAGGGTCTGCAGGCGGTGCAGGACCTTTTTCAGGGCGTCGGTGTCCAGCCAGTCGTCGCTGTCCACGACCTTATAGTACAGGCCGGTGGCATTGCGGATGCCCTGGTTGACGCCTTCGCCGTGGCCGCCGTTCTCCTGATGGACGGCCTTGACGATGGTGGGATATTTGGCGGCGTACTCGTCGCAGATGGCGGGGGTGTCGTCCTTGGTGGAACCATCGTCCACCAGGATGATCTCGGCCTGCTCTCCGGCGGAGAGCAGCGTCTCGATGCAGTGGCGCATATAGGCCGCCGAGTTGTAGCACGGGACGGCAAAGCTGATGAGTTTTTGCATAGTGTACTCCTTTTAATCACGGAAGCCGGAGCACGCGGGCTGCGGCTAAGAATCTTTAGATGGAGATATGTATTCTTATTATAGCATTTTGGCGCACGAAAAGCTATCAAAACCACAAAATCCCACCGAAAATTCGCAACTCAGGGTGGTTTTGTGGTATACTGGAGCCCAGTGTTGAAACAAAGGAGACAGTTTGATGGAAGACCAGCGCTCGATTTTAAAGAAAGTTTTCGGCTACGACAGTTTCCGACCCGGCCAGGAGGAGATCGTGAAGCGGCTGCTGGGCGGGCAGGATGTGCTGGCCGTGATGCCCACGGGCGCGGGCAAGTCCATCTGTTATCAGGTGCCGGCCCTGCTGCTGCCGGGCATCACCCTTGTGGTATCGCCGCTGGTCAGCCTGATGAAAGACCAGGTGGGGGCCCTGGTGCAGGCAGGCGTGGCCGCCGCCTTTTTGAACAACAGCCTCACCGACAACCAGAAAGCCCTGATGCTCCACCGGGCCCGGGAGGGGTGGTATAAGATCATCTATGTGGCCCCGGAGCGGCTGGAGATGCCGGGCTTCCAGCGGTTTGCGCAGGAAAAACTCATCAGCATGGTCACGGTGGACGAGGCCCACTGCATCAGCCAGTGGGGGCAGGATTTCCGCCCCAGCTACCTGCGGATCAAGGCCTTTGTGGACAGCCTGCCCAGCCGTCCGGTGGTGGGGGCGTTCACGGCCACGGCTACAGCCCATGTGCGGGAGGACATCCGCACCCATCTGGCCCTGAAAGACCCCTATGAGGTGACGACAGGCTTTGACCGCCCCAACCTCTATTTTGAGTCCCGCCGTGCCCTGCCCAGCGAGAAGCCCCGTGTCCTGCTGGATTATGTCCTGCGGGAGGGAGACCATGCGGGCATCGTCTATTGCAGCACCACCAAACAGGTGGACGAGACGGCCCGCCTGCTCCAGAGCCGGGGCATCCGGGCGGCAGCCTACCACGCCAAGCTGGACGCGGAGGTCCGCCGGAAGAACCAGGACGATTTCCTCTATGACCGTGTCCAGATCATGGTGGCCACCAACGCCTTTGGCATGGGCATTGATAAGCCCAACGTCCGGTTTGTCATCCACTACAACATGCCCAAGGACCTGGAAAGCTACTATCAGGAGGCGGGCCGTGCCGGGCGGGACGGCGAACCGGCCCGCTGCATCCTGCTCTACTCCGGCACCGATGTGCGGACCATCCGCTTTTTCATTGACAAAGAGAGGGAAGCGGACAACGGTCTGCCCGCTGATGTAAAAGCCGAAGCCGCCCGCAAGGCGGAGGAACGGCTCAAGTACATGACCTTTTACTCCACCACGCCCCGCTGTCTGCGGGGGTTCATGCTCCAATATTTTGGGGAGGCGGCCCCGGCCAAGTGCGGCAACTGCTCCAACTGCCTCATGGCAGAGGAGGCTGCCCGGCAGATGGAACAGCGTGCCGCCGAGGCCAAGCAGCGGGCCGCCGCCAGCGCCCGCCGTCTGGCTGAAAAGCCCCGCCGCCGCCCGGCGGACGTGGAGCTCAGCGCCGAGGACGAAAAGCTGCTGGCCGACCTCTACGCCCTGCGCAAGCGGCTGGCCAGCAAGCAGAAGATCCCGGCCTATCTCGTGTTCAGCGATGCCACCCTCCGGGAGATGGTACAGAAAAAGCCATTCAGCACCGACGAGCTGCTCAACATCACCGGCGTGGGCGAGAAGAAAGCCGCCCGCTACGGCACGATCTTCCTCGCCGCCATCGAGGAGGCCGTCAGAAGCCGCTAAAAATAAAACGTTCCGTTTTCCACGATTCCTGCATCGGATGTGGAAAACGGAACGTTTTTCTTTTTTATAAGAGGATTACATCGTATGGGTGGAAAAGACCTGCTCGTCCTGCCACCAGACCGGCTCTCCGGCGGCAAGGGACTTGGGCACATCCAGCAGCCGCTGGTTCCGGCTGCCCCGGAAACGGAGGGAGATGTCGTGCTCGGCCTGCACAAAGCGGCCGTCCACCAGTACATCCAGCAGGCCCAGCAGCTCGTCGGTGACTTCGCACCGGGCGTGGCAGGGGACCTCCCCGGTCAGCTGCTCCCAGGTGTAGCCGGAGTAGCACCAGACCGTCTTTTTGGGGTAGAGGGCCTTGAAGTTGCGGACAAAGGGAAGAAGCTCCCGCTGGTTCTCCGGCTCCATGGGCTCGCCGCCCAGCAGGGAGATGCCGGCGATATAGTCCGGCTGGCAGGAGGCGAAAACTTCGTTCCGGATGGTCTTATCAAAAGGCTGCCCGTAGCCGAAATCCCATGCCACCTCATTGAAACAGCCGGGGCAGTGGTGCCGACAGCCCGAGACGAAGACGCTGGTACGGACGCCGGGGCCGTTGGCAATGTCGTAATATTTAATCGTTGCGTAGTTCATCATTCTTTTTCACAAACAAGATTCTCTCTGTCGCTAACGGCGACAGAGAGAATCGATTTTTATTCCATATTACAGGTGCAGCACCCGATCCTTGATCTCCTGGGTGCGGCCCTGGTTCCAGAACTGGGTGCCGATATAACCGCAGGTGCGGCGGGCAACATTCAGCTTGTTCTGGTCACGGTTGCCGCACTTGGGGCACTCCCACACCAGCTTGCCGTCGTCCTCCACGATCTTGATCTCGCCGTCGTAGCCGCAGACCTGACAGTAGTCGGACTTGGTGTTCAACTCGGCGTACATGATGT
>ENA-UEQX01002355-UEQX01002355.1-human-gut-metagenome-genome-assembly--contig:-NODE-2355-length-10806-cov-3.142604_pt1 | contig 10806 bp, 8 predicted proteins | sample MGYA00242952_ERZ507952 | MGnify/ENA primary metagenome ERZ507952 (study PRJEB26167, sample SAMN06115425) | human gut metagenome | host: Homo sapiens | place: China:Sichuan | collected 2015-04-07... | reverse complement strand
ACCAAAAAAGAAATTTGTCCGCAGAAATTTTCTGTGCAACTTGTAATGCCCAAAATGTTTTCAGACAGTTTTCTCTGTTTTTGTCTATTTTTTTCTAAAATGTGCAGAATTCATAGACAAATGATACAAAAAAACCGCCGAAAGTTTTTCGGCGGTTCCAATGCGGCGATGTCGGGTTACGCATCACTTTCACTTGGTTGTTCAATTATCTCCTTATAGGGTAAAGGTGGCGGTCTTACCGCTGTACAAGACGGCAGTTAGGGTGTTGCCCTCCAGCGTAAAGTACGCACAGGAGCGCAGAGCGGCATAGGGGTTCTTTTTCATCTTCACTGCCGGCGCCTTTTCATTATCCGAGTAGGTAAAACCCTTTTGCAGTCCGCCGGTTTGCAGTTCCTTATCCGTCATGGCAAAGCAGGTCAGCCCCTCCCCTTTGCGCGCAGACAGCTCCGTTGCCACATCAAAGTTATACACCGTGTCGCCCAGAGCACAACGGGTAAAGTACCAGGGATTACCGGCGGCGTCCTTGCCGACGATATGCCCGGCGTCCACCCCGCCCTGTTGCAGCAGGAACTCAAACATACCGCTGATGGCAGCACTCATGCCCTTGCCTTGCAAAATGGCGGTGTAAGTGTCGGTCACACTGTCGTCATAAGTCGTGTGGGTTGCCACATAGTGGTACACATTGAGGAGATACACATGATTGCTCACCGTGCCCTTGCCGCAGGCTTTCAGAATGGCATTGACCTTTTGGCAAAAGGCGCCCACCAGCTGGCGATGCGTATCCGCATCGTTTTTATATTTGATGGTCACGCCGGAATTGTCGCTGTTCACCGAAACCGTATCTACCAGCGCCATCAACGGAAAGCCGGTGTACAACAGCCGGTTCACATCGTCCATCATATCCGTATTCACCCGCACGGCCACACCGCCCTCTGCAATGGCTTTGGCGATCTTCTCATACGCCCGCACAGCACTGGGGTCCGTCTGCGCATAATGGCTGTCATACGTATAGGCTAGGGTGTAGGCGGCAGGCGCAGCCGTGGTCGTCTCCTCCTTGCCATCCTTCGAGCAGGCAGAGAACAGTCCCACCGTCAGTACCAGTGCCAGCAGTACAGAAATCGTCTTTTTCATAAAACACCTCAACGCAGTTGAGCAAACAAATGCTCCGTATTTGCAAAAAAAGTTTGGTAAGCCCGGCAATAATCCGTGCCCACGCGGTTGCGTTTGCAGCCGCCGCCCCGACAAAGCGTGAACCAGCGGCAGGTCTTGCACGCCGGGGGCAACTGAAAAGAATTCTTTAAGAATTCCACCATCTTTTCACTATGGAAAAAGCCGTCAAAATCCCCGGCACAGATATTGCCCAGGTACCAATCGTCGGTACAGTAAAAGTCACAGGGGTAGGTACTGCCGTCCGCCTCCACCACAAACTGGGTAGCGCAGGTGCCGTTCATACCGCACTGCTCTGCATTCTGCCCCCGAGCCAACAGCAAGTAATTGTCAAACATACGCACAGACACCGGGTTACCCCGCAGGGCATCGTTGGCATACAGCTTGAACCCCTGCTGCAAAAAGGCGGCGTAGTCGTCATCGGTCATAAACAGATCCTCCGGCGCATCCATGGCAAAGGGGCGCAGGCAGGGTATGTACTGCAAGTGGCGCAGCCCCTGCTGCTTAAAGAAGCGATAGGACGATCGCACATGGGTAGCGCCGTAAGCGGTGAGCACCGAGAGAATATTAAAAGGCACCCTGCGCCGGGTCAGCAGCTGCACACCGCGAAACACATCATCAAAGGAGCTGCGTCCGTCCGGGTACACCCGGTAACGGTTGCCCTCCCGGTCGCCGTCCAAAGACACGCCCACCAAACAGCCGTATTCCAAAAACAGGTCGCACCATTCGTCGTCCAGCAAAGTACCGTTGGTCTGCACGCAGAACTGGACGGTCACGCCGGGGCGCTGCCGTTCCTTGCAAGAGGAGAAGAAAAAGCGAAAAAAGTCTTTCCCCGCCAGCAGCGGTTCCCCGCCCTGAAAGGTAAAATATACCGGTCCGTCCCCGGCAAAAGCCAGAGCCTTGTCCATCACCTGCAAGGCGGTATCCCGGGTCATATAACCCTTGTTTTCCGTCTGCCGGGTAGCGGCCAGGTCGTGGTAAAAGCAGTATTTACACCGCAGATTGCAGTTGCCGGAAGCCGGCTTGAGCATCACTGAAATGGGCATAAGCGCCTCCGTTAGCGTACTTGAATTTGGGACAGCACCTGCCCCACCTTTTGGTGCAGCACCAGGTCTGCCAGCTTGTCCGCCGGGGTAGGATCCCGGTTAATGAGCACAAAGTGCTCCCCCTGAAAGTAGCGGATAAAGCCCGCCGCCGGGTACACAGAAAGAGATGTACCCGCCACGATCAGGCAGTCCGCCCGGGCAATGGCATGCACGGCACTCTCTACGGTCTGTTGGTCAAGTCCTTCCTCATACAGCACCACATCCGGCTTGATGATCCCACTGCAAGCGCACCGGGGGATACCGGCAGCCTCTGCCACCGCCTCCACGCCGTAGGCTCTGCCGCAGCGCATACAGTGATTACGCAGCACGGAGCCGTGGAGCTCATATACCGTGCGGCTGCCCGCTGCCTGGTGCAGGCCGTCAATATTCTGGGTCACCACAGCGGTGCACTTGCCTGCTTGCTCCAGCTCTGCCAATTTGTAATGGGCAGCGTTGGGCTTGGCATTCGGACACAGCATTTTGCTGCGGTAAAAGCGGTAGAATTCCGCCGGGTTCTCGTCAAAAAAGCTGCGAGAAAGGATCTGCTCCGGCGGATAGTCGTATTGCTGATGATACAAGCCGTCCACACTGCGAAAGTCCGGAATACCGCTCTCGGTAGACACCCCGGCGCCGCCAAAAAAGACGATGCGCCGAGAACGATCTACAATTTCCTGTAAAGTCATCCTTTGATCCTCACTGCGGCGCGCGCCACGGGGCTTTGAGCAGTCACGCCGTTTGTTTTGGTTTGCGCCACCAGGCGATAGGCGGCGGTTTTGCCCCGCTTGGGGGCTGTGTCGATATAGCGGGTGCCGGTAAGCGTTACCACTCGGCGGTATTTGCCGCGGATGCTGCCGTCTCTGCGGTACAACACATATTGCTTGGCGCCGGGTACCGCTTTCCATTGCAGGGCGATCTTGCCCTTATATTTGCCGCGGCGGATCCGGCCGCCTACCAGGCGGGTACTGCCTAAGGTTGAGAACTTCATATTCTTGCTACCCTGAGCGATTCCCTGCCCCTTAGTGTTGCCGGTAAGCCGATCGCCCACGGTGGTCAGGGCAGTTCCCGGCTGGGAACTAATTCCATAGCGACGGCAGCCGCTGATCCGATTGCTGCCGGTGGCGGCAGTGCTCTTCTCCGCCAGGCAAATGCCGTTATGGCCCATTACCTGAATGGTATTGCGCAGCAGGCGCGCCTTTTTGCTTCGCTGCACAAAAATGCCGTTGGTGGCCCCGGTGCGAATGGTGTTTTCCGTCACCTCTACCCCGTTGCTGTCCACAATGCAAACGGCGCTGGAGCGGCTGTTCGTTACCGTGTTGCTCCGCAGTTCGTTGCTGTGGGAGGCGTCCATACACTTCAGCCCGTTGTGTAGGGCGGTGCAAGTATTTTTCTCGATCAAATTGCCACTGCTGCCGTGAAGGAGAATTCCCACAGTGGTCTCCGCCGCCGCACCGGTATGGGTAATGCGGTTGTCTGCAAGCGTGCAGTTTTGCAGATCGGTGCCGGTGATCCCGCCGCCGGTGGTGGTAATGGTGTTACCACTGACCGTCAGGTTATAGACCGCATAATTTCCGGCAGGCATTTTGCCGGCGGCCTTGCCGCCGTACAGAAACATACCCCTGGGCTTGTCCATCTCCGCTGTTTGACAAACGGAGATGGTATTGTCGGTAATGCGTCTGCCGCAGTCCGTCGGTGAACACATCGGTCACGCCGCTGTTTTTGCACATATAATAAGCCACGCCCCGACCGCAGTCGGTGATGGTGTTCTTCTCGATCACCGCGTCCACATAATTGGTGCACACAATGGCCGTGCCTTGCAGGCGCCGAAAGGTGTTGCCACGAATGGTAACGCCCTTCTGATACCGCCCGGCAAAGGCGTTACGGGTGCCTACCCCGCAGATCAGGTCCTGAAACGTGCAGTCCTCTACGGTGATCTTTTGGTTCATCGTGCCGTCATAGGCCGGAAAGTTGGCGAAGTGCCGATTTTTCTCTAAAATATCAATTTGCAGCGCCTCCGCACTGCTTTCCGTTTGATTGGTCTGACCGGAGAACAGGCAGTTTACGAACCGCACATTGTACCCGGCGGCCAATTCTGCGTGGTGGGAGTCTGTGTTGTTGAGAAATGCCGTGCCGTCCACGGTCACATTCTTGCAATGCGCCAGGCGCAGCAGGCAGGAGCCGTTGGTATTGCCCGGCGCATAATCCAGCGTGCCGCCCCGCAGCGTGCAGTTCTCCAACGCAGAATACCCGGTGTAGTCCTTGCCGGTACGGTCCCGATTGGGTGAGATAAAGATGTTGCCCTTGCCTGCATTGGCATTGAGCAGGGTCACCCCTGTCAGGTCCAGGGTCATATCAGACGCCAGCACAGCGCTCTTTGTCATTCGATATTCCCCGGGGGTCACGGTAACCGTGCAGGTGCCGTAGGCGCCGCTGCGCACCGTGTCCAGCGCTGATTGCAGCGCCGGGCAAGCGTTCTCCGGATCCATGGGCGCAGCGTAGCGCACCTGCCCGCTGCCGTCCCGCACAGTCACGCTCTCCCCTGCATAAGCAGCAAAGGGCGCGCCCGCCACTGCCAATAGCAGCCAAAAGGCCAAAAACAACGGAAGACACCGGCGAAAAAAACGCATTTTTTGCATAAAAACGAAAAACTCCCTCTTTACTTCTATTCCTGTATATATTAGTATAGTAGACTGAAAGTGTCAAGAAAGCAGGTGCGTTTTTTTGAAAAAAGCATTGATCGCCATGAGCGGCGGCGTGGACAGCTCCGTGGCCGCCAAGCTGATGTTGGACGCCGGGTACGACTGTATGGGCGCCACCATGAAGCTGTTTGACAGCGACGATATTTTGATGGCCCAGCGGGAAAAGACCTGCTGCTCCCTGTCCGATGTGGAGGACGCCCGCAGCGTGGCCCGCCGACTGGGTATGCCCTATCAAGTGTTCAATTTTAAAGGTGACTTTAAGGAAAAGGTCATTGATAAATTTATTGCCACCTATGAGGCAGGCGGCACCCCCAACCCCTGCATTGACTGCAACAAGTGCTTAAAATTTGACACCCTGTGTCGCCGCGCCATCACCCTGGGTTACGACTATGTGGTCACCGGCCACTACGCCCGCATTGACTGCGTGGACGGCCGCTATCGGCTGCGCAAGGCGCTGGACGACAAAAAGGATCAAAGCTATGTGCTCTATAATCTATCCCAGGAGCAGCTGGCCCACACCCTGTTTCCCTTAGGTGAGCTGCATAAGGACCAGGTGCGCGCCATTGCAGAGGAAAACGGCTTTATCAACGCCCACAAAAGAGAAAGCCAGGACATTTGCTTTGTGCCGGACGGGGACTACGCCGCCTTTATTGAAAGCTATACCGGCCGCCACTATCCCCCCGGAGATTTTGTAGACACACAGGGGAATGTGCTGGGCCGCCACAAGGGCATTATTCGCTACACCATCGGCCAGCGCCGCGGGCTGGGTCTTGCGCTGCCGGCGCCGCTGTATGTGTGCAAGAAGGATCCGGAAAGCAACACGGTGACCCTGTGCCCCAACGACCAACTGAACAGTACGGTGGTGCGGGTGACCGAGTTCAACTGGCTGAGCATTGCAGCGCCTGCCGAACCGCTGCATGCTGCGGCCAAGATCCGCTACAATATGCACCAGGCGCCCTGCACCGTAGAGGTGCTGCCCGGCGGCGATGTGCAGCTGACCTTTGACACGCCGCAGCGAGCGGTGACCCCCGGTCAGGCTGCCGTTATTTATGACGGCGACACGGTACTGGGCGGCGGACGCATTGTATAGCTGCAATTTATCACTTTAACTTGCTAAAGAATTTCGTTGACAAAGCCCGCCTGCAGTGCTATAATTTTCACACAGTCCTATAAGAGGATTATAAGTAAGTCGGGAAGGACCTAAATCCTATGACGGATTATTCCATCACCCTGCCGTCCTATTCCATCGGCGAGCAGGTTTACAAGCAAATTCCAACGGTGTGCGCGCCCTTTGGCGCCACAGCGGTGGTGATCGGCGGACACAAGGCCATGGCAGCGGTGCGGGAGCGCCTGCTGGCCGCGATCCAAGGCAGCGCCGTGACCATTACGGATTTTGTGTGGTACGGCGGCGAGGCCAGCCGGGAGAACATTGCTGCCTTGGCAGAGAACCCGGCAGTGGCAGCAGCAGATATGATCTTTGCTGTTGGCGGCGGCAAGGCACTGGACACCGGCAAAGCCTATGGGGAAGAAAGCGGCAAGCCGGTATTCACCTTTCCCACCATTGCCTCCACCTGCGCGGCCACCACGGCAGTATCGATTCTGTACCACGCAGACGGCACCTTTTTGGCGCCGGATTTTCACAAAGCGCCGCCGGTGCACGCCTTTATTCTGCCCTCGGTGATTGCAGCCGCCCCACGGCGCTACATTTGGGCCGGTATGGGCGACACTTACGCCAAGTATTTTGAGGCGGAGATGAGCTCCCGAGGTGAAGCGCTGGTGCACTACCATGCCCTGGGTGTAAATGTGAGCCGAATGTGCTTGGACCCGCTACTCACCTACGGTGCACAGGCCATGGCAGATATAGATGCCGCGCGCTGCACCTATGCAGTGGAGCAAGTGATTCTGGCTATCATCGTCACCACCGGCATTGCCTCTATTTTGTTGACGGCAGAGCATATTGTGGATTACAATTCCGGCCTGGCGCACGCCGTGTTTTACGCGCTCACCGCCTGGCCCCATATTGAGGCGCGCCACCTGCACGGTGAAGTGGTGGGCTTTGGCGTGCTCATTCTGCTGCTGACCGACGGCAATTTGGACGGCTTCCGCCAGATGTACGCTTTCAACAGAAGCGTAGGACTCCCCACCGCCCTCTCCCAAGTGGAGATGACCGGTGCCGATGTGGAAAAGCTGGTGCCCCTGGTAGCCAAAATGCCGGACATTGCCCACAACCCCTACACCATAACCGAGGAAATGCTGCACAAAGCCTTTGCAGACCTCGATTATTATAATCAACACCAAGCGTTTAAGGAGAATGAATGATGAAAAAGTTTTTTGCCACCCTGCTGTGCCTGGCACTGGTTGCCGGCCTGTTCGCCGCCTGCTCCGGCAACAAAGATGACAATGCCAAAGCAGACAGCAAGAAAGTAGGCATTGCCGTGCTGTCTGAGAACGGCGCCTTTACCGATATGCGTACCGGGATCGAGTCTAAGCTGAAAGAGAAGTACGGCGACAATGTGACCTGCGTGTACAAGAACGCTGCCGGTGACGCCGCCAGTCTGAGCACCATTGTGTCTGACTTTGACAATGGTGATTATGACGCAGTATTCACCATCGCCACCCCGGCCACGCAGGCGTTCGTGAACCAGGAGTCTGAAACCCCTTGCTTCTTCTGCGCCGTGTCCGACCCGGTAGCTGCCAAAGTCATGACCGCGCTGGACACCCCGGACAAAAACGCTACCGGTACTTCCAACGCCATTCCGGTATCTGAGATCATTGACATGGGCTACAAGCTGACCCCGGATGTAAAAAAATGGGGCTTTATTTACTCCACCAGCCAGGTAAACGCCACCTCCACCGTTAAGGCGGCCGAGAAGTACCTGGACAGCAAGAAAATCGCTTATGCGGAAAAAACCGTGGAAAACTCCGCCGATGTGAAGTCCGTCACCCAGTCCCTGATTGACGGCGGCTGTGATGTAATCTTCGTACCCAACGACTCTGTGGTACAGGACGGTGTGTCTGCCCTGACAGAGCTGTGCCAGGAGAAGAAGATTCCCACCTACTGCTCCTCTGCCACCACGGTTGCCTCCGGCTGCACCGCCACCCTGGCCATTGACGACAAGGGCATCGGTGAAAAGACCGCAGAAATGGCTATTCAGTATTTTGACGGCAAAAAGGTAGCGGAGATCCCCGCCCAGGTGTGCGGCATCGACTACTGCTCCGTAAACAAGACAGCGCTGGCTGCCGGCGGTTTGGCTACCCCCACCAAGGATACCGTTGGCTACGAGGTCAAGGTGCTGGAAGCAGCAAAATAAGCAACAAAAATCACAAACCGGCGGGCGCGCTGCAAGGTGCGCCTGCTACCATTTTTTCATACCCAAAGGAACAAGAACTTATGCTTTATCTCACTGCCCTGCAAGAGGGCTTACTGTACGGACTGCTGGCGCTGGGTGTTTACATCAGCCTGCGGGTGCTGGACATTCCCGACCTGACCACCGAGGGCAGCTTCGGTTTTGGCTCTGCACTGGCCGCCGTTTTGGCTGCCGGGGGCCACACCTATCTGTCCCTGCCCATTGCCTTTTTAGGCGGCATGGCCGCCGGACTAATCACCGGGCTGCTGCAAACCAAGCTGCAAGTACACCCGGTACTGGCCGGTATCATCACGATGAGCGGACTGTACTCCGTTAACTTGATTGTTCGGGGCGGCCCCAACCTGTCCATCGGCGCCGCCAATCTGTTTAAGCAGTTCTATAAGGCGCTGCACCTGACCGGCGATCAGCGCAAGGTGGCCGGTGCGCTGCTGGCGCTGGCGATCTGCCTTGTAGTGACCCTGCTGCTGATTGTGTTCTTTAAGACCCATGTGGGTCTGTGTATCCGCGCTACCGGTGACAATCAGGATATGGTGCGCGCTTCCTCCATCAATGTAGACGCCACCCTGATCCTGGGGCTGTGCATCAGCAACGGGCTGATCGGTCTGGCAGGCGCACTGGTAACCCATTATGTAGGTTACAGCGACACCTCCACCAGCAACGGCACTTTGATCTACGGCCTGGCCGCCGTCATTATCGGTGAGGCGCTGTTTGGCAAGCGGGGCGTCACCGTGGGGCTGATCTCCGCCGTGTGCGGCTCCGTGATCTACAAACTGATCGTCACCTTTGTGGTGGATATTGAGCTGTTTGGCACCAACAGCGCCAATTTGATGAAGCTGATGTGCGCCGTGATTGTGGCTGCCACCTTTATTATCCCGGCTGCCAAGCGCACCGCCCGCAACCGCAAAGTAAAGAAGGAGGCCCGCCACAATGCTTGATGTAAAGAATGTTTCCAAGACCTTTGCCAAGGGCACCGTCAATGAACACATTGCCCTGGAGAAGATCAATTTGCACCTGGATCGGGGCGAATTTCTCACCATTGTCGGCTCCAACGGCGCCGGCAAATCCACCCTGTTTAACCTGATCTGCGGTACCTTTATACAGGACAGCGGCACCGTTACCCTGGACGGGCAGGACATTTCCTTTCTGCCGGAACACAGGCGTGCCAAGTTGATCGGCCGGGTGTTCCAGGACCCGATGAAGGGCACCGCACCGAATATGACCATTGAGGAAAACCTGGCGCTGGCTTACACCCGCGCCCACTCCAGCGGGCTGGCGCTGGCTCTGTCTAAGAAAAAGAGCAACTTTTTCCGGGAGCAGGTGTCTCGCTTTAATATGGGGCTGGAGGACCGAATGAAAACCAAGATCGGTCTACTGTCCGGTGGGCAGCGGCAAGTGGTCACCTTGCTGATGTGCACCATCTGCACCCCCAAGCTGCTGCTCTTAGACGAACACACCGCCGCGCTGGATCCGGTCACCGCCAAAAAGGTGATGGACATTACCAACGAGATCGTGGCAGAAAACAACATCACCACCATGATGATCACCCACAATATGTCCTCTGCACTGGCCACCGGTGACCGCACCATTATGATGGACAGCGGCCGAATTATCATTGACCTGGACAAGGAGCAAAAGTCCCACATGACCGTGTCGGACCTGCTGGCACTATATCGGGAAAAAGAGACCAAAGAGTTTGACACCGACCGCATTTTGCTGCAAAAAGAGGAGCCGACCCAATGAAGTGTATCAGCTGGAATGTAAATGGCCTTCGAGCCTGTATGGGCAAGGGCTTTGCCGCCTTTTTTGCTGCGGCAAACGCGGACCTATTTTGCCTGCAAGAGACCAAGCTGCAAGCGGGGCAAATCGACTTTGCGCCCCCGGGCTACCACGCCTACTGGAACTATGCAGAAAAAAAGGGCTACTCCGGCACCGCCATCTTCTCCAAGCAGGAGCCGCTGCGGGTGCAGTACGGCATGGGCAAGGAGGAGCATGACCGGGAGGGGCGGCTGATTACCCTGGAATTTCCTGCGTTCTACTTTGCCACCGTGTATGTGCCCAATTCTCAGCGAGAGTTAACCCGGCTGGACTACCGTATGCAGTGGGAGGACGACTTTCTTGCTTATCTGCAAACCCTGGATCAAAACAAACCGGTGATCTTCTGCGGCGACCTGAATGTGGCCCACCGGGAGATCGACCTGAAGAATCCAAAGACCAACCACAAAAACGCCGGTTTTACCGATGAAGAGCGAGGCAAAATGACCGCCCTGCTGGGTAGCGGATTTACCGATACTTTCCGCTACTTTTACCCGGATGCCACCGGCATATACCGCTGGTGGAGCTATATGTTCCACGCCAGAGAGAAGAACGCCGGTTGGCGTATTGACTACTTTATCACCTCTGACCGGCTGCAACCTAAATTGCGGGACGCCAAGATCCACACGGATATTTTTGGCAGCGACCACTGCCCCATTGAGCTGGACATCGACCTGT
>ENA-UEQX01002351-UEQX01002351.1-human-gut-metagenome-genome-assembly--contig:-NODE-2351-length-10815-cov-3.765319_pt1 | contig 10815 bp, 10 predicted proteins | sample MGYA00242952_ERZ507952 | MGnify/ENA primary metagenome ERZ507952 (study PRJEB26167, sample SAMN06115425) | human gut metagenome | host: Homo sapiens | place: China:Sichuan | collected 2015-04-07... | reverse complement strand
AAGTCTGTTTTAAACATTCGAAAAATCTCCTCTCTGCTTTGGCGGTATTCCGCTGTTCCACATCTGATACAAGGGACGGTGCGTTTTTTACCGAAAATTTTCCATAAAAAAAACCGCACCCAATCCAAGCATCATCGCCCAGACGGTCGGCATTCGAATAGTCATACTCCATGTGGTTGTCTCCACTTCCGTCAGTCATATGACCCTATCGTGATAGTACTATATTTCTTTCTTTTTGTCAATCATTTTAAGTCGAAAACCGAAAAAAGGATTGCAGAGAGTTCTCTCCACAATCCTTTTTGGTATTTTAAATCTCATCGGGAACCGCGCCCGTCATTTCCTCCCATTCGCTTTTGGTAATGAGAACCTTTCGAGGCTTACTGCCCTCCTCCGGGCCGACAATCCCCTGCTTCTCCAAATCATCCATCAGCCTTGCCGCGCGGTTATAGCCGATGCGGAACTGTCTTTGGAGCATGGAAACAGATGCCTTTTCCTTTTCCAGAATCAAATCAACTGCCTGCGAGAAAAATTCATCCGAATCCTCCGCCGCACCGCCAACCTTGCCGGCAGCGGTAATCTGGTCGATGGTTTCCTGTGTATAATTGGGCTTGCTGCTCTTTTTCAGAAAATCGACAATAGCTTCGACCTCCTGATCTGTCACAAATGCGCCCTGCAAACGGGAAGGCTTGCTTTGTCCCGAAGGATAGAACAGCATATCGCCCTTCCCCAGCAGCTTTTCCGCCCCGACCATATCCAGAATCGTTCTGGAGTCAATGCCGGAGGATACGGCAAACGCCAGTCTGGAAGGGATATTCGCCTTGATTACCCCCGTAATGACATCCACAGAGGGACGCTGTGTCGCAATAATCAGGTGCATCCCTGCTGCACGCGCCATCTGCGCCAAACGGCAGATAGCATCCTCCACCTCGCCGGGTGCTGCCATCATTAGGTCTGCCAATTCATCAATGATAATGACAATCTGGGGCATCTTGCCCTTTTCGTCACCCTTTTCCTCCATCAATTTATTAAAGCCCTTGATATCTCTAACGCCGTGTGCGGCAAAATCATTATATCTTTGCAGCATCTCACGCACCGCCCAATTCAGCGCAGAGGCTGCCTTCTTCGGATCTGTCACAACCGGAATCAAAAGGTGCGGAATCCCGTTATACACGCTCAGCTCTACCACCTTCGGGTCAACCAGAAGCAGCTTAACCTCCTTGGGGTCTGCCTTATAAAGAATACTCGTAATCAGCGTATTGATGCAGACCGATTTCCCCGAACCCGTTGCGCCCGCAATCAGCAGGTGCGGCATTTTTGCAATATCCGTCACAACAGGGTTGCCTGCAATATCCTGCCCCAGGGCAAAGGCAAGCTTAGAGGGGTGCTGCTTGAAGGCATCGCTTTCCAGCAGCGTCCGCATATAAACCGACTGTGTTTCCTTATTCGGCACTTCGATACCGACTGCCGCCTTGCCGGGAATGGGTGCTTCAATACGAATCCCGCTTGCCGCCAGATTCAGCGCGATATCATCCGCCAAATTCACAATCTTGCTGACCTTTACGCCTTGGCTCGGTGAAAGCTCATAGCGCGTCACAGTAGGACCCCTGCTGATTTGGATTACCTTTGCATCCACACTAAAGCTTTTCAGCGTAGTTTCCAACTTTCTTGCATTTTCAAATAATTCCGAACGGTTGCTGCCGTTGCCCGTTTGCGGATCTTTTCCCAGCAGCGTAATCGGTGGAAAGATATATGGCTTTTCTTCCTCGACAGGTGCCGTTTCCTTCTTTGGCTCAGGCATATCTGCCGCAGGCTTCGCTGCCTCCGGCTCTGCCGCTTCTTCGGATTCCTCCGCTTCCTCTGCCTGCGTTTCTTCCACAGTCTCCTCCATCATTGCAATGGGGATTTCCTCCTTGGCAGCGGGCGTTTCCTTTCTCGGCACAACGGTTTTGCCCATGTCCTCCTCCGGCAGAATATCAATGCTGATGCTTTCCTCGCGCGGCTTTTCTGCAAAGATTTCCGCAAACAATGCATCCGCCGCATCGGATTCTGTTGCCTGCGGTTTCACCTGCTCCTCTGCCGCCTCCTTCCGCACATCCTCTGCCGGCATTGCCGCCGCTTCTCGGATAGAAGGCGTTTCTGCGGCTTTTTCATCGTGCGCTTCCTTCGGTGCATCCTCCGTCTTTTCTTCTCTGCGCACCGCAACCTCTGCGCCGTTTTCCTTCACAAAATCAAAAATCGGTTCCCGTTTTTTCGTTTCCAGAATCAAAGGCTTCTTGCGGAACACCGTTTCCTCCACATAGGGCGTTTCGCCGCTGTTCTCTTGTACCTCGATATTGAAATCCTCACGGTTCATCCTTCTGCGGCGCTGTGCCTTTTTCGCCTGCCGCTCCGCTTCCAGCTCCTCCTGCTGGCGAATCCGCTCGGCTTTATTCTTGATTTTTTCGTTTTTCACCTTCCGTCTCGCCTTACGGTGCGCATTGGCATCCCCAAGAGCATGGAAGAAGGATTTTCCTGTTGCCATGACGATGGAAATAATGCCTGTCGCCAATAGGACAATGACGCTCCCAAGGGTGTCCAATGCCCTGTCCAGTCCACCGCCAATCAGTCCACCTGTCAGCCCTCCATTTGTAAACGCACCTGCGCCGTAAAGCACACCACATCGTTTGAAAAAGCCAAGGCTTTCTGCCGCCTGAATCGGGTGCAGCACCTGCGCAAAGGCGGCTACGGTCAGCAGAAATAGCCCCGCCCCGATGCCGCGCACAAGCGGATATCGCTTTTCCTCGCTCACCAGCATCCAGATGCAGTAGGCAATCACGCAGATGGGCAGAAAAAGCCCGCCAAGCCCGAAAAGTCCCTTGAAAAAGCTGCTGATGATGCCGCCGATGATGCCCATCCTTTCCGTCAGCAGGCTGATAAATACAATAATTGATGCAACAATAATCAGAAGCAGAATGACCTCATCCAGAATACTGTCCCCAAAACGGGCAGGCTGCGCCGTCATTCTGGTGGTCTCTTTTCTCGCTCCCGTTTCCTTTTTTGCTATTTCCCTTCCGGCACTGCTCCTTGCCGTTGCTTTTTTCACAGACGGCGATTTTGCAGTGGTTTTGGCAGTTTTTTTCTTATTTTTCTGTTCCGCCAAAGCTCTCACCTCATCTATTTCCATATCCTTCAGATAAAAATTTTCCAATACATAATTTTATCACAAAATTCCTTTGCACGCAAATATACCTTGGCTTCTGCAAAAACCAAGGTATCCTGTTTTTTTCGTTATTTCGATTGCAAGGAAAGCGCCACCACTGTCCCCAGAATCAGCGCAAAGCCAATCAGGTCTATGCCTTGGAATTTTGCGTGCAAAAAGAGGAGGGAAACGATAACCGCCGTAATCGGCTCCATCATCCCGAGCAGGCTTCCCATGAAGGGCCCCACAATGCTGACACCCTTCAGATAAAGCGAAAACGCAATCGCCGTGCCAATCACAACCACCCCTGCCGTCGCCAAAACAGTTCCTTGGTCAAAAGGAACGGCATAGCTCCAGGGGCGCACAAAGGGCAGCATTGCCACACCCGCAAGCAGCATGGCATAGCCCACAACGGCATATACGCCATAATGCCGCAATAAATCCCCGGAAAGCAAATTATACGCCGCACCGCCTGCCGCCGCACCTAAGCCGAACACCAAAGCCAAGGTTGTGATGCTCATGCTGTGAATATCGCCATGCGTACTGAGCAAAAACACCCCCAGCAATGCACAAAAGATAGCACCTGTTTCCATTTTACGAGGCCAACGCTTTTCCTTGAAGCACACAACCCCCAAAATCAGCAAAGGCGCCAAGGACTGCAACACCGTTGCCGTGCCTGCATTGGAATATTGGATGGCCGCAAAATAAGTATACTGACAGCTCAGCATACCAAAAACAGAAAAAATCAAGAGCTGCCTTCTGTCCACAGGATTTTTCCAGATATCCCCCATCCGTTTTTTCGTCAGCAAAAAGCCCATCAAAACCAAAAGTACTCCCGCCAAAAGCAGCCGCACCATCACAAGCCAATCTGCCGTAATATCCTTTTTCTGAAATAAATATTGCCCAAAGCAGCCGGAAAGCCCCCAGCAAATGCCACCCGCGAGGGTAAGGCAGATTCCTGCTGTACGCTTTTTCTTTTGTTGTTCCATATTTTTCACCTCAGGTAACAGAATAATATATTTTTTCGCTTTTTTCAACAAAAAAGGTACTGACCCTTCGATCAGTACCCTGTGTTGTTAAAGGTTATTATGAAGCACTCGGAAAAATCAGATTGTGTAGCCCTGTGCCTTCAGTGCTGCAACCATTTCTTCATAGTGTGCTTTGTTTCTTGTTTCAACGGTTACGTTTACAACTACATTGCTTACTGCTACGCCTTTTGCTCTTCTGTCGTGGTTTACATCCAGAATGTTTGCGCCTGTCTGTGCAATAATCTGCAGCAGCTGAATCAGCTGACCAGGCTTATCTGCCATCATTACAGAGAATTCAGCGATTCTACCGTTTTCCTGCAGACCCTTGTCGATGATTCTGTCCAGTACGTTTACGTCTACGTTACCACCGGAAACTACGCATACAACGTTTTTGCCCTTGATATCTACTTTATTTGTCATAGCTGCTGCTACGGAAACTGCGCCTGCGCCTTCTGCTACCATTTTGTGTTTTTCCAGCAGCATCAGGATTGCGGATGCGATTTCAGCTTCTGTTACAGTTACGATGCCATCAACATATTTCATGCAAGCCTCGAATGTCAGTGTGCCGGGCTCCTTAACTGCGATACCGTCAGCCATTGTGGAAACGCTAGCCAGCTTTTCGATTTTCTTATGTTCGATGGACTGCTTCATGGAAGGAGCGCCTGCTGCCTGTACGCCATATACCTTGCAGTTGGGGTTGATGCTCTTGATTGCGCAAGCAACACCGGAAATCAGACCGCCGCCACCAATGGGAACGAATACAACGTCAGCTTCGGGCAGTTTTTCCATGATTTCCAGACCAACAGTACCCTGACCTGCCATTACATATTCATCATTGAAGGGATGCAGGAATGTGTAGCCCTTTTCCTGCTGCAGTTCTACTGCCTTTGCAGCAGCATCATCATATACACCGGGAACCAGAACAACTTCTGCGCCGTAGCTCTTTGTAGCTTCAACCTTAGCCAGAGGAGCGCCTGCGGGCATGCAGATAGTAGCCTTGATGCCTTTTTTCTGTGCTGCCAGAGCAACGCCCTGTGCATGGTTACCTGCGGAACAAGCGATTACACCCTTGGAAGCTTCTTCTTCTGTCAGGCTTGCTGTTTTTACATAAGCACCTCTCAGCTTGAAGGAGCCTGTTACCTGCATATTTTCGCATTTGATAAATACGTTTGCGTTAGGGTTGATAAAAGCGGATTCGTACAAAGGTGTTACTCTTGCAACGCCTTCCAGTGTTTTTTTTGCGTCCTGAATCATTTCCAGTGTAAGCATTTTTCTTCCTCCTGGTGTCTTTTATATAATATGTTTTGTCTTTTTATCAAGGACATTTTTCTGTCCTTGTCTCTCTCTCAAGTACGCATAAATTATAGTACGCAAATGCGATTCCGTCAACAGCTATTTGTGATTTTTTAGACATTTTTTGCGATTTTGTTAAAAATTCCGACAAATCCGCCAAATATGCACATTTTTCCGCACACTGCAAAATGAAATCCCCTTCTATTGTGCGTTTTTCCAATAAAAAAGTATCCCTATCATTAGGATAGAGATACTCAATTTTCCCGTTTTTTCTTGATTTATGCGGAAACACCGCTGTTTCCTCTGCTGCTTTTGCGCTTCCGCATCCGCTGCAGGGGCTTTCTGTTTTCATTATAAACATATTCGGGAGCCGCCTTGCCGTTTACAACATCCTCTGTGATAATGCAGCGTTCCACGTTTGTCTGTGTCGGGATTTCATACATAATCGGGTTAATGAATTCCTCTACAATAGAACGCAGCCCACGCGCGCCGGTTTCCCGTTCCATTGCCTTTCTTGCGATGGCACGCAGTGCTTCCTCCTTAAACTCCAGAATAACATCATCCAGTGCAAAAAGATATTCATACTGCTTTGTCAGCGCATTCTTGGGCTCTGTTAAAATATGCACAAAGGCATCCTCATCCAGATTATCCAGCGTTACCACAACAGGCAGACGACCGATAAATTCCGGAATCAGACCATATTTCAGCAAATCCTGCGGCATGAGGCTCTGCAAAAGCTCGTCATTTGTTTTATCCAGCTTGCTCTGCACCTCTGCACCAAAGCCAATCACCTTATGCCCCATGCGGTTCTGAATGATTTTTTCAATGCCGCCGAAGGCACCGCCGCAGATGAAAAGGATATTGGTTGTATCAATCTGGATAAATTCCTGATGCGGGTGCTTTCTGCCGCCCTGTGGAGGCACGCTTGCCACAGTCCCCTCCAGAATTTTCAGCAGTGCCTGCTGTACGCCTTCGCCGCTGACATCTCTGGTGATGGATACATTTTCGCTTTTCTTTGTGATTTTATCAATTTCATCAATGTAGATAATGCCGCGTTCTGCCTTATCCACATCATAATCTGCCGCCTGAATCAGCTTGAGCAGGATATTCTCCACATCCTCGCCGACATAGCCGGCTTCGGTCAGAGAGGTTGCATCCGCAATCGCAAAGGGTACATTCAGCACCTTTGCCAAGGTCTGTGCCAGAAGGGTTTTCCCTGTCCCTGTAGGTCCAACCAGAAGGATATTGCTCTTTTGCAGCTCTACATCCTCTGCCTTGGTATCCATATAAATGCGTTTATAGTGGTTATACACTGCAACCGCCAAAGCCTGTTTTGCTCTGCTCTGCCCGATGACATATTCATCCAGCGTTTCCTTAATCTCCTTCGGCTTCGGCACATTGAAATTTTCATCCTTATTTGCCAGCACATCATATTCTTCCTCGATAATGTCCGAGCAGAGGTCGATACATTCATCGCAGATATATACATTCGGGCCGGCAATCAGCTTTTTCACCTGATCCTGCGTTTTTCCGCAGAAGGAGCAGTGCAGCTTATTCATATCTTCCGTTTTCCCTGCCATTTATCCTCTCTCCTTTGTCTGAGGCTTTGTGATGACAGCATCAATCAAACCGTAGGCTTTTGCCTCCTCAGCGCTCATAAAGTTATCGCGTTCTGTGTCTCTTTCCACTTCTTCCACAGGCTTGCCTGTATTTTCCGCCAGAATCTGATTCAGCTTTGCTTTGGTGCGCAGGATATTTTCCGCATGGATACGGATATCCGTTGCCTGCCCTCTTGCGCCGCCACTGGGCTGATGGATCATGACCTCTGCATTGGGCAGAGCATATCTCTTGCCCTTTGCGCCGCCTGCCAGAAGAAATGCGCCCATACTTGCCGCCATGCCGATACAGATGGTGGATACATCAGGCTTGATATACTGCATGGTATCATAAATTGCCATGCCTGCCGTTACAGAACCGCCAGGGCTGTTGATGTAGAGGTTGATGTCCTTATCGGGGTCCTCCGCCGCCAGAAACAGCAGCTGTGCCACAACCAGACTTGCGGTTACATCGTTGACCTCTTCCCCCAGAAAAATGATTCTGTCCTTCAGCAATCTGGAATAAATATCATAAGAACGTTCGCCACGGTTGGACTGTTCTACGACCATAGGTACTAAACTCATTATGATTCCTCCAATCTTATATTATCTAAATAGGCACAGTTTCCTGTGCCTATCTGCATTGCAATATTTCCAAGGCTTCGCCTTTTTGTTGCTTTTTTCTTATGCTTCTTTGATGACTGCGTTGTCTTTGATTACCTTCATAGCAGCTCTTACCAGCATATCCTGTCTCAGGGCGTTCTTATCGTCTTCCTGAATCATATCCAGCATTGTCTTGCCATCTACGCCGTAGCTTTCGCCGTATTTGATAACCTCTGCATCCAGATCTTCATCGGAGATAACCAAATTTTCAGCCTTTGCGATTGCTTCCAGCATCAGTCTTGCATCAACGCTCTTCATGGATGTATCCTTGAAGGTTTCTCTCATGGTTTCTTCATTTGTACCCATGTACTGATAGTAAACATCCATGGACAGACCCTGACGAACGATATTTTCTTCAAATTCTCTCATCATGCTGTCAATCTTGTTATCGTACATAACCTGAGGCACTTCCATCTTGCAGTTTGCAACTGCTGCATCCAGCAGCTTATCGCCCTGCAGCTGCTTTGCCTTTTCTGTCTTCTCTGCAGCCAGTTTAGCCAGAATGTCTGCTTTGTATTCATCCAGAGTGGAGAATTCGGAAACATCTTCTGCAAATGCGTCATTCAGTTCGGGCAGTTCCTTTGCTGTGATACCGTTTACCTTAATTGCGAATACAGCTGCCTTGCCTGCCAGTTCGGGTGCATGGTAAGCTTCGGGGAAGGTTACGTTGATATCAAATTCTTCGCCGATGTTGTGGCCAACAATCTGATCCTCAAAGCCTTCGATGAAGGAATGAGAGCCCAGCTCCAGATCAAAGCCTTCTGCCTTGCCGCCATCGAAAGCAACGCCGTCAACGGAGCCCAGATAGTCAATGTTTACAACATCGCCCAGCTGTGCTGCTCTGTCTGTTACTTCAACCTTTCTTGCGTTCTGCTTCTGCACCTTTTCCAGTTCCTTCATAACGTCTTCATCTGTTACTTCTGCGGAAACCTTTTCTACTTCCAGACCCTTATACTGACCCAGTTCCACTTCAGGCTTTACAGTTACATCGCAGATGAATTTTGCGCCCTTGCCGGACTGAATATAGTCAATATCCAGAGTGGGAGCGGAAACAACGTCCAGACCCAGTTCCTTTACTGCTGCCATGTATTCATCGGGGAAGATGTGGTTGATTGCATCTTCATAGAAAAAGCCTTCGCCATACTGTGCTTCAATCAGCTTTCTGGGTACTTTACCCTTTCTGAAGCCGGGCAGAGACAGATTATTTTTGTGTTTGTTGTAAGCAAAAGCCATGCCCTGTTCCAGTACTTCTGCGCTTACTTCAAAAGAAAGTTTTACTGCTGTTTTTTCTTTGCTGATTAATGTTGCGTTCATTGTAAGAAGTTCCTCCTTAAAGATATTCGTTTTTTATGACAACTTTGTCTTTATTTTCTAAATGATGCTGCCATGTTGAGTTACAGTACGCTAAAACTGCACAATCACAGTAGATTATAACACACTGAATTTTGAAAATCTACAGGTAAAAGCAAATTTTCCGTCTGTTTTCAACAAAAATACACCTAATATACCTCATATTCTGCCGAAATCAATTCCGCTTCTGTGCTTTTCTCCATGAAATCCAGAATATGCTGCAGCATACGCTCCGCATGGCTTTTTTCATTGCTGACACAAGCAAAGCCAACCACGAGCATTTTATGCTCCTCCTGTCTGTCCACCTCCGCCACGGAGGCGTTGAATTTATGCCTCGTTTTTTCCACCAGACTTTTGACCACCATCCGCTTTTCCTTCAAGCTGGAAACCCATTCTGCACGAAAGGTTGCCTCACAAATCCCTACAAACACATGAGTCCCTCCTTTCCGGTTTTGTTAAAAGAAAGGTAAAAGAAAAAATCGGTCTTGATTGTCCTCAAAACCGATTCTTCTAAGCGCGAGACGAGATTCGAACTCGCGACCCTCGCCTTGGCAAGGCGATGCTCTACCACTGAGCCACTCGCGCATTTATGGTGCCCAGAACCGGAATCGAACCAGTGACACGTGGATTTTCAGTCCACTGCTCTACCAACTGAGCTATCTGGGCATAAAAGTGCATCTGTCTGACGCGAGATTTATCATATCATACAAAGCAGGGCTTGTCAACCACTTTTTTTACGGCTTTTCCTGCTTTTCTGCTAAAAAAAGGGCGAAGCCTGCGCTTCGCCCGAAACAGTATCGAATTAGTCCTGTGTATAGGGCATCAGGGATACGTGTCTTGCTCTTTTGATTGCTGTTGTCAGCGCTCTCTGGTGCTTTGCACAGTTGCCTGTGATTCTTCTGGGAAGAATTTTGCCTCTTTCGGAAACATATCTTCTCAGCTTGCTGATATCCTTGTAATCAACTGTTGTTACTTTATCTGCACAGCACTGGCAAACGCGTTTTTTTCTGCGACCACGTTTTCTAATCATGATTCTAAGTCCTCCTTTTTCAAATTTTTAGAAGGGGAGATCATCATCTTCGATGCTTTCATCAATGGGATAGAAGCCATCGGAAGGGGCAGTCTGCTTGGGCGCGGGTGCGGTTGCAGCCGGTGCTGCATCTTTGTGGCTTTCAAAGGAAGCTTTGCTTTCCGCAAAGTACTGTTCCTCAACCACAACATCCGTACTCCAGCGTTTTTTGCCCTCGTTATCATCCCAGCTGCGTACCTGCAGCCGACCGATAATGCTGACCATCTGACCTTTTTTGAAGTATTTTTCCGCAAACTCACCGGCTTTGCCGAATGCAACGCATCCGATGAAGTCGGCATCCTGCTCGCCTTGACGTTTGAAACGGCGGTTGACCGCCAAAGTGTATCTGGCAACGGCTAAGGGCTCGGCTCCTTGGGAATATCTCACCTCAGGATCTCTTACCAGTCGTCCCATCAAAATCACTTTGTTCATAATCTTACCTCCTTCAATCCGCTTGATTAAGCGTCCTTACGGATGATCAGGTAACGCAGAACGTTTTCCATAATACGCATACGAGCTTCGATTTCTGCGGGTGCAGCAGCGGGTGCTTCGAATGTTGTGAAGCTGTAGAAACCTTCGTTTACCTTTGCGATTTCGTAAGCGAGCTTTCTTTTGCCCCAGTCATCAACCTTTTCGATT
>ENA-UEQX01002348-UEQX01002348.1-human-gut-metagenome-genome-assembly--contig:-NODE-2348-length-10830-cov-2.680554_pt1 | contig 10830 bp, 8 predicted proteins | sample MGYA00242952_ERZ507952 | MGnify/ENA primary metagenome ERZ507952 (study PRJEB26167, sample SAMN06115425) | human gut metagenome | host: Homo sapiens | place: China:Sichuan | collected 2015-04-07... | reverse complement strand
CAGCTCAAATCGTCAATAAAGTGCGAGCCTATGCAAAGCAGCATAGTGCAGAGAAGGTTAGAGTGAATCTTCTGGCTCTTTTGGAAAAATCCATCCAAAAGTTCAAGCAGATCAAGGGCTCCGGAATAAGTTTCAATTTGAGTTGCTCTGAGGTAATAGTGGTAGAAGTCGACCCGCTCGAAAGTGATCTTGTCCTCTATAACCTTTTCAAGAACAGCTTGGAAGCTTGTAAAAATGAGTCTGCGCCTTTAATCAGCATCACTGTGGAAGAGTCAGAACAAGAAGCAGTCATCCAAATTCGAGATAACGGACCTGAAATCTCTGAGGATTTAGTCAACACTATCTTTATCCCGAAAGTCAGCCAAAAAACGGACGGCTTGGGATTGGGTCTTTCGATCTGCAAGGCTTTGGCAGAATCGCAGGGAGGCTGTTTGAGCGCCATAAGAAACGCAGAAGGTCACTTAGTCATGAAGCTTTGTCTGCTTAAGGCTGATTCAGTAAAAGAAATAGGTGAAAATCAATGACAACCGGAATGATTTACATTGTGGATGACAATGCAGAAACGGCTCAATCCTTGGCTTTCTTTCTCGAGTCACTCGGATGGAGGACCCGTGTTTGGAATGATCCCGAAGCTTTTCTAAATGACTATGAAGCGCTTGCGGCTGACGGATGCTTCATCTTTGATATTCGGATGCCGAGGATTGACGGATTAGAACTCTTAGAACGACTGAACGCAAAAGACAACAAGCGACCGATCATCTTCTTAACCGGTCATGGCGACGTCAACATGGCAGTCAAAGCTTTCAAAAACGGTGCATTTGATTTCTTTTTGAAACCCCCGGCCGAAAAAGAACTGATTGAAGCAGTCGAAAAAGCTCTGACAGTTTCGAGTGATTTGAAATTCCAGGCAGAAAAGCTTGCTTATGACAGAAAGCGCTTTGATTCTCTGACAGATCGTGAAAAAGACGTGGTAATTCTTGTCGGCAAGGGCATGATGAATAAAACGATTGCCGATACCCTTAAGATCTCCGAGAAGACTGTCCAGCAGCATCGTGGTGTCGCATGCAAGAAGCTCAATCTCATCAATGCTGTAGAAATCGCTGATTTTCTGCGCAACCTCAATCTTCGCTAATGATATGAACAGTATGTGGACAAGAAATCGCCTCTTAAAAAGCCTCTTGGCTCTGGGCTTGTTGCCGCTAAGTTCTTTTGCCCTGTCAAAAGGCGAGGCTCAGAAAGAAGATCTGCTTCCGGATAAAGTGGATGTCATTGTGATCGGTTCAGGCGCCGCTGGGATGTCGGCGGCTATTTCGGCCAAAGACAAAGGAGCCAAAACCGTCATCCTCGAAAAGATGCCTATCATCGGCGGAAACACTTTAATTTCCAGCGGTGTTGTTAATGCTCCTGATGAAAAGAATCAGAAACTTCAAGGCATCGAAGATTCCAATGAATGGTTTTATAAGCAGACATTGGCAGCCGGTCATGACAAAGCCGATCCAGCTTTGGTTAAAGTTCTGACGGATCGCTCCTATCAGACCATTCAATGGTTAGAAAGTATTGGCGTTAAATTCAAAAAGGGTGTCTTTCAGGTTTATGGCGGCTTGTGGCCTCGAGGTCATTATCCTTCGGTGTCTCACGGGAGAGGGTACGTCGCAGCTTTGTCAGAGCAGTGCCGAGCAAAAGATATTCCGATTCTCACGAATGTTGAGGTGGTCGCTTTAATTAAGGAAGGTTCAAGAGTTGTAGGTGTAGAAGCTCGATTTAAAAATCAGCTGCGAAAGTTTTATGCCGATAAGGCTGTCATTATTGCTTCCGGCGGCTTTAGTGCCAATAAGGCCCTTTACGCAAAATTGGATCCTCGCTTAGAAGGAATGACATTTACCGGCGCCTCCTCGGCAACGGGCGAGATGATTGGTATTGCGGAGAAAGCAGGCGCTGCAGTCTCTGATATGGAATATATCCAGTGCAATCTCGGGCCGGACATCGGATATACCCATCGTTCCGGATACCATCTTGATGTGACTCGGCATGTGTTAGTCAATATCCGCGGAAAGAGATTTGTAGCAGAAGACGGAGCGAGAGATTACCTGCGTGATGCTGTGCTTCAGCAGCCTAATAAGATCGTGTATTCGATTGTCGATAAGAACGGATTCCAAAATTTAAGTTCTCTTTTCCAGCAGGCGGGAATCTTGGGAGAGATCGAAGGCGAGCACTTTGAAAGCAATGACTTGGCAGAGCTTGCCAAGAAAATGAAGGTTCCTCCCGAAAATCTCGTCAATACCATTAAGGAATACAACCAAGCCGTTGAGACTAAAAAGGATCCTTACGGCAGAGAGGTTTGGATGCTGATGCAAAAGATTGAAACGCCTCCTTTCTATGCCGCTCGCGTAAGAATGGCCGTCCATTACACCATGGGCGGCATCGTGATCAATGAAAAGGCTCAGGTTCTTTCTAAGGAAAGAGAACCGATCAAAGGGCTTTACGCGGCAGGGGAGGTGACAACCGGCGTTCACGGCTCTAACCGAGTCGGCGGAAACGGCCTTTTGGATGCTTTTGTTTTCGGTCGGATTGCAGGAGAAAATGCCGCGGTTGGTCTTTGATGATCTGCACATCCGATCTTCATCGGATATGAGAAAAAGCCTGCTCTCCTTACGATGATGACATAGCCTGAACTACAGGCAGTCATCCAAACCAAGGAGAATATATGAGCAAATTTACTGTATCTCGCCGCGGTCTTTTGTCCGCCGGTGTCGCAGCTTCTGCCGCCTCTCTGGCTTCTTCCGTTTTTGCACAGGAAAAGAAGTCAAATCTTGTTCCTGATAAATGGGATTTAACGACCGAAGTGCTCGTTGTCGGTTCCGGCGGTGCAAAAGTTACCGTGATTGAAAAATTAGCTTTCATCGGCGGCAACACAATGATCTCCAGCGGCTACTTCAACGCTGTTGACCCCGAACGCCAGAAGAAACAGGGCATTGAAGACAGTATCGAAAAACATATCGAACAGACTCTGGCGGGAGGTGACGGCCGTGCCGATCCTGAGTTGGTCCGCATTCTTTGCTCTAACGCTTTAGGCTCTCTGCATTGGCTCGAAAGCATGGGTCTTAAGTTCCGTCCTGACGTCATGCAAGTTTACGGCGCCCTGTGGCCTCGTTCCCACCTTGCCACTGAACCGAAGGGAACAGGTTTTATCCGCGTGCTTTCCACAAAAGCCAAAGAACTTGGCGTTGATATCATGACCAATACAAAGCTGGTCAAGATCATTCGTGAACAGTTTGATGAAGGCAGAGCACTCGGTGTTATGGCCGAAAGACAAGGCAAACCCTTCTACATCCGTGCCACTAAAGGTATCGTTTTGGCAGCCGGTGGTTTTGCAGCCAATCCGCGCCTCCGCGCGATCCATGATCCTCGCATGTTAACTCTCACAACCACCAACAACCAAGCCTGTTCTACCGGTGAAGTCATGCTCGCCGCGAACGAAGCAGGCGCCTACCTGATGGGTCTGGATTACATCCAGTGCAACCCCGGCTGCCCTCCAGGACACACATCTCGTCAGGCTCTGCACCTTGACGTTTCGCGCTATGTATTCGTAGACAAACGCGGTAAACGTTTTGTGGCCGAAGATGCCCGTCGTGACGTTCTTCGTGACGCCATCCTGAATCTTCCCGAAAAATTCGGCTACGCCATCGTCGATAATGATGGATTCAACAGCTACAACCAAGTGGTTCGCGACGATGCAATGAAAGGCCTGAAGACCGGCGATGCTTTCAAGGCCGATACATTGGAGGGTTTGGCTAAACAGATGGGTGTTCCTGCCGATCAGTTAAAGAAGACGATTGCTGACTACAACGCGATGGTTGATCAGAAGAAAGATCCGGACTTCGGTAAAGCAGAACGCAATCTGTCTCACAAGATTGAAAAAGCTCCGTATTGGGCCGCATTGTCCAGTATGGCTGTACACCACACGATGGGCGGCGTGAGAATCGATAAAGAAACTCGCGTGCTTGATCGCCAAGGCAATGTGATTGAAGGCCTGTATGCCGCAGGCGAAGTGACCGGCGGTATCCATGGTACGAACCGCTTAGGCGGCAACGCCATTGCCGACATCTTTACTTTCGGCCGCATCGCCGGAAGCTCGGCAACCAGAAGTAAAAACTTAAGTAGAATCTCCTAAAGTAAGTCACCGTCCGGCGAGTGAAAAAGCTCTCCGGACGGAATTGTGTCGGCTATAAGTAGACTTCAAAGCTCGGATTTTTAGTTTGCTTTCAGCAGGTTATTTTTCAGTTTCTTGAACCTCCAGGCCTTTACTCATAATTCTCTTAAGTTCAGAAATCTGTTCTTTCAGAACCTCAAAACATTTAGCACATTCAAAAAATCATTTCTAAGTGTTTATTCTTAGAAGATTTTTCAAAAACCGCATGATGTTCGCACTTGTGCATAACTCACTTGCATCAGGAACAACATATGTGACACTTTGTTGCAATTGCTTGAAGATTTGCACATAACTCAAATCCACAAAGGAGAAAACCCATGGATGTATTCTTACAAGCAGTAGTAGTTATCGGCGCCGTAGTTATCGGCGTACGATTTGGCAGCATTGGATTAGGTATCTGCGGCGGCGGTGGCCTAATGATCCTTAATCAAGTTTTCGGACTGCGTCCAACAGGCGCCCCGGTCGATGTGATTCTTATTATTTTGGCGGTTGTGACTGCTGCATCTACGATGCAGGCCGCAGGCGGCATCGACTGCATGGTCAGAATCGCAGAACGAATCATTCGCGCGAATCCCAAACGCATTGTTTTCATTGCACCGCTCGTCACATGGTTTTTCTCTTTCTTAGCCGGTACAGCTAATATCGTTCAGGCATTGATGCCTGTGATCTATGAAGTGTCTTACGCTTCTAAAGTTCGTCCCGAACGCTCTATGACGGTATCTGCCATTGCTGCTCAGCAGTCTCTGGTTGCTTCGCCTGTCGCCGCCTGCACAGCAGCACTTCTCGGTCTCTTAGGTTCCAGCGGCTCTAATATGACGCTTGGCCAGATCATGATGGTCACGATTCCTGCAACACTTCTCGCAGTTCTGATTACTTCCACGGTTATGTCCTTCTACGGTAAAGAACTGGACAAAGATCCGGAGTATCTCCAGCGCGTTAAAGAAGGCTTGGTTCTTCCTCCAAAACCCATCGAGCACAAAGAACTTCCTAAGACGGCTGCTTGGTCTGCCATCATCTTCGTCCTCGGCGTCGTCTTCGCAGTGGTTGCCGGTTTCTTCCCCGAAATCCGTACTCCGCACACCGGAAAGATCATCGGTATGGGTACCTTCCTTCAGATGTCCATGCTCGCAGCTGCTTTCCTGATTCTTGTGATCTGCCGTCCGAACGTGAAGAAAGCACTTGAGTCTTCCGTGCTGAGAGCAGGTGTTTCCGCCATCATCGTGATCTTCGGTCTGGCTTGGATGGCTGACACCTTCATTTCCGCTCATAAGGCTGCATGGATTGCCTCCATGGGTTCCTACCTCCAGGATTATCCGCTTCTCTTCGCCGTCGTGTGCTTCTTCGCTTCCTCTTTCTTAGCTTCTCAGGCAGCTACCGTCAGAGCCATTATGCCGATCGGTATTGCTTTAGGTCTGTCTCCGGCAACTATCGTCGGTCTTTACCCGAGTGTTAACGGAACTTCATTCTTCCCGGCCAGCGGTCCCGTGATCTCCACGATGCAGTTCGACCAGTCCGGAACAGTTGTAATCGGTAAGTATGTTTTGAACCACTCCTTCATGGTTCCGATGTTAACCGCCACAACATCTGCAACCCTGATCGCACTGGCACTCTCCAAAGTTCTTCTCTAGTAGCAAGCAAAGCGGGAGGTTCTTCTAAAGGGCCTTCCAAACAAAGCAAAAGGCTCCGTCAAAAACGGGGCCTTTCTTATGGGCTCAGTAGTCGTAGTTTTCAAGAAGTAGTTCGGGTATCAAAGAATTTAATAATCCTCTCTCTTAATTCTTCCGCTTCCTTGTTAACCGTTTGAGCAGGCGCCTTTGCAGGAAACTCTATATAAGACAGATTAGGAAGTTCTGTCTTTCTAAATTTATTGAACTCGGAGATCGGAAGACGCCCTGTGTTCTGGTAGGTTACAACGATAGGAACATTTTTGATTTCAGAGACTAATACATAGGGATCTTGATAGTCGGAAGCCAAGAGTGCGCTCATTGCTTGACCGAGCCCAGGACCATAGTTGGCCAGCATGTAGCTTCTGAAACTATACGGGCAATTGTGGAGAATCAATCCCGCGGCTTGTTCAGAGGCCTTTGAAACGTTCTCTAGAGCGCCGTACGCACCGATAAAATTACCGGAAAATAAAACCTTTTGTTCCTGAGGAATTTCCTGAAGAATCCGATCGACAAGTTTTCCGGTCTTACGAATATAAGATTCGATCGGGAAGCCCTTATCGTCCTCAGATTCACGGATATCAAACAAATAAACCTCTAATCCTAATTCACAAAGCCAAGCAGTTTCAGGAATGTGGGCGGTTAAATTTTTAGAGCCGTCATGGAAGTAAATCACCGAACCTTTTGCTTCGATATTAGGTTTTGTCAGGCGCAGCACGGTTCCTTCATCTGAGAGGGTAGGAAGCTTTTGTCCGTTAAGGCCAGCATGTTCCGGTGACCAATAGACCTGATCCTCCGGGCTAAAGAACAAATCCTCAACGAGAACCGAAAGGTAATTAGCGAATGATTTCTTCATGTTTTAAGAAGGCTGAAAACGGGATTTTCTTGTCGTTATCTAAATCTATCGTATAGATATCTTCCTTCAGCCAAGGTGCAAATTCAATTGTCTTTTTCGCTAATTGTTCTCTCGTGATTCGGACCAACGACTCAACAATGAGGCGGAAGAGATCGAAGGGAAAAGATTTCTTCGAAACCAGATAGAGCTCTCTTGAAAGCAGGGGCTTGGGCATCGGAGCTAACTTAACGTTCGGGATCGTCTCCCAATGCTGGATGATCCCGGCGGGTCTGGTTATTGCCCAGCCCATGCCTTCGTTAATTAGTTCCAAGAGCACAGCCGTGCTGTCAACATTGATCCTCTGATGGATCGGGATGTTGTGCGTCAGAAGAAAGTTATCAAATAACTTGCCTCCGCCGCTTCCTGTGGTCAGTCCGATGTAAGGAAGGCCGCAAAATCTCAGATGCGACCAATCGATATTGCTTTCCGGGAACTGAACGGTTGCCGGATAGGTAAGAAGCGACGGTTCTCCGTAAAAGAATTGTCGTCTGACGTCTTCTAACCCCAGGGAGGGATCGGAGGTGATAAAAACATCTAGCTCGTCCCGCTTAAAACAATGCAGCAAATGGTCACTGGTGCCTGATAAAGCCGTGCATTGGGTTACGTCTGAAGAAACGTCTTTAATAACGTGACAGGCGATGTACCGCGTAAAAGTATCAACAAAGCCTATCCTCAGCTTTCTTTTAATATTGCTGTCCGTTTGAAGTTTGTCTAATACAACAGGAAGCCCCTCGATGTATGGCATCAGAGCCTCAAGAAGCATCTTTCCTTCTGGTGTCAGTTTGACCGGACGGCTGCTTCGGTCAACAGCCGTAATGCCGGTTGCCGCCTCAAAAGCGCTGAGTTTGCGGGACACCATAGATTGAGAAAGTCCCATAAGACGGGAGGTTTCGGTAAACGATTGGGTTTTACTGATGTAGAGAAGAAGATCAATCGTTTCCGTTACAAGAAAGGAACGCGGAGAAGGTGCAGACATGGTAGTTTAGTTTGCAACATGATTATTCATATTATGCATAATTTTTGAGGTTCTTTTGCATCAGGCGAAGAATAACGATCAATAAATCGCCGTAAAACGAATAAATAGCGTTTTCGGCAAAGAAGTAACTCAATCCCGCAATAAAAGGAGAATTGCAAAAATGGCAGAACAAGCAAAGGATTTCAGCCGCGGCAAAATTTCTAAGCCTCTGGCTCAGGAAATCATTAAGTACATAAACGATCCGATCGCAAGATCAGACTTTGAACATTCTTATGACACGATGCTCGACATCAACCGCGCTCATGTCTTAATGCTCTGCAAACAACACATCATCTCAGAAGAAGTCGGTAAAAAGATTCTCAAAGCCACCGATGAAATCCAGCAGAACCGCATCCTCCCGGACTTCAGCGAAAACATTGAAGACCTTTATACCAACTTGGAAGGTCGCTTAATCAAAATGGTCGGCATGGAAGTGGGCGGCCAGCAGCACACGGCCCGCAGCCGCAACGACTTAGGTGCTACTGTCGTCCGCATGGATACCAGAAAGTATTACCTGCAGCTTGCCCGCATGTTCAATAAGATGCGCAAGACGATTCTTTCTCTGGCTCGCGACAACTATGATGCCGTCTTCTCCGGCTACACTCATATGCAGCCGTCTGAACCGGTCTCTTTTGCACATTACCTTTCTGCCGTCTTAGCCGGTTTGGCAAGAGACTACAAACGCTATGCCAACGTCTGGGACTCTTTAAATCTCTGTCCGTTAGGCGGCTGCTCGATGGGATCGACGTCTTACAACATCGACAGAAACTACACGGCTAAGCTCCTTGGCTTTAATGGTCCGATTCAGAACTCTATCGATTGCGTCGCATCCCGCGATTACGTCTTAGAAACCGTTGTCACACTGGCGATGGCCAGCGACACGATGAGCCGCTTAGCTTTTGACTTGTATATTTGGTCCACACCGGAATTCGGATACATTGAAGTCGACGACTCCTGCGCTGTCTGCTCATCCATCATGCCGCAGAAGAAGAATCCATTCACGCTGGAACACATGAAAGGTTTGGCAGGCCACATGGAAGGTTTCGTGGTTGGAATCTATTCCTGCATGAAGAATATTATCTATTCTCACAGCAAGGATACCAGCGTTGAAGCTACTCGCTACCTCTATGAAGCTATGCATGACATGGAGATTGACTTCACATTGGCCAACATCACGATCGGCACACTGAAAGTGAAGAAAGATCGTATGCGTGACAACGCGCTGAGAAACTTCTGTACGGTCACCGAACTCGCGAATTATTTGGTTCGTTACGACGATATCTCCTTCCGTCAGGCACACCATATCGTGGCTGATGTCGTCGACAAGCTCTGCAAAGAAGGCTTAGACAGCTCTCATATTGACCGCACTCGCGTCAATGAAGCCATGAAAGAGCAGTTAGGCGCTGAAACCAAGCTCACGGACGAACTAATTAAAGAAGCCTTGGATCCGTCTCGTATCGCTGAAGCTAAGAAGTGCATCGGCGGAACCTCCGCTGAAGAAGTCAAACGTCAGCTGGATTTACTTGAAGAACAGATCGACGCCGACGAAAAAGTTCTGGCCGATCGTTTGATGTATCTTGCCCAAGCCAAAGAAGAACTCAACGTCGCTGTTAAAAAGTTAGAAAACAGCTAATTATTGAAATTTAAGGCAGGAGGCGGGATTAAACCGCCTCCTGAAATCTTAATGCTCACCTCAAACCGAGAAATCAAAGAGTTCCGCGATTATCCTCAGCTCATAACGGCTTATGCGGAAATCAAAAAAGCATCCGCCGCCGCTAATGCTTCTTTAGGCATCTTAGATCCTTCGGATGCGGAAGCGATTATCAAAGCGTGCGAAGAGATCATTGAAAATCCATACCGATCTGAATTAACAACGGGGACCCTACATATCAACGGCTTGGCTTACAATCAGGCCTTTAATCGTCTTCTGGCCGCTAAATCCGGCGTTTGGGAAGAAAAAATCAACGCAGGACAAGGATACGAAGACGTCTTCAACACGGCTCAGAACCTTGTCGTGTACCGTGCGATCAACTTAACGCGCTCCGGTGTTGATAATCTTTTGCAGACACTGCGCAATAAGGCGGTGGAGTTCCGGAATGAAATGCACATTGCCCGAAGCCATCTTCAGGAATCGCTGCCGGTTTCCTGGGGCGCGGTGTTCGGAGCCATGTATATCCGTTTAAAGAGAAGTGCGGATGAGCTTCAAAGGGTTCAGGATCTTTTCTTGGGCGTCAATTTAGGCCTCACGCCGATCGATTCCTTTACGCATTCAGCGCCCGGCTTCAACGCTCTAGCCGTTAATAATCTTAGAAAAGTGACTGGTTTGCCTCTGCATTCCGTTCCTCAAGACGACGATCCTGTTCTCGGATCTTCTTATGTAGAAGCTCTGGAAGGGGATGACAGGTTTATCCGGCTTTCTTCCGTGTTAAGGTTGATTGCCTTGAATTTGGCTCGCTTGGGCAATGATTTCTACATTTACTCATCGGGTCCTCGCTGCGGCATCTCCGAGCTGTCGCTTCCGGCTATCGCTCCGGGATCAACCATCATGCCCGGCAAAATCAATCCGAGCATGCCGGAACTCATGCTTCAGGTTATGCATCAGACAGTGGGCATTGATCAGCTGGCTGCATTTTCTTTTGTTGAAGAAGACATTGATATCGGAAGTTCGAACGGCTGGGTGTTTTTCCAATTATTGGAGATTTTGGAGATTATCGGCCGAGGCTGCAATAAGTTCGTTGAGAAGTGCGTGAGCGGCATTCGCGTAAAACACGATGAATCCTCAGCTCACCTTGAAAGTGCCGCTTCTCTGATTTCTTTAGCCGCCGCAGTATTCGGAAGAGAAATCGCTGAGAAAGTTTTAGCGGTTGCTTCTTCACAAAATCTGTCTGTCCCACAGGCACTGCTTCAGATCGAGGAAGTAACCGCAGAGGATGCCGAAGCGCTCTTTAATTTCGATCGATTCTCTAATCCTCAGGAACTGACGCGGTTTATTTCGACTTTTAAAAACAGGCAAGGGAGGGCATAAAGATGAGACTGGAACATGATT
>ENA-UEQX01002328-UEQX01002328.1-human-gut-metagenome-genome-assembly--contig:-NODE-2328-length-10899-cov-5.534097_pt1 | contig 10899 bp, 6 predicted proteins | sample MGYA00242952_ERZ507952 | MGnify/ENA primary metagenome ERZ507952 (study PRJEB26167, sample SAMN06115425) | human gut metagenome | host: Homo sapiens | place: China:Sichuan | collected 2015-04-07... | reverse complement strand
CAGTCACGACTAACAGTCGTTCCTGCCTTCTAAGAACCGGCGGTTCCCCAGTGTTTTCTTTTGCTCTTGTCAACTTTTCGTAATTTAATTCAAGTATCTAAGAGTTTCGCAATTATTTATTGCGTTACATAGATAATATAAGATTTTATGAAATTGTAGGTTTACAAACTCGTGAAAATGTTAGAAAAATGATGTAATAGAATTATATAACATGAATTTTATTACATAAACGTGAATTTGTAAACACATGAATAGAAGATAGAGGTTAGAATAAAGACATCAACAAAGACAAACGTATTGGAGGAAGAAAAGATGTTTGGAAAGAAAAAACAGCAGGTGGCAGAAACTAGTGGAGTTACATATCGCCGGGCTAAGACATGGAGAATTGCACTCGCAGGGTGCAGCTCAGGAATTGGAATGTGTTTTTATGTATTGTTAGGATTGGCAAGTTATGTTGCAAACGAAGGATATGGAATTGCAACAGCGGTCGTTGGAATTATCCTGACGGCAACAAGAATTTTAGATGGTGTGACCGATCCAATCATTGCAATCGTTATTGATAAGATGAACACGAGATTCGGTAAAATCCGTATTTTGATGGCAGCCGGATGGGTGATCGAATCACTGGCAGTTCTTATCATGTATTGCTGGGCAAGCGGAAAAGGACATGGAATTGTATTGTTTGTAATTCTGTATTGTCTCTATATTATAGGTTATACCATGTGTAATGTCACAGCACAAATTGTTCCGGCAATGCTTACGAACGATCCGAAACAGCGTCCGATGGTCGGCGTGTGGAGCACTGCATATAACTATCTGGTGCCGATGATCTTAAATATTGTGATCATGGTTATGCTGCTTCCAAAATATGGAAATGTATATTCGGTAGAGATGTTGGCAGCTTCCTGTATTGTCTGTGTGGCAGTATCAGGAGTGGGACTGGTCTTATGCTGCATTGCAGTTACAGATATTGATAAGCCGGAAAACTTTAAAGGCGTCAGCACACAGAAAAAAGCGGAGCCGGTAAAAGTAAAAGATATGTGGGAACTGATCAAATCCAACCGTGCATTACAGACCTTTATCGTAGCGGCAAGTTCCGATAAGATCGCAAGCCAGACAGCAAGTCAGGCAGTGGTCACAACGATGTTATTTGGTATTATTATCGGCAATATGCAGCTTGGAACAATCCTCAGTGTGATCGGAATGCTGCCGTCTATCGTGTTTGCATTTATTGGTGCAAAATATGCCGGAAAGCACGGAAACAAAGAATCAATGGTGACATGGACTTATGTATGCATGACAGTGACAGCTATACTTGTCGTATTATTTATACTGATCGATCCGACGCTGATCGCGACAGCAGCGCCGATGATGATCGCGTATGTCGTACTTACTTTAATCTTAAATGGAGCTAAAATGTGCGTTACGATGTCAAGCAATGCCATGATGGCAGATATTATTGACTATGAATTAGACAGAAGCGGTAAATTCATACCGGCAGCAGTGACAGGAACTTACAGTTTTATCGACAAACTGGTATCTTCTTTCAGCGCGGCAATCGCAACCGGACTGGTAGCACTGATCGGATATACATCGACAATGCCACAGCCATCCGATTCATCCACACCGGCAATTTTCTGGATGACGATGAGCCTGTACTTTGGACTTCCACTGATCGGTTGGGTATGTACACTCTGCGCAATGAGAAAAACACCGCTCTCAAAAGAAAAAATGGAAGAAGTGCAGAAGAGCATTCAGGAGAAAAAGCAGGCAGAAGTAGAAAAAGTGATTGATGAGATGAAATAAGCAGAGACAAAAAAGTCTGAACACAGACAGAAAATACAGGAGGAATGACAAAGATGAGACAGACGACAGTATTGGATAAAAACTGGATTTTTTATAAAAACCCGGACAGTGTGGAAGGGGAAAACGTAACACTTCCTCACACCTGGAACGCAGTGGATGGGCAGGACGGTGGAAACGATTACTACCGTGGAACCTGTAAATATGCCTGCACATTCAAAAAACCGGAGATGGATCAAAACGGAAAGGCTTATCTGGAGTTTGACGGAGCAGCCATGACGGCAGATGTGCTTGTAAACGGAGCAGAGCTTTTCCATCATGAAGGTGGATATTCCAGATTCCGTGTGGATGTCACAGAACATTTAAAAGAACAGAATCAGTTAGAAGTGCTCGTTGATAATTCCGATAACACAAAAGTCTATCCGCAGAAGGCAGATTTCACATTTTACGGCGGACTGTACCGCATGGTGAAGCTGGTGACTGTGCCGGAAAACCATTTCTGCATGGAGTATGCAGGAAGTAATGGTATTAAGGTGACACCGGAGGTAACGATTTTAGACGCCGGAGCAAAAAAGGCAGACGCAGAAGTGACCGTGGAACTCTGGATAGAGGGAAAATCTGCTGACGTTATGGTGACGGTGGGAGATGAGAAAAAGAGTGTTCCTGTAGAGCATGGATATGCAAAAGCAGTGTTTGAACTTACCAATGTACATCTCTGGGATGGCGTGGATGATCCGTATTTATATACGGCAAAAGCGGAACTGTCTGATGGAGATAGCGTAGAGACAACCTTTGGATGCAGAAGTTTTTCCATTGATCCGCAGAAAGGATTTTTCTTAAATGGAAGGTCTTATCCGCTTCGCGGTGTGAGCCGTCATCAGGACCGCGCCGGAGCAGGCAATGCGCTGACAAATGAGATGCACCGTGAGGATATGGAGATCATAAAAGAGCTTGGAGCGAATACCATCCGTCTTGCACATTATCAGCATGCGCAGGAATTTTATGATCTGTGTGATGAAAACGGTATGATCGTATGGGCAGAAATTCCGTACATTACGATGCACATGTCAGATGGAACAGAGAATACATTAAGCCAGATGAGGGAGCTGGTCGTTCAGAATTACAATCATCCATCCATCGTCTGCTGGGGACTTTCCAATGAGATCACTGCAGCAAGTGCCGTAAATGAGGAATTATTGGAAAATCACAGAAAATTAAATGATCTGTGCCATGCACTGGATACGACAAGACCAACGGTTATGGCAGACGTGTTTATGTTAGAGACGGACAGCCCAATGTTAGAGATCCCGGAAATGAACAGCTATAATCTGTATTTTGGCTGGTATTTAGGAGAGTTAGAACAGAATGACAGTTTCCTTGATGCGTATCACAAAACATATCCGGATCGTGTGATCGGACTTTCCGAGTATGGCGCAGACGCCAATCCGGCTTACCACAGTGCAAATCCGGAACGGGGCGATTACACAGAGGAATATCAGTGTATTTATCATGAGCATATGGCAAAAATGATCGAGGAGCGCCCGTATCTGTGGGCAACACATGTCTGGAATCTGTTTGATTTTGCGGCAGACGGAAGAGATGAGGGTGGAAAACACGGTGTGAACCAGAAAGGTCTTGTGACCATCGACCGTAAGCTGAAAAAAGATGCCTTTTATCTGTATAAAGCATATTGGAGCAAAACTCCATTTGTCCATGTATGTGGCAGAAGGTATGTGGAGCGTACCGAAGATGTGACGGAGATCAAGGTTTATTCCAATGAGCAGAGCGTCACACTCTTTGTGGATGGCGTGGAGAGAGAAACATCCGAAGGTTCCAAAGTATTTAAATTCAAAGTTCCAATCACAGGAACACACAAAATTAGGGCAGTGTCCGGTACCTGTGAAGATGAAATCACTGTGAAAAAAGTAGAAAAATCAAATCCAGATTATATATTTAATAAACAGGGAGATGTTGTCAACTGGTTTGACCGGGATGATTTTAAGGCAGATCATTATTCTATCTCGGATACGCTCGGAGAACTTGCACAGAATGAGATGGCAAATGCGATCGTACAGCGACTGATGGCGCAGGCTTCAGCAAGCCGTGGCGATGTGGCAGAAAGTGTGAAAGATAACCCGGCGTTGCAGCGCATGATGCAGCGGATGACATTAGTAAGCCTGTTGAAACAGGCAGGTGACGCAGTGAGCGAGGAACAGATGAAAGCACTCAACAACGCATTACAGAAAATCCCGAAAAATCAGGCATAGGAAAGGGATGGTTACGAACATGACAAAAGCAATACAGCAGATTATGCTTGGAACTGTGACAAAGAATGAAAAACAGGCAGCAGAATCTTTAAAGAGGATCAAAGCGGCCGGATATGACGGCATTGAACTGAATGGGTTTATGATAAAACCGACCTCTTTTCTGGTCAGAATGCTCACAAAAGCAGCCGGTATGCCGGTCGGAAAAGGCGGGGATTATGACTGGAATGCCCTCGTGAAAGAGGCAGGACTTGCCGTGACAAGTATCCATGAGGATCTTGGCACGATAAAAAGAGAGCCGGAGATTGTTATCAGGGAGGCTGAAAAATTTGGCATAAAATACGTGGTCATCACCGGAATGTACCGTTTTGATTATTCCGATAAAAATGCAGTGCTTGGCTTGTGTCAGGACTTAAATGCTTCCGGAAAAATTTTAAAAGAGGCGGGCGTGGAGCTTTTATATCACAACCACAACTGTGAATTTTTGAAAGTTGAACCGGGAAAAACGGCATATGATCTGATCCTCTCTGAGACGGATGCTTCGTGTGTGAATTTTGAACTGGATTCCTACTGGCCAACAGAAGCAGGCGTAAATGCACTGGAACTGATGAGAAAGCTTGACACAAGAATGAAGCTTTACCATATCAATGACCGTGGAACAAGACTGTCAAAACCTGCCATGACACCGATCTTAAAATCGGACAGCATGGAACTCGGCTATGGAAACATGGATCTTGTTTCCCTGATCACGCAGGCAGAAAAAGTGAACGTGGATGCAGTGATCTTAGAAAGCCACAAAAACTGGGTGGACAATTCTCCGTTAAAGTCCATGGAGTTAAGTGCAGAGTTTATGAATCAGTATGTTCGTTAGTGCATAGCTGGAAGGAGGAAACGCAGGGAATGGAAGAACTGAAAATGCATTTTATCACCTCAGACCGCGGGTACCGCGAGGGAGAGGTATTTGTATATGAGCAGAAATTTACCGTGAAAGATGTGAAGAAAGCAGTGTTCACAGCAACCGCACTCGGAGTATATGAGGCAGAGATCAATGGCGTCAAAATCGGAAAACAGATGTTTGCACCAGGATATTCCTACTATCCGAGGCGTGTGCTTTACCAGACTCATGAGGTGAGCGCACTGCTTCGTGAGGGTGAGAACACATTGCGGGTTTATCTTGGACAGGGCTGGTATTGCGGCCGTTTCCTCTGTGAGAACAAGACACAGATTTACGGGGAAAAACCTGCAGTATCGTGGATTTTAAACATCGAGGATGCGGGTGGCGTCCGGGACATTGTATCCGGCGAGCAGACGGACGAACTGGAATCTCCTTACGAATACGCCGGGGAGTATGACGGTGAGATTTATTTTGCGGATGGAAGAAATCAGGTGATCGGACATCCGGTATCTTTCAAAAACGAACTGGATTTTGCGTTGGAGCCGACATTGACCGAAGTCACGTTACAGGAAGAGATGGAGGTGAAAGAGGCAAAGCAGACAGGAAAAGTGACGATTCTTGATTTTGGACAGAACTTTGCTGGAATTGTTGAAATTAATCCTTCTTTTCTCACAAATGAGACAATTACAATCCGCCACGGAGAGATTTTAAATGCAGATGGAAGTCTTTACACTTCCAATTTGCGGAAAGCAAAGGCAACTATCATCTATCATGCCAGAGCGGAAAAGAAAAAATACCGTCCGCGTTTTACCTATATGGGATTTCGATATATGGAACTCTCAGGCGTAGATTATCAGTCGGGCATGATCAAAGCGTATGCGCTTCACACCGATATGAAGCGCACCGGATACTTTTCGTGTGAGAATCCAATGGTTCAGAAGTTATATGAGAATCAGGTCTGGGGGCAGAAATCCAACTATGTGGAAGTGCCGACCGACTGTCCGCAGCGGGATGAACGTATGGGTTATACCGGGGATGGTCAGGTGTTTGCACGCACCGGAGCCTACAATTTTGACACCAATGATTTCTGGAAAAACTTTTTGCGTGATCTGGAACTGGGACAGCTTGACAACACGGAAGGGTATGTGTGTGCCACTGTGCCGCAGACCGGACCTGCCGGAATTGGTTTTATCAGCATGTTAGGCTGGGGAAATGCAGTCACAATTTTACCGGAAATGCTCTATCAGCAGTTTGGAGACGAGGAAGCACTGCCACGCCAGTACGAGAGCATGAAACTTTTTGTGGAGGCGGAAATCCGGAAAATGGGAAAGAAAAATCTCTGGATTGGACCTTCTTTGGGAGACTGGCTTGCAATGGGAAAAGGGATCGCATGGCAGGCAATGCACAACAATCCGGTATCGAATGCCTTTATCGTACATGATCTGAAGGTCATCAGCGAGACGGCAGAGCGTCTTGGGAAAAAAGCTGATGCAGACAGATACCGCAGACAGCTGGAAGCCACAACGAAAGCATATATTGAGAAATTCGTGAGCAAAAAAGGAATTGTGGCAAAAGATTATCAGTCTGCTTATATTATGGCATTAAAATTTGTATTGCCGGAGGGAGAACTGCGGGAACTGGTGAAGAAGAATTTTGCTGCCAATATCCGCAAAAATGGTCTCCAGACAGGATTCTTTGCAACGGAACATCTGCTTCCACTTTTAGTGGAAGCGGGAGAGACAGAACTCGCCTATGATATCCTGCTACAGGAAGGCTGTCCGGGCTGGATGTATCAGATAAAATGCGGTGCGACCACGACATGGGAGCGCTGGGATGCATTAAAACCGGATGGAACGGTCAACGAAGAGAAAATGGCAGGTTCCGGCGACAATATGGTTTCTTTCAATCACTATGCATTTGGCAGTGTCGGAGAATTTTATTATCAGTATATTCTCGGAATCAAACCACAGAAACCGGGTTTTGCAGAATTGCATTTCGAGCCGTATCCGGACAGACGGCTTGGCGGTGTGAGCGGAAGTTATCTCTCAAGAGCAGGAAAAATTGAAAGCTCCTGGAAGTATGAGGAGGATGGCTGTCATATCTCATTGAATACGCCGGTAAAATCGGAAGTGGTTTTGCCGAACGGACAGAGGGAGACAGTGGAAGAAGGAACCTATCAGTGGCTCTGCTGAAAACAATTTGGGCAAATAAGAACACTTTTTTGAACAAAAAGTGTTCTTTTTTTGCGCTCATTTTTTTCCTAAAATAAAAAATAGAAAAGGAACACAGATGCAGGAGAGGGGGAAAATATGGAGCAGTATTATCTTGCAATCGACATTGGAGCTTCTAGCGGCAGACACATATTAGGACATATGGAAGACGGAAAAATGGTATTGGAAGAAATGTATCGTTTTCCGAATGGAATGACCGAAGAGAACGGACAGAAAAGCTGGAATGTAAAAGCACTTTTCAGAGCAATTTTAGAGGGAATGAAAAAGTGTAAAGAAGCGGGAAAAATCCCGGTGAGTATGGGAATTGATACCTGGGCAGTTGATTTTGTCCTGTTGGATAAAAAGAATAAAATGCTTGGAGATGCAGTCGGTTATCGGGACAGCCGTACCGCAGGGATGGATGAGAAAGTCTATGAGATCATCCCGGAAGAAAAGTTATATGAGAGAACAGGCATCCAGAAGCAGATTTTCAACACCATTTATCAGTTGATGGCGGTAAAATCCAACAATCCCGAAATTCTCGAACACGCAGAGACCATGCTGATGATCCCGGAGTATTTTAATTATCTTTTGACAGGAGAGAAGGCATCAGAATATACGAATGCCACCACAACACAGTTAGTATCCCCGGAAACAAAAGACTGGGATTATGAACTGATTGAAATGTTAGGATATCCAAAACAGATTTTCCAGAAAATAAAGAAGCCGGGAACGGTACTGGGAAATTTGACGAAAGAAATTCAGAAAGAGGTCGGATTTGACTGTGAAGTCGTCTTACCGGCAACACATGACACCGGTTCTGCAGTGATGGCAGTTCCGACAAATGAGGACAATATCATTTACATCAGTTCCGGAACGTGGTCACTGATGGGGACTGAATTAAAACAAGCAGACTGTTCACCGGAAAGCAGACTTCATAATTTTACGAACGAGGGAGGATATGCGTATCGTTTTCGCTATCTGAAAAATATCATGGGACTTTGGATGATACAGTCGGTCCGAAAAGAACTGGCACCAAAGCAGGGATTCGGAGAGATCTGCAAGGCGGCGGCAAGGGCGGACATTGCATCTTTGGTAGACTGTAATGACGACCGCTTTTTAGCACCGCAAAGCATGACAGAAGAAGTGCAAAAAGCCTGCGCAGAGACCGGACAGCGGATACCGGAGGGAATCGCAGAAACAGCGTGCGTGATTTATAACAGTCTTGCACAATGCTACGCACAGACGATCAGAGAGATCGAGGAGATGTCAGAAATTACATATGAAAGCATCCATGTTGTCGGGGGAGGAGCCAATGCAGCGTATTTGAATGAACTGACTGCGAAGGCAACCGGAAAAACAGTTTATGCCGGTCCGACAGAGGCAACAGCAATCGGAAATCTGACAGCACAGATCATTGCAGCAGGAGAGCTTGAAAATTTACAGGCTGCAAGAAAATGTATCTTTGCGTCTTTTGAAATTCATAAATATGAGAAATAACAATCAGAAATATCAGAAAAAATATATGCCGGAAGCGGATGTTGTGCCCGGCAGAAAGGTGAGGTAAAAATTTTATGACGGTACAGGAAAGATATGAAGCGGCCAGAAAAATGTATGCAGATGTCGGTGTTGATACAGATGCAGCGATCGCAAAATTAAAAGAAATCCCGGTATCACTTCATTGCTGGCAGGGCGATGACGTGACAGGATTTGACCATGATGGACCTTTGACCGGTGGGATCCAGACAACCGGAAACTATCCCGGAAAGGCAAAGACACCGGAACAGCTGATGCAGGACATGGAAGAGGCGATGAGCCTCATGCCCGGCAAAAAGAAATTAAATCTTCATGCAAGCTATGCAATCTTTGAGAAAGGCGAATTTGCAGACCGCAACAAATTAGAGCCAAAGCATTTCAGAAAATGGGTAGACTTTGCTAAGAAATACCATGTTGGGATTGATTTCAATCCGACATTTTTCTCACATAACAGAGTAAAAGACGGACTGACACTGACAAGCCCGGACGAGGAGACAAGAAGATTCTGGATCGAGCATGGAAAAGCATGTATCCGCATTTCGGAATATTTTGCAAAAGAGACAGGTGTTCCATGTGTGATGAATATCTGGATTGGGGATGGATACAAAGATATTCCGGCAGACCGAATGGGACCGCGCATGAGATATAAGGATTCTATCGAACAGATCATTGCAGAACCGCATGATCCAAAGCTGGTAAAACCATGTGTGGAGTCTAAGGTATTCGGAATCGGTGTGGAGTCTTACACAGCGGGATCAGCCGAGTTTACATTGACATTTGCGGCGACACACGAGAATGTCCTTCCGCTGATGGACAATGGTCATTATCATCCTACAGAAGTAGTGTCGGATAAAATACCGGCATTACTGTGCTATTTCCCGGAGATCGCACTTCACATTACAAGACCGGTAAGATGGGATTCAGACCATGTCGTCTTATTCGATGATGAGACAAAAGAAATGGCAAAAGAGATCGTAAGATGTGATGCGATTGACAGGGTACATATGGCACTGGATTATTTTGATGCAAGTATCAACCGCATCAGTGCATGGACTGTGGGATTTAGAAGCTGGCAGAAAGCATTATTATCGGCGCTCTGTACACCGAATGCAGAACTTAAAAAATTACAGGATGAGAATCGCCTGACCGAGCTGATGGTCATGCAGGAAGAATTAAAGACATTTCCATTTGGAGATGTATGGACCAAATACTGTGAGGAATGTGGAGTTCCCGCAGATAAGAACTGGTTTGCAGAAGTAGAGAGATATGAGAAAGAAGTACTGTTAAATCGATAGCCAGAGCAGGCTATGTGAAAAATAAGGCAGTTCGTTCTGACGCAAAAATGACGATAGAAAACCTAGATTGAGGAAAGAAAAAATGAAAGTATTAGATGCAGAATTTGTGCAGGGATTTATCCGCATGGCAAATGATGGATGGGAGCAGGGATGGCATGAGAGAAATGGCGGAAATCTTTCCTATCGTATCCGGTCAGAAGAAGTGGAAGCCGTAAAGGAAGATTTTGAGCCAAAAGAGTGGCAGCCAATTGGAACAAGCGTTCCAAAACTTGCAAAAGAGTATTTTCTTGTAACAGGAAGTGGAAAGTATTTCCGTAATGTGATCATCAAACCGGAAGATTCCATCTGTATCATCGAACTTGATGAAAAAGGAGAAAATTACCGTATCGTTTGGGGGCTGGTGAATGGTGGAAGACCAACTTCTGAACTTCCGTCCCATTTAATGAATCATGAGGTGAAAATGATCGCAACCGGTGGAAAACACAGAGTCATCTATCATGCGCATACAACCAATATTATTGCGCTTACGTTTGTTCTTCCATTGGAAGATAAAGTGTTTACAAGAGAATTATGGGAGATGGCGACCGAATGTCCGGTTGTATTTCCGGAAGGTGTGGGTGTCGTTCCGTGGATGGTTCCGGGCGGCCGTGACATCGCAGTAGCAACAAGTGAATTAATGAAGAAATACAATCTTGCAATCTGGGCACATCACGGAATGTTTGCTTCGGGAGAAGATTTTGACCTGACATTTGGGTTAATGTACACCGCAGAGAAATCCGCAGAGATCCTTGTGAAAATGTTATCAATGCAGCCGAATAAGAGACAGACCATCACGCCGGATAATTTCCGTGATCTTGCAAAAGCTTTTAATGTGATACTGCCGGAAGAATTCTTAT
>ENA-UEQX01002321-UEQX01002321.1-human-gut-metagenome-genome-assembly--contig:-NODE-2321-length-10926-cov-3.195225_pt1 | contig 10926 bp, 7 predicted proteins | sample MGYA00242952_ERZ507952 | MGnify/ENA primary metagenome ERZ507952 (study PRJEB26167, sample SAMN06115425) | human gut metagenome | host: Homo sapiens | place: China:Sichuan | collected 2015-04-07... | reverse complement strand
AATCAAGCACGTGAAGATCCCGTATGGTAAGAACGGCGGCTCCGGTGGCTCGGATCAAAGCGGTGCAAATGGCCTGTCCGCGAAGATATTTCTGCTGTCTGGCTACGAGATTGGCTTCACGACCAGCGATAACCCCTACTTCCCGCAAGATGGTGCGAAGCTGTCCTACTTTGAATCTGGAACCGACACGTCCGCCAACAACAAGCGTATTGCGAAACTGAACGGCTCGGCCGACGACTGGGGGCTCCGTTCACCGTTCACCTACAGCACCAGCTTGGTGTGGCTCGTCAACTACGACGGCGTCGGCGAGGCCAGCAAAGCATCCAACTCAACTGGCATCCGCCCCGCGCTCATTCTTCCGCCCGACATGGAAGTCGACAGCTCCGGCAATGTCACGCCACCCCCTCCCGCTACACACAAGACCCTCGTCAATGGCACAGCCTATGAAATTAAGGGCGGGAAGTGCCTCGTCAACGGCACGGTGTACAATATCCTCAAGGGCAGGACGCTCATCGGCGGGACAGGGTATGATATCAACTTTGAGCCGGATGTGAGCTTGACGTGGTACTTCAACGAAACCATTGATATAACGTCGCAGCCAGACAAATTCTGGGGGTATAGTAGCGGGATTGCTGTCAGCTTTGTGTCTGGCTATTATGGCTTTACCTACGACCATCTTATCCGAGGCTACGACGACACTTACGGTGTAAGAACTTTAATCTACTATAGAAAGATTAACGAGACCAGGGAACTCGCCTACCGAAACGGCTGGCGGGGGGAGGTATACCGCACCATCACTTTTGATGAATTACCCACCGGTGATCTCTTGACGTGGCTGCAAGCCAACGCCACGCCGCAATAAGAAAGGAGCAGCACATGAGTATCTACGTAAAAGTCAACAACACGGAATATCCCGCTACGGTCAACGGCAACCTTGTTGACCGCAACTGGAACGGCCGTGATACCAAAACCATCTATCTGACCATGTCCTACGACGCCGTAGTGGCACTGTTGCCCGACAATACCCCGTGGAGCATTGTGCAGCGCGAGACGCAGGACGTGCTGGACGAGCAGGGCCAGCCCACGGGCGAGACCAAAGAGGTCGTCAACGAGTACGACAACAGCGAGTACAGCCTTGCTGGCGACATCACCGACCACCGCGACGGCACCGTCAGCATTAAGATGGGCAAGCCCACGGAATCCGAGCTTTCGGCGGCGACCGTAACGGCGCTGGTCGGTCAGAGCATCACGCCGCAGCGCGCGGCAAGGCTGCGACCGATGATCGAACAGGCCAGCGCGTCGCTCTCTGACGGCGAGGCGGCGAAGTCGCCCGAGCTGTTCCCACGCTGGGCGGATCACATCGGCGAGACCGTCAAGCCCGGCGACCGCCGCAGCGATATGGACGAAAGCGGCGTGCTGCACGTCTACCGCGTCAACAAAGGTCAGGGCCACACCACGCAAGAGAACTGGACGCCGCACTCCACCCCTGCCATGTGGACGATCATCAACGTCGACCACGCGGGCACGCAGGATGACCCGATTCCGGCCGCTCGTGGTATGGAGTACACCTATGGTCTTTATTACAAAGACCCCGAGGACACTAAGCTGTACCTCTGCGAGCGTATTGGTGAGCAGTCCGGTAACAAAATCACTCTCCAGTATCTGCCGCACGAGCTCGTGGGGCAGTATTTCACGGAGGTCTAATGTATGAAAATGCTGAAAGCTATCCGTGACGCGGATGCGCTACGGCCTAACAAATTGAGCACGCCGCGCAAGGCGGAAATTCTCATGGTACTTGAGCACCGAATCGCCGAGATGATGGGGGAGGAAGCCCCCGTTCTCAAGGTGAGCGTGGAGGATGACACCGCGAGCGTCGAAGACATGGAATTACTGCTGCCGGACGGGCACAACGAGTGTTACCACCTGTATCTGGCAGCTCAGCTCGACGCCTACAATCAGGACAGCGCGCTCTATGCCAACGACCACGCCATTGCCAACGATGCGGTGGCCGATGCTATGGCATGGTGGCGGCGCGAAAACCGCAAAGAAAGCAAGGGCAACTGGAAGGTGTGATGACAAGTGCCGACGACATTTCAGCTGGTGGAGACGACCTTCCCGAACGGCGAAGGCAAAGACACGCAGGAGCAGATCAACGGGGTCTATGACTACCTTTTCGTGCTTCTGGAACAGCTTCGGTATACGCTCTTCAATCTGGACGGGAGCAACATCAACCAGAATGCACTGAGCGAGTTTATCAAGAATATTTCCGAGCCGATCTACGCCAAGATCGAGGATACGGACAAGAATGTGAACGAGTTGTCTATCACGGCAAAAGGCCTTGCGGGACGCATCAGCGACGCAGAGGGGAATATCACGCAGCTCGGCGTGACGGCGCAGGGCTTGCAGGCGAGCATTTCGAGCCTTGACGGCAGCGTGACGAACCTGACGGCGGATGTCAACGGACTGCGCACGCAGGTGAGCGGGAAGATCGACGGCACGGCGGCGCAGACGCTCATCGACCAGAACTTGAATCAGATCACGTTGGCGGCAACGAGCGGCAGCAACGGCACAGTCTTTGCGCTGAACAAAAACGGCGTGCAGATCGCGAGCACGGGGACCATCGATCTACACGTCAAGGCAGTCAACATCGACGGCACGCTGACGGCGGGTGCGCTGCGCGGCGGGAGCGTGAGCCTGCTGGCCGGAGATACCCCTGTCGGCAGCATGGATCTTGCCTACACGGGCACGGGGCAGGTCGGCGTCGGTCTGACGGCGACCTATGGTGGCATGAAGATGCACGCAGCGGGAAATATCTTTCTTGAATCCGAGCTGGGGCCGTTTGCATTGATCGGAAAAGACGATGCCAGCGACTACCCTGTCGTATCGCTCGGCGGCGGCTATCTGGTGCTGAGCAGCAGCTATATGTTTGGGGCATCGCCGCCAAGTGCCGCGCCGTATGGCACGGTGTTTTTCATCGAGGAGTAAGGCATGGCGAGCTTTTATTGTACGCTGTCACCGGTCGACGGAGACGGGACACAGCTTAGCGTCTACGCACGGTTTACTGGCGGCGCGTCGGATTACACGTATAAGCGCTCAATCGACATCCGCATCACGGGCGTCGGGACATTCTCGTTCGATTCGAGCGAGGTCGGCGGTGGTACGAGCACCTTTGTCGGCACGATCACAGGGCTCACACCGGGCACGACATACGAGTGGATATGCAACATGTACTACTGGGGCGGATCGTGGATCGTCTCAGATTACAGCGATTCCGGCACAGCCACGACATACAGCGGCGGCGGCAGCGGAGGCAGTGCGAAGGCGGTCATCAACGTCGGGACGTATGCCTATCCGAACTGGAAGAGATACCGCGCGATCGTCAACATTGGGACGTATTACAACACAAATTGGCTATCGGTTCGACCGGTCAACAATTACGGGAGCTATTCGCAACCCAATTGGAGGTAAAGAGCATGAATGAAAAAATTAAGCAGGAAGCGGCGCACGCGATGCGCCTGATCGGCATTTTGAACGTCAACGGCGATGCCGTCGATGTGGTGGCAGCGGTGCGCCAGTCGCTTCGCAATATTGTGACGATCTGCGATGCGGCAGAAGAGCCGACGCAGGGCAACGCGCAGGACAAGCAGGCGGCAGAGCCGAAAAAGGCCGGTGAGGCCAAATGAAGCTGCCGGAGGTCCCGTACGCCGACGGCATCGGCAAGCGCGGGCAGCTGCAATTCTACGGCCTTGACCACAACCTGGGTGCAGGGGACGGCGGGCTGTGGGACATGCAAAACCTGACGAGCGACTATTATCCTGTGCTTTCGACGCGCGCAAAGCGCAAAATTTACAAGAATCTTGTAAATCCGGGTGGGCTTTTCGCGTGGGATGCGCTCGCGTGGGTGGAGGGCACAGCCTTCTACTACGGCGGCGTGAAAAAAGGGGACGTGACGGCGGGCGAGAAGCGATTTGCCGCCATCGGCGCCTATATCATCATCCTGCCGGACAAGAAGTGCTACAACACGGTATCGGGTGAGTTCGGCAGCCTTGAGAGCACGTGGAGCGGCAATAGCCTGACGTTCACGAACGGCAAGCTCTACGAAGAGGCCGCGGAGGCGAACACCATTCAGTGCAGCGGTGTCGCATGGAGCGACTACTTCAAGGCAGGCGACGCGGTGACGATTGCGGGCTGCACGAAGCACACGGAGAACAACAAAACGCCGGTGATCCGCGAGATCGACGGCGACAAGATGTATTTCTATGAAAACGTCTTCAAGCTGGATGGTGACAACGGCACGACAGAGTACACGGAGACGGGAAACTTGACGGTTCGGCGCACGGTGCCGGACTTAGAATACCTGTGTGAGAACGAAAACCGGCTGTGGGGCTGCGACGGCCGGACGATCTACGCAAGCAAGCTCGGCGATCCCTTCAACTGGAACGTGTTCGAGGGCCTTGAGACCGACAGCTACGCCGTGGACACGGGCAGCGCGGGTGACTTCACGGGGTGCGTGAGCTTCCTCGGCTATCCGGTGTTCTTCAAGGAGGACCACATCTACAAGGTGTACGGCAGTATTCCGTCCAACTTTGAGGTGATGGGCTCGGCCACGCTGGGCGTTGCCAAGGGCAGCGGCGGGAGCCTCGCCATCGCGGGCGAGCGGCTGCTGTACCTCTCCAATTCCGGCGTGATGATCTACTCGGGCGGCATCCCGCAAAGCCTGCACGACGCCTTCGGCATGACGAGGCTGCGCGGCGGGCGTGCAGGGAGCGACGGCCTCAAGTATTATCTGAGCGCGCAGGACGAGAGCGGGGAGTGGAAGCTCTACGTCTACGACACGCGCAAGGGCATGTGGCACATCGAGGACAAGACGCACGCGACGCACTTCTGCCGTCATCAGGGGAATACCTACTTTCTGACGGCGGAGGGCGAGATCGCGCTGACGGGCAACATCCTCGACGCGCCGGAGGGCTGCACGGACGAGGATGACTTCACGTGGTTCGCCGAGACGGGCGACTTCACGGAAAAGGGCTCGAGCCAAAGTACGAGCTACGACGGCGTGAAGAAGAGCATCGCCAAGCTGTGGGTGCGCATCGAGGTCGCGGCGGGGGCCGAAGCAAAGGTGCTGATGCAGTTTGATTCCGACGGGAAGTGGGTGCAGGCCGGGCAAACGCTGAAACCGGAGCGAAAGCGCAGCTATTACCTGCCCATCGTGCCGCGGCGCGCGGACCATTACCGCATCCGCATCGAGGGCAAGGGCGAGTGCCGCGTCTATTCGATGAACCGCGAGTATTACGCGGGCAGCGAGCTCAAGAGCACGCGCGGACCACAGTAAAATTCAAGCAGAGAGGAGAAGAAAATGGCGTATACATACGATGACTTTCAAAAGGCGGCGAGCGGCAGCAATGTGAATTTTTCGCAGTACGATCTCGACCTTGCGAAAAAGTACCCCGAGTTCGGCATGAGCGTGCTCGACCTCAAGAAGCAGTACGCGGGCGCGGCGACGGCGGAGCAGCGCGCGCTCATCAACGCCAAGGCAAACCAGCTGCGCAGCAGCTACGGCAACTACACTGCCGGTGCGGATGGCAGCCAGTACGTGAGCGACGGCAAGTACGCGCCGAAGATCGACGAGACGCTCGACAAGATCGGCTCGTTCAAGCCGTTTACATACGGCAGCGCGCCAAGCTACGAAAACCGCTTCCAGCAGAAGCAGCAGGAGCTTTTGGACGCGGCGCTCAAGCGAGATCCGTTCTCGTGGAGCAAGGAGACGGATCCGCAGTACAGCAGCTACAAAAAGACGTACCTGCGCGAGGGCGAGCGGGCGACGGCGGACGCACTGGCGAAAGCAAGCGCCGCGAGCGGCGGGCGGCCGAGCTCGTTCGCCGTGAACGCGGCGACGCAGGCGGGCGACTACTACGCGACGAAGCTCTCCGACGTGATCCCGACGCTCTATCAGCAGGCATACGAGCGGTATCTCAAGGACTACCAGATGAAGCTCAGCGACCTTGAGGCCGTGAACAATCAGGAACAGTTGGACTACGCGAAGTATCTCGACCGGCTGAACCAGTTCAACACCGACAGGAACTTCGACTACAACAACTACCTCGGCGAGTACGGCCGCTTGCAGGACTACCTCGGCGGTTTGCAGGGGCAGGACAACACGGAGTACAACCGCTATCTCGGCGTGCTGGACGAGATCAAGGAAAAGCAGCAGCAGGATCAGGAGCTCAGCCGGTCGCAGGTCGACGCGATGCTGCAAGTAGGCGTTTCGCCGAGCGCGGGGCTCATCGGCAAGAGCGGGTACGAGAGCGAGTACGTCAAGGCGCTCGAGAACTACTACAAGCAGCAGGCGGCGCAGGCTGCTGCGAAGACGAGCGGCAGAAGCGGCGGGACCACGAGGCGGTCCGGCGGGACGGGCGGCGGGTCGAACATGAGCCTGACGACCGCAAAGGCAATGGCGAAAGCGGGACAGCTGACGCAGGAGGTCGTGAACGTGCTGAAAAAGAACGGCTTCAACGACGATTACCTCGCGTCGGAGTACGGCTATACCGGAAGCGGCAGCGGGAGGATGACGTTCGGCTACGATCCGGACGAGGGCATTTTCACGTGGAACGGCTACCGGTTCAATTCGCCCGAGGCGTTTGCGGCGGCGCTGGACCGCGCGGCGCTGACGGACGAGGAGAAGGCCGAAATTTCCCGAAAGCTGAAAGCCAACGGATTCAACATCACGTTCTGATGAGGTGACGATATGGCAATTAAGATCACACAAATCAAGCCCGAGGGCGCGCAGAAAAGCGCGCCCTCGGCAAAAGACTATTCAGGGGAGAAAAAGGGAAGCAGCGGCAGCGCCGTGAGCGGCAGCAGCGGGCGCATCCAGATTACGAAGATTCCCGGTGCGGAGAAGCGGCGCAGCATCGCCGCGAGCAGGAAGACGACGCGCGAGACCGAGCACGCGGACGAGCTGGACAAGCAGACCACGCCGAGCGCCAGCCGACAGGCGAGCAAGCAGACCTTCGGGCAGCGGGTGCTCAAGGGCATTGAAAGCGGCCTTGTCTCCGAGGGCGCGAACCTTGCAAACCTCGGCGGCGTGGCGACAGACCGGCGCGGCGGCACGGAGATGAGCGGAGTTTATCGTAGGCAAGTGGAAACGCTTGACAAGCAGATTACGGCGCTGGAAAAGACGCTGAAAGACCCGACGATGACGGCGCAGGACATCAAGGAGACGAACGAGGCCCTTGCGATCGCGCGCAGCGAGCGCGAGAAGTACGGCAAGGTCATCGAGAGCGGCGAGAAGACGGCGGGCAGCCTGTATGATACGGCTGACAAGGGCTATTCCTTTGCGCAAAAGCTGAGCGAGGAGAGCACGGCGGGGACAAAGGGCATCAAAAAAGGTGCACTGAGCATCGTTCCGGCGGCGACACAGATCGGCTTGCAGACGGCGGAACGCATGGTCGCGCCGGGCATGGATGTCGCGGGGCGCGCGCTGTCCGTGGCCGGCGGGAACGCGGCGGACTACCGCCGCAAAGCGGGCGAGCAGTACGACGCGGAAAAGGCGACGCTGCGCGCGACGGTATCGGCGCTCGGCGTGGCGGCGGGCGGCGCGCTCTCCAAGGGCGTGAACGCGGCGGGGCTCAAGCTGCTGCGCGCGGCAGGCAAGCAGAATTACGTCCTGCCGAACATCGCACTCGGTGGTGCATCGGCGGTCGGCTATGCGGCGGGCGAGACCGGCGCGAGCGAGCTCTCCAAGGCGATGACCGACGAAGACTACGCGCCGGACTGGAAAGCTATCGGCGAGACAGCGCTGACGGCCTTTGCCTTCGGCGCGATCTCGAGCGCCATCAACGCCGCTGCCATCACGGGGCGCAACAAGAAGTACATGAACGAGCTGAACGACGCAGCCAAGGAGCGCTACGACTACGCCAAGCGCATCATTGAGGACCCGCGCGCGACGGCGGAGCAGAAGGCGGCGGGCGCACAGTCCGTCATGGACGCCGTGGACAAGATGCGCTATACGCTGGATGATCTGCAAGTGGTAGGTGCGCAGAAGGAAGTCGACGCAATGCGGGAATTCCTGCTGAGCATCTACGGCGAAATGCTCCCCTATACAGGCACGAGCGCGGGCGGCATCGGCACGGGCGCATCCGGACTTGTACCGGTCGGGCCGGTCGGCGGGGGCATCGCGCCCTTGCGGACGGGCGGCGGCATGAGCGCCATGCAGGAGAACGCGCCGACGCCGCCCATCTCTCCGCGTGCGCCGGGCGCCGCGGCGGTGATGCAGAACACCGAACCGGCACCCGCGCCAACCGTCGGGCAGCAGAACACCATGCCCGCACAGCCTGCGGTGACGCCTGAGAGCGCGCAGGGCACGGGTGGGGGTAATTTGACGCCCACACAGCCGAACGCCGCACAGGGCGCAGCAGAGGGCAAAGCGGACGCCCTGGACGCGGGCAAGCGCGTGAATCTTCTTGAGTACAGCAACGAGCAGAACGCGCAGAAGGTTGAAGACGGACTGAAAGACGGCACGCTGGCCGTGGACGCGAAAGAGAATATCTATCGCGTGAATGAGGATCAGCACATCGACCGGCGCGACAGCGCGAGCGTGGGCGGGCGAAGCGTGAACGCCTTCCAGTTCGACCACCCCGAGCTGCACAGCTATTACGCGGACGCGGCGGCAGTCCTACAGGAGGAGATGAGCTTTGCCCAAAAGGGCGGCGAGCTCATCCGCCGGACGAGCCGCGAGGCGGGCGACGACGAATACATCCGCACCAAGCGCGGCGTGAGCGAGCGCATCGCACGGCTGCTGGATGACGAGGGCGTGCGCTACGATGACATCGACCGCTCGCTCGACGCGATCATCCACAACCACGGGCAGGAAAACTTCGCGGCGGCGAAGCGCGTGGAGCTGCTGCTGGACGACATGCTGACAAACGGCTACACGGATATCCACGGGCAGCACATTGCACCGAACGAAGAATACATTGCAGCAAAGAAAGCCATCCCCGGCGCGGACATGAGCGAGCGGACACACGAAGAGCTCCCGATCTACGACATGCCGGAGGGGCGGAACGGAGGAATCTATGGACGACAGGAAGAAAATGCCGGAGGGCCTGAGCCTGCCGAAGGCACCGGGCAGCGTGCCGATGCCGTGGCAGCGGAAAACGATCTACACGGTGGAGACAGAGGACGGCGACCTTCTGAGCCTGGGGCCGGAGGAGCTGGCGAATTACGCAGCACGACAGCGGAAGGACGGCGCAGAAACCGAGAGCTGACGCAGCGGCGCCGAGAGATCGCGTGGGAGCAGCCGCTCACGAGTGCGGCGGCACTGGGCGTGCAGGGCGGCACGAGCGACGAGACGCTGCACGTGCTGCCAGAGGAAGACTGGGACGACGAGCTGCGCGGCTTTTCGGACTGGGCACGCGGCAAGGGCGTGAAGCACGTGACGATGGTAACGGGCCTTTTGCAGGTCGAGACCGAGAACGGGCCGGTCGGCGTGCGCGGCATCATCAATCGCGAGAGCGGCGAAATGGTGCTGCGCGTGGACGGTGAGAAGCGCACGGCGTCGGAGATCGGTAAGCACGAGGTCGGGCACCTCATCACGGAAGAAGAAAACGTGCGCGTCTTCATGGAGACGGTGCGCGGCAGCGCGGACTGGCGCGGCATCTACGAAGTCTATGAGCGCTGCTATGAGCCGCTGACGAACGGTTATGTCGGCATGACGGCGGAAGAGCGCGAGCTCTACGTGTGGGAAGAGATCATGGAGGATGCCTACGCAGGCATCGACAGCTACGGCCAGAGGGCGAGCCACTACCACGAGCAGGCGGTCGACGCGATCGAACGCACGGCGGAAGCGGCGGAACATCCGGCGAGCGAGCTGGAAGGCCTGACGCTGCGCGCGGTGGATGAGGTAAAGAGCAGAGGACCGCCTGAGAAATATTCTTACGCGGGCCGCAATGCCGAGAATGCAGACCTTGACGCGCTGCACGAGGCCGAGCGCTACGAGATGCAGGGCGTGGACGCTGAGACGATCCGGCAGAAAACGGGCTGGTTCCGCGGCGCGGACGGCAAGTGGCGTTCCGAGGTGAACGACAGTGGGATGAAGCTGCGCTTTGAATCGGGACTGTATGACTATGACACGGAACTGCGGGAGAAAAACCGCGCATGGGCCAGGCTGACCGACCGCAAGCTGACGGACGAGCAGAGGAGAGACCTTGCGGACTACCAGAGAAGCGCAGAGCGCGGAGACACCGATGAGGCGTTGTATGAGAAGCTGACCGGCGAGTTTGGCGGCGATTTTGAGAAGTGGGCGCTCACATTGGAGACAACGAAAGAGGCTACAAAATCCATCCCCAATTACACCACGCTGGGCAAGCTGGTAAATGCGCCGGAACTATTCGCAGCTTATCCCGATCTTGCCGACGTCGGCGTAACGTTCCAGACGCTTGAGCGTGGGCAGAACGGCGGGTATAACCGCAGGTTCGACAGCATTGAACTGAGCCGCGACCTGAAAAACAGACCTGAGGCGCTGCTGAATGCCCTCATTCACGAGGTACAGCACGCCATTCCCGGGGCAAATCTGAAATACTGGAACAGAAAACTCGAGGAGGGATATGACGGCAGGGACGCCGAAACCAGACGCGAAGGCGCGCGGCTGCGCGAGCAGTATGAGCAGATGAAGGCAAGCGATCCCGAGTTTATGCGCAGCATGGAAGAACTGAACGCCATGGCGCCGACGGTGCCGCGCGGGAAAGTCGACATGGACACATGGGAGCAGGTCGAGCCGGATCCGCCGGAATGGGTGCGCTTCGACGAAAGGCGCGACCAACTGGAAGAAAAATACGGCGACCGCGTGTGGGATTATTTCAGCCTGCGCGACAGCATTGACAGAAACGCGAGGGACGGCAGACTGCCGGGAGACCTCTACCGCGCCAC
>ENA-UEQX01002314-UEQX01002314.1-human-gut-metagenome-genome-assembly--contig:-NODE-2314-length-10952-cov-5.565609_pt1 | contig 10952 bp, 10 predicted proteins | sample MGYA00242952_ERZ507952 | MGnify/ENA primary metagenome ERZ507952 (study PRJEB26167, sample SAMN06115425) | human gut metagenome | host: Homo sapiens | place: China:Sichuan | collected 2015-04-07... | reverse complement strand
TATCATGTTTTCCGATGAAAAGCAAAAGGTTTTCGCATGTCTTTCCCTGTCAGAAATGTGAAAAAGAACGGAAGACCGAAGTCTTCCGTTCTTTTATGTATGCGCTATTGGGAATTAGCCGCCGATGTAGTTGACGTTGACGTTGCTCAGGCCGGCGGTGGAGGGGTCAGCCATCTTGTCATTGTTGTCGATGGTGATGTTGCCGTTGAGGACCTTCTGGAAGAGGTCTTCATAGTCGGCAACGGAGAAGTTCTCCATGGACCAGGTAGCGGTCGGCAGGCCAACAGCGTTCTCGGTGACACCGAGAGCGGTCTTAACGCCACCAATCTCGGAGAAGGTGCCGTCGTAGACCTTGGCGATGGCCCACTCGGCAGCGTCGCTCAGGCCCTTCATAGCGGAGGTGACGACAGTCTCGGACTCGCTGGACTGGTCGACGTCGACGCCGACGACCTTGCCGTCCTCAGCGGAAGCGGCAGCGGCGACGGACTGGAACATGGAACCGCCGCAGGCGAAGACGATCTCAGTGCCGTTGGAGTACCAGCCGGAGACCATGGTCTGCAGCTCGGGGGAAGCCTGGAAGGAAGCGCCGTACTCCCAGGAGTAGTTCAGGTCGACGGTCTTATCCATTTCCTTAGCAGCGTCGTTGGCGCCCTGAGCAAAGCCCCAGCCGTAACGGATGCAGGCGGGGTTCGTGCCGCCGCCGCCGCCGGTGAAGCCGAGCTTCTCATAGCCTTCCTTGACGACAGCGTAACCGGCGAAGTAGCCGCACTGCTCTTCGCAGAATGCAACAGCCGCGACATTGGAGAGATCATTACCGTTCTCGTCCGCAACAGGGTCACCATCAATGAAAACGAAAGAAGTGTCGGTGAATTCAGCCGCAGCTCTGGCGAGGGCAGCACCCTGCATGAAGCCGGCGCAGACAACGACCTTAGCGCCGCCGTCCACGGCAGCCTTCATGGCGTCGTAACGGTCATCATCGGTCGCCTGATCGCCGTTGGCGGGCTGATAGTACTTGTAGCTCAGGCCGTTGTTGGCGGCATAGAGCTTCACGCCGTCGAAGGTGCCCTGGTTGAAGGACTTATCCTTCAGCTGGCCGACGTCGGTGACGAAAGCGACTTCATACTTGCCGTCCTCGGACGTCATGTTGTCGTCGATATCGTCAGGATTGGTGTAAGTGGTGGTCCCGCCCTGCTGATCGTCAGTGTTGTTGGCATCCTGGTTGTCGTCGGTCTTCTTATCACCGCAGGCAACGAGGGACAGAACCATGACGAGAGCGAGAAGCAGCGCAAAAAACTTCTTCATTCTTCTATCCTTCCTTATTTTTCCGGTCGGCGGCGGGCCGCTCTCCGGTTTATTTTGAAGTGCGGACGCACTTCGTCTGACAGTATAGCAAAAGCAAAGGGGAGAATCAAGTCCGATTCTCCCCAATTTTACTTTTTTTGTGATAATTGATGGGATTCTTTACAAAAAGTCCACACTTTTTACACGTTATTTTCTCAGTCGAGCTTCAGGTCGCCGTCCTTGACCCAGCCGAGGCGTCGGCAGACCATATTGATGAGCGGAGCAAGGATGGCGGGCAGCACGATGGCGACGAGGATGAGGCCCAGCCAGTCAAAGCCCGTTGGGCTCATGGCCGCCGCGCCCTTGGCGACAGCCTCCTCGCTCGGGGAGACCCAGCCCGTCCACACGCCGATGAGGCCGCACAGGCCGCAGGTGCCCATACCGGAGTTGATCGGCGCTCCGTTCATTTCAAGATGGAACACACACGTGGCGATGGGGCCGGTGATGGCGGAGGCGAGCGTCGGCGCGATCCAGACGCGGGGATTTCTGACAATGTTCGGCATCTGGAGCATCGAGGTGCCGAGGCCCTGAGAGACAAGGCCGCCCCAGCGGTTTTCCTTAAAGCTCATCACGGCAAAGCCGACCATCTGCGCACAGCAGCCCGCAACCGCCGCGCCGCCGGCAAGACCGGTCATCTTCAGCACCGCGCAGATGGCGGCGGAGGAGATGGGCAGCGTGAGCGCGACGCCCACGAGCACGGAGACGGCAATGCCCATCCAGAACGGCTGGAGCCTGGTCGCGTTGTCGATGACGAGACCGAAGGCGGAGGCGGCTGTGCCGATGGGCGGCGCGATCCACTTGGCGAGCGCCACACCGACCAGGATGGTCACGGCGGGCGTGACCAAAATGTCGATCTTCGTCTCCTTGCTCACGGCCTTGCCGCACTCGGCGGCAAGGATCGCGATGATGAGCACGGCGAGCGGGCCGCCTGCGCCGCCCTCGGCGTTGGCCGCCCAGCCCACCGCGGCAAGGGAGAAGAGCACCATCGGGTCAGCCTTGAGCGCGTAGCCGATGGCGACCGCCATCGCAGGGCCGGAGACGGACATCGCATAGGTGCCGATGTCCGTCAGAAACGGAACGCCCAGCTGCGCGCCGAGCGTCTTGATGATCGTGCCGATGAGCAGCGAGCAGAAGAGGCCCTGCGCCATTGCGCCGAGCGCATCGATGCCGTAGCGCTTGGCCGAAACTTCAATGTTTTTGCGTTTGCAGAACGCTTTGAATTTTTCCATGATATCCTCACAGCCTAAAAATAAAATAGTGTCATATACAGGTGTCTTGACACGTGCACATGACACTATAATCGCTTGTGTGAGGATTGTCAACCCTTAATTTCCGTTTTCCTCCAGCAGGACGCGCAGTGCGCGCAGCGCACTCTTCGTGCGCTCGAACGCCGCCTCGTCGGGACAGGAGAGCGTGTGCAGGTGGATGCCATCGGTCAGGCTCGATAAAGGCTCGGCCTTTTTGCAGCGCTCGATAAACTGGCTGACCTCGTAGCGGTTCGAAATTTGCAGCGGGCCGGTGAGCTGGCCGTAGATGGGGTGGTCGACGATGACGTCGATGACCGTACAGCCGTTGTCGACGATGGTGTTGAGCTCGGCTTCCATCTCCTGCGGCGTGTGCTTCACGGCGACACGGCGGAGGATGCCGCGTGCCTCCTTCGGCGTCACATAGCCGCGCGGAGTGGCGAGAATTTCCTCGCCCGAGGAGCGCAGCAGCGCGATATCGCCCACGATGATCTGGCGCGAGACGGAGAATTTTTCCGCCAGCGCGGAGGCGCTGACCGGCGCGTCCGCCGCGCGCAGCACGTCGGCAATGGCCTTTCGCCGCTCGTCAGAATGCATTCGCTCTTCCTCCCCTTTTCGCGCAAAAGCGCCAAATTTCGATTGCTTTTCGTATTATCAAAATCAGAAATTACAGTTCGTTGTCATGTTTTGCCGATTTAATACTCAAAGCAGCTGCCGCCGACGAACTCTCGCACGATGGAGTCGCGCGGGACATAGTCCGTGCGCAGCGACGGCACGGAGTTGACAACGTCCATCAGGTCGCTCAGCCCGTGCTCGGCGATAAACTGATCGTCGAGCTGGCTGTAAAACTCGGGGATCTCCTTCAAATACCGCGCGAGGATGCACGGCTCGTAGTCGTGGAACGTGTCGATGTGGATGCTCGCGTTCGGCTTGTTCGGCATGATGTAGTTGAGCTCGCCGCGGTCGACACTCTCGGCGCGCTCGACGGTCTGACGCAGCGAATGGCCGCGGCCCTGATAGTCGCGGATCATGCGGCGCGCCACGCGCAGCTGCTCGGGACGAACGATGCGGTCCTTGTGCGTGATGATACGCGTACGTGGGGCAACGTAAACGCCCGTAGCTTCGCTTCTGAGCTGGTCGAAAATCAGCGGGTTGAGCATGTGGATGCCCTCGGCGATGATGACGGCGTCCTTGTCGCCCTGCATGGGCTTGTAGCCGCCGACGCCGCCGGCCTTGAAGTCGTAGACCGGCAGCTCCACGAGCTCGCCGTCCATCAGGCGGTGGATATCCTCGATGAGTAAATCGCGGTTCACGCAGTAGGGCGACTCCCAGTCGCTCGCCTCGGGCGGACGCTGATCAAGCGGCAGGAAAAAGTTATCCATGCTGAGCATGCAGACCTTGACGCCGAGGTTTTCGAGGTATTCGCGCAGGCGCATCGCCGTCGTCGTCTTACCCGAGCCGCTCGGGCCCGTCAGGCAGACGATGGGCTTTTGCCCCTTGTTCATTAAAATGCTCGCCGCGGCGGAGCTGATCTTGTCGTGAAAGACCTCCTCGCAGCGCAGGACGAAGCGGGCATCGTCCTTCATGTTGGTCACAATGTTTTCAATATCGATCACGCGCATGGCATGATAATCTCCTTACTTTTGGGATTCTGCCGCCATCTTCACGGCTGTTTCGAGCGCGATTTTCATCATGGCGGTGAAGCTCGTCTGCCGCGCCTCGGGCGAAAGCTCCTCGCCGGTGAGGATATTGTCGGAGATCGAGCAGAGGGAAAGTCCGCGCTTTTTCGTATAGGCGGCGTTGCAGTAGAGGGCGGCGGCCTCCATCTCGATGGCGAGCACGCCCATGTCCGCCCACTTGAGCGACGGGTTCGACGCGTCGTAGAACGTGTCGGACGAGTAGAGGTTGCCGACGTCCATGCGGACGCCGAGCTCCTTCGCCGATTCAACGGCGGCGGAGAGCAGCTGAAAGTCCGCGATGGGGGCAAATATGCCGCCAAGGCCGTACTGCGCGGCGTAGTTCGAGTTGGTGCACGCACCCATGCCCGCGACCACGTCACCGAGCTTCAAGTCCTTTTGCAGCGCGCCCGCCGAACCCACTCGGATGATGCTCTCGACATCGTACTGCGTGAACAGCTCGTAGGAGTAGATACCGATGGACGGCATCCCCATGCCGCTGGCCATCACGCTGACGGGAACGCCCTTGTAGGTGCCTGTGTAGCCCTGCACGCCGCGGACGTTGTTGACGAGCTTTGGTTCATCTAAAAATGTTTCGGCGATGAACTTCGCGCGCAGCGGGTCTCCGGGCATCAGAACGGTCTTGGCGAAGTCGCCCTTTTTCGCGCTGTTATGCGGAGTCGGCATATTGAGCCCTCCCCTTTCTTAAAGTTCGCCCTTGGCCTCGAGCTCCTTGACGGCCTTGACGATGCGGGACGTGCCGAGGCGGTCGGCGCCGAGCTTGAGGAAATCTTCGGCGTCCTGCAGGCTCGCGATGCCGCCGGCGGCCTTGATCTTCTTGCCGTTGGTCATGTGGGCGGCCATGAGGGCGACATCCTCGCGGGTCGCGCCGCCGCCGGCAAAGCCCGTGGAGGTCTTGATATAGTCGGCGTGAGAATTGGAGACGACCTCGCAGAGCTTGATCTTCTCTTCGTCGGTGAGCAGGCAGGTCTCGATGATGACCTTTAAGATGTTGCCGTGGCAGGAGATTTTCACAGAGTTGATCTCCTGAAGGATCTTGTCATACTGGCCCTCCTTGACCCAGCCGAGGTTGATGACCATGTCGATCTCGGTCGCGCCGTCGGCGACGGCGGACTCGGCCTCCATGCACTTGATGCCGCTGGGCGTGTAGCCGTTGGGGAAGCCGATGACCGTGCAGATGGGCAGCTGGCCGAAGCCATAGTGCTGCTGCTCGGCGACGTAGTGCGCGGCGTGATTCACATAGGTCTGCGGGATGCAGACGCTCGCGCAGCCGTATTTGATGCCGTCGTCACAGATCTGCTTGATGTCCTCCCAGGTGGCAGTCTGCTTGAGGAGGGTATGGTCAACGTGCTTGAGAATTTCCTTAACGTCCATGATATATTTCCTTTCTGTCGTTGAAAGCGTATTTGATCAAAAATCGTTTTATTTTAGCATGTTTCCGTGCTTTTGTCTACCGTTTCGGCAGGTCTCTTACAGTGCGCTGCCGAAATACTCCGTCATCGCGCGGATCAGGAATTCATAGTCCTGCACGCCCGCGGTCTCCCACGAAGAGTGCATCGCGAGCTGGGGCAGGCCGATGTCCACCGTGCTGACCGGCACGAGCGTATCGGAGATCGAGCCGAGCGTCGAGCCGCCGGGAAGATCGGAGCGGTTGGACATGACCTGCGTGGGAACACCCGCGTTTTCGCACACGGCGCGGAAAACAGCGCAGGAGCGGCCATCGGTCGCGTAGCGCTGATTGGCGTTGAACTTGATGACGACGCCCTCGTTCATATACGGGCAGTTGTCGGGGTCGGCGTATTCACCGTGGTTGGGGTGCTGGGCGTGCGCGTTGTCCGCCGAGACGAGGAAGCTGCGCGCGAGCATCATCTGGAGCTCCTGCTCGTCCTTTCCGAGGCACAGGGCGATGCGGCGCAGCGTGTCGCGCAGGAACGTCGAGCCCGCGCCCTGCTTGGTGGACGAGCCGACCTCTTCATTGTCGAAAATGCAGCAGACGGCGATATTTCCGCTCTCCTTCGCCGCAAGGAAGCCCTCGAGGCAGCCGCAGGCGCACTCGAGATCGTCGAGCTTGGGAGAAAGGATGTACTCCTCGTTCTCGCCGAGCAGCGTCCCCTCGCCGCGGCAGTAGAGGAACAGGTCGCTGCCGAGGATGTCGTTTTCTGCAACGTCCGCGGCTTTGGCGACGATGGGCAGGATGCCGCCGCTGTCTTTACCGCCGAGCAGCGGCAGCGTGTCGATATTCGCGAGGTACTTCATGCCGTCGTTCGCCGTGCGGTTCATGTGGATGGCGACATTGGGAATGACGAGCAGGTCGCGGTCGACGCTCACGAGTTTTTCGACGATCTCGCCGTTTGCGCGCACGAAGACGCGGCCCGCGACGGAGAGTGGGCGGTCGAACCACGTGGACATCAGCATGCCGCCGTATTTTTCGGTCGAGAGCTGGACATAATGCGCGCTGCGGCGGTCGGGATGCTCTTTTAAACGGAACGCTGGCGAGTCGGAGTGCGCCGCAGCCATGGCGAAGCCGCCGTCGATCATCTCCGGCACGCGGAAGGCGATGGTGCTCGAGCCGTTGCGGCGGACGAAATACTTCCCGCCGGGGGCTACCTCCCAGCGTTCGCGTTCGGAAAGCTCGGTATAGCCGTTTGCGAGGAGCTTTTGGCGGATGTTCTCGGTCACATGGTAGCAGGTGGGGCTATTTTTGATAAAATGCAGCAGTTCTCTTGCCGGTGCATGTTGCATGGTGATGTCCTCCACAGTTTATTTTTGTTTGGCGGTATTATAGCACACGTCATGCTTCTCGGCAAGCGGACACTCCCTCTGTGCCGCACAAAACGGGGCAGCATTTGTGCATTTGTCCATATTTGGTGGAATTATAGTTGATTCTTTTATCGAAATCCTTTATAATACAGTTGATTTCCGTCCCCCTCCCGCATCGAGCGGGCTTTTGTTTGCGCTCTTAAGCCGGAAGGAGGCTATTTCTATGAACGAATCCTCTTCTCCCGCGCCAGCTCCGGTCTCACCGCTGTGGACGCGGGATTTCACTATCATCACATTGGGCAGCGTGATCTCGATGCTGGGCAATTCGATGTCCGGCTTCGCGCTGAGCCTGCTTGTGCTGGACTACACGGGCTCGAACCTGCTCTATGCCATCTATATTGCGACATTTACGCTGCCGCAGATCGTCATGCCGATCTTCTCGGGCGCGATCCTCGACCGCTTTTCGCGCAAGAAGACGATCTACACGCTGGACTTCCTTTCCTCCGGGGTCTACCTTGTCGCTGCACTGATCCTGAGCCGCGGCTGGTTCAGCTTTCCGATGCTCGCGGTCTTCTGCTTTATCATCGGCTCGATCAACAGCATCTACTATGTCGCCTACGACAGCTTCTATCCCCTGCTGATCTCTGAGGGGAACTACTCCAAGGCCTACTCCATCGCGAGCGTGCTGGAGACGCTCTCGGCGCTCATCATCCCGATCGCAACGTACTTTTATAATCTCTTCGGCATTGCGCCGCTGCTCGGCATCAACGCGCTGTGCTTCTTCATCGCCGCGACGGCGGAGACGCAGATCCGCGCCGAGGAGCACTACATCGAAAAGCAGCGTGCCGCGCTCGCGCTCGAAGAGCAGCATTCCTCGGGCCGCCAGCTCCTGCGCGACATCAAAGAGGGCTTTCGCTATCTGATGAGTGAAAAGGGGCTTCTGCGCGTGGCCATCTATTTCACATTCAGCATGCTGGCCTCGGGCGCGTCGCAGGTCATCACGCTGCCGTACTTCAAGTCGACATTCGATAACGGCGAATACATCTATATGCTCGTCTGGGGCATGGCGATCTTCGGCCGCGCCATCGGCGGCGGCATTCATTATAAAATCAAGCTGCCTGTGCAGCATAAGTATTCCATTGCCCTGATGGTTTATGTCGTCATCTCGCTGTGTGAGGGCTTCTATCTCTACTGCCCGCTGCCGGTGATGATGGTCTCGTGCTTTTTAACGGGTATCCTCGGCGTGACGAGCTACACCATCCGCATCTCCGCCACGCAGAGCTACGTGCCCGACGAGAAAAAGGGCCGCTTCAACGGCGCGTTCAACATGCTCAACACCGTCGGCAGCTTCACGGGCAATCTGCTCGCGGGCGCGCTGGTGGCGTTTCTCCCCGTGCGCGGCGTGCTGACGGGCTTCATGCTCGTCACGGCGGCCGCGGCGATCGTCGTCATCGGCGGCGGACGCAGGGACGTGTCCGCGATCTATAACCGGCAAGAATAAGAAATGTAACAATAAAAATTTGATGGAGGAAACAACATGAAATTTTCCGAAATGACCTACACCCGACCCGATCCCGCGGCGAGCAAGCAGCGCCTTTCCGCGCTGACGGCGGAACTCAAGGCCGCCAAGAGCTATGAGGAAGCGCGCAAGGTGTTCCTTTCGCAGCAGGAGCTGATGAGCCACATCTCCACCGCCGCGACGCTCGCGAGCATCCGCCACTCGATCGACACACGCGACGAATTCTACGACGGCGAGGAGAAATTCTGGAACAACTTCAACCCTGAGCTGGAGGAATACAATCAGACGTGGACGGCAGCGATGCTCGAAAGCCCGTTCCGCGCGGACTTTGAAAAGGAATACGGCGATCTGATGTTCGTCAATGCCGAGATCGCGCTCAAGACCTTCTCCCCCGCCATCATTCCTGAATTGCAGCAGGAAAACGACCTGACGCAGGAGTATGAAAAGCTGCTCGCCTCGGCGCAGATCCCGTTTGAGGGCAAGGTCTACACCCTCTCGCAGCTCTCCCCGTTCAAGACCTGCGCGGACGATGAAAAGCGCCTTGCCGCGTGGAAGGCCGAGGGCCAGTGGTACAAGGACAATCAGGCAAAATTCGACGAGCTCTACGACAAGCTCGTAAAACTCCGCGACGCGATGGGCAAAAAGCTCGGCTACGAGGGCTATACCACGCTCGGCTACTACCGCATGGGCCGCAACTGCTATACGAAAGACGATGTCGAGAAGTTCCGCGAGGCGGTCGTCAAGTATCTCGTCCCCGTGGCGGACAAGGTGTACCGCGAGCAGGCCAGGCGCCTGGGCAAGCAGTATCCGATGAGCTTTGCCGACAACGCGCTCGAATTCCGTTCCGGCAATCCCCGCCCCGCGGGCACGCCGGACGACATTCTCGCCCAGGGTATGAAGTTCTACAGCGAGCTCTCGCCCGAGACGAAGGAGTTCTTCGAAACGATGCTGCGCGACGAGCTGCTCGACGTGCTCTCGACCGAGGGCAAGCAGGCGGGCGGCTACTGCACGAGCATCATGGACTATCAGGTGCCGTTCATCTTCGCCAACTTCAACGGCACGCAGCACGACGTCGAGGTCGTGACGCACGAGGCCGGTCACGCCTTCGAGGCCTGGACGAACCGCAAGCGCATCCCCATCGACTACATCTGGCCGAGCATGGAGGCCTGCGAGGTCCACTCGATGTCCATGGAATTCTTCGCCGAGCCCTGGGCAGACGGCTTTTTCGGCCCCGACGCGAAGAAGTTCCTCTACAGCCACCTCTCCGGCGCGCTGACGTTCATCCCCTACGGCACGATGGTCGACCACTTCCAGCACATCGTGTATGAAAAGCCCGAAATGACGCCTGCCGAGCGCCACGCCGTTTGGAAGAAGCTGCTCGGCGTCTACATGCCGTGGATGAAGCTCGACGGCGAGATCCCGTTCTACTCTGAGGGCATGGGCTGGCAGCGCCAGCACCACATCTATTCGAGCCCCTTCTATTATATTGACTACTGCCTTGCCCAGACCGTGGCGCTCGAATTCTGGGCGATGATCCGCAAGGACGTGGGGAACGCCTGGCAGCACTACATGGCCTACACCGTGCAGGGCGGCAGCCGGACGTTCACCGACCTTCTCAAAAACGCCGGCCTTGAAAGTCCGTTTGACGAAGCGTGCCTTCGCGGCGTGTGCGCCGAGGCGGAGAAGGCGCTCGCGGACTTTGACCTCACGGGCATCGAATAATGGGCGAACAGCACAAAAAACACAACCGCCGCGAGCACCTGAACGACTTTCATCTGAACGTCGCGGGCGAATATGTTTACGACGGGGCACTCTACGCCTGCCAAAGCGATGATACAAAGCAGCGCAGATCTAAGCGCGCCGTGTGGGGAATGGCAGCCATTCTGACCGTCGCGGTCGCCGCGGGCGGGTGCATTCCTGCGCCGGGGATGCAGAACTGTTTTTACGTTCTGCTCCCCTACCTCGGCGAGTTTCTGGGCGCGGTGAGCGTCATCTGGGCGCTTGCAAAGCTCGGAACGGACTGGAGCACGGTGCGCGAGTACAACTACAAAAAAAGCGTGGCCGTTCTGCCCGTGCGAACGGCGGTCACGGCGGTCTTTTCTCTTCTCGGCATCGTGTGCGAATTGATCTTCTTTTTCGTCAATGACCACGCAGGACAGACGTTTTTCGCGCTGCTCTATGTCCTGCTGAAGCTGATAGCCCTACTGAGTGTCCTTGTTCTGCGCGCCGAAATTATGCAGGCAGAATGGGACAAATTGCCTAAAAAAGATAACTTCTAAGATTTTACTCTGTACAATCTTCATCTTTTCATGGTATAATTAAAAAAATTCCATGCTCTGTTTTTCGGCGCACAAATGGCCATAGAAGGCGTACTTCCCTTTCCGCGCGTGT
>ENA-UEQX01002308-UEQX01002308.1-human-gut-metagenome-genome-assembly--contig:-NODE-2308-length-10966-cov-3.912480_pt1 | contig 10966 bp, 10 predicted proteins | sample MGYA00242952_ERZ507952 | MGnify/ENA primary metagenome ERZ507952 (study PRJEB26167, sample SAMN06115425) | human gut metagenome | host: Homo sapiens | place: China:Sichuan | collected 2015-04-07... | reverse complement strand
AGCGGGTAGGATTGTGGGAGTGCGTAGCACGAAACAATCCGTTGGCATCATTGTTGGGGGCTTTTGACCCCAACATCTTATTTATTTATCATCGGCATATCCTTTTCTGCTTTGTCTGTCCCCGGCTCATTTATACTGCTCCGTCCCTCCTCCAGTTTCACACAGGGAAGATTCCAACGGTAATGTGCAGCTGCAAGCCGGATCAGCAACGTCACTGCTGTTCCGGTGATCAGGGACGGAATCTGCCCATACCGACGGTAAACCAGTACACTGCAGACCGCCCCGGCAATCGATGCACAGGCATAGACATGCTTTACGAAAATATAGGGTGGAACCCCTGCCATCATATCCCGCAGCAGACCACCTCCAACACCGGTCAGCGTTCCGAGGAAGCAGAGAAAAAACATATTTTTTTCATATCCTGCTCCCACACCCGTTGAAACCCCCATTGCCGTGAAAATCCCCAGTCCCAGTGAATCCATCAGAAAAATAATCTTTGTATACACTATCTGGTATCTGCTGTGGAGCAGCTTTTTATTCACATACAGCAATACAAACGGAATGACCGCAGACACCACTGCCGCCTCTACATAAACCGGTTTAGTAAAGGCTCCCGGTATCTGTCCGAGGAACACATCCCGCATCATTCCGCCACCGACTGCTGTTACAACTCCAAGCACGATCACTCCGAAAATATCCATCTGCTTCCGCATTCCGACCATAGCTCCCGAAACTGAAAATGCCACCGTTCCAATCAGCTCTATGATCAGTACGATCCATGTCTGTAGTTCCATAATACCTCCGGCACTATTCTGCTTTACATTTCTTCAATGAATGCCCTGTATCCTTTATATGCCTCATATACATCGGCTTTGCTCGTCACTTCCCATGGAGCATGCATGCTCAGCACGGCAACTCCGCTGTCAATGACTTCCATTCCGTAATTTGCCATGATATAGGCGATCGTTCCTCCACCGCCCGCATCTACTTTTCCAAGTTCTGCAAACTGATATGCCACCGCCTGTGCATCCATTGCATTTCTGATCTTTGCAAGATACTCTGCATTTGCATCATTCGATCCGCTCTTTCCACGTGATCCTGTAAATTTATTAAATACAAGACCTTTTCCGAAGAATGCCGCACTACGCTTTTCAAAGACTTCCGCATACATCGGATCATATGCTGCACTGACATCAGAAGAGAGCATTCTGGAATTCATCAGGGTTCTTCTGACTTTCAGTTCTGACTCACCTTCCGTCAGTGCCACCAGCTCTGCAACTGTATTTTCAAAGAAACGGGAATGCATACCTGTCGCACCAACGCTTCCGATCTCTTCTTTATCCACTAAAATACAGCAGGCTGTATGCTCCACGGCTTCTACATCCAGCATTGCAAAAAGAGATGTGAAAGCACACACACGGTCATCCTGTCCGTATGCAAGCACCATGCTGCGATCCAGACCACAATCACGTGCTTTTCCTGCCGGAACAATCTCCAGTTCTGCAGAAAGAAAATCTTCCTCTTCCATCTCATAATACTCTTTCAGCAGCTTCATTACATTTGCCTTGACAGCTTCTTTTTCTTTCTCTTCCAGACTCTCATCCTGTTCGATCGGACGACTTCCGATCAGCAGGTCCAGCTTTTCTCCTTCAACAACTGTGGACGCTTTCTTTTCCATCTGCTTTGCTGCAAGATGGATCAGCAGATCTGTAATAACGAAAACCGGATCATCTTCCTTTTCTCCAATGCTGACATTTACAACTGTTCCATCCTTTTTTGCGATCACTCCGTGCAGTGCCAGCGGAAGTGTAACCCACTGATACTTCTTAATTCCGCCATAATAATGTGTATCAAGATAAGCAAATTCATCATTTTCATAAAGTGGGTTCTGCTTTACATCAATGCGTGGGGAATCTATATGGGCTCCGAGAAGATTCATTCCCTCTTCCAGTGGCTTTGTTCCCATATGGAACATTGCGATGGTCTTGTCCATGCATACTGCGTATACCTTATCTCCTGCCTGTACTTTTTCACCGTTTCGGATGACCTCTTTCAGGTTCTTATACCCTTCTTTTTCAATTCTTTCAATCGTAAGACGTACACATTCCCGCTCTGTCTTTCCGGCATCCAGGCAGGCCTTATAATCCTCATTTACTGCCTCAAGACGGCTCAGTTCCTCTGCACTGTACTGACTCCATGCATTTTTTCTCTCCATTGAAATCTCCTCCTTATTTTCTTCTGATCTGTTTCCATCTGATCTGTATGGTACTGCTCTCTCCACAGATACTCACAAAATCTTCTCACATCTAAAAGAGTCTTTTTCTAACCGAAAAGCCGGTCATCTCTCGTATGAGATCTGATCCGGCTTTCCATAATTCCCCGAAAGACTGCACAACTTTCGTTCCGGAGAAAGGCAAATATTCTACCACTCAAATTTCTTTTCAAAATATGCTTTCAGATCTTCGATCTTCACTCTTTCCTGCTCCATCGTATCGCGGTCACGTACTGTAACTGCTCCGTCTTCTTCAGAATCAAAGTCATAAGTTACGCAGAATGGAGTACCGATCTCATCCTGACGACGGTAACGCTTACCGATATTTCCACGATCATCGAACTCGCAGTTATAATACTTACATAACTCAGTATATACCTTTTCTGCTCCTTCATTCAGCTTTTTGGAAAGTGGAAGGACACCGATCTTAACCGGAGCAAGTGCCGGATGGAAATGCAATACGGTACGCATATCCGGCTTCTCTTCTGTTCCGATGTTCTCTTCATCATAAGCACTGCACAGGAACGCAAGTACCATACGGTCTGCTCCCAGTGATGGTTCAATTACATATGGGATATATTTTTCTTTTGTCTCATCATCAAAGTATGTGAGATCCTGTCCTGATACATTCTGATGCTGCGTCAGGTCATAATCTGTACGGTCTGCAATTCCCCACAGCTCGCCCCATCCAAACGGGAAAAGGAACTCTACGTCTGTAGTTGCCTTACTGTAGAAAGAAAGCTCTTCCTTATCATGGTCACGATAACGCACTTCATCCTCTTTCAGTCCAAGAGATGACAGCCAGTTCAGGCAGAAATTCTTCCAGTAGTCAAACCACTCCAGATCTGTATCCGGTTTGCAGAAGAACTCCAGCTCCATCTGCTCAAACTCTCTGGTACGGAATGTAAAGTTACCCGGTGTGATCTCATTACGGAAAGACTTTCCGATCTGACCGATACCAAATGGAAGTTTCTTTCTGGATGTACGCTGTACATTCTTAAAGTTTACAAAGATCCCCTGTGCTGTCTCAGGACGAAGGTAAACTGTATTCTTTGCATCTTCTGTAACACCCTGGAATGTCTTGAACATCAGATTAAACTGACGGATATCTGTAAAATCATGCTTTCCACAGGTCGGGCATGGAATCTGATGTTCTTCAATAAATGAACTCATCTCTTCCTGAGACCATGCATCTACAGAACCTTCAATCTCAATTCCTTTTTCTGCACAGAAATCTTCGATGATCTTATCTGCACGGAAACGCTCATGACACTGCTTACAGTCCATCAGCGGATCACTGAATCCTCCAAGATGTCCGGATGCGATCCATGTCTGTGGATTCATAAGGATGGCACAGTCTACACCCACATTATACGCGTTCTCCTGAACGAATTTCTTCCACCAGGCCTTTTTTAAATTATTCTTAAGCTCTACACCGAGATTTCCATAATCCCATGTATTCGCAAGTCCACCGTAGATCTCTGAACCCGGATATACAAATCCTCTCGATTTCGCAAGTGCTACGATCTTGTCCATTGTCTTTTCAACCATTTTATGTTCCTCGCATTCTTTTTCATTTTCCATCATTTGATACACGCTGAAACGCCCACCGCATCAATGTTTTCTATTGTAGCGGTTTACGGACTATTTTGCAAGACCTCTTACAGTAACGTTTCCAGAATTTCCAGCGACTTAAACTTCCGATCCACGTAAAGTCCCATAAGCCGTTCTGTCACTTTTGAAAGCTGCTGCAAAATCTCCGGCTTCACGTTAAAGGTATATAAATATTCTACTTTACTGCTTTCTATGTATTGCATGCTATATAATGTGGAAGAAGCCAGTCTGATACCGTCCCGCACTTCACCGGCACATGTTTCACAGACCAGTCCTCCTCTGCCGGCACTGAAGACTGCTGTTTCTGCCTTATTCCCACAATTCACGCACTGAAAGACCTGCGGTCCCTGTCCGTTGATCGTCAGGATCTTCAGTTCATAAATGCACCGGATCAGGGCATCCGGAATATGCGGATTCGTCAACGCCCGCATCGTCTGATACAAAAGCTTCAGCATCTCGAGTTCGTCGTTAAATTCTCTCGCATAATAATTCGCAACCTCAAGAAAATAAAAGCCATAGTATGCCCCCAGCACATCCTCTCTGAGTTCTGAAAAATAATTGATCACCTTTGCTGACTGGATCGTATAGGAACTTCTGCCCTCATACATGGTAAATTCACCGAATGTAAACGGGTTCACCACTCCGATAAGCGGACTGTTCGGTCTCCTTGATCCTTTTGCAAATGCCGACACTTTCCCCTGTTCTTTTGTAAGCAAAACGACCCGGCGGTCATATTCCCCCACCGGAGTCGTCGAAAGCACCATCCCTGTCAATACGATCTGGTTCACGTTGTTCCTTCTTTCTGCCGTCATCTTCCCATTCTGAAGACTGACCGTCTGCAATACAATTTTTATAACTAAGATAATCCTTAATCTTTCCGCTGTGCAGAAACTGATCCCAGTACATTTTCTCCATCAGGCCACCTCATCCTAAGTCTGCTTCTTTCTCTGGAATTAGGTTCCCCGGATTGACTTCATTTTATCATAGTGTGCATAAATAGGCAAACATTCCCATCCCTCATTGACATTTATCTCTTCCTTTTTTATAATCATCTGCGGAGATAGTATCTGTTGATACAGAACTATACTCTGACTGAATCACTGAAATCTCATCTGAAACCAGAGATCATTGCAAAAGTGCAAGAGCTTATATTTTTAGGAAATAAGACTCAGAACCTTCGAAAAAGTCTGCTATTCTATTTTATCAAAGATTTTTTCATCATTGGAAACTGAAGTCTTTCCAGAAGGAAAGGACAAAAAATGACAATTGAAATGTTAAAAGGAAAGATTCACCGGGCAACTGTTATTCAGGCAGAACTGGATTATGTCGGAAGCATCACGGTGGATGAAGAACTGCTTGAGGCAGCCGGTATTCTGGAATATGAAAAAGTCCAGATCGTCGATGTCAATAATGGCAGTCGTTTTGAAACATACACGATCAGCGGAGAACGCGGGAGCGGCATGATCTGTCTGAACGGTGCTGCTGCACGTTGTGTCAGCACAGGTGATAAGATCATCATTATGGCATATGGACAGTATTCATCCGAAGAAGCTGCATCACATAAACCTGCGGTTGTATTCGTAGATGAAAAGAATCAGATCAGCCGCGTGACGAACTACGAACGCCACGGGCTTCTCAAAGATATGGACACATAAAAAGTTCCACTATCATCCAAATAGTTTTCCGGGACAACAGTGACTTCAGAAAAGAGCCTATCTCCGAATCTTAAAAAGAGGAGAAAAAACATGCAGGTAACAACAACTATCAATGAAACAAAAGAACTGATTAAGAAATGGAAGAAAGACGGAAAATCTATCGGACTCGTCCCGACAATGGGCTTTCTGCACGAAGGTCATGCAAGCCTGATCCAGAAATGCCGGGAGGAAAATGATATCGTCGTTGTGTCCGACTTTGTAAATCCGACGCAGTTCGGACCAAATGAAGATCTTGAGGCATATCCGAGAGATTTTGAACGGGACAGCCAGCTTTGCGAACGGATCGGTGCAGATCTTATTTTCTGTCCGTCACCGGAAGAAATGTACCATGACCCACACGCATTTGTCAGCATTGATCTGCTTTCCGAAACGCTTTGTGGAAAGACAAGGCCCATTCATTTCAAAGGCGTATGCACCGTTGTGTCAAAACTTTTCAACATCGTGACACCGGATCGTGCTTACTTCGGACAGAAGGATGCCCAGCAGCTTGCGATCATCCGCAAGATGGTACTGGATCTGAATTTTGATATCGAGATCATCGGATGCCCGATCATCCGGGAGGAAGACGGACTTGCGAAATCTTCCAGAAATACTTATTTAAATACTCAGGAAAGATCTGCCGCACTCTGCCTCTCAAGAGCAGTCAGGACAGGGCAGCAGATCATTCAGACAGGCATGGACGCAGAACAGGTACTGGCTGCCATGCGTGCTGTAATTGAAGCAGAACCACTGGCAAAGATTGATTATATTTCCATGGTAGATGCACTGACAATGCAGCCGGTAGAGCGTGTTGACCGGAATGTGCTTGTAGCAATGGCTGTCTACATCGGGAAGACCCGGCTGATCGATAATTTCAGCTACGAGGTATCATTATGAGCAGACTCTTACATACGCTTGAAAAAATTGCATCCCTGCTCACAAAATATATCGGACTGATCATTATCTGCTTTTCCGTTCTTGCCTTTTTCTGGCGTGACGGATTTGCGTGGACGACCACTTATACTTCTGTATTTTTGGGTGTTGCCATGTTCGGCATGGGGCTGACTATTCATATGGGAGATTTTAAAGTTGTCTTTACCAGACCGAAAGAAGTGATCCTTGGTTTTATTGCTCAATATACACTTATGCCGGTCATTGCCTGGCTTCTCGCAACGGCATTTCACCTTCCGGCTGATCTTGCACTGGGAGTGATCCTGGTTGGCTGCTGCCCGGGTGGAACTGCAAGTAATGTCATCACTTATATTGCCGGTGGTGATGTTGCTCTCTCAGTCGGGATGACCATTGCCTCCACGCTTGCCGCACCGCTGATGACACCGCTGCTGGTATACCTTCTTGCCGGTGCATGGGTGGAAGTTTCCTTCTTCAGTATGGTAATTTCGGTGGTAAAGGTCGTTCTGATCCCGGTACTCCTGGGCATTTTTCTGCGATGGATCATCGGCAGGCAGATTGAAAAAATTTCCGGCATTCTGCCTCTTATTTCCGTTGTATCGATCGTCATGATCATCAGCGGCATCGTAGCTGTCAATGCAGAAAAGATCCTGACATCCGGTTTTGCGGTTCTCGGAATTGTAATGCTTCACAATCTTGCAGGCATGGGGCTTGGACTTGGAGCTTCCAGACTTTTTCGTGTGGAATATACAAAAGCTACTGCCATTGCGATCGAAGTCGGGATGCAGAACAGCGGTCTTGCGATCACACTTGCCACTGCCAATTTTGCAGCCAATCCATTTGCAACGCTCCCGGGAGCAATCTTCAGCGTATGGCATAATATTTCCGGATCTGTTTTCGCAAGTATACGTCGTAACGGATATCACCAGGAAAACGCCCCGGAAACTCGGAGCGTCTTAAGCGAAACTTCTTCATAAATATAGAACCTGGTTTTTCACACCCCCGCTGTATTTGCAAAGAGTTTTTCACCAAATTCACCCCTGCTCTGTGGAATTTCTGTCTTTTCCACAAAGCAGGGGTGTTTACATCGAATCATTCACCAATATTCTGATCGGTGCGTTTTGCCCTCAATGGTTTCATTCAAACCGCAGATGTCCGACTTTTTCTTTCGCTGTCAGACGCTCTTCCTCTTCTTCCGGGATCGACACATACATTTTGAATATCTTCTTTTCACGATCGGGATCAAATTGCGGATCGATAATACGTTCCTTCATTGACTGAGATCGGATTGGATACACCGTTCGTTCCAGTAGTCAACGTACCTACTTTTGTAGTACAGGCCGAGTTGGAATATACCCCATAGACTGCATTTCCAAGACTGTAGCAGCTATTATTGTCCGTCATTGCTGTATTAGCCGATGTCTTAGTCAGATACATGGTTCCGGTTGGTGCGTACGTCCAATATCCTAAATGCTGGGTATTTGAACCCGTACTTACCGCATAGGCTTTAAAGGAAGATGGTACGGAAGCCTTATGTGCTTCGACAAAGTTTTGACACTCCCCACAGCTAAAGCAGGGGGATTCTTGCTTCAACCACTACTGCATTGGCTGATACCATTCGGTATCTCCATGTCTTACACAGTGTCCACAAGCTAGATTATACTGTTCCCGTATGCCCTACGGTGCAGTTCCTATGTTCTATTGTTTTATGTTTACTATGCTGACTGCATTTGCAGTCCTTTATCCAGTATGTTGATACTTGCGTTGGTATCCCTATCATGCTTTGTATGGCACTCCGGACACTCCCATTTACGGATTGCAAGATTCTTTACAAGTGGATTTTTAAATCCACAACAGGAACATGTTTGGCTGCTTGGGTACATTGTAGGCACTTTTACAATGTCATTCCCATACCAAATAGATTTATAGGACAACATATCAAAAAACTTAGACCACGATGCAGAACCTATATGCTGTGCTAATTTGTGATTATGCATCATATTTTTTACTTTTAAATCCTCTATGCAGATCGTTTGGTTTTCTCGAATCAGCATAGTGGATTGTTTTTGTAAAAAATCGTTTCTCTGATTCGTAATCTTTTCATGTACTAAGGCAACCTTAACACGCTGTTTATTGCGATTGGTTGATCCTTTTTCTTTGCGTGACAATTTCCGTTGTTCACGTATGAGCTTACGCATTGATTTTTCAAGGTATTTAGGGTTGTATACTACATTTCCGTTACTGTCGGAATAGAACTCTTTAATCCCCACATCAATGCCAATCTTACCACCTTTATTACTCATTGGCTGTGGTTCAAATTTCACATTCAGAACAGCAAAATATTTATTCGTCGGTGTACGCTCAATGGTTACGTTATTGATTTTCTCCACTCCCATAGTTTGACGGATTTTCACAAATCCTAACTTGGGAAGTTTTATATATTTTCCCACAATGCGGATGTTATCGCCCTGATTGATTGTTCTGTAGGACTGGTGGTGATTATGTTTACTTTTAAATGTCGGATGGGATGCACGTTTCTGAAAGAAGTTTACAAAACCTCTGTCAAGGTCACGCAAGGACTGTTGTAAAGCAATAGAATCTACCGCTTTAAGAAATGCAAAACCATCACTTTTCTTTAAGTCCGTCAGCATTGCAGAAGTCTGTGAATAGCCAATTTTATTGCCATTCTGATACGCTTCATTACGCATAGCAAGACCTTTGTTGTAGATTAGTCTGCAACACCCTAAAGTCTGATTGATGATAGTTTGCTGTTCCTTATTCGGATAGATTCTAAATTTAACACCTTTTTGCATTATCCTAATTTATCCTTTTGTCTTTGCGATGTTTTCTGATTTTCGATATATTGCTTGATTACATCAAGCGGAGCACCACCAACAGTTGATACAAAATAGCTGTTTGTCCACAGTGATGGCATTTTTGTTTTCAATGATGGATATTCACTTCTCAAAACTTTGGAAGTATATCCTTTTAATGATTTAACTGCTTTGTGAATACCAAACTGAGGGGCTACTTCCATGAGTATGTGTACATGGTCCGGCATGATTTCCATTTCCATTAGGATACCAAACAACATGTTATTTACAAGAATAGACTACATTGTTATTGGATTTATATGTAATATTCATATATGTATTATGGGTCATTTTTAAATCTAATACAAGGATATTTTGTTCCATCTTCAATTACTTGCGTAAATTCGATGGAAGTGTCTTATATCCCCATAGCTAAAGCAAGGGGTTTTACGACACGCTGGATAATCCTGCATATCCGCCACCTCATACTGAGGTGCCTTTGCTGACTCTCCTGCCTCGATCACTTCGGTCTTTCCACTTTCTGTATAAGTGATCGTTGCCTTTGCCGCTCTTGGATAATCATAGATTTCGATAAATCCTTTTTCGCCTGCCACCACGCCACGCTTTGGCTGTTTTGCACGCATTGTCAGTGCCATGACTGCCATCTCTCCATCCGGGTTTTTCAGAAGGATTTCGCTTGTCTCATCTACTCCGGTCTCAAAATAATTGGCTGTCGTCAGTACAACGTCCGGCTTGCTCTTCATAAAATATCTTGCGAAAGAAGTCGCATACACTCCGATATCAAGCAATGCTCCGCCTGCCAGTTCTTTTGAAAAGAAACGGTTCTTTACATCATATTCCTTGCGGCTTCCCAAATTGACCTGTACCATTTTCACATCACCGATCGCGCCTTCTGCAATCTTCTTTTTCAGTTCTTTATACAATGGCATATGAAGCAAGGTCATTCCGTCACAGATCACAAGCCCTTTCTCCTGTGCGATTGCCACGCACTCTTCCAGTTGTCTGCTGTTGACCGTGATTGATTTTTCACAGAAAACATGCTTTCCGCTGACCATCTCGATAAGAAGTTTTTTAGCTCCACAGCGTATTCACTCAACAATGCAAATTTATCCAACTACAGCCAGTATCTGGCTGATTCCATCAACCGATTCTCTTAGTACCGCTGCAATTGCATCCAAAGAATAACCAAGCTTTTGCATTTGCCGGGCTACATCTTTTTTGTAGGAAGCTTTACCTTCAGCAATGCCAAGTTCTTTTCCATGAGCTTCTCCCTCGGCAATCCCCGATTGTCTGCCCTGTTCAATTCCAGCCTCCATGCCAGCTTGAACGCCATCATTATAAATATCTTCCAGTGCTTTACACATATCCAGTTCCTCCCTTTCGTTCTTTTCTACGTTTATCTCCATAAGCTGCCGGGAATTTAAGAATGCTCCAAGTGCATGATAAGTCTCCAGATCCAGCTTTTGGAAATAGTCTTTATGATTTGCCACATATGTACGCAATGCGTATTTATCCTGACTACATTGTAGCATACCGAAGATGATTTGTAAATCACTTTGAAAAGATTCTAAATTTTTCAGTCTTCTGACATCGACGAGGTTAATGTGATAATTGGGAAGATACTTTTTCATCAGTTCCGCATG
>ENA-UEQX01002307-UEQX01002307.1-human-gut-metagenome-genome-assembly--contig:-NODE-2307-length-10972-cov-2.364846_pt1 | contig 10972 bp, 9 predicted proteins | sample MGYA00242952_ERZ507952 | MGnify/ENA primary metagenome ERZ507952 (study PRJEB26167, sample SAMN06115425) | human gut metagenome | host: Homo sapiens | place: China:Sichuan | collected 2015-04-07... | reverse complement strand
TCTTGTGCCTGCTTTACCAATGACGACAGCATGGGTGAGGTGTGTGCGGCTTGTTCCAGAGAAATAGCGATATGGCGGCGCGAATGCATGGCAGATCAGGTGTCAGGATTTGTGCATTATCAGCACATCATGCTGTGCGTGCACGGGCTGTCTGCAGGAGACTGGAGCTAAAGCGCAAGCGGCAGTTAGAATCAATTTTTGGCTTTCAGTGCATGAGGCTCTTGTTTTGTCGCTGAATGAGCCCATCTGCATGACAACTCTACATTAGGGATTTGGCCGCTGCCGGTGCTGCTGTTTGCAGCGCTGCTCAGTGGCTTCCGTTCGCATGGTCAACTTTCTCACCAAACTTTTCGGCAGCCGCAATGACCGGCTTCTCAAGCAGTACCGCAAGACGGTGGCTCGTATCAATGCGATGGAGCCAGAGCTGGAAAAGCTCGATGACCAGGCTTTGCGGGCCAAAACCCAAGAATTCAAAGACCGTCTGGCCAAGGGTGAAGCGCTGGATGATCTCTTGCCTGAAGCCTTTGCTGTAGTGCGTGAGGCCTCCAAGCGTGTCATGAAGATGCGCCACTTTGATGTGCAGCTGCTCGGTGGTATGGCGCTGCACCACGGCAAGATTGCCGAAATGCGCACTGGTGAAGGCAAGACGCTGACCTCGACCCTGCCCGTCTACCTGAACGCACTGACTGGCAATGGCGTGCATGTGGTGACGGTGAACGACTACCTGGCCAGCCGCGACGCGGAAACCATGCGTCCGCTCTATAACTTCCTGGGCCTGTCCGTGGGGGTGAACCTGCCCCAGGCGCCACGCGAAGACAAGCAGCTGGCCTATCTGGCTGACATTACCTACGGCACGAATAACGAATACGGCTTCGACTACCTGCGTGACAACATGGTCTATGACAAGGCCGATCGTGTGCAGCGTGGTCTGAACTTTGCCATCGTCGACGAGGTGGACTCCATCCTGATCGACGAAGCGCGTACGCCTCTGATCATCTCTGGTCCTGCCGAAGACAACACGGCCATGTACCAGGTCATCAACAAGCTGGCTCCGCAACTGGTGCGTCAGGAAGGCGAGGCAGACCCCCGCACGGGCGAAGGTGTGACCAAGCCCGGTGACTTCACCGTGGACGAAAAGAGCCACCAGGTGTTCCTGACCGAAGAAGGTCACGAAAAGGCAGAGCGCATTTTGATGGAAGCGGGCCTGCGGCCAGAAGGCGCTTCGCTGTACGACCCTTCGAACATTGCGCTGGTGCACCACCTGTACGCTGCACTGCGCGCCCACCATATCTATCACCGTGACCAGCACTATGTGGTGCAAAACGGTGAAGTCACCATCGTGGACGAGTTCACCGGCCGTCTGATGAGTGGCCGCCGCTGGAGCGATGGTCTGCACCAGGCCGTGGAAGCCAAGGAAGGTGTGGCCATTCAGGCCGAGAACCAGACCATGGCCTCGATCACCTTCCAGAACTACTTCCGCCTCTACAGCAAGTTGGCGGGTATGACGGGTACGGCTGACACCGAAGCTTACGAATTCCAGAGCATCTATGGCCTGGAAACCGTGGTGATTCCTCCGAACAAGCCCAGCAAGCGTGTGGACCAGCTGGACCGCGTCTACAAGACCACGCAGGAAAAGTACAACGCCGCCATCGAAGACATTCGCGAATGCTACGAGCGCGGCCAGCCTGTGCTGGTGGGTACGACCTCGATCGAGAACTCGGAAATCATTGACCAGCTGCTCACGGCTGCCAAGCTGCCCCACCAGGTGCTGAACGCCAAGCAGCACGCCAAGGAAGCTGACATCATCGCCCAGGCCGGTCGCAAGGGCATGATCACCATCGCCACCAATATGGCTGGCCGTGGTACCGACATTGTGCTGGGTGGCAACATCAGCAAGCAGGAAGCGGAAATCGCCGCCAACCCTGAGCTGGACGATGCCACCAAGCAGGCCAAGATTGCCGAGCTGCGTGCACAGTGGCACAAGGACCACGAAGAGGTCAAGGCGCTGGGCGGCCTGCGCATCATCGCTACCGAGCGCCATGAATCGCGCCGTATCGACAACCAGTTGCGTGGTCGTTCGGGCCGCCAGGGTGACCCCGGCTCTTCGCGCTTCTATCTGAGTCTGGATGACCAGCTGATGCGCATCTTCGCGGGTGACCGCGTGCGTGCCATCATGGACCGCCTGAAGATGCCTGAGGGTGAAGCCATCGAAGCAGGTATCGTGACCCGCTCCATCGAGTCTGCACAGCGCAAGGTGGAAGCACGCAACTTCGACATGCGCAAGCAGCTGCTCGAATACGACGACGTGGCCAATGACCAGCGCAAGGTGATCTACCAGCAGCGCAACGACATTCTGGACACCGAAGACCTGACCGACATGATCAACGCCATGCGCGAAGATTGTGTGGCAGACATGGTGCGCATGTATGTGCCTGCCGAGTCCATGGAAGAGCAGTGGAACCTGCCTGCGCTGGAAAAAGCGCTGGCAGAGTGGCAGGTGCACATCGACCTGCAAGGCATGGTTAAGGATTCGGAAAGCATCACCGACGAAGAGATCCTGGAAGCCTGCGTGAAGGCTGCCAACGATGTCTATCAGGGCAAGCTGGATCTGGTCGGCAAGGACCAGTTCATGAACTTCCAGCGCGCCGTGCTGCTGCAAAGCTTTGACACCAACTGGCGCGACCACCTAGCAGCGCTGGACTATCTGCGCCAGGGTATCCACCTGCGCGGCTTTGCACAGAAGCAGCCCAAGCAGGAATACAAGCGCGAGGCGTTTGAGCTGTTCCGCCAGCTGATCGACCAGGTCAAGAACGAAGTGACCCGCGTGCTGCTGACCGTGCGCATCCAGCAGCCTGAGCAGCTGGAGCAGGTGGCACAAAATATTGAAGAGCATGCGGAAAGCGCCCAGCAGGGTATGCAGTACGCCAGCGCCGATGGTGACAAGACCGACCGTTTTGAGCTGCCAGCCGGCGTGCGTGTGGGCCGCAACGACCCATGCCCCTGCGGTAGCGGCCAGAAGTTCAAGAATTGCCACGGCAAACTGGCTTGATGGACTTCTGCAGGCGTTGATGCCTACATCCACAAACAACACGGGCTGCATGCCCGTGTTTTTCGTTGTGCGCAGCGGTTTGTCTCCATAATCAGGGACTAACTGTTTTTCTGTAGGAAGCCCTGCAATGCCTGTGAATTTGCCCGTTCCCGTCGCCACTGACCTGTTCCCCGTCGCTGGTGTTCGTATTGGTGTGACCGAAGCCGGTGTGCGCAAAGCCAACCGCAAAGACCTGACCGTGTTTTTGCTGGATGAAGGCGCCAGCGTCGCAGGCGTGTTCACGCAGAACCGTTACTGTGCAGCACCTGTGCAAGTCTGCCGTGAGCATCTGGCCGCAGGCCAGGACATCCGCGCCATGGTGATCAACACCGGCAATGCCAATGCAGGCACGGGCGCAGCTGGTCTGGCCAATGCCCGCAAGACCTGCGCTGCGCTGGCCAAGGAACTGGGCGTGAGCGAGCAGCAGGTGCTGCCTTTCTCCACCGGCGTGATCATGGAAGAGCTGCCTGTGGACCGCATTGTGGCCGGTCTGCCTGCCGCCATTGCGGCCGCCAAGGCCGACAACTGGGCCGTAGCTGCCGAAGGCATCATGACCACCGACACCCAGCCCAAGGCCTACAGCCGCAGCGTGCAAGTGGGTGGCAAGACGGTGCACATCACCGGCATCAGCAAGGGTGCAGGCATGATTCGCCCGAATATGGCGACCATGCTGGGCTATCTGGCCACCGATGCAGCCATCGCGCCCGAGTTGCTGCAGGGCCTGGTCAAGGAACTGGCTGATGGCTCCTTCAACCGCGTGACCATTGATGGCGACACCTCCACCAACGACTCCTTTGTGCTGATTGCTACGCACAAGGCGGGCAATGAGGTCATCACCAACTGGGACGGCGCCGAAGCCCAGGCACTGAAGGCCGCGCTGCAGGACGTGGCGCGTCTGCTGGCTCAGGCCATCGTGCGCGATGGTGAAGGCGCTACCAAGTTCATCACCGTCAAGGTGGAGGGCGGCAAGACCGAAGAGGAATGCCGTCTGGTGGCTTACTCCATTGCCCACTCGCCCCTGGTCAAGACCGCCTTCTTTGCCTCTGACCCCAACCTGGGCCGCATCCTGGCTGCCGTGGGCTATGCTGGCATTGCGGACCTGGACCAGACCAAGATTGATCTGTACCTGGACGATGTGCACGTGGTGGCCGATGGCGGCCGCAATCCTTCCTACAGGGAAGAAGATGGCCAGCGCGTGATGAAGCAGCAGGAAATCACCGTGCGTGTGCTGCTGGGCCGTGGTGATGCGTCGCAGACCGTGTGGACCTGCGACCTGAGCCATGACTATGTTTCCATCAACGCCGACTACCGCTCTTGATAGGTGGCTGTGGCGCTGCAAAACGCCCTGCAGGCTTTGTTGCAAGCTCTTGCCGTGGCGCTGCCACTGTCTGCGAGCTTGCGTCGCGCCTGCACCGCCCTGCGGGCTGGGCGCTCTGCAGCGCTGGAGATGCTGTGAGGGGCCTGATGGCTCCTTTCTTTTTTAAGAGCAGCTTGCGCTGGATTCCAGTTGTGGGTTTCACAAGCAGCTATCAAAATTAAAAAATGGAGACCCTACCGTGCAAGATGTGATGAACCCTCTGGAGCGCCTGGTCGAACGTGCCGAGCAGCTCATGCAACGCATTGAATCTGTGCTGCCGCAGCCGCTGCAGGCGCCCGCTGACTGGAATGCCGCCATCGCCTGGCGCTACCGCAAGCGCGCCAACGGCTGCGGGGTGCTGGAGCCTGTGCGCCATGTGGGCGCCATGCAGCTGTCGGACCTGCAGAACATTGATGCGCAGAAAGAAAAAATCGCGCGCAATACCGAGCAGTTTGTGCAGGGGCGCACGGCTAACAACGTGCTGCTCACGGGCGCGCGTGGTACGGGTAAATCGTCGCTGATTCGGGCCTGCCTGCATGCCTATGCCCCGCAGGGGCTGCGCCTGATTGAGGTGGACAAGGCCGATCTGACCGATCTGCCCGATATCGTGGACGTGGTCGCTGGTCGTGCTGAGAAGTTCATCATCTACTGCGACGACCTGAGCTTTGAGGAAGGCGAGCCCGGTTACAAGGCCATGAAGTCCATCCTGGATGGCTCTGTGTCTGCTGCCACGCCCAATGTGCTGGTCTATGCGACCAGCAACCGCCGCCATCTGCTGCCCGAGTACATGAGCGACAACCTGCAGACCACCAAGGGCAAGGATGGTGAGATCCACCCCGGCGAAGTCGTCGAAGAGAAAATCTCGCTGTCTGAGCGCTTTGGCCTGTGGGTGAGCTTCTACCCCTTCAGCCAGGACGAATACCTGCGCGTGGTGGCGCAGTGGCTGCACTCCATGGGCTTGGACGAGGCTGCCATCAAAGCGGCGGAGCCTGAAGCGCTGGTCTGGGCCTTGGAGCGCGGCTCACGCAGCGGCCGTGTGGCCCAGCAGTTTGCGCGTGACTATGCCGGTCGCAGTGAGCGCCCCGCAGCACCGCGTCAGCGCATTGCCGATGTCGAAGGCCTGACTGACGGCGCTGAAATTTAAGAAAGCAGATTTTTGATAGTGACTACCCCTGCAGAACGTAAACATACCGAAGTCGCCGTGGGCGTGCTGATTCGCGAAAGCGATGGCGCGCTGCTGATCACCAGCCGCCCTGAGGGCAAGCCCCGCGCGGGCTGGTGGGAGTTTCCCGGCGGCAAGCTCGAAGCTGGCGAAACCGTGGAGCAGGCGCTGCGCCGCGAGTTGCAGGAAGAGCTAGGCATCACCATTACCAACTGCCTGCCTTGGAAGGTGACGGAGCACGCATACAGCCACGCCCTGGTGCGCTTGCACTGGTGCAAGATCACGCAGTGGGAGGGCGAGTTCGCCATGCTCGAAGGCCAGCAGATGGCCTGGCAGCAATTGCCGCTGCAGGTGCAGCCCGTGCTGGAAGGCTCGCTGCCGGTGCTGCAGTGGCTCAGCGAAGAGCGCGGCCTGCCGTTTGATGCCAGGGTGTATGCGGTGGAAGAACTGCAGAAATAAGAGCTGCCAGCGCTGAAAAACAAAGGGATTCAGATAGAAAACTATCTGAATCCCTTATTTGTTGGGCGCTGAAAGCTATGGTTTTTTAATCTTCCTTGCGCGGGTCGCCGTATTCATTGTCCTGTGGTGGCTGGGCTGGCACACGAAACGCTTCGGCAGCCCAGGCGCCCAGATCAATGTTCTTGCAGCGCTGACTGCAGAAAGGGCGCCACGCATTGCTGGGCGCAAACAGGCTAGGGCCGCCGCAGGTCGGGCATTGCACTGTGGGGTGGATGGTCGAATCGCTCATGCGTATAAGTCTGGCATGTAGCGGCGCTCAGGCGCACAGCGTGAGCTCAAAAACCGCATTTTCACTGGTCGCTTGCAGGGCACCCTGTTCATTGGCGCGCAGCAGGCGCACAGACACCATCAGCCGATTGGCGCTGATTTCAGGAATCAGGCCGGACTCCGTGGAGATGCGCAGGCGCAGCAGCTGGTAGGCTTTGCCAGCCTGCAGTGACTGCTGGAATTGCCCGTTGGTGGCAGCCACTTTCTGGGGCGAGCCAGTTTCGCGCAGCAGGCGCAGCAGCAGCGCCAGTGCCTCGGCCAGCGGTCTGAGGCATTGGGTCCACTGCTGCAGATCGGCATGGCGCTGTTCAGCAGGGCAGTTTTGCCAGCGGTGGTAGGCCGGCAGGTCAAAGCTGCTGGTGCCGCCAGGGATGCTGATGCGGCTGCGAATGCTCATCAGCCAGTCAATCTCGGTCAGGGGCTGGCCGGTCTTGCCGGTCTGGGTGTGCAGCGCGCTGTAGCACTGGTTCAGCTGCTGGATGATGTGGTCCAGCATGTCCTGCGCAATGGCTGGGTTGTCACGCAGGTTTTCGAACATGCTTTTGTTGCGATCAAGATCGCGCAGCAGGTCGGACTTGAGGTCAGCACGGGAGGCCACGTCTATGATTTCGAACATGGTGGCCAGTGCGAAATGGTGATCAATGGACGATTCGCGCGAGACGAGTTCAAACAAACGCCGGAAGAGTTGTTCCAGACGCAAGTAGGTGCGTAGCCGTTCGTTGAAAGGGTACTCGTAAAGGATCACGCTGGCAGTATCCCGGTAGGCGCAGGCAAAAAAGGTACGGGGTCACATGCGTGCCCGCCATAAAAAGGCGACACGGTTGTCATCATAGCGTCAACCATGCCGAAATTGATAGCACTTCTGTGCGCAATGCTGCTAACTCTATGCCGTCGTTGTAGATCACATAGTCAGCGGCTGCCATGCGTTGCTGACGACGGGCTTGCGCCGCGAGGATTTTTTCCACGGCAGTGCGCTCCAGCCCGTTGCGGGCCATGACGCGCTGGATCTGGGTTTCGGGCTCGCAATCGACGACCAGCACCGCATCCAGCTGCTGGCGCCAGCGGCCAGATTCCACCAGCAAAGGCACATCAAACACCAGCAGGCGCGCGCCGAGTTGCTGGGCCTGTAGCGCCTTCCAGCCGCTGGCGGGCCGTGGCGTCCTGAAACACCAGCTGGCGCATGTAGGCACGGTCCAGTGCACCGTCCGCACCAATGGCCTGGGGGCCAAAGGCCTCAGTAATCGGGGCGATGGCGGCCCCATGGGGCGCGGTAATGCTGCGCGCGATGGCATCCGCATCCATGATCGCAGCACCCGCGCTGGCCAGTATCTGGGCCACGGTGCTTTTGCCGCTGCCAATGCCTCCCGTCAGGCCCAGCCGGTAAGCGCGCTGCATATTCAGATCCCCAGGCCTTGCAGCAAGGTGCGCATGATGCGGTCATGGCCCCAGAACAGCACGGCAAAGCCACCGCCAGCCAGAAATGGGCCAAAGGGGATGTAGCCACCTTCGCGCAGGCTGCTGCGCAGCTTCATGGCAATGCCGACGATGGCGCCAATCACCGAGGCCAGCAAAATCAGCGGCACCAGCGCCTGCCAGCCGAACCACGCCCCCAGTCCTGCAAACAGCTTGAAGTCGCCATAGCCCATGCCTTCCTTGCCAGTGAGCAGCTTGAAGCCCCAGTACACCAGCCACAGTGACAGATAGCCCGCCACAGCCCCCCACAGGGCTTCTGACAGCGCAATACTGTTCCACTGCAGGGCTGTAACGATGAGGCCGCCCCACACCAGCGGCAGGGTGATGTCGTCCGGCAGATAGGTGGTGTCCCAGTCAATCAGTGCCAGCGTCAGCAGGGCGGCACTGAAGCCGCACCAGGCCAGGCCTGTGGGTGTGAAGCCCCAGCGGTGGATGCACCAGGCAAACAGGGCCGCGGTGGCGAGCTCTACCAGTGGATAGCGAATGCTGATGCGGCGACTGCAGCCGCGGCATTTGCCGCGCAGTGCCCGCCAGCTGAGCACGGGAATGTTCTCGTACCAGGCAAGGGCATGGCCACAGTGCGGGCAGCGTGAGCGCGGCCTGCACAGCGTGAGTGCAGGGGCTGCTGGCGTGTATGCCTTGCCAGCCTTGGAGGCAGCATGCTGGGCGCATTCAGCGTCCCACTGCTGCTCCAGCATCTGTGGAAGTCTATGGATGACGACGTTCAAAAAACTGCCAATCAGCAGACCGAGCAAAACTGCGAGGGCGATATCCCCCAGTGCAAAAACGTCCATCAAACCACTTGTCCCAATTTGAAGATAGGCAGGTACATGGCCACCACGATGCTGCCGATGATGCCACCCAGAAACACGATGATGATGGGCTCCATCAGGCTGGAAAGCCCGGCCACCATCTCATCGACCTCTTGTTCGTAGAAGCCGGCAGCCTTGCCCAGCATGTGGTCAATGGCACCCGACTCCTCGCCAATGGCGCACATCTGCAGCACCATGGATGGAAAGACATTGGCATTGGCCATGGCCACGTTCAGGCTGGAGCCGGTGGCTACTTCATGCTGGATGCGGTCGGTGGCCTCCTTGTAGACGCTGTTGCCGGAAGCGCCGCCCACAGAGTCCAGTGCTTCCACCAGGGGCACGCCTGCGGCAAACATGGTCGAGAGCGTACGCGTCCAGCGCGCCACGCAGGATTTGTCGATCAGCACGCCAAAGATGGGCATTTTCAGCAGCAGGCGGTCCATGACGCGCTGCATCTTGGGGCTGCGCTTCCAGGCCTGCATGAAAAAGTAAAAACCTCCACCGAGCACGCCAAAGATCAGCCACCAGTAGTCCACAAAGAACTCGCTGATGGACATCACCAGCAGGGTGGGGGCGGGCAGATCGGCACCAAAGGAGGTAAAGACTTCCTTGAAGGCAGGGATCACAAAGATCATGATCACCGTCACCACAATAAAGGCCACCAGCACGACCGAGGTGGGGTACATCAGGGCTGATTTGATCTTGCCCTTGATGGCCTCGGTCTTTTCCATATAGGTGGCCAGGCGATCCATCAGGGTTTCCAGAATACCTGCGGCTTCACCCGCTTCGACCAGGTTGCAGTACAGCGCATCGAAGTACATGGGGTGCTTGCGAAACGCCACACTCAGTGAAGTGCCGGTCTCTACATCCTGACGGATGTCGTTGAGCAGCTTGGTCACGCTGGGGTTGGGGTTGCCGCGGCCCACGATGTCGAAGGCCTGCAGCAAGGGCACGCCCGCCTTCATCATGGTGGCCATTTGGCGCGTGAAGACGGCAATGTCCTTGGGCTTGATCTTCTTGCCAGCCCGCAGGGCGCGCTTTTTCAGCTTGGTCATGAAGATGCCCTGGCGGCGCAGCGACGCCTGGACCTGTGCTTCTCCTGTGGCACGCATTTCGCCGCGCAGCTCTTTGCCCTGCCGGTCTTTGCCTACCCATTCAAAGATGAATTCCTTGGCTGGCGCTCGGCCAATTGTTGCGTTTGCCATCACGCTACTCCCTCTGCTCTCAGTGCTGTTGTAGATGCTGGAACCGGCCGCTTATGTCTGCAGCCGTATTCACGCGGACACTTATAGGTTGGTAACTGCCAGAACTTCTTCCAGCGAGGTAACGCCTTGCCGGACCTTGTCCAAACCTGATTCACGCAAGGATTTGACGCCTTCGCGCTTGGCCTGGTTGGCAATGTCCAGTGCGGAGCCATCACGCAGGATGATTTGCTGTATTTCTTCGCTGATGGGCATGACCTGGTAGATGCCGACGCGGCCCTTGTAGCCATTGTTGCAGGCGCTGCAGCCTACGGCCTTGTACGGCACCCAGGAGCCGTCGAGCTGGCTTTCTTCAAAGCCTGCGGCCAGCAGCGCTTCCGTCGGGACATCGTGCGGCTGCTTGCATTGGGGGCACAGGCGACGTGCCAGACGCTGGGCCGTAATCAGGATGACGCTGGAGGCGATGTTGAACGGTGCTACCCCCATGTTGCGCAGACGCGTCAGCGTGGTGGGGGCATCGTTGGTGTGCAGGGTCGAGAGCACCATGTGGCCGGTCTGTGCGGCCTTGATGGCGATGTCTGCAGTTTCCAGGTCACGGATTTCACCGACCATGATCACGTCCGGGTCCTGACGCAAAAACGCCTTGAGCGCAGCAGCAAAGGTCAGGCCCGCCTTGTCATTGACGTTGACCTGGTTGACCCCCGGCATGTTTATTTCGGAAGGGTCTTCAGCGGTCGAGATGTTGACGCCTGGCTGATTGAGGATGTTCAGGCAGGTGTAGAGCGACACCGTCTTGCCCGAGCCGGTGGGGCCGGTCACCAGAATCATGCCGTAGGGACGATGGATGGCATCGAGCAGGCGTGCTTTTTCTTCGGGCTCATAGCCCAGGGCATCAATGCCCATCTTGGCGCTGTTGGGGTCCAAGATACGGATGACGATTTTTTCGCCAAACAGCGTGGGCAGGGTGGACACACGGAAGTCAATCACCCGTTCAGGGCCGATCTTGAGCTTCATGCGGCCATCCTGTGGCACGCGTTTTTCCGAAATATCCAGACGTGAAATCACCTTGATGCGCGAGGCCAGCTTGTCCTT
>ENA-UEQX01002297-UEQX01002297.1-human-gut-metagenome-genome-assembly--contig:-NODE-2297-length-11008-cov-2.659866_pt1 | contig 11008 bp, 11 predicted proteins | sample MGYA00242952_ERZ507952 | MGnify/ENA primary metagenome ERZ507952 (study PRJEB26167, sample SAMN06115425) | human gut metagenome | host: Homo sapiens | place: China:Sichuan | collected 2015-04-07... | reverse complement strand
GGCTGCCGCACGTCATCTGGTGCAGCAGCCCCTTGCTTTTCTTTTGATTGCTTTCCGCAGTTTTATGCCAGATACGGGTCCAGCAGGGCATCGACCGTTTTATTGCGCTTGGGGTTCGGCTTTTTGACCACATGGCCCCGGCACACCACCAGTTCCAGATGCTGCAGCGCACGCAGGTCTTTCAGCGGATCGTGCTTCGTCACAATAAAGTCTGCGCTCTTGCCCGGCTCAATGGAACCGGTCACGTCTCCTACTCCGGCCAGCTGAGCATTGCGTAGGGTGGCCGTGTACAGGGCGAACTGGTTGCTTACACCGCAGTATTTGTGGAAGTAGCACAGCTCCCGCCAGAAATCGTACTGGGTGATGTACGGGCAGCCTACATCGTTGCCCAAGGCCACCGGGATGCCGTTGGCAAGGGCGGTCTTTGCGCTTTCCACCACGCCGTCAAACACGATCTTTCCGTTATACTGATCCTTTTCCGAGGCACCGGAAACCGCTGTATCGAACAGCGCATAGGGCAGCGCCGGGGAGATGGTCGTGCACAGGAAGGCTCCCCGCTCCTTATACAGGCGGACCGTCTCATCGTCCATCTTTGCACCGTGCTCGATGGAATCCACCCCATTTTCCAGCGCCACCTTTACGCCCTCCGGCGATTCGGTGTGTGCTGCTACGGTGTAGCCCAGCCTGTGGGCTTCGGCACAGACGGCTTTGACCATCTCCGGCTTCATTTTCAGCTCTCCGGGCGTACCCTTTTCCGTGGCATCCAGCACACCGCCGGTGATCATCAGCTTGACAAGATCCACCTTCTGGCCGCTGGCCTTTCTGAGCTGAGCCAGCGCTTCGGCATTGTTATGGGCCGCAACTGCCACCGAACCCGCCATGTGTCCCCCGGGCACCGAAATGCCCTCGTTGGCGGCAAGAATGCGCGGTGCCAGCAGTCTGCCTGCAGCGGCATCGTCCCGGCAGCGAGTGTCAAAATCCGCAATGCCGCCCACGGTACGGATGGTAGTCACGCCACCCAGCAGTTCCAGCTTCGCGTAGCTGCACACCAGCCTGTAGGCCACCGCACGGGTCAGGCCATTGCTCAGAATTTTGCGCACCAGCGCAGCATTGTCCCGCGGCTTTGCGCTGGGCTTGCCGTTGCCCGCCAGATGCACATGCAGATTGACCAGACCCGGCATGATATAGCTGCCGTGCAGATCGATGACCTCATAGCCATCCAGATCCACACCCTCATCGGCAATGGCAGTGATCTTATCATCCTCGGTCAGCAGGATTTTGTGCGCTACCGGCTGCATCTGCTCGGTGCCATCCAGCAGGATCCCGTTCGTATAGGCACGTTTCATTGGGGACATCCTCTCTTTTTTAGATTTTTCGGACAGGAGTTGTTTTGTTCCAGTATAGCACGTTCCGGCAGATGGTGCAATGCAAAAACGGGCAGGAAAGGTTCAGCCCTCTCCTGCCCGCTTGATGTTATTTACTGTGCGGCTGCGCTGGAAGCTACTTCGGAAGTAGCAGCCTCAGAAGATGCGGCTTCCGAAGAAGCAGCTTCGCTGGATGCGGCATCTGCGCCGCCGGTCACGCCGCCCTCAACGACCAGCTCATCCTCATAGTCAAGGCCGTAGGTATCCACCAGAGTCTCCTCATAGTCCTTGTGGAAGAAGTTCTCCTCGCCCAGAGCCTTGATCTCCTCGTTCAGCCAATCCAGAACGGTGGTGTTGCCCTGGCTCACAGCGGGAGCAATGGTGTCCTGACTGCCCAGAGAGGGAATGCCGACCGTGTAACCGGGGTTCTGCTTTGCAAATGCAATGACCTCGGTGTTGTCGTTGGCCCATGCCACGCCGTTGCCGTTCTCCAGTGCATTCTTGGCCGTTGCATAGGAATCGTACTTCTGCAGCGGAATGTCGGGGTACTCCTTGGTCAGGTAGGTCTCGGCGGTGGTGCCGGAAATGACGATCATCTGGTCGTCAGCGTTCCAGTTGTCCAGAGTGGTGATAACGTTGCTGTCCGGAGAAATAACGCCCAGTGCAACGTTCATGTAAGGCAGAGCGAAGTCCACTTCCTCTGCGCGCTCGGGGGTCACGGTGAAGTTTGCCAGGATCACATCCACCTTGCCGGTCTGCAGATACTCGATGCGGTTGGCAGCCTCGGTAGAAACAAAGTTGATCTCTACGCCCAGATCCTCGCCCAGACGGCGGGCAAAGTAGACATCATAGCCCTGATACTCGCCGTTCTCATCCACATAGCCGAACGGGTTCTTGTCGGAGAAGACACCGATATTGATGGTGCCGGACTCCTTGATCTGATCCAGCGTGCGGTAGACCACGCTGCTGCCGGATACTGCAGTTGCAGTAGAAGCAGAAGAAGAGCCGCCGCATGCGGTCAGAACGGCAGCAGCGGACGCTGCGCCCAGACCCAGCAGGAAGGAACGACGAGAAATTTTAGACTGTTTCATAGTGGATTCTCCTTTACAAAATCTTTCCCATTTGACTGCGGATCACCCGCAGCCTTTATCTTGATCTGTGACTCATTTCACAGCATCAAACGTGAAGGTGCGCAGGAAGCGTTGCGCGCGCTCGGTCTTGGGCCGGTCAAAGAACTCAGCCGGTGCAGCCTCTTCCACGATCTTGCCGCCATCCAGGAAGATGACGCGGTTGGCAATGGCGCGGGCAAACTGCATTTCGTGGGTAACAATGATCATGGTCTTGCCCTGCTTGGCAAGGTCCAGCATAACGTCCAGCACCTCGCGCACCATTTCCGGGTCAAGGGCAGCGGTCACTTCATCAAACAGAAGGATCTCCGGGTGCATACACAGTGCGCGCACGATGGCAACGCGCTGCTTCTGTCCGCCGGAAAGCTCACGCGGGTAGCTGTTTTTCTTGGCAAGCAGGCCCACGCGGTCCAGCAGGGCCTCGGCCTCCTGCTGCACCTCTGCTTTGGGGCGCTTCTGCACCTTGGTGGGGGCCAGCAGGACATTGTCCAGCACCGTCATGTGCGGGAACAGCTCGTAGCTCTGGAACACCATGCCGATCCGCTGGCGCAGCTGGGTGAGGTTTTTGCCGCCGTAGGCAACGGTCTCACTGCCCAGACGCACACGGCCGCTCTGGGTGGGCTCCAGACCGTTCAGGCAGCGCAGCAGCGTGCTTTTGCCGCAGCCCGAGGGGCCGACCACCACGATGACCTCACCGGGCTTGACGGCAAAGCTGATATCGTCCAGCACCGGGGTCTCGCCGTAGGCTTTGATCAAATGTTCAACGGTCAAAATAGGTTCTGCCATACACGGTCACTTCCATTTCTTTTCCAGATAGCTTGCCAGCAGGCTGATGGGCCAGCATGCAAGGAAATATAGCACAAAAACTGTGAGATAGATGCCGAAGGCTGCATTGGGGCTGGCGGTGCGGTTGGCCTCAATGATCTGCTGGGCCACCTTGATCACCTCTACCACACCGATCATCAGCACCAGACTGGTGGTTTTGATCATACGGGTGATCAGGTTGATGGACAGCGCACCGTCTGCGGGACGACGATGTACCAGTAGGTCTGGATGCGGCTCATACCCAGCGCTTCAGCGCTCTCGTACTGGTGCTTCGGAATGGCGATCAGTGCACCGCGCACAAGGTCGCTCATTTCGGCAGTGCCCCACAGCACGAACACGATGATCGATGCCGTCTCGCCGGAAAGGTTCCACCCGAACGCGCGGGTTGTGCCAAAGTAGACGAGGAACAGCAGCACCATCTGCGGCATGATACGGATAAATTCCAGATACAACCGCAGGATCGCCTTGATGATGGGATTGCGGAAGGTCATCAGCACACCCAGCAGAATGCCGAGCGGCAGGCTGATCAGCACGGATGCCGCGCTGATCTTGAGAGCTACGCCAAGACCTCCCATCAGGCGGGCCATGTTTTTGCCCTTGAACAGGACGTCAAGACCCAAATCCAGCATAGCGCAGCCTCCTTTCGATCAGGCTGCCCACGATGGACACCGGCAGCAGGATGATGAGGTAGAACGCCACCAGCAGGAACAGGCATTCGATGGTCTTGGAATACATGCCGATGAGATCCTTGGCCGTGAACATCAGGTCCATCAGGCTGATGGCGCTGAACACGCTGGTCTCCTTGAGCAGGAAGATCACGTTTGCCATGAAGGCCGGCATACTGGTGGACATTGCCTGCGGCAGGATCACATACCGCATGGTCTGCAGACGATCCATGCCCAGACTGTAGGCGCTCTCGGTCTGGATGGGCTCGATGGCTTCCAGACCGCTGCGAAATGCTTCGGCCATATAGCTGCCGCCCAGAAACGCCAGACCTGCGATGCCGCAGATCTCGGCATTGGTCCGGATGCCCACCTTAGGCAGGCCATAGTAGATAAAAAACAGCTGCACCAGCAGCGGCGTGTTGCGGGACAACTGGATGTAAACACCCACGATCTGCCGCAGCACCGGCACCTTGTCGTATTGGATCACCGCACACGCAAGCCCGATGATGATGGCAAAAATGATGCCTGCAACGCCCAGCCGTACCGTCAGCACGGCTGCTTTCTGGTAGAGCGGCAAATATTGCTGGATCGCATTCCAGTCCATTGCCGGATTCCTCCCTTGTATCCTGATTTGCGGGTCAAAACAAAACGCCCGGAAGCTCCCTCTTCGAGTAAGCTCCCAGGCGGTCAGCGTCAGATCTCTCTGCGTGTTCCCACACAGAATATGCTGATATGCTCACACGGCATACCATACTGCAGGGCGGCCGGTCCGGGAAGCGTTTGCGGTACAACAACACATTGCGCAACAACACATCATAGCCGTTTCCTCCCTGAATGATCTCAATTTTCGGATTTGCTCGACCCGATGCACGTAGTTTACACCCTATTACCCATTATGTCAATATGATTATGGGACTTCTTTCGATTCTTTGCTCAATCAGCCTAAAATGATATCATCACGTGCGTAAATTTTATCCATTTTTCAGCTTGACCGTATGCGCTGTGCGGACAGCAAAAGCCCTCCCATCGGGGAGGGCCGGGCCGGATTCAGTTTTTCCTGACCGCGATCAGCACGCGGATCTTGCCGCCTGCCGCGCGCAGGCCGCCATCGTACCAGCCGATGAGGGTGTACTCCTCACCGTTCACCTGAGAAAGAGTGGTGGGATAGTAGGTGCCTTTATACCACAGATACACCTGCATCTCATCGGCGGTTTCGTATTTTTTGTTTCCGCTCATGACCGAGGCCGCACCCACCTTGTCAATGACTACGGGCAGCAGCTGCGTCATGGACTTGACCGTGCCGGAGGTGCTGGTGCCAATGGCGATGCCGCCTGCCAGCACCGGATATTTGGTACTGGTCTTGTAGGTCGTCTGTTTGCCGTTCACGTAGCACACGTAATCTGCACCGCTTCCCAGATAGTTGAGCACGGTGCTCAGGCTGCCGCTGGTATTGTTGGCGCCCAGTTTGAGCAGGTAGCTTGCCAGTTTATCGGTGCTGCCGGTCACGCTTTCCCACAGGCTGCTGCCAATGCTGCCGTCCACAAGGCCCCACAAAAGATCGCCGGTGCTGGGCAGCACGATATCCGCCACATCGCTGATGATCTGGGAATCATCTGTCGTGGTCGTGGTGGTGCTGCTGCCGGTCGTGCCAGTGGTGCTGTCGTTCCCTGTAAGTTTTTTGATCGCCGTGCTGACCGTCATGCCGGAGGAGGTCGTTCCGCTGGTGGTGGTCGTGGTGTTGTTGATGAGGTTCTTCACATCATCCAGCACGCCATAGGTCCACAGATCACCGGTCACATCGTTCAGGATCAGACGGTCGATCTGGCCGTTTTCGTTGGTGGTGTAGTAGCGCACATCGGCGTCAGAAAGTGTTACCCCCGATAGGCGACTGGGACTTACCGTCCCAGCCACACCCTCCGATGTCGTATCCAGAATTTCTACGTCGTCTGCAAGGGCAGTGCCGCCCAGAGCAGTGCCGTCTGCATTGATGGTGCCGGAGGTGCTGGTTTTGGTGATGGTCTCCACCTGTTCACCCTCGGCGTTCACCGTGATCTTCACCATCCAGCCTGCCGGGTAATTCAGGCTTTTGTCCACATTCACGGTGCGGGTAACGCCGTCGGTGCACTTGACTGCCACCGCCTGCCGGACGTCCGCACCGTTTTCCTCCACAAGGCTGCGGGCAGCGGTCTGCACCACACCGTAGAATACTTCGTCCGCTTCATCGCCGGTCAGCACCGCAACGGCCTCGTTGTTCATGCCCAGCAGCAGGGTGACCACCTGGCCCACGCCGCCGCCGTTCAGGCTGGACAGCTGTGCCGCCGCCGAGGAGCTTGCAATGGTGTAGCTGGTGCCTGCCACGGTAACAGAGGTGGGTGCGCTGGCGCTGGGCGACACCGCCGTGATACGGCCTGCTGCCTTGCGGGTGTAGATCCACACCGTCTTTGCGCTGGCATTGTAATAGTATACGTCATAGGCGGAAAGCTGTGCCGAGGTGCTCACACTGCCATTGCGGTAGATGGCCTCCGGCACAAAGGGCAGGCTCTTACCCTCGGATGCCACAAAGGGGCCCTCCAGACTGCTGAGCAGGATGGAGGAAACATCCACCTGACCGTTCGTCACGGTGTAGCCCAGCGTGGTGCCGTACACACTGCCGTCTGCCGTATTTGCGGTAAGGGCATTGTATAGCAGCACTGCGCCCTCTTCCAGAGTCATGGTCTGACCCTGCGTGCAGCCCAGATTGCTCCGCAGGCCGATGGCATTGGCCTTGTTCAGCTGTGCTGCCGGAAAACCGCCGGTCAGGGTGGTGATATCGTAGCCCAGCAGGGTCAGGGCAGCAGTGCAGGCTTCTTCCAGTGTGACGGTGTTATCTGGGCGGAAGGAACCGTCGGTGTAGCCGCTCATCCAGCCCTGCTGCACTGCAATGCGGATATAGGGCGCATAAGCGCTGCTGCCGTTCACATCAGTATACAGGGTGCCGATGCTGCCCTGTGTATTGGCGTTATCGTGGTAGGCGGAAAAAGCCACCAACAGCTTTGCCAGCTGCCCGCGGGTGAGCGGCGTGCTCAGCCCGGCCGCTTCCTCGGTGGAGAAAGCGCCCAGCGTCACCGCCGTCTGCACCGCCGTGTTGGATCCCGCTGCCGAAGCCGGAAGCACCAGCACGGACACGCCGATGCACACCGCCAGCAGCAGTGCGAGAAATCGTTTTTTCATAGTTGCCTCCTTAATTTTGGGCTCGCCCTTCGGGAGAGCTCCGGCATTGCGCCGCTTCAAGCGGACCGTGTCGGTGAGAGGGTTATCAGTCATAGCGCAGCGCTTCGATGGGGTTCAGCCGGGCCGCACGCTTTGCGGGCAGGTAGCCGAACAGCACACCGATGCCCACCGAAATGCCAAAGGCCACAGCCACCGAGCCAAGGGACGGCGACACGGTCATTTCCATATCGCTCATAACCAGCGGCAGGATCCTGTTGGCAAGCGCGGAAAGCAGATAGCCGAGACCGATGCCCAGCACGCCGCCGAGGGCGGAAGTGGTGGCAGCTTCGGTGACGAACAGGCCCAGAATGACCCGTTCCTTCGCGCCCAGCGCCTTGCGGATGCCGATCTCACGGGTGCGCTCGGTGACGGACACCATCATGATGTTCATGATGCCGATGCCGCCCACCAGCAGCGAGATCGCCGCAATGGCTGTGAGGATGGTGACGACCATGTTCACCATGGAGGTCATCATATCCAGCATTTCGCTCATGCTGGTGACCATGTAGCCCTCATCGGAATTGAGCAGCTCCTGCAGGCCGTTTTCCAGTACGGTCTTCGCTTCGGAAATGTTGTCCTCGCTGGTCACGGTGACAGCGTAGGAGCTGGCGGTGCTGGTCTTTGAAACGCGGAGCGCCGTGGTGTAGGGCAGCAGAACGATATCATCGCTGCTGCCCTCCTGATCCGAGGTGTCTGTCACCTTGGCTTCCAGTACGCCCACAATCGTATATTTCTCCGAGCCGATCTTGATGGTCTGGCCCACGGCATTGCCGCCATAGGCCACACGGCTGATATAGTCGCCCACAACGCAGATCTTCTTGTTGTCGGTCAGATCCACATAGTTGATACCTCGCCCGACGCGGACGGTGTAGCCGCTCATCCCAAGATAGCTCTCGCTCACGTCCTTGACGGAGGTATTGCTGTAGCTGGTGGTACCCACCTTTACGGTGCCGTTGATGCTGGCTGTCGGCGACACCGCCTCGAACAGATCCGGGCGGGCATCCACGAGACTGTAAACATCCTCCACCTCCACCGAGCGGGAGCCGTAGCCCATGACCTGCACGCTGATGATATTGGTGCCAAGGTCTGCAAAGCTGGACGCGATGCTCTGGGTCATGCCGTTGCCCAGACCCACGATGACGATGACCGCCGTCACGCCAATGATAATGCCCAGCATGGTGAGGAAGGTGCGGAACTTGTTGCTCCAGATGTTCTGGACAGCCTCGCGGAAGGTCTCATAGATCATGATATGCTCCCCTCCTGTTCCGTCCTGATCGCGCAGCCGGGCTGCACCACGGCTTCGGGTGCGTGGGCATCGCCGTCGTACACCACACGGCCGTCTTCCAGCCGGATGATGCGCTGGGCCTGCACGGCAATGGAGTTATCGTGGGTGATGAGCACCACGGTATCTCCTTCCTGATTCAGCTTCTGGAGGAACCCCAGCACCTCCCGGCCCGTCCGGGAGTCCAGTGCGCCAGTTGGCTCATCTGCCAGAATCACAGAGGGATCCCCCGCCAGTGCTCTCGCGATGGATACCCGCTGCTGCTGACCGCCGGAGAGCTGACTGGGCAGGTTTTTCTGCCGGAAAAGCATATCAGGTGGTCGGCGTTTCGGATTGGCTGGACCGCGACACAGGCAAGCGGCTGGGCAAGCGTGTTGACGTGGTTATTACTTCCGACAACACACAGTATGAGCATCGCAATGGCGAGCAGTTCACCAATTTGTACCAACGCTTAACCTTCAAAATTGAGGGGAGTGCGGCAGTTGATGTAGCCATTGGCGATATCGTGATTCCGGTGGATGCTGTAGCTCGTTGCTATGGCGAATACAGCAATCAACTCTCAATTGTATGCAAAGGCGTCCAGACCGTTCCCACCCAGCAAGCCATGCCGAAAGCCAAGGTATAAAATATGTATTATCGATCCGATGCTTCCCGGCTCCGCTTTGCTCCGCTTTACGTCCGGTTGGCGATAATTGGAGTGATTCCACTTTCCTGCGGAATAATCTTTTCCATATATTCAGGACTCATTTCCCCCGTTCCGGGGGAAATAGGTCCTTTCGGTGAACTTCAACAAGAGATAGCGTTGCTGGCGAATATCGCTTATGTCATATGCACCGCTGCGGCAATTTACTTAATTGCGCTTGCAGTAATAGGCTATTTGCTCCAGACCGACACAATGCGGATCGGTACGATGATTCGGCAGGCCCTGTATCAGCCCTCCCATGGAAATCCGCTGCACCTGCGGGATGGGGACCTGCTCCCAAAAGTCAGTTGCTGGTGCATTAGTTCAGGGTTATATGGTTTGACGATCAGTGCGCAGCAGAGTGTATCTGTGGACGTGCTCCTTGCTGCGGCCCCGACCATCTCGGCAGCCCTAAATCGAAAGTACCAACAGTATGCCGTAGTACAGGTGGATGCTGATATAGCGTTTAGGTCTGTAACCTTCATCATTGAGGACGTGCTAGCTGACCGTTCCATTACCTTCACTTCTGCTGGTGCAATGTTGCCGGAATCCCCCACGATTCTCCGCGTAGATCAGACCACATGTATCGACCTGACAACATCGGGGTCGATCTTGGTCGCGGGCAAAACGCGCAGCGGTAAGACGACCGGCGTGATTGCTCTTCTGATACAGGTGCTATCCTATGGGCCGGATGATTTTGGCAGCACCATCACAATTGTTGATCCCAAATGTGCCGAACTGTCCCGCCTGCCGTTCACGGTTACACTAGATGATGACGGGGAAGCTACCGGAATTCTGGATGCCCTTAAGGCATATGTGGCAATTATCACGCGGCGCCAGAAATTCTTGAATGACCTGTCCGAGCAGACAGGCGATGCTGTTAAGTGGTGGGACGCAGATTTTCATCCATCGTTTCTTTTTTTGGATGAATATGTCTCATGTCGCGCAGTCTTGCCTAAAAAGGCAGCCAAGGACAGTGATTACTGCTTGGACACGTTTGATGGCTTGATTAAGCGCATTGTCACGACCGGTGCCTCTGCTGGGTGCTATATAATAATCAGTATCGCGGAAGCCAGTGTGCAGGAGGGCGGTCTACCCGCCATGCTCCGCTCTGCAATGTCCACTAAGATTTTGTTTCGGCCAACGCGAGCGGAAGGGCTGCTGATGTGGGACGCAGAAAAGCTGGACAGCTTTGTTGGCGATAGAGTATATCAACAAGGAGATGCGTGGTTTTCCAGCACAGATGGTGTCCACGATGCGGTATCATTCGTACATTTTCCCCATATGCAATTTCCGGTATATAAAGAGCTGGGGCAGCTTTTGCAGGAGTATTACGATTAACCACGCTGCCGGGGGCGCAGCCCAGAGGCAGTGTGGCGTGTGTCAAATAGTTGAATAATCCAGCCGTAGCGCGGCTACTGGGCTTGTTGATAGTAGCCGCGCTATTATGCCAAAATGCCAAAATCTTGATAATAGGACTGTAAATATGAGCAAAAGAAAGATAAATGGTCCATGCGGACAGAGAAATAGACCCTATAACTTTATGCTGGCGCAACAAGTAGAGTATCTTAAACCACCATATGATTCGCTGGATAAGTTATTTGCGCGACTGAACGAAATTGGCGCGGAAAGATACGCTGGCATCCTGCATGATAAAGATTCAAGGGAAAAACCACACATTCATGTATTCATGCATTTTGCAAATGGCCGTGAGGTCGTCGCAATTGCTAAAAAGCTAAATATTGCACCGCAGTATATAGAGAAATGGGACGATGGTATTGACAACGGATTTGCTTATCTAATTCACCGAACGC
>ENA-UEQX01002292-UEQX01002292.1-human-gut-metagenome-genome-assembly--contig:-NODE-2292-length-11020-cov-17.296262_pt1 | contig 11020 bp, 6 predicted proteins | sample MGYA00242952_ERZ507952 | MGnify/ENA primary metagenome ERZ507952 (study PRJEB26167, sample SAMN06115425) | human gut metagenome | host: Homo sapiens | place: China:Sichuan | collected 2015-04-07... | reverse complement strand
GCAGCTGCTTGCTGGTGACCATCGTCAACGGATAAAGCCGGGTGCCGGCACCGCCGGCCAGAATAATGCCTTTCATAATTTGTGCACTCCTTTATTTGTATTGAAAAAGTTGTGCAGCTATACGGGATGAAACGCTCACCTCGTAATATTCAAAGCGGAGCTGCGTCCGCTGTCAACAAAGTTACAGGGTAAAAGTTCTGGCCGCGCGGGGCGGCATCAGATAGTTTTACACCTTATTCTACTCTCAAATCGAAAAAAAAGCAAGAAAAAACGGCCTGTTCCAGAATTTTTTCCGGAACAGGCCGTCAAACAGAACCGTTCAGCCGCCCACGGCGGCAGCACATCGCGATGGTAGAGCGCTTCTTACCACTTGAAGCCCCACTTATGGAAATACTTCAGCAGGTTTCCCGTCTGCCAGAGGGCGGGCTTGAGATCCCGGTGGGCAGCGCGGTGCCAGGCGTGGATGGCGGTATACTGGGGCACCAGATACACCTTGCCCCGGGTGCGCATCTTCTGGGTGAGATCCGCATCCTCCACATACATGAAGTAGCTCTCGTCAAAGCCGCCCACCGCCTTGAAGGTGCTGGTGCGCACACCGGAAAAGCTGCCGGTGCAGAACTCGATCTCGGTGGGCCTGGTCAGGTCCTCATCCAGCATCAGGTAGTGGTCGTTCTGTCCTTTCCAGAAGCTGAGCCGGGGCAGCTGGCGGTAGAGCATGGGCCGCAGAGCGCACCGGCGCAGGGGCAGCTGCTGGGGCTTGCCATCCGGGAACACCAGCGAGGGCCGGGCCATCACGGCATCCGGGTGGGCAGCCATCCAGTCGGCCAGATCACTCAGGGTATCAGCGGTCAGCTGGATATCCGGGTTGAGGATAAAGTGGAAATCGCTGTCCAGCTCGGGCAGGATCATATTATGGCCGGTGCCAAAGCCGCCGTTCTCGGTGCGGCAGTGCACCACCACCTGCTGGCCCGGGCCTGCTGCCAGCAGGCCGTCCGTCACGGCCTGCTCCAGCTTTTTGCCGCTGCCGTCCGGGCTGGCATTGTCCACCAGATACAGGGTCACCGGGTAGCGGCGTGTGCAGTGCAGCACCGTCTGCGCCGCCTTCAGCGCCTCGTCATAGCCGTTGTAAACAACGATACAGGCTGATAGTTTCATCAATTCACTCCAAAGGCAGGATCTTCAGCGTGAAGTCCTCACGCTGGATATCAAAGTTGGGGTTGGTGCAGGGATCCCCCTCGGCCAGCAGGTCTCCCCAGCGGGCCTGGAAGCGGAGCACCTCGCCCTGGAAGCGCTTCTGCTTTTCGGGGTTGTCCTCGGTGCCGCGGCTCTTGCTCTCGTAGTGGTAGAGCTGGGCAAAGGGGGTAAACACGTTGGTGTAGCCCGCCTCCCGCACACGGACACAGAAATCCACATCGTTGAAGGCCACGGCATAGCTCTCGTCCAGACCGTTCATCTCATCATAGATCTCCCTGCGGATGAGCAGACAGGCGGCGGTATCGCCGTAAACATCCTGCACATAGTTCAGCCGCCCCATGTAGCCATCGGATGCCGCCGGGAAATACTTGTGCAGGTGGCCCGCCACGCCGCCGATGCCAAAGCCGATGCCGGCGTGCTGGATGGTGTCATCGGGGTAAAGCAGCTTTGCACCCACACAGCCCACCCGCTTCTGCTGGGCGTACATGACCATTTCCTCCAGCCAGTTGGGGGTGATGACCTCGGTATCGTTGTTGAGCAGCAGCAGGTATTCGCCGGTGGCATACTGCTCGCCAAAGTTGTTCAGGGCGCTGTAATTGAAGCCCTTGCCCTCCCAGGTCACGACCTTGAGGTTGTCCGGGTGTTCCTTCTGCATCCGCTCATAGGCGCGGAAGGTCTCGGGCTGCTTGCTGTTGTTCTCAATGAGGATGAGTTCAAAATCCGGGTAGGTGGTGCGGGCATAGATGGAATCCACGCAGAGCTCCAGATCCCGGATGTGGTCGCAGGTGGGGATGAGGATGCTCACCCGGCCCGGGTGCTGGATGGTGTAATCGGTCTTGTAATAGCCCGGGGTGCCGGGGATGAGGGCAACATCGTCTACAGCGATCCCGCAGCGGGCATAGTGGGCCTTGAGGGCCGCAATGCCTGCGTCGATGCAGTAGGTCTTGGCGGAGATATCTGCCGCCGTGCTGCCGGGGCTGGAGCGCCAGTAATACAGGGCATGGGGAATGTGAACGATCTTCTCAGCCTGCTCCGTCAGGCGAAGGAACAGCTCGTAATCCTGGCTGCCGTTGTACTCCATCCGCTCGCCGCCGCCGGCCCGCTCCATCAGGGCGCGGCTGAACACGGTCAGGTGGCAGATGTAGTTATTGGAGCGGAGGTTGTCCAGCATGAAGTCGGGCTTGAAGTGGTAGAGCACCACATGCTCCGGCTTCCCCTCAAAGGTCGCCTCGTCGGTGTAGACAAAGTCGGCCTTCTGCTCGGCAATGGCCCTGGCCGCGTACCACAGGGCGCAGGGATGCAGCAGGTCATCGTGGTCCAGCAGGGCGATATATTCACCGGTGGCCATCTCAAAGCCCTTGTTGGTGTTGCCGGGGATCAGCTCATTCTTTTCCAGCTTCTGATACCGGATGCGTGCATCGGCCTTCGCACGGGCCTGCACATGCTGGCCTACGGCCTCGTCCTTACCGGCATCCACGCAGCAGAGCTCCCAGTTCTTGTAGGTCTGGTTCACCACGGAATCCAGCATCTCGTCCAGGAAATCCAGCGGGGTGTTGTACAGAGGCACCACGATGCTGATCTTGGGACCGGCAGGCTGATCGTTTGCCTGCCTGACCAGCAGCTCCACCGGGGCAAAGCGGTCGGCCCGCAGGAGGTTCCCCGGGAAGAGGGCAGCATACTCCCGCCTGGCGCGGGCGTGCTCCCGCACTCCCGAAATGCCGTCCCGGCGCAGCTCACCCAGCAGGACGAAAAGCGGGAAGGTGTGCCAGATCTGGCGGCTCTTGCTGACAACATACCGCATGGGCCAGGTCAGCTTCCAGAAGGTGGAGCTGGTCACCTCGTTCAGGGTCTTTTCCAGGTTCTTGGCATGGCTGCGGCTCAGGGAAAGATCGCTGCGGAGCCGCTCAATGAGGGCGGCTTCCTCATTGCAGGTGCGCTCGGCACGCACCATCCGGTCCCGCAGGAGATCCAACTCCTTCTCATAGCCCGCGATCATCTCGGCGGTGGCAGGCTGGACCGTGCAGTACAGAGCCGACTGCTGGGCACGGCCCCGGCTGCGCCAGCGGAAATCCCGGTAGTAGCCTCGCCGGGCCAGCTCTTCGGCCCAGCCCTCAGCCACATTGCTGCCGGTAAACACCAGCAGCACCTGTCCGGGCAGCTGCGCGGGCATCTCCACCCAGGCGGGGTCCTCCACCACCAGCAGGTCTGCCTGCCGGGCAGCCACTGTAAAGGGGTTGGCATCCACGCCCGCCCGGTGCAGGGCCTTTTCCAGTGCCGGGGTCTCGGCGTTCAGCACCGCAGCTGTTGCCGGGGCCAGCTCCTCCGCAATGCGCTGTGCCAACAGGCGGCAGCGCTCCATGTCCTGCTTTGTTTCCTTTGCTTTCTCCAACTGCATTCCGACTTCTCCACTTCACTGGGCCATTCCACCGCCCAGACGCATTTTTACAAACTATAATAGTATACCAGATTTCGTCCCGTTTGAGAAGCGCTTTTCCGCATTTCCTGCGCTTTCCGGTGCAAAATTTATTACAGTCCCAGCAGGCTCCACAGCCAGCCGAACAGGCCGCCGTTCGAGCTGCCGCTGCCCACCGTGCCAAAAGACACGCCGGTATAATAGTGGCGCAGGATGTCCCGGTAGCCCATGCCCTGCTCCTGCGCATAGCCTACCATGCCGCACTGGCTCATGCCCACACCGTGGCCGAAGCCATAGTAGTTCATGCAGGGGGTTCCGTTCTCGTCCGCGCTGAAATCAAAGCAGTAGCGGGAGGAAACGAACTGGCCGATGTAACGGTATCTCTTTCCGTTCGAGACAAAGGTATTGTACTGGACAAAGCCGCCCAGATCCTTATGGGTGGTGTCGGCGCTCTCGTAGGGCTGGCCGGTCTTGCTGTCGTTATACTCAGTGTAACGGTAATCCTTGCCGATGACCCGGCGCATCAGGTTGTGATACTGCTCCTCGTAGGGGCTTTCCACGCTCTGCAGATAGGGCACATCGGTGCCCCAGGCATCCAGACCGGAGCAGGTGCCGTACACGCCGGTCTGGGTGTTGTACCCCGCGCTGGCCGACCACACTGCATCGATGACGCTGCCGTTGCAGGTCAGCACCTCGTCCTTGACCTCAGAGACTGCCCTGCGGATGGCGCTGCGGGCAGAGGAAGGGATCTGATCCACGGGGGTGTACACCAGCGCGTTGGCCGAAGAGCCGTATTTCTTGTGGTATTCCAGATAGGAGTGGATGGCCACCGCCTGCGCTTTCCACGCCTGCTGTGCCGCCGCGTCACTGACATAGCTGCCGATGGAGCCCAGCTCGGTGTAGGTGATGCCCACCAGACAATCCTCAAGATCCAGGGTCACGTTCCGGCGCAGGCCCTGCCCCTTGACGTTCAGGTAGGGCATGGTGATGGTATCGCCGGAGCCGAAGAGCCAGCTCAGGCAGTTTTCCTCCTCGTCCGGGATCAGAGTAGTGTTGGCACCGCCCATGGTGGTGGCACCGGCGGGCAGGGTGTCCCCTTCCGCTGCAAAGGCGGCAGGCACTGCCATGCAGAGCAGCACCACCGCCAGCATCAGCGCCGCACACCGGCGCGCAAACTTCGACATCCGTTTCAAGTTCCTTGTCCTCCTGCGTTCTGTATTTTATTCAGTTTAGCACAGTGCAGGGCCGCGGGCAAGGACTTGAATCAAGAAAACGCCGCCGGGCAGAGCCAAAAGCTCCACCCGGCGGCGTTTCACTGTTTCTATCTTATGCTTCCTGTCAGCGGCTCTCCCCGCGCTGTGCAAGGCGGGAGAAGCGCTTATCCTTTTCGTCGTCCTTCTCGGCATCCTCAGCCGGGGCGGCGGGAGTCAGGCGCACCTCTGTCACGCGGCGCTTGGCGGTGCGGGTAACAACACCATCGTACTCGCCCAGGGTAAAGCGGTCGCCTACCTTGGGCAGATGGCAGGTTTTTTCCTGTACCAGACCGTTGACGGTATTGGAATCGATATCCTCTTCCTCCGGCAGGTCGAGCTCCTCATACAGATCATCGACGCTGGCAGAGCCGGACACCAGCCAGCTGCCGTCCGACTGCTTGCGGAAGTCCTCAGTGACCTCGTCGTGCTCATCCCAGATCTCACCCACCAGCTCTTCCAGGATATCCTCCAGCGTGATGATACCCTCGGTGCCGCCGTATTCGTCCACAACAACGGCCAGGTGGTGGTGCTGCTCCCGGAGGGTGCGCAGCAGCTGGGAGATCTGCGTGGAGCCCGTGGTATACAGGGTGGGCACCACCAGATCATCGATCTTGGTCGCCTTTTTCAGGCGGGCGATGTAGAAATCCTTTTCATGTACCACACCAATGATGTTATCAATGGTGCCGTGGTAGACAGGCAGACGGGAGTAACCGGACTCCGCAAAGGTCTGGGCCAGCTCCTCCAGCGGGATATCATCCTCCACAGCCACCACATCCACACGGGGGGTCAGGATTTCTTCCACCTCCACGTCATCGAACTCGATGGCGCTGCGGATGAGCTCGCTTTCCCGGTCGGTCAGTTCGCCGTCGTTTTCAGCCTCGCTGACCATGGTCATCAGCTCACCCTCTGTGATGGTATCGGCCTCGCCGCTGTGGACAAAGTGGCCCAGCAGCTTTTTCCACTGGGTAAACAGCCAGGTCAGCGGGGTCATCAGGGCCATCAGGAGCACAAGGAAGGGCGAGACTGCCGTGGCCACCTTTTCCGGCATCTCCTTGGCCAGGCTCTTGGGGGTCACCTCGCCAAAGATCAGCACGATGATCGTCAGCACAATGGTGGACACCGTTGCGCCCCGCTCGGCACCCAGCATCTGGGTAAACAGGATGGTGCCAATGGAAGCGGCGGCAATGTTCACGATATTGTTGCCGATGAGGATGGTGGAAAGCAGCTTGTCATACTGCTCCGCCATGTTCAGCACCCGGGCGGCAGAGGAATCGCCGTCCTCGGCGCGGCTTTTCAGGCGGATCTGATTCAGGGAGGAAAATGCGGTCTCGGATGCGGAGAAAAAGGCGGAGAAACCCACCAGGATCACCAACGCCACCCAGAGCGTCATACTGCCATCGTCCATAATAAAGGAAAATCACACTCAACTTTCTGTTTTTTATTAAAGAACGGACTCCCTCAGTCTGCTTCGCAGCCAGCTCCCTCAAAGAGGGAGCCTTGCCGCACGGTCAGCCTCCCTCACCGAGGGAGGTGGCATCGCGCAGCGATGACGGAAGGAGTTCTTTCCTAGGGATACAAAAATGTGCTTTCCACCGTGGCTGTTCCGCGATGAAAAGCACATCAATGTTACTTGTTATAATATCATATTCCGCACCCCCATGCAAGCATTACAGCCGGCACAGAGGTAAAAAACTGGCAAAACTGTGGAAAATCATTTCAGCACAAGGGCATTTCCGTCGTAATCCACGGTCAGGGTGCTGCCCTCGGCATAGCGGCCCTGAATGATCGCCTTGGCGATCAGAGTCTCCACCCGGCTCTGGATGAACCGCTTGATGGGGCGGGCACCATAGACGCTGTCGTAGGCAGAATCGATGATGTAGTCCTTGGCGGCGGTGGTCACGTCCAGATTCAGGTGCTTGCCCTCGTCCATGCGGCTGCGCAGGTCTGCCAGCTGCAGATCCACGATCTTGCGCATCTCGTCCTTGGTCAGGCTCTTGTAGTAGACGATCTCGTCCAGACGGTTCAGGAACTCGGGGCGGAACTTGCTCTTGAGCAGCAGGTCGATCTGATGCTTTGCGTCGTCGCTCAGCTCGTTGGAGCCATTGGCCCGGCGCTGCTCCAGATCATTCAGGATGATGTCACTGCCCAGATTCGAGGTCAGGATGATGACCGTGTTCTTGAAGTCCACGGTACGGCCCTGACTGTCGGTGATGCGGCCATCGTCCAGCACCTGCAGCAGGATGTTGAACACGTCGGGGTGGGCTTTTTCCACCTCATCGAACAGCACCACGCTGTAGGGTTTGCGGCGGACGGCCTCGGTCAGCTGGCCGCCCTCCTCATAACCCACGTATCCCGGAGGCGCGCCGATCAGGCGGCTGACGCTGAACTTCTCCATGTACTCCGTCATGTCGATACGCACCATGTTGCGCTCATCGTCAAACAGAGCCTGTGCCAGCGCCTTTGCCAGCTCGGTCTTGCCCACACCGGTGGGGCCGAGGAAGAGGAAGCTGCCGATGGGGCGGTTGGGGTTGGCGATGCCGGCGCGGCTGCGCAGGATGGCCTCGCTCACCTTGGTCACGGCCTCGTCCTGACCGATGACTCTCTTGTGGAGCACATCGTCCAGATGCAGCAGCTTCTCGCGCTCGCCCTCTACCAGCTTCTCCACCGGGATGCCGGTCCAGCGGGCCACGATCCGGGCAATTTCCTCGTCGGTCACGCGGTCACGCAGGAGACTGTCCTCCTTCTTCTCGTTGGCCAGCTTTTCCTCCGCTTCCAGCTGTTTCTGCAGCTCGGGCAGCTTGCCGTATTTCAGCTCAGCAGCCTTGTTCAGGTCATACTCACGCTGGGCTTTCTCAATGGCGGCATTGGTCTGCTCGATCTGCTCACGCAGGGTCTGCACCTTGCCAATGGCGTTCTTCTCGTTTTCCCACTTTGCCTTCATGCTGCGGAACTTATCCTGCAGCTCGGCCAGTTCCTTTTCCAGCTCATGCAGGCGGCTCTGGCTCAGGGCATCGGTCTCCTTTTTCAGGCTGACCTGCTCGATCTGCAGCTGGGTGATGCGGTGGGCCAGATCATCCATCTCGCTGGGCATACTGTCCATCTCAGTCTTGATCATGGCGCAGGCTTCATCCACCAGGTCGATGGCCTTATCCGGCAGGAAACGGTCGGTGATATAGCGGTCAGAGAGGGTTGCGGCGGCGATCAGCGCATTATCGCTGATCTTCACGCCGTGGAACACCTCATAGCGCTCCTTCAGGCCACGCAGGATGGAAATGGTGTCCTCCACTGTGGGCTCATCCACCTGCACCGGCTGGAACCGGCGCTCCAGAGCGGGGTCTTTTTCGATATACTGGCGGTATTCGTCCAGCGTGGTTGCGCCGATGCAGTGCAGCTCGCCCCGGGCCAGCATGGGCTTGAGCAGGTTGCCTGCGTCCATGGCACCGTCGGTCTTGCCCGCACCCACGATGGTGTGCAGCTCATCAATGAAGAGGATGATCTTGCCCTCGCTCTTCTTGACCTCATTCAGGACGCTCTTCAGGCGCTCCTCAAACTCGCCGCGGTACTTTGCACCGGCCACCAACGCGCCCATGTCCAGGCTGAACACGATGCGGTCCTTCAGGTTCTCGGGCACATCGCCGCGCACGATCCGCTGGGCCAGGCCCTCGGCGATGGCGGTCTTGCCAACGCCGGGCTCACCGATCAGGCAGGGGTTGTTCTTGGTCTTACGGGACAGGATGCGGATGACGTTGCGGATCTCCTGATCACGGCCGATCACGGGGTCCAGCTTCTGCTTCCGGGCCAGATCGACCAGATCCTGGCCATATTTCTGCAGGGCGTTGTAGGTATCCTCGGGGTTGTCGTTGGTCACGCGCTGGTTGCCGCGCACGGCAGTCAGCTGCTGCAGGAACGCATCCTTCTTGATGTTGAAGGCGCGGAACAGCTCCGTGGTGTTCTGGGTCGGCTCATCCAGCAGGCCCAGGAATACATGCTCCACACTGACGTATTCGTCCTTCATGGCCTTGGCTTCCCGGGCGGCGGCGCTCAGGACTTTATCCGTTGCCTGCGAGATATAGACCTTGTCCGGGTCACGGCCGGAGCCGGACACCCGGGGCAGGGCCGACAGCTTTTCGGCCACAGCAGCAGCAAAGCTGCCCGGGTCCACGTTCAGCTTCTGCAGAAGCTGCGGGATCAGGCCCTGCTCCTGCGAAGCCAGGGCGTGCAGCAGATGTTCCGGCTCCAAAGCATTGTGCTGGTACTCCACAGCCAGCTGCTGGGCAGCCTGCAGAGCTTCCAGCGTTTTCTGCGTATATTGATTGGTATTCATAGAATCGACCTCCATTCGTACCGGAAATGTTATTTCAGCAGTCTTTCAGATCGATTGCCATTTCATTTTTAGCACTCTATCTGTTCGACTGCTAAAACTATACTCCAAACACCCCACTTTGTCAATAGGGTTTTCGATGGTACGGCAACAATTCACAAATTGTTTGCAAACAAGACAAAAATGCCGCCCCGGCAGACCCGAAGCGGCACAAGTTCTCTTGATATGGGGGCAGGACACTCAGCTCACCACTGCGCTTTCCGTCAGCGCATCGGTTACGGCATCCATCAGGGCGACCATGGTGCAGTAATTCTCACCGTAGGTGCCGGTGTAGGAGGAATAGGTATCGATCTGCTCCTGGGTGGGCACGATGTCCAGTGTCTCGGCCACTGCCTGATAGAGCAGGGCCTCCTTGGAGTAGGTGGTGATGCTGTCGCTCATCCCCTCCAGCAGGTCATCGGCGTTCTCATAGCCAGCGGCGGTCTGCACAAAGCTGTCCAGATCGTAGCCGTAGTAGTTGGCCATGGTGTAGTAGTAGTTCAGGCACTGGTTCACCTGATAATCTGTGACCTCCTTGGGCAGCTCCTTGAAGGTGGAGTTTGCCAGCAGGTCGTCCATGATGGCGTTCTGCAGGTTGGTGTTGTAAAGCATCTTCTGGTAGAGCGCTTTCAGTTCCTCCACGGTGTGAACACCATCGCTCTCGCCGTAGTTCTCGGCCACCCATGCATCGGTCAGCTCGGGCAGGACCTTCTCGCTGATGTAGTTCAGGGTAACGGAGAACACAGCCTTTTTGCCGCTCAGGACAACGGTGTTGCCCTCGGAATCGGTAGAATCGCTGTATCCCTCCGGGAAGGTCACGGTGACATCAAAGGTCTCGCCGGGGGTGTGGCCTACGATCTGATCCTCAAAGCCATCGATGAAGGTACCGCTGCCCAGGGTCAGGCTGTAGCCGCTGTAAGTGCCGCCGCTGAACGCAACGCCATCCACGGAACCGGCGTAGTCGATGTTGACGGTATCGCCGTCCGCTGCGGCACGGTCCGTCACCTGCTTCTCGGTGGCGTGGTCGCTGAGCAGGCTGTCGATCTCGCTCTGGACCTCCTCCTCGGTGGGCTCGATCTCAGAACGCTTGAAGGTAAGGCTTGCAAAGTTCTCGGGCAGGGTGACATAGTCAAGCGCTTTCACGCCCTCCCAGTAGCCATTCTCGTCCAGACCGCTGCTGTAAGAGAAGTTCTCGTAATCGTAATCTTCCGCGCTGCCGTAAACAGCGGCGGCTGTGCTGGAAGCGGCAGAAGAAGAATCAGCGGACTTGGAGCAGCCTGCTGCGCCCAGCACCAGCGCACCGGCGCAGAGCAGGCAGACTGCCTTTGTGATGATCTTTTTCAAAATAAAGTTCCTCCTGTTGGAACACCGGCATCCCGCCGGGTTCAGATTCGGGTCGCATTGTACAGACCTTATTATAAAGGGCAAAAGTGAAAAAGAAAAGAATTTTGCAGAAATTCCACAAATAGAGCGCCGGGTTTGTCCGACTTTTGCGGGGCACCGGCCGAAAAAGCGGCTTTTCCGGTGGAAATGCCCGCCCGGTTCTGTTAAAATAAAGGAGATACGAGAAACCCCGGCCGCTCTCTTCAGCGAGAAGCGCCCGATACAAACGGAGGAACACCCCATGGATTACAACAAAGCCGCCCTTGAAATGCACGAGACCCACCACGGCAAGGTGGGCATTACCAGCAAGGTGGAGGTCAAGACCCGTGATGACCTGTCTACCGCCTACACCCCCGGCGTTGCCGAGCCCTGCCGCAAGATCAAGGAAAACCCCGACGATGTTTATAAGTACACCTT
>ENA-UEQX01002285-UEQX01002285.1-human-gut-metagenome-genome-assembly--contig:-NODE-2285-length-11051-cov-8.924367_pt1 | contig 11051 bp, 8 predicted proteins | sample MGYA00242952_ERZ507952 | MGnify/ENA primary metagenome ERZ507952 (study PRJEB26167, sample SAMN06115425) | human gut metagenome | host: Homo sapiens | place: China:Sichuan | collected 2015-04-07... | reverse complement strand
AGAGTTTACTTATCACACAATCGAGCCCTCGAAAGTTCATGCTTTCGGGGGCAAATCCATCAGATAAGTGATTATTTCTTTAGGGATAATAACTTTTGTGTTATTTTCTTTGTGCGTTTTTTTCATAGAAATGTTTTCTTAGTTCTTGTTTTGCGTATTGTCTGAATTCCTCGATGCTCAATCCTTTGTTCCAATCTCGTTCAAATTCATCAAGGTTACTATCCGATAGGTTTACTCCCAATCGTTGCAATATAGGATTGATCATATCCCCATATTTCTTTAAGTCGATGCGAACGTAGCTGTTGTTCCCTGCCGCATCTTTCTCCAATTCGATACCTGATACTTCTGACATAGTTGCTCTATTTATTTGGTTATACTTCCATCTATCGCGAAGATACTGTTTTTAATTAGGTATCTGCCTTATTTCGTGTGTTTTATTTTACAATAAGTTCGATGTGAATTACCGTTTTGTAAGAGATTGATAACCAGACTCGAAAAAACACGTACATGTTTTTTGGAAAAGTCGTACGTGTTTTCCGAAAAACATGTACGTGTTTTCGGGAAAACAAGCTGATGTTTTTTTCCGGATGAGCCGCGATGACATTCTTTAGGAGAGAAAAATGACAATAAGGTGAAGATAATTTATGATAACTCAATTAATTTAGGTGGCCTGTATAGATTAATTAGCGTATATATCCTTATCGTTCACGGGATTTTTCCCTATTTTTGTCCCTCAATTGAAATGAGAGTATTGAATGGAAGATAAATATGTGAGAAATAGTTTACGGTTCTTTATAGGGGTACTTCTGTTGGTCGTGCTGTATTCGTGCGCGAATATAGCCTCGCCGAACGGGGGGCCTTATGATGAGGCTCCGCCTAAGTTCGTAAGCAGTACGCCGTTGCCTAACCAGATAAACTATAAGGGAAAGAAGGTGGAGATTATCTTTGATGAGTTGATCCAGATCGATAAGCCTACCGAGAACGTGATCATCACTCCACCCCAAATGGAGCAACCCGTTATTCGGGCGAACGGCCGGAAGGCGGTCATCGAGCTGATGGATACGTTGAAGGAGAATACGACCTATACGATAGACTTTACCAATTCGATCTCCGATAATAATGAGAAGAATGTATTGGAGAATTATTCTTTCGCGTTTTCTACCGGCGAATCCATTGATAGTATGGAGGTGTCCGGGGTCTTGCTGAACGCCGAGAATCTGGAGCCTATGCCGGGTATTACGATCGGCGTGCATACGAATCTGGAGGATTCCGCCTTTACGACGATCCCATTTGTCCGTACTTCCCGTACGAACGACAAGGGCGAGTTTACGATTCGTAATATGGCCCCCGGAACCTATCGGATCTATGCCTTGGAGGATGTGATGCGCTCCTACAAGTACAGCCAGCCCGGGCAGCAGATCGCTTTTTACGATTCCTTGATCGTCCCTGCGTTCGAGTTGACGACCCGTCAAGATACGATTTGGAAAGATAGCTTGACGATCGATACGGTGATGACAGTCGGTTATACCCATTTTATGCCGGACAATATCGAGTTGCGCCTGTTTAAGGAAAAAGTAGAGCGTCAATATATGTTGAAGCCGGAGCGTACGGATGAGAAAATACTAACCTTGCGTTTCAATACCTCCTTGGATACTATTCCGGTACCGGTTCCTTTGAATTTCACCCCGGCGGATAGCAATTGGTATTTCTTGCAAACAGCGGAGGAAGGAAAAGCCGTGCATTACTGGTTGACCGATTCTTTGATCTGGAAGCAAGATACGCTACAAGTGGAGGTGAGTTACCTGAAAAGCGATTCCATGAATATACTTCGTCCGCAGACCGATACGGTACAATTTACCGTGCGTCGCCGTCCTGTGGAGAAGAAGAAAAAGAAAAAAGACGATGAGCCGGAACCCATCGAGTTTCTGGGAATGAACGTAAACGCTTCCGGTTCGATCAACCTGTATGATACGGTCGCTGTTACGTTTAGCGAACCGGTAGCGGGATTGACGAAAGATCATTTTTATCTGGATCAGAAAGTGGATACGCTTTGGGAAGCCGTTGACTTCGATTTCTTCCCGGATACGACGAATTCCTTGAATTTCTTCATCAAGCGCCCGTGGAAGTATGGAGAGGAATACCGTTTGGAAGTAGATTCCGCCACGATATTCAGTGCCTATGGTAAATGGAACGATGTGTATAGCGGGGAATTCAAGATCAAGAAGGAAGATGAGTACGGGCATTTATATATCAATATTGAGGGAGCGGATACCACCGCTTTCGTGGAATTATTGAATAGCAGCGACCAGCCGATCCGTAAGGTGAAGGTAAAAGATGGCGGCGTGCTTTTCATGGACTTGAAACCGGATAAATATTATGCCCGTTTAGTATTAGACGTGAATGATAATGGTGTCTGGGATACCGGTAATTACGCCGATAAACGGCAGCCGGAACTTGTCTTCTATTGCCCGAAGATATTCAATATCATGCAGAATTGGCAAGTGGAGGAGACGTGGAATATCAAGGCTACACCGATGAAACGGCAGAAACCGATCGATATCACGAAGAATAAACCGAAAGAGCTAACGAAAAAGAAAAGAGATTACAAAAATGAGGGAACACAGTCTTCGTCCAATAGGAACAGCGGTGTGGGCGGCTTGCGCTTCTAAACTGTATATATGCGTTTTCTTTTTGTGTGTAGCGAGTCTTACGTCTTTGCGGGCACAAACGTTGCCGTTATCCCATGGGGAACGGGTGGATTACGATCTTTATTTCAAATGGGGGCTGATCATGTCGAAGGCCGGATTGGCTACCCTTTCCGTGAAAGAATCGGAATACCAAGGAGCGCCGTCATGGCATTATAACCTGTTGTTCCGCTCTGCCGGCGTGATCGAGAAAGTCTTTAGGATGCGTGATACGATGGATTGCCATTACTCAAAGGAGCCTCGGCTCTTGTTCAGCTCGAAGCGCACGAACGAGGGAGACTACTATCTGGTGGATAATCTCCAGTTTGAGTATCAAGGAAGCGGTAGGATCGATATCCACTCGCATCGCCATACATTAAAGGAGACGAAGATCGACACGATGCTAATGGCGAAAGGACGTGTATTCGATATGCTGGGAGCTACGATGTATCTCCGTTCGCTGGATTGGCGGACGATGAGTTATGGTGCGGAGTTCCCTTTCATGATCGCTATCGGCCGGGAGCTCGTGAACGCCCGTTTTCGCTATACGGGACAACAGATCGTCGAGCATAAGGAGGCGAAATTCCGTACCCGCCATTTCTATATCGATATCTACGATGAGGCATTTTCCCAAGCCAAGGAAGCGGCGGAGGTTTGGATCGGTGATGACGAGAACCATATCCCGGTAAAGATCCGGGCGAAACTGAAGATCGGGGCGGCGGAGGTCTATTATAAAGACTCCTATAACCTGCGTGCCCCACTTACTTGCCGTATCGTGGTGCAGAAGAAATGAAAGCTTTTTAGATAGGCTTGTGTTTCTCGCACCCAGCTCATCACGGAGCTGGGGCGAGAGCTTTTTATATTGATAGGGTAGTTATCGTGATCGTGTAGCATTGATGTAGACAAATATAAAAGATGTTTTATAATAAAGGGGGCTCATAAAGGCAGAGGTTATGACATGTGAATAATTTGTTTATGACATATTGTTTATTTAGATTGATTTATAATGTGTTGCGTATAAGCATAAAAAAGCGAAAGCCTTTGGGAACAAACCCCAAAGGCTTTCGCTTTTTATAGAATTTCTTTTTTAAACCAACGGAGTGAAGGGTAATTCCGTGTCTTTGCGGTAACCTGTACCATTAAAAGTCGCGATTAATTCTCCGGCTTCATTGGTGATACGGACTTCGCAATTCGCCAGTCTCTTATGGCTGAACGCTTCTTTCGCTTCCGCATATAAATATCCCTTACTCTCCGCCTTAAAGAAATTGATGTTTGAGGTAATGGATAATGTCAGGCGTGCGTGGCTATTAGTCGCCGCGGCGAAAGCCAGATCCGCCAACGTGAAGATCGCCCCACCTTGACATACGCCTCCACCATTTAAATGTTCGGGCTTGATGAGCATACGCGCCTTGGCGTAACCGTTGCCCGTTTCTAATAATTCAACGCCCGCAAGCAAGGCGAATTTATCGCCTTGAAGAAATTCATGGATTGTCATAACCTCTTACTATTCGCTTGGTGGATTATTTGCTTAGTTTCCATTCCGCACCATCCTTGGTATCCTTTATCTCGAATCCCATCGCGGTTAATTCGTTACGGATCTTGTCGGAGGTGGCCCAGTCTTTATTCGCCTTGGCTTGCTGGCGGATGGATAATAATAAGTCTACGGCCTTGCCAAAAGTCTCATAGCTGTTACCACCGGCGGAAGCCTCGTCTTTCATGCCAAGGATATCGAACAAGAATAAATGGAATACCTCTTGTAACTCTTTCAAGTCTTCCTCGGACAGAGTAGCCTTACCGTCTTTTACGGAATTGATCGCACGGGCGGCATCGAATAGATGAGAAATCACGATCGGTGAGTTCAAATCGTCATTCATGGCCTCGAAACATTTCTCACGAAGACCTTTCGTGTCTACGGTAGAGGTAGCGGACGGCTGCAACTTCATCAAATGTCCGTATGCCTCCATCAAGCGTGACAAGCCCTTCTCGGCAGCTTGCAAAGCCTCATTGCTGAAATCAACCGTGCTGCGGTAATGCGCTTGCAGGATGAAGAAACGGATGGTCATGGCGGAATACGCTTGTTGCAAGGAGGGATGATCACCCGTGAAGAATTGCTCCAGTGTGATGAAATTACCTAATGATTTACCCATCTTCTGCCCGTTGATGGTGATCATATTGTTGTGCATCCAATAATGAACCATGTCATCCCCTTGGGAAGCCACGGCTTGCGCGATCTCGCATTCATGGTGCGGGAAGATCAAGTCCATGCCACCCCCGTGGATGTCGAAATGCTCCCCGAGGTATTTCTTGCCCATAGCGGTACATTCGCAGTGCCAACCGGGGAAGCCGTCGCTCCACGGAGACGGCCAACGCATGATATGCTCCGGCTGGGCGCATTTCCAAAGGGCGAAGTCGATGGCGTTATGCTTCTCGTCCTGCCCGTCCAACGCGCGGGTCGTATTCAACATATCCTCGATATTGCGACCCGAGAGGATGCCGTATTTATGATCTTTATTATATTTCTCTACGTCGAAATAGACGGAGCCTTGACTCTCGTAAGCGTAGCCGTTATCCAGAATCTTCTTGACTAACTCGATTTGTTCGATAATATGTCCGGAAGCGTGCGGCTCGATGCTGGGAGGAAGTACGTTCAGCGCATCCATCGCTTGATGATAACGATTGAGGTAATATTGAACCACTTCCATCGGCTCCAACTGTTCTAGCCGTGCCTTCTTGGCGATCTTATCCTCCCCATCATCGGCATCGTGCTCCAGATGCCCTACATCCGTTATATTACGTACATAACGCACTTTATATCCTAGGTGGGTAAGGTAACGGAATAGCAAGTCGAACGTGATCGCCGGACGTGCGTGTCCCAAGTGGGCGTCACCATAAACCGTGGGGCCACATACGTACATACCTACATGCGGCTCGTGCAGGGGTATGAATTGCTCCTTCTTTCTCGTAAGCGTGTTGTAAATATTCAATGGATGTTCCATATTCTATTATATATTTAGGAATCGCGAACTTACATAAAATCCTTGGTATTATCAAGCTGATCGTGAATAGTCTGTAGTTTTCATAGGCATTCATTGACTCTTGATGACTTCCGACGGATTCTCATTGGCTGCCTTACATACCTGTTCACGTATCGTACCTAGAACCATGCTGGTAATGGTGATGAATATTCCCACCAACCACCAGATCTGGATTTGGATGCGATAGGCGTAGCCTTGCAACCAGTAGTTCATGACGAGATAGCTGATCGGGAAAGCGATGATTCCGGCGATGACAATTAATCGCATGTATTCCTTGAAGAACAAGAAAATGATCTCGGAGGCTTTCGAGCCTACTACTTTCCGGATAGCGATCTCTTTACGCCGCCGTTTCGTGGAGGCTGTAGCGACGGCGTAGATGCCGAACAAGGAGATTAGCAAACAGGCGAAAGCGAGGAACGAGAATATTTTCAGCCCGACGATCTCGGATTGGTTCAGTTGATCGTAAAGCGTTCCGATCGGGGTGATCCGGGTATCCGCTAATGTCGGGTCTATCTTGGGCAGTAGCTCCGTGATATGGTGGGCGATGTTTCCTTCCTCGCCCGGTATGACCCGGATATACAGATTATTCACCAGTCCACCCGAAGGAATGAATAGCATCGGATGAATACTTTCCCGGAAAGATAGCGCATGGAAATCGTTGACGACACCGACGATCTCGTATTCTTTGATCACGCTGAAATCTGACCACCACGGCATACGGATGATGCTGCCGACTGGGGCTTGTAAGCCCATGGCACGAACCGCCGACTCGTTGAGCACGACACTAAGTTCGTTGCCTTCTGTCCACCACCGGCCCATTAACATCTTTAGGTCGAAGGTCTCACCAAATCGGTGATCGGTTCCATAGAGGTGGAAGTCCACCTTTGTGTCCAGCGGTTTTCCCTCCCATTCCACATTCGTGAAGATCGCCATGGGATCGACATGATGTTGAGGCTTAAAGTTCGTGTCGGTGAAACTTTTGACTTGCGGCAGGGCACTTAACTCTTGCATCAACGTGGATTCTATTTTCCCGGATACGTCTACGAAGCCGGATAGTTGGATAAGGCCTTTTGGGTCGAAACCTAAATCTTTTTGATTTACGAATCGCATTTGCTCCATGACAACCAGCGATGCTACGATGAACAGGATACTGATCATCAATTGTAAGGTCACGGCCATGCGGCGTAACAAAAGGGGTTTGACTGTCTCTTTGGGAACGAGCGAGGTGGTTGCCGTATGGCTGAACTGCCCGAAGAATACTAATCCTGCACATTGGAGGATGAGGAATGTACCTATACCTACCCCTGCGAAAAGAAACAGGAACCGGCCCATCTCCAAATCAATCTCCAGCCATCGGGCGAAAAGCGGCTTGACTTGGACTATGAAGATCAAGGCTACCAACAAGGATGCAAGTACGGAACAGCCTAGCTCGACAGACATTTGTTCGATCAATTGCTTTCTCGTTGCGCCGTTGACCGTCCGTAAACGCCATTCCCGCACACGTTGCCGAAAGAGATCCATATAGGAATTCAAGAAATTGAAGAGGGCGGCAAACAATAATAGGGCACCAGATACGACAAACAAGCCGATGAAATTTAAGGTGAAGGGTGTATCTTTATTCAGATGATGCCGGATCTCACGGATGGGGAGTGTTCGCAACTCGATCTCCTTGTTCACCCCGATACGTTCAGGTAGCTCTTTTAGTTGATTGGCGAAGGCTTTTGGGTCTGAGCTTGGATGGAGTTTCACGTATAAGTCCATCACGAAGAAGCTCCATTGTGCCTCTGGAGGTAACTGGGAGAAATGCTGTATCATGTTATGGTTGATGATCGCGTCGAACGGTAGATTGGTATGGGGTGATGGGTCTTTCACCACAGCCGTGACGATGTAGGGAGGTAAGGAGGCTCTCATCAAGGTGTGTATCGGTTGCCCGATCGCCTTTTCCGCATCGCCAAATAGACGGACCGCCGTACGTTCGCTCAAGATCATGTTGTTTACGATTTGTAGCGGATGATTCATTTCTCCACAAACGAAAGATTGCGGGAATACCTCTAGGAACGTACTGTCTGTATAAAGCATATTCATTTGGATATAAGGAGTCGCTTGGGTACGGCAGTTTTCGGTTGAAAGCATAAGCGTGGTGGAGGCTTCGATAGCTGGGACTTGCTCTCGTAAGCTATTCTCGATACCTTTCGAGGCTCCTTTGTTCACTTTCCCGGATTGTTTCTCTACGCTATAGACACGGTAGATGGATTCGGAATCCTTGTAGAAAGAATCGTAAGTGGTCTCATGATCCATCCAATAGAGTATGGGCACGAAACAGACGAGGGCGAAAGCCAGCCCTAGGATACTGATGGAGGCGCTTACTTTATACTTCCAGATGTTTTTGAAGGCAATGACACAGTAATGTATTAACATGGCAATTCCGTTTTTTGATGATATCGCTGATGACTCAATTTCGCTGAATCCGATTCAAATATCATGCCATAAATGTAACGTATTAGAAAATAGAATCATAGAAAAATCTGTATTTCTTCATGTAGTGCGATAGCGTACATTTTTTGTGCGATAATGCACGTACAAGCTGTCTTTATTCCCTTTATCTTTGTCCGTATGGAAGAAAAAGGAAAGATATTGATCATCGACGATAATAAGGATGTGTTGTTCGCATTGAACTTACTGTTGGAGCCGTACATGCAAAAGGTGAAGGTAACGACACAACCGGCACGCATCGAGTATTTCATGCGAACGTTCCAACCGGACGTGGTCTTGCTGGATATGAATTTCCATCGGGATGCCGTGAGCGGGCAGGAGGGTTTTGAGTATTTGGGACAAATCTTGGAGATCGATCCGCAGGCGGTCGTGATCTTCATGACGGCCTATTCGGATATAGAGAAAGCGGTCAAGGCCATTAAGGTTGGTGCTACCGATTTCATCTCCAAGCCGTGGGAAACGGAGAAGTTGCTGGCTACCCTCTCGTCGGGCATTCGATTGAGCCATTCCCGTAAGGAGGTCGGACGTTTGCGGGAGCAGATGAAAGCCATGAAGGCGGACGACACATTGCCGGAATTGATCGGTGAGTCGCCAGCGATGCTGAAGGTAAAGGATACGATCTACAAACTCGTGGAGACTGACGCGAATATATTAATTACCGGCGAGAGCGGTACGGGAAAAGATTTGGTGGCTCGTCTGTTGAGGCATTACTCGCCCCGGCGTGACGATGCTTTCGTGACGATCGATTTGGGAAGCATCCCGGAACAATTATTTGAGAGTGAGTTGTTCGGCTATGAGAAAGGAGCCTTCACGGATGCCCGACGGTCTAAGTCGGGACGGATGGAGATGGCCTCCGGTGGTACGCTCTTTCTGGACGAGATCGGTAACTTGTCCTTGCCGATGCAGTCTAAATTGTTGACGGCTATAGAGAAACGTCATATCACCCGTTTGGGAGCGGTGGAACCGATCTCGATCGATGTTCGTTTGATCTGCGCCACCAACGCCAATCTGCGTCAGCTGGTGGGCGAGGGGAGTTTCCGGCAAGACTTGCTCTATCGGATCAATACCATAGAGATAGCCATACCACCGCTGCGTGAGCGGGGAGAGGATATCTTGATGCTGGCCGATCATTTCCAGAGGCTGTATAGCCGGAAATACAAGAAAACGATCAAAGGGTTGAGCCGGGAGGCGGGGAGTAAGCTGATGAAATACCCTTGGCCCGGTAATGTCCGGGAGTTGCAGCATGTTTTGGAGCGAGCCGTGATCTTGAACGAGGGTACGGTGCTGAGACCGGATGATTTCCCTCTCTATACAGCCTCTTACGAGCGGAAGAAGGAGCTGGACCCTGATTTGAATCTGGAACAAGCCGAGCGGAAAATCATTGAGCGAGCCTTGCGGCAAAGCAACGGTAATATGAGCTATGCCGCCGAGCTATTGGGTATCACCCGTTTTTCCTTGTATCGCAAAATAGAGAAGTTCGGCTTATGAGATCGTATGCGTTCACGGTCATCTCGCACATCCTAGGCATCGTATTGTCTACGGGACTCCTGTTCTATTGCGTGCATGAGGAGATTATTTTTTGTCCTACTTTTTGCGGGATCGCGATCTTGTATTTCTCGATTCATCTTTATTTCATACAGATGCGGCAGGTGAAGTATTGGCGTTATGTGGTGGATTGCTTGCGGCAGCAAGACTTGATCCAGATCGTTCGTTCACCTTATGAGGATAAGGTGATGCGGGAGTTGGCGGACGATTTGTCCGAGGCCCTGCGATCCTTGCGTGGCCGATTGATGGACGAGGAGGTGAGGCGGCAGTATTTTGAGAGTCTGTTGAATAAGGTGGACACTGCCGTACTCGTTACTGACAGGGAAGGGGCTATTGAGTGGAAGAACCGGGCCGCCGACGCGTTGCTGGATACGAGGTGTCGGTTACCCAATGAGTTCTTGGAGGCTATCAAGGCGGGGAAGACGGTGGTGCGTTACGGAAAACCATCCGTTCCGCAAGATTGGGCGATCGATGCCACTCGTATCGACTTGCGAGGTTGCGAGCGTTGGATCGTCAGCTTGAAGAACATCCATTCTACCTTGGAGCGGAATGAGATGGAGGCTTGGCAGAAATTGATCCGTGTCTTGACGCACGAGATCATGAACTCCATCACACCCGTTATCTCGTTGTCCGAGACCTTGAGCAAACGTTGTAAAGCAGATCCGGATGATGTCCGGAATCGTTCGTATATCCAGCATGGGGTGAATGTCATCCATCGCCGGAGTAAAGGGTTGCTGGATTTCGTTGAGAATTACCGGAGATTGACCCGGATCGCCTCTCCGGTAAAGACCCGTATCTTAGTGAAAGATTTCTTTTCGGATTTAAGGCGTTTGTGCCCGGAGCCTTCTATCCGTTTCCGCTTGCCGGATGAGCCTCTGGAATGGTTTGCGGATCGGGCGCAGATGGAGCAGGTCTTCTTGAACTTACTGAAGAATGCTTGTGAGGCTTGTGCGGAAAAGCCAAACCCCGAGATTATCGTGGCGGCTCAGCGGGAGGGAAACGAACTCGTCTTTACCGTGCGAGACAACGGTATCGGTGTCTTACCCGAGGTTATCGACCGGGTTTTTGTACCTTTCTTTACCACCAAGCCCTCCGGCTCGGGTATCGGTTTAAGCATCTGTAAGCAAATAATCACCTTGCATGGCGGCCATATCTCGGTAGAATCCGAGAATGGAAAGGGTAGCTGTTTCTTTTTGTACTTTAATTGATTATCAGCCTGTCTTATGCTGATATAGGTAGACACATTCAATAACAATAAAATGTGTAATTATTATGCGCAAAAAACATGAGCATT
>ENA-UEQX01002276-UEQX01002276.1-human-gut-metagenome-genome-assembly--contig:-NODE-2276-length-11086-cov-3.235535_pt1 | contig 11086 bp, 14 predicted proteins | sample MGYA00242952_ERZ507952 | MGnify/ENA primary metagenome ERZ507952 (study PRJEB26167, sample SAMN06115425) | human gut metagenome | host: Homo sapiens | place: China:Sichuan | collected 2015-04-07... | reverse complement strand
CTGATCTAGCATGAAATTCCCTAACCTACTTGAACGGTTATAGTTATCGAAAATTATAGCGCGGCAGACTGCAAAAAGTTACCGGTATGTCCGGGATTATGGGGAAAAAGGAGAGCAGCCGGGGTGCAAATCTGCACCCCGGCTGCTTCACGTCATTAAGCTGATGTCCCCGGTTACATGATTTCCATGAGCATGCTTGCGGTCGGAATGATGAGCGGGGGAAGGATGAGGACGAGCACGGCGATCAGGAAGAACACCAGCGGGACAGCCATCTTCGTCGAGAGCTTGTTGATCTGCGCGGTCAGCGCATCGTAACGCGCCTTGCGTGCAAGCTTTGCCTGCGATTCGAGGACGCCTGAGATCGAGGTGCCCTTTCTGGTCGCCTCGATCAACGCCGCGCAGAAATATCCCATGAGCGGTGAATCGCATCGGCGGCGCATATGGTCCAGGGCATCTACGCGGGACACGCCGAGGTGCGAGATCTCCATATCGGTACGCGCGAACTCGTCTGCCAGCGGACCGAGGGCCTTGTTCTCGGCAAGCTGCCTGAATCCACGCTCCACGAGCACGCCGGCTGAGACGGAGATGGTGAGCAGTTCCAGTGCCGGCGGCAGATAGCGATCGATCTCTTCGCCGCGTTTCTTTCCCGCATGCGACAGCCAGACTCCGCAGACCGCCCACCCGCCGACGGCGCCGATGATTCCGACTAGGAGTGCCATCGCGATTCCGTATCCGCCCACGAGGGCGGCACCGGCGAGCATGATGGCGGTGAAGATCGTGATCCCGAGGGAGATGGCACGCCAGGTCGATGGGGTTATCTTTAACCCTGCCAGGTCGAGCTTGTCCTGCAGCTCTCGGGATTCCGACAGCTTGAGCGGGACGAGCTTTTCGAACGCCTCTCCGGCGCGGTCGATTGCCTCGGCGATCTTCATGCGCGGCGTCGGTTTGGCGTGCATCCCCTTACGGGCGGCGATGGACATCCTGGCGCGCGCCAGCGGCTTGCGGAAGGGTTCGCCGGCGAGAACATAAGTCATACCGCCGGCAGCGCAGGCGAACAGGAGCACGAGGAGATATTGGATATTCATTTCGATTGGCTCCTATTCCACGTCGATGTCTGCCATTTTGTAGATGATGACGGAGCCCGTTGCCGCAAATAGCACCACGACGATCAGCACGGGAATGCCGAGCGGGTCCTGCGTATAGAAATCATATGCCTGCGGAATGCCGACCATGATGATTGCGAACAGGATGAGCAGCATCACGATAAGCGCCTTCATGGATGCGATCACAGATGACGTCTCCGACTCGATATGCCGACGGAGCGACAACCGGGCGTCGATGGTGTCTCCGATGCGCTCGAGCGAGTCGGCCAGCGATCCGCCAACCTCCTTGTGCGAAGCCACGGCGGCCTGCAGGAGGACAAGGTCCTTGCTGCCGGTTCGTTTCGCCATGTCATCGAGCGCGGCGACGATATCGCCATCGATTTGCATTGCGCCGGCACAGGCCAGGAGCTCGGATTTCAGAGGGTCGTCTGAATTTTCCCCGACAGAGCGCAGGGCTCTTTCAATCGAGGATCCGGCACGCATGTTTTCCGCGACCATGGGAAGCGACCGCGCCAATTGCTCATCGAATCGTGCTTTACGGCTCTTTCCGCGGGAACGCACCCACAGCTCGGCAATCAGGGGTCCGATGAGGGCGAAACCGATTCCGATAAGTCCAAGGGCCATGAATCCGATGAGGGCACCCGCTCCCGCGAGCAAGACGAGGAGGAGAATCCACGTCTTGCCATTGACTTCGATACCGGCTTCCGCAAGACGCGGAAGGGGCGTGGAGACTTTTTGGTCCTTATCGTCCGACTCGCCGGTTCTAAGGGCAGTCGAATTCCTCATGCGGCGTACATCGCCGGCAGCCGACAGCCCGCAGAACAGGGAATAGAGGCCGACGGTGATGGAAAGCAATAGGAAGAAAACACTCAGCATCATGATGATGACGGCAGGTTCCATTACCAGACACCGCCTTCGAACCAACGGGGGTCGTACTCCGCGCCCTCGTCGAGAATCTTTTCCTTTAGACGCGCCGGCTGGTATCCAGTGGCAACATGCCTGCCGTTTTCCGGCGAGCCCTCCCAGTGGAACAGTTCGTTTCGGGTCACGTTACCGTCGGAAAAGCCCTCGACGGCTGTGATGGACTCGATACGGCGGTAGCCGCCCCTCCAGCGCTTCACCTGCACGACGACATCGATCGCGGCACCGATCTGGCGGCGGATCGCTTCCATGGTCATGTTGCCCTGGCTCTTCAGGATCATGTTCTCGATACGCGTGAATGCACCGGCGCAGTCGTTCGCATGGATCGTCGTGAGCGATCCGTCGTGACCCGTCTGCATGGCCTGAAGCATCTCGTAAGTCTCATCGTCACGGCACTCGCCGACGACGATACGGTCGGGACGCTCACGGAGTGCGCCGACCAGGAGCTCATGCATCGTAAACTCGCCCTTGCCCTCTGAGTTCGGTGGGCAGGCGACGCGGGGGATCACGATGCGCTGTTTCAGCTGCAGCTCTCGCGTATCCTCGATGGTCACGACGCGCTCGTTATAGCCGATGAAGGCGGAGAGTGCGTTCAGCATCGTGGTCTTACCGGAACCGGTGCCGCCGGAGATAATGAAGTTCGCACGGGCCTGGACGGCCGATTTGAGGAACATGTACATAGGCTCGCTCATGGCACCGCGCTCCAGCAGGTCCTCAGCGGTTAGCTTGTCCTTGCTGAATTTACGGATATTGAGAGACCAGCCGTTGGGAGAGACTTTCGGGTGGGCTGCGTGCACACGGGATCCGTCGGCAAGCGTGGCGTCCATCTCGGGAAACGAATCGTCGCAGCGGCGGTTCGCCTCCTCGGCGATACGGCCGATAAGCCGACCGACCTCATCATGCGAGACGAGGTCGATACCTGGGCAGTCGACGATCTGGCCGTCCACTTCGGCGCGGGCGACCGGCGTGATAAATGTCCCATCTGGTTTGACGCCGACGGGATCGATGAAGATCTCGGCAACCTTGGGATCGTCCTGCAAGGGCTGCAGGGGACCCAGACCGATGAAATCGTCAATGGTGCTTTTGATGATGTAGCCGATCCAGTTTTCGTCGGAGATACCGAAATCGGCGCACACTTCATGGGCGACACCGTCGATCTGGGCCGGAAGCGCCTGACGGTCGATAGAGCCGCCGTCGGCCATGGTCACACCGAGCAGGTCGCGCATCTCCTGGCGGATGCGCTCCTTGATTCTGAGAACGGTTTCGTCTGCCATGGGCTACTCACCGCTCTCGGTGGTATCGGCAGAAGAGGGCAGGGTAAGGGTAAGGCCACTGGCGGTGCGGATCTTGCCTGCCTGCTCGGGCGTGACTTCGAGCGTCACGGTGCTGTATCCGTCAGAGGAGCCGCTACCGGAGCTGAAGTTTCCGTCGAGGGCGGCGATACGCACGGAGTCGGCGATGACGGTGAACCCGTCGCCGCCGAGGGAGCCGTCATTGGGCTGGATGACCTTGACCCTGTCGTTTACGCGGAGCATGCCGCCCATGCCGGACTGGGCATCGACGGAGATGGTCACGGCCTCCATGCCGTCCCCGATCGCGGCGGCAAGGGACTCAGGGTTGTCCTTGCCGGCAGTCGATGCGTTGGTGAGCTGGGAGCCCTTGGCGATGTACTGGGTTGCGACACGGCCGACGGGAGTCTTGGAGGAGTCGTCGATATCCTTCTTAGTGATCGCGCCGTCCGCCACCGTGCTGTTCGGAACGGAAACGAAGGCGAGGTCGCTTGCGGAGATCTCGTCGCCGGCGTGGATGGTCTTCGTGGCAGCGACGATTTCGGTGGTGCCGGAGAACGCTTCTGCGATTCGGTTGTTGGCGTCGATCTCCGATACGACGGCGACACCTCCCGCGAGGATGGCGATAACAGCGAGACCGGCGGTGACCTTCTGCAGGCGGGAGACCTTCACGGCAATCTTCTCCATGCCCGTGAGGCTCGGACCGTTGGGGGACGCGGCGCCACGGCGGCCGGCTGCCCTCTTTTGGGCTTTCGCTGCCTTGGCTTCTTCTTTGGCCTTCTTCTTCTCGGCCTTGCGTTCGGCACGGGACGGCTTCGATGGCTTTGCAGGCTTCTCGCGCTTCTTTTTCGGCTCCTGTTCCTCAGCAGGTTCAGGATCGGTAAAGAAGCTGGAGGATTCCATCTCGTTGACGGGAATGTACTTGTCGGTCTCCTGCGGGGGATTATACGGAAGGTGCGAGGCCTGATGGTAAGCGGTTTCCACTTCTGGCTGGAATGCGGTGGCATCCTGCGCCGGAAGCGTGGCAGTCGTATCGGGCGTCGGCTGGCGATACAGATTCACGGCAGGAGAGGGCTGGTCGTAGACCGGATGCGGCTCGGATGCCGATGCAGCCGGGACATATGCAGGCGGCTCATAGGGAGAGGGGTGCTGCGCTGTAGGTGCCTGAGGGTGCTGCGGAACCGTCTCTTGAGCCTTCTCGGCAACCGTATCGGGCGTCGGTGCGGCATATGCCGGCATAGCCGGAACCTGCGGCTGATAGCAAGGTGCGGCAGCCGCGACCGGTGCCTGCTGGGACATGCCCGGCTGGCTGGCGGCTTGAGGCTCGGGCTGCGGAGCCTGTGCAGCCTGCGCGTCCTGCATCGCCTTGTAGGATGCGGCGTGGAGATTCGCGATCAGGGCGGCTGCATCGCCTGCCGAAAGCTCGCCTGAACGGACTTTCGCGAGGATCGCATCGGTATCGTTGGTATCTGGCATGGTGTTCCTTTCTCGCTTTCCTGTGTAGAGATGCCGTCAGACACGCGGCATAGCAAAAGGATATCAGGCATTGGCACATGATGTCGCCTGATATCCTTTCATTTTAGCTCATTGGGAAGGCTATTTATTGTTCGTTGCCTGGTTGACGGCTGTTTTCATCTCGTCGATCACTTCTTGCGGAAGCTCTTTCGTGGATGTGTACTCCTCGTATTCGGGGGTGTCCGAACCGGCTTTGAAGGAATACTTTCCGTTACCCGAATCCGCCGGTCTCCATGCCTTTCCCGCAGTGTAGGGGACGGCATGTGCCGTGACGTGCGCCCCGATGGGGATATTGAAATCTCCGAGCGAATAGGTCGCAAAGTATCCTTTCAAGGACGATTTCGTCTGGATGCCCCAGGCCCACGCGCGTTTGCTCTGGGGGACGGCCGAGGAGGGGGCTTCATAGAACCAGACCTCCACTTCGCCGTTGAACCCGTTGGCACGCAGGGACTTGACGGCCGCGGTCGCGATTGCGAGTCCGGGGTCATCGGAGTTCTTCGCGACAAGGAGGTTCTGCGACGCCATGGTGGCATCCCTGGCTGCGGAGCAGTCATTTGTCTGGGCGTTCTGCTGGTCGAGGGCTGCGGAGAGCTCGAATGCGAAGCCGAGTGCGATGAGGAGCACGAGCATGATGATGACGTTCAGGATGCTAATTGCGCCGGATTCGCTGCGGACGCGCGTCATCGCGACACCTCCATTTTCTCGGAAACCGGGACCTCCACTTTGATCGTTTTCGACATCTTGATACCGTCGAAGCTGCCGACCGAAATCAGGGTCGGGACTTTATAGTCGACGGTCGATTCGAGAAGCGCCGTGGTGCTTGATTTCGAGATGGTCGTGATTCCCGTGGAACCGGAATCGGTGACGGTGGCCTCATCGGACCTGTCCGTATAGGAGACCTTGGAGTTCGTCACGGTGATATTGTCCTTGACGATACCCGGCGTGTTCGATGCGAGTTCGTCCTTTACCGCCTGGTTTACGTTTCCGGATGCGATTGCGGCGGAGAAATCGGACTTCATCGCGGCCGACTCGATTGCGGCGCTCATCGCGGTGCCCTCATATGCTATCAGGCAAACTTGGATAAGGCAGAATGCGAGGACGATGAGCATGGGGAGGACGATGGCGGCCTCGAGGACTTCCGAGCCTCTTTCAGAATGGATCCTTACCACGAGGACGCACCTCCTTCCACCGTTGCATCCTTTAACTCCACGGCGTTGGATTCGATCGTCATGCCGCCTCCGAACCCTCCGGCGGCATAAATCGCATCGCCGAGAACGGTCTGTGGCTGGATGGTCACGGATACGGTCGCGGTGCATTTCCGGGTTGAGACATTCGACTCCCTGTCCGTATAGGACGATCCGTTTGAATCGGGAATCCGGTGCGTGTACGCTTCCCTCTCGGCATCCGAGACGTCTGTCTCGATCTTCATGTTTTCAGCGAAAAAAGAGGAGGCGGCATTTACGGCTGCCTCCTTAGCCGATGAGGCATCGCCGCCGGGGTTTACGGCGAGCTCTCGGGCGGCTGCATGGGCGGCGTTGTCGACAGCGGTTGTCGCCGCCGAAATCTGGCCGAATTCCATGGCAGCCATGGCAAAGATCAGGAGGAACGGAACGCCGAGCGCAAATTCGATGATTGCGGCGCCCGATTCGGACTCCGGTTTCTTGAAGATGCCTTTCACGTCCAGTTCCTCCTTGGTTGCACATTTCTCGATTCTCGAAACAAATACCTTAGTAGTATGGTATTATGCTGTCAGAGAGAAAGGAGGTTGACTACTTGCCAACGCCGTTGATCGAGGTATTGGCAGCGTTGCGGGCAGACTCGAACCAGGAGGAGATGGAGCTGCCAGTCTTGGTCATCTGCTTCTGCATCTGGTTGCCGAAGGCGATCAGAGCAGCGCCGATGATGACGGCGACGATGGCAACAATGACGTACTCGACGGTGTCGGCGCCGCCGGCGATCTCACCGGCATAAACGCGATTGCGGATGGAATTCATGGGAATTCTCCTTCCTTTGTGTCCATTCGGACGGTTACGGAAACTCTATTCTCAGTTGTTCCTCGCAGATCGGCTACCCTAACTTCTCTGCGGGGAACAGCGGGATAGACTGCTACATGATACACCCAAGAGGCACGCCGGTGCAAAGCCAGACGAGCAGGAAAGGCCCCATGGGCACGCGGCTTTTAAGGGTGATCTCTTTCGCACGGTAGCGGGGGATGTAGTTGGCGAGCATGGCGATGCACATCGCGCCCATGCCGTATACCGTGCCGTGGAACCCGCATGCCGTCGCGATCGCCGGGACGAGCCTGCGGTCGCCGGCACCGACTGCATCGGCGCCGCCGGTGATGCGGAAGAGATGGTTGGTGATGGCGAAAATCGCATAGATTCCCACACCGCACAGTAGGTTGCCGATCAGTCCGCTTACACCGCCGTGCCCGAACGCCGTGAGTACGGCGAGAGGGTACGTGGCGATAGACAGGCCGAAGGGCAGGACGCGTGAGCGCTGGTCGCACATCGCGCCGACCGCCGTGACGAGAATCGAGGAAATCCCGCCGAGAAGAAAGAGCAGCGGGGAGTGGAGGTTGCCGGTCATCCCGACATAGCAGGTCGCGGCGGTACCGAGGCCGACGGCAAGGGAAAGCATGGCAGAGGTCATCTTGGAGATCGGTGCGACGTATCGGGCGCGGTACTCCTCGACGGTCTCATAATCATCGAGATTCACGCCGTCTGGCATGCGGCTGCCCGTCTCGATAAGCGCCTCGACTTTCTCACGCATGAGTTCCTTGGTGCGGACGAGCCTCATGGCGTCGAGCCACCAGATCGCAAGGTCCCGTTCCTCGCGCTTCTCGGCGCGTTTGCTCGGCTCGCGGTCGGGATTCTCCGCCTTGAACTTCTTGTAGACCTCAAGGTTCTCATCCCACCAGGAAAGGATCGCATCGCGCTTGCGGGCGAGGATGTTCCCGCTGATGGACGGGAGGGCGAGGCTGCACACGCAGCCCGTCAAGCCGCCTGCGACGATTGCCGCGACAGGTGACTTTGTGAGCATGCCGAGTGCGATAGTAAGGGTTTCGCTCGCGGCGAGGACGGCGACAGGCGTCGCGTCATATGCCTCCCCACAAGAGGGCTTCATGGTTTCATTCATAAACACGCACTTTCCTTTTGGTGTTTCTCTTGGGCTATTATACCGACTTCGTCTCATAATTCAATGCGCAGATGTCGCGAAATTATTTCTTATCAAAACCGTCGTAAAACCCCTGGTTTCAACTACGGGGATATAAGACGGTAGATATTATGCAGCTCAATACTGTATAATATCTATACCATGAAGCACAAGAGTAATCGCAACATAGTTTTCTCCTGCAGCTACCACGTGGTCTTCTGCCCGAAGTATCGTCGGCCCGTCCTCGTAAACGGAGTCGACGAGCGCTTCAAGGAGATCGCGTGGGAAGTCGCCGACGAGCTCGGGTTCGAGATCGCCGAGATGGAGGTCATGCCCGACCACGTCCACCTGCTTCTGTCAATCGATCCCCAGCTGAGCATCCATCGGGCGATCAAGCGCATCAAGGGGAGGTCAAGCCACGACCTGCGCGAGGAGTTCCCGTGGCTCAAGAGCCGTATACCGACGCTCTGGACGAACAGCTACTTCGTGTCGACCGTGGGAGGTGCACCGCTCGCGCAGGTGAGGAAATACATAGAGAGACAGAAGGAGGTCTAGCCGATGGAGCGCGGATTCAAATACCGAATTTACCCGAATGAGTCACAGCGCGACCAGATCGCGCGGACGATCGGTTGCTGCCGCTTCGTGTACAACCGCGCCCTCGATGTCAAGAAGACCGCCTACAGCGAGACCGGGAAGAGTATCGCCACCAATGACCTGATCAAGATGATCCCTGCGTGGAAGCGCGACCCCGAGACCTCCTGGCTCGCGCAAGTGGACTCCATGGCGCTCCAGCAGTCCATCCGCGACCTCGACCGCGCCTACAAGAACTTCTTCCGACGCGTGCGCGAGGGCGGGCTTCCCCAAGTTCAAGTCGCGCCGGCACGCCCGGCAGTCGTACCGCACCAACGGCGGCAAGATCGTCGACCGCAACCATATCGCGCTGCCGAAGCTCGGGACTGTCCGGGCTAAGGTATCCCGACCGCTCCAGGGGCGTTTCATATCGGTCACGGTCTCCCTGGACACGGCCGGCCGTTACTTCGCCACCTTCCTCTGCACCGACGTGCCGGCTAAGGACACGACCGCGACCGATCGGGAGGTCGGAATCGACCTCGGCGTCGAGACGCTTGCGACTCTCTCCGACGGCACGAAAATCGAGAATCCGCGCCATCTCAAGAAATACGAGCGCAAGCTCGCGCGGGAGCAGCGCAGGCTTTCCCGCAGGAAGGGCGCACGCAGGGGCGAGAAGCCGAGCGGCAGGTACCTGAAGCAGCGGAAGAGGGTTGTTAGGATCCACGCCAATATCGCCGATGCCAGAACCGATGCCCTTCACAAGGTTACGACCATGCTCGCGGACGAGAACCAAGTCCTGTGCATGGAGGACCTGAATGCCAAGGGTATGGTGCGAAACCATCATCTGGCGAAAGCCGTGACGGATGCCTCGTTCGGTGAGTTCGCACGGCTTCTTGAGTACAAGTGCGCCGAGCGCGGACGCACCCTCGTCAGGGTCGACCGGTTCTACCCGTCGAGCAAGACCTGCTCGGCCTGCGGGCACAGGCTCGATGTCCTGCCGCTGTCGGTGCGGTCGTGGGACTGCCCTGCGTGCGGTGTGCACCACGATCGCGACGTCAACGCGGCGAGAAACATACTGACGGAGGGAAAACGCATCCTCTCCAACACGGAAGGTACCGCGGGGCACGCGGGAACCGTGGCGGCTATAACCGCCTAAACGCTCGGGGAGAGGACGTAAGACCCTAGAGGACTATATCGGTCCCCGACGGCAGACCTCGCAGAACTGAGAATCCCCTGGTTTCAACTACGGGGAGTGTCAAGACGCAAAGTATCCTGTGAGCTCATCCAAAACGGCGGATCGCAGCCTGGGACATAAACAGGAAGTCAGCCGCAACGCTTCCGAATTGCTCAATGACGGGAAACAGGCTATAGAGACTTCACTCCAGGAGCATTAACTGGAGAAAGGCATATAGAGTCATACATGGAAAGTCCCTTGCACGGATTAACGTGCGGGGGACTTTCTCTCTTTAGGCAGATCGGTCTTTGTGCGTTCAGCGTCGAGCCGTTGATGACCGGCCTTGCACTTGACGGCTTTGGAATTCAGGTCTTGTTGCATCTTGAATCCGACGGCATCGAGGATTTCCTGTTCCGTGCACCGTGAGATATCGGATACGGCGGCGATCGTTGCGCCACATCCTGGAAGTTCGAGTTGCTTGGGACCGGTGAGTAGTCGATGCCCGATCGGTCCTTTCCGGTCGATCTCGGTAACTTGGAGTGCGCCGTCTTGCCTGGTACTCCGTGTCAGAACCGAATAGTATTTGCTGGAGTCTCCGCAAAAACAGGCGAGGTCGAGGCGACCTGACAGGACGGCGTTGTAGACTTTCTCGCCGATCTCCCTGTTTTGGAGATAGAGTTCTTTATACCTATCGTTTTTGGGGTTCTTAAGTCGGGCGGTCGCGGCTTCGTGCAGGGAGGCCAGCCTGTAAGTTTGGATAACCGGACGAGCACTCATCGGAAATTACGTCCCTCGAATTTTTCTAACCCTACGTGGTTACGCGCGGCTTCAAGCTGTTTGCTGCCGTCCCTGTCGATGGCAGCCTTTTCCTTCAGGCTTCGATTGCCCCTCTGTTCGAATCCAATCGCCTGCAGGATGTCCCGCTCATTGCACTTCGAGATGTCGGGAACGGCGGCGAGGACGGCACCGTATCCCGGAAGATCGAGCATCTTCTGGTTCGTAATACGGCGATGCCCGATCGGTCCCTTGCAGTCGATATCCGTGAGTTGCAGGGCTCCTTCCTGTTTCGGGCTACGCGTAAGGATGGAGTAAAAGCGGCCGTCTTCCGTTTCACAGAAAGCTACGAGGTCGATTTTTTTATCTAGTACCGCGCTATACAATCTGTCACCGACCGCGCGGTTCTTTTCATACCACTCTTCGAACCGGGTGTCTTCCAAATCGAAATACCCGGCGAGCGCCACCTCATCCAGACGCAACAGCTCATACGTTTCGATTCCACTTCGATTCATCATCGCGCATCACCCGAAAGGCAGGAAGCGCCCTTTACTTTGTTTGCCTGTCTTAAGTTGTCACCGATC
>ENA-UEQX01002275-UEQX01002275.1-human-gut-metagenome-genome-assembly--contig:-NODE-2275-length-11087-cov-7.438783_pt1 | contig 11087 bp, 7 predicted proteins | sample MGYA00242952_ERZ507952 | MGnify/ENA primary metagenome ERZ507952 (study PRJEB26167, sample SAMN06115425) | human gut metagenome | host: Homo sapiens | place: China:Sichuan | collected 2015-04-07... | reverse complement strand
TCGTGCTCGTCCTCGATCTCGCCGAAAATCTGTTCCAGCACGTCTTCGAGCGAAATGACGCCCGCCGTGCCGCCGAACTCGTCGATCACCACGGCGATGTTGGTGCGGTGCTTGATAAAGTTCTGCAGCACCAGTTGCAGCGGCATGGTCTCAGGGACGAAATTAACCTGCATCATCACGTCGGAAATACCGGCCGGACGGGTGAACAGACTCTTCGAGTTGATATAGCCGATGATGTTGTCGATGCTCTTGCGCCAGACGAAGATACGCGAATACTTGGAATCGACGAAACGCGCCGTGAGCTGTTCGATGGTCGTATCGTCAATGTCCACGGCCTCGACGTCCACGCGCGGCACCATGCAGTCGCGCACCCGCAGGTCGGCGAAATCCAACGCGTTCTGGAACAGCTTCAGCTCGTTGTCGGGTTCGGGACGCGGCTCGGAACTGTTGGTGTCGAGCAGCGACGCGAGGTCCTCGCGGTCGAAACTGTGCGTCGTCGTCCGCTCTTCGACGCGGCGGCCCGTCAGACGCAGGATACCGTGCGAAATGAGCGTCGTCAGCCGCGCGATCGGATAGAGCAGCAAATAGAAGAAATAGATTACCGGCGCCAGCGCGCGGTAATAGAAGTTCGGATTGTTGCGGAAGACCGACTTGGGCAGGAATTCCGCGAAAAAGATGATGATGACGGTCGAAACGGCGGTTTCGATCGCCACGGAACCGTTCCGGGCGATGCTCTCCCACCCCAGCGCGTAGAAAATACCGCGCAGCAGCAGCGACATGTAGAGCGAGTAGATGACCAGCGCGATATTGTTGCCCACCAGAATCGTGGTGATATACTGTCCGGGGTGGCGGGAGAATATATCCGCTATGCGGTCGAACATGCGGCTCTGCTTGCGGTCGATCTCCAGTTTCAGGCGGTTCTTGCTCGTAAAAGCGATCTCCATACCCGAAAAGAATGCCGACAGCAACAGCATCAGGACAATCAGTATGACCGAAGTAAGCATCTCTTATTGGGTTGATTGTATCTCGTCATCGTCCAGTTTCAGATCCACCGGCTTCATCTGCTGCTGTTCCGTTCTGGGCCGGGCTTCGGCAGGCTCCCCTGCGGACGCCGGTCTGCCGGGCGCATCCCTGCGAACGGGCCGCCGGGCCGGAACCGGAGCGACGGCGGGCTTGACAGCGGGTTCGGGCATGGGTTGGCCGACGGATGCAGCGGCGGTTTTACCGGACTGCTGCGCAGGGACAGGTCCCGACGCCCCCGTCCGGGAGCCGGCAGTCGAGTCGGGAACGACCTCGACCTCCTGTTCGGTAGGTTTGACCTCGACCTCCATGCGGCCTTTCATGCGGCGGAAACGCCAGTCCTTGAACTCCTCGTCGGATTCGAAACCTTCGCCGATAAAGACGTCGCGTCCGTCGTTCTGCACGATTTTCGAATCGACGTTCGAATAGATCTTCTTGGTCTGCTGATTCCAGAACAACTGCTGCGTGTAGAGGTTCTTGCCGTCCGATTTGACGACCACGACATTGCCTTTGGCCTCCCACAATTTGCGGTTCTCGTAGTAGATGGCATAATTGGCCGTCAGCACGACATCGACCGTGGAGAGCGAATCGTCCTTGTAAGTGGTGATCTTGACTCCCTTGCGGAACTCGCGGTAAGGTTCGCGGGCCAGCGAATAGCCCTCGACCAGCGGAGTTACGAAATGGTAGGAACGGCGGCCGTTCTGCGATTCGACGATCGACAGATTTTCACTGTATTCGGTTCTCATCGTCTCTTCGGAAGCCGCAGCATCCTCCGCCTCGTCGCGTTCGCAGGAGAATAGCAAGATAGCACTCCCCATAACGGAGAGTGCTACCATGGCGTATCTTGCGATGACCCTGTTCATTTATTAACGGGGACGTACGGAAGTCACGACACCGGCGGCCGTACCGCAGGTCACGGTATAGCGGGAACCGGCCTGCAGCTCGTTGAAGAAGCACTCCTCCGAGGTCGGGAAACGGCTGCGGAACGCATTCAGCGACGTTTTGGCAGACTCGATGTATTCCGAATCGGCAGGCAGCAGTTCGATGGCTTTCGACATCGTGTCGTAAGCGGCCCAGAAGGTAGCCTGACCGGCAAAACCGCCGCAGTTGGCAGCCGAAATGGCATAGCACTGAGCCAGCACGTAATAGGGCACGCCGTCCTCAGGATTCAGGTCGCGGGCCTGACGCGCAGCGGAAGCGGCTCCGGGGATATCGTTTGCAACCAAGTCGATCAGCGCGATGCGCACCAGCAGCAGCTGACGCTCCGCAGGATCCTGCTCAACGGCAAGCGCCTCGTTGAGGTATTTGATCGCCTTGGCGTAGTCGCCCTTGCTCTGGAAAGCCTGCGCAAGGAACATGGCGGTCTCCGAAGAGGGTTTCACGGCATAGTATTTCTCTGCGAGCGTGAAATAGAAGTCGCCGTCGCACTTGGCGCGCGACATCAGCGCCACGGCCTGCGCCAGCAGCGCCTCGTCGTCGGGAGCCGCTTCGAGCTTGCCGCGGAAGAGTTTTTCGAGATTCTCGCAGCTTGCCGCACCACTCAGACCGAACGCGGCGTCGAACTGTGCCTTGTACTCGTTGGCATTGGGATTCTTTTCGAAGAACGGCGTCAGACGGTCGTACTCGGCGATGATCTCGTCGGGCAGCACCTCGTCGGTGTTCTTGTAGTCGTCGCAGAGGTTGCTGAAATAAGCCACGACGGTTTCGGGATCGGTATTGTCGCCGCCGGCCTCGATCGCGGCACGGAACGCCTCACGGATACCCTTGCGGTCGCTGGGCTTGTAGCGCAGGTACTCGCGTGCCTTCTGATCGAGAATGAAAGCGGCACCCTGCTTGGGATGGTCTCCGAAATACTTGGCGCGCAGGTCGTACATGAGCATCAGCGAGTCGATATACGTATTCTTCTCGGCGACGCTCTTGGCGCGGTTGATCTTGTTCTTGTAGATCACGGCGCCGCGCTGGTAGAACGAGACCGAAGCGGTCGGAACGCTGTTGATGAGTTCATTCAGATAATGAGCAGCGGCATTGTAGTCGCGGTTGTCGCACGACTCCTTGAGGAAGTTGCTGTTCAGAATGTTCTTTTCGCGTTGTTCGGGCGTGTCTCCCCACTTCTCGTACTGCGGAGCGCTGAAGTCCTGAGCCAGAGCCGTCGCCCCTACGAATACAAGAGCAGCGGAAAGCAGAATTTTAACGTTTTTCATCGGTCAGAGATTAATTTTTGTATTTAATTTTATATGTTTTAGTGTCCGTCGGATGTACCGAAATCCAATGCAATTTACTGCCGGTTCTCCAAAAGTGCAAATTTTCGGGTCAAAAACTAATCGTATTTAGGCCGCAGGAACCAGTACTCGCCGTTCTCGCTGCCGGCAAAGAGCGTGAAGCCGATCGAGAATTTGAAATACTGCTGCCGCACCAGTCCGAGGCGTTCGGCCAAGTTGTAACCGCGGCGGCCGTATTCGACGCCGACGTCTATGGACGAGATGGCGAGGAACTTCACGGGCACCCCGACGCCCAGCGTCACGGCATACTGTCCCAGTTTGTCACCGTTGTAGGTCTGGTTGTGGGTTCCGTAGCGGAATCCGGCCCGGTAGGACCAGCGTTTCAGGAAATTACGCACATCGTAGCGGTTGGGGGTGTACTCCACGCCGGCCTTGATCGTGTGCGTATCGGTATACGCCACCGCAAAGGCGCTCCGGTCCGGTCCGCTGACGCCGGTGGATTCGATCTGCCTGTTACGGCCGCCCCAGTCCTGATAGACGTAATCCACACCCATCGTCCACTTGGAGGTCTGGTAGAAGACACCTGCCGAAAGCTGACGGGGCAATACGAGTGCCAAATGCGTCGTATCGCCCTTTACGGTGGAGTTGTAGAGGTCACCCACATAGATGTTTTTCGTCACCGTGGGATTGAGGTCGCCGCCGAAATCATAGGCGGCGCCCAGCGTCAGGGCGCGTTTCTGATTCAGGATGGCGTTCCACTGCACGCCGATCTGCCCCTTGATGCTCGAAATGCTGTAGTTGTCGGTACCTACCGTCGAAGAGTAGGAGCCGTCGCCCGTGATCGGGGTCGGGGTCATCACGAACGAGCGGTCGATATCGCCCCAGTAATACTGCGCGGCGATACCCAGCGAGAAGTTCTTGAAAAGCTCCCAGCCGACGCCGAGTTTGACCTCCGTCACGTCGCCCTCGCCCTGATAGACGTACTGCGCGCGGCCGACGTTGCCCCATACGGGATCGGACGGATCGTAGTCATGGGTGTATTTGGTGCGGTAGCCTACCGAACTGTAAGGCGTGAGGCTGAAGCCCAGACCGAGCTTCTTGGCCAGCGGCAGCTGAAATGCGATGTCGTGGAAGTTGAAGGTGTTGTAGGCCGTGCTTTTCGACATGCCGTCGACCTTCTGGGAGTTGTAGTAATTCTGGCCCTCCAGCCCGAAGTTGAAGAGGAAACTCTTCTGCGGCGCGGCGCTGAAAGCCGCCGGATTGAGCAGATTGACCACGCCCGAACTGCGCATGGCCACACCTACACCGCCCATCGAACGCATCGGCAGGGTGCCGGGCGTGTTCTGTTCGCCGATGCCGTACATCGTGTAGGGAGAGAATGCGTTAATACTGCTTGTCTGGGCCGCTGAGGCATAGGGAATCATCACGGCTGCAATGACAACCAGTTTAATTAAGGTGTTCTTCACTTGCATTGTACTCTAAAATTCTATTCAATCCGCAAAAAACCAGATTACAATTTGCAAATATCGTATTTTTAATTCGTTTAACAAAGAAATTCGCGTCTCCTCCGGTAAAAATTACGCATAAATCCTCTATTCGGCTGCGCATGCGGGCCGCATAACCCTCGATTTCGAACGTGATTCCGTTCATCACGCCCAACTCGATGGCCTGCCGGGTGTTAAGCCCCGCAAGCTCTTCGCTTTCGGTCGCAGCGCACAAAGGCAGTTTGGCCGTATAGTCGTGCAGCGCCCTGAAACGGGTCTTCATGCCCGGCGATATGCATCCGCCGCGAAACGTTGCGTCGGCCGTCACCAGATCAATGGTCACCGCCGTACCGAAATCGACGATCAGCACGTTGCGGCCCGGATAAAGCACCGTGGCGCCGACCGCCGCGGCCAGCCGGTCGCAGCCCAGCGTTTCAGGCGTCAGGTAGGCGTTGCCGATGGGTACGGGCGTCTGCGAAGAGAACTCCAGCAGATACTCCACGCGCGGCCGGAGCAGATCGGCCACTTCGTCCACTTCGCCGCGCGTCGAAGCCACGACGGCCCGGCGCACGGGCCATGCCGCGAACAGCTCTTCGAGCATCGACGGATGCAGCCGCTCCACGCAGCGCTGAAAAACGATCTCCCCCCGGTCGAAAACAGCGAGTTTCACAAGGGTGTTTCCGATATCTACTACTAAATTCAAAGCTGCTGCAACGTTTTATATGCGTCTTCAATGTCTTTGACATTCCTAACGGTCATCGCCAGACGATTATTGTGCTGTTTCAACACAAATCTGCCGGGATTCTGCGTGACCTTGCGGAGCAGGTCCATGAAAGTGTCGCTCTTGTAGTAGGGCGAGTCCTGCTCGCCGACGAAATGCACGATCATCAGCCCGTTCTTGACCTTCACGCGCTCCATGCCCAGCCGGATCGCCTCCCAGCGCAGGCGCACCACGTTGAGCAGCTCTTCGGTTTCACGCGGCAGAGGGCCGAAACGGTCCACCAGACGCTCTCCGAAGGCCAGCAGCGCCTCCTCGTTCTTGGTCGAATCCAGCTCCCGGTAGAGCTTCAGGCGCTCGGCCTGCTGCGCCACATAGGAGTCGGGAAGACCGGCTTCGACCTCGATTTCGATATGCGCGTCGTCGATATAGCGCAGCTGCTCGACCACCTCCTGTTCCGAATCGTTCAGGCCCGCGACGTGCAGTCCCTCGGCGCGCAGTTCTGCGATCGCTTCGTTCATGATCTTCTGATAGGTCTCGAAACCGATATCGGCGATGAATCCGCTCTGCTCGGCTCCCAGCAGATTGCCCGCGCCGCGGATGTCGAGGTCCTGCATGGCGATATTGAAGCCCGATCCCAGATCGGAGAACTCCTCGATGGCCCGCAGGCGGCGGCGCGCATCGGACGACAGCAGTTCGTCGGGCGGCGAAAGCAGGTAGCAGTAGGCTTTCTGATTGCTGCGGCCCACACGTCCGCGCAGCTGGTGCAGGTCGCTCAGGCCGAAGTTCTGGGCGTTGTTCACGATGATCGTATTGGCGTTGGGAATGTCGATGCCGTTCTCGACGATGGTCGTGGCGACCAGCACGTCGAATTCCCCGTAGATAAAGTCCATGATCAGCCGCTCCAGCTTCTCGGCGGGCATCTTGCCGTGTCCCACGCCCACGCGGGCCTTGGGGCAGATGCGGGTGATAAGCCCCTGCATGGTCATCAGGTCCTCGACGCGGTTGTGGACGAAGTAGACCTGTCCGCCACGCGCGAGTTCCGTTTCGACGGCGTCGCGGATGATCTCCTCCGAGAAGACGTGCGATTCGGTGACGATCGGCTGCCGGTTGGGCGGCGGCGTCGAGATGACAGAAAGGTCGCGCGAACCCATGAGCGAGAATTGCAGCGTTCGCGGAATCGGCGTCGCCGTGAGAGTCAGCGTATCGACGTTGACCGCCAGCTGCGTCAGCTTCTCCTTGGCCGCCACGCCGAATTTCTGCTCCTCGTCGATAATCAGCAGCCCCAGATCGCGGAATACGATCTGTTTGCCCAGCATCTTGTGCGTGCCGATCAGGATGTCGATACGGCCAGCTTCGAGGTCGGCGCGGATCTGCGACACCTCTTTGGCCGTTTTGGTGCGGTTGAGATACTCGACCCGCACGGGGAAGTTGCGCAGACGCTCCGAAAACGAGCGGTAGTGTTGCAGGGCGAGAATCGTCGTCGGCACCAGCACGGCGACCTGCTTGCCGTCCACGGCCGCCTTGAACGCTGCGCGGATCGCCACCTCGGTCTTGCCGAAGCCCACGTCGCCGCAGACCAGCCGGTCCATCGGCTGGTCGGACTCCATGTCCTTCTTGACGGCCGCCACGGTCGTCTGCTGGTCGGGCGTGTCCTCCCACTGGAACGACGCCTCCAGCTCGTGCTGCAGATAGCTGTCGGGCGTAAATGCGAATCCCTTGCTGGCCTTGCGTTTGGCATAGAGGGCGATCAGCTCGCGCGAAATATCCTTGACGGCCTTCTTGGTGGCGTTCTTGAGCTTCTGCCATGCGCCGTTGCCCAGCTTGTAGACCTTCGGCGGCTCGCCGTCACCCGACTTGTAGCGGGAAATGCGGTGGAGCGAATGGACGTTCACGAACAGCACGTCGCCGTCCTTGTAAACCAGCTTGATCGCCTCGTGCGCCTTGCCGTTTTCGTTGATCTTCACAAGCCCGTCGAAGCGGCCCACGCCGTGGTCGATATGCACTACATAGTCGCCCGGCCGCAGCTGGTTCAGCTCGGCGACGGTCATCTGTTCGTCGCGCCGGATCTCGCCGTTGATGCGGTAACGCTGGTAACGGTCGAAAATCTGATGGTCGGTATAGAGACACAACTTCAGGTCGTTGTCCACGAAACCCTCGTGCAGCGTCACCGAAAGGGGCCGCACGACGGCCTGCCCGCGGCCGATCTGGTGAAAGATATTTTCGAGACGCTCGACCTGCACCTTGTTTTCCGAGAGGATATAGGTCGTGTAGCCGCGCAGCGAATTGCGGATCATGTCATCGGCCAGCATCTCGAAGTTCTTGTTGAACTTGGGCTGGGGAGCCGTATCGAACTCCACCGCCGCCGTGGCGGGACGCTCCGGCAGGTTGTCGCGCAGGGCGAGCATCCGGCAGTTCGCCAAATCGCCGAGCAGCGCGTTGCGGCTGGTCATCAGGCGGTCGATCTCCTCAGGGCGTTCCATGTCGGCAAGCGTCCTGCGGCGGATATCGTTCACCCGACGCAGCACGTAATCGGCGTCGTAGAACCAATAGGCCGCCGCGTCGCCCGCAAACTGCACGAACGACACCTTCGCCGCCCCATCGCCGGCATTGAGGTTGGGAATGATCTCCACCCGGTCGAGTTTGTCGGCCGAGAGCTGGCTCGAAATGTTGAAACGGCGGATCGAGTCCACCTCGTCGCCGAAAAAGTCGATACGGTAGGGTTTGCTTTCCGAGAAGGAGAAGACGTCCACGATACCGCCGCGCACCGAATACTGGCCCGGCTCATAGACGAAATCGACACGGGTGAAGTTCGCATCGACGAGCGCGTCCTCCAGCACGGCGATCGAGATACTGTCACCGACTTTCACGGCGATCGTATCCCGCCGGAGGGTTTCGGCGTCGGCGACCCGCTCGGCCAGCGCTTCGGGATAGGTGCAGACGATCAGATACCCTTTCGTGAAGCCCTTCACAGCGTTCATCGCCGCCGTGCGCTGCACCACGCCCTGCGCATCCTCGGCGCCGTAGGCCACCGAACGCTTATAGGACGAGGGGAAGAAATAGACCTGCTTCTCGTCCAGCAGGTTATAGAAGTCGTTCATCAGATAGGCCGCAGCGTCGCGGTCCTCGGCGACGAAGACGTGTACGCCCCCGGTTTTCGCCGCAGCGGCAGCGGCATAGAACGAAAGAGCGCCGCCGACCAGCTCTTTCAGATGGACGGTTGCGCGCTCTTTCTTATATTCGCGGCACAGGCGGGGCAGGGCTTTCGACCCAGCGGCGAACTGCGCCAGCTGCTCGCGGGCAGTCATACGGTTACTTGTTTATCAGGTCGTTGTCCTTGCGGTCGTGGTAATGGACCTCGACGATGCCGAGACTCTGGTCGGCGACGACATGCAGCCGCACCTTGTATTTCCACTGCCAGCGGCGGCGCAGCGACCAAAGGCCCTGCTTGAGGAAGGAGGCCACATAGGGGCTTACGACCAGCTTGATATATTTGTGACCGCGGTCCTGCGTAAGAAACGAAATCTGGTTCTCGATCTTCTTGTCCAGCAGCACCGTCGGTTCGATCTTGCCCGATCCGTTGCAGGTCGGGCAGACGTCCGAAACCTCCTCCACGGCCACGGGACGCACCCGCTGGCGGGTGATCTGCATCAGACCGAACTTGGTGAGCGGCAGGACCGTGTGCTTGGCCTTGTCGGTAGCCATCAGCTTCACCATTTCGTCGTAGAGCGCCTGCCGGTTCTGCGCCTTGTGCAGGTCGATGAAATCGATGATGACGATGCCGCCCAAGTCGCGCAGACGCAGCTGGCGGGCGATTTCGGCCGCAGCGGCCAGATTGACGTCCATCGCCGTCTGCTCCTGATTGTCCTCGGCCTTGGTGCGGTTGCCCGAATTGACGTCGATGACGTTCATGGCCTCCGTATGCTCGATAATGAGGTAGGCGCCGCGGCGCAGCGAGACATATTTGGCGAAGAGCGACTTGATCTGCTTTGAGATGTCGAAGTTGTCGAAAATGGGCACGTTGCCGCGGTAGAGTTTGACGATCTTCTCCTTTTCGGGTTCGATCTGCCTGATATAACCGCGGATGTCGTTGTACATCGCCTCGTCGTCCACGGCGATCTGCGAGAACGAACCGTTCAGCGAGTCGCGGATGATCGTATTGGCGCGGTTCATCTCGCTCATCAGCTGGGCGGGAGCCGTGCTCTTCTTGATCGCCGCACAGGTCTTGCGCCAGCGGTCGATCTGGGTCTGGATGTCGTGCTCGATATCCTCGTCCTTGGCCTCCATGGCCGCGGTACGGATGATGACGCCGAAATTCTTGGGCAGCACGGCGGCGGCGATCCGCTTCAGGCGTTTCTTCTCGTCCACCGAACGGATCTTCTGCGACAGGAAGACCTTCGACGAGAAGGGCACCAGCACGACGTTGCGTCCGGCCAGCGAAATATCGGCCGTCAGACGGGGACCCTTGGTCGAGATGGCCTCCTTGGCGATCTGCACCATGATGTTCTGGCCGACCTGCAGGTAGTCGCCGATCTTGCCCGACTTCTCCACGGGCGGTTCGAGCTTCAGGCTCTCGACGCGCAGGCCCCGTTTGCCGGGCTGCTGCGAAGCGACGAGCTTCTGCAACGAAGGAAACTGACCGCCCAGATCGAGATAATGGATAAAGGCGTCCTTTTCGTGTCCTATATTGACGAATGCCGCATTGAGACCCGGCATGATCTTACGTACTTTTCCGAGGTAGATATCCCCGACGGCGAACCCGGTCTGACACTGCTCCTTGTTGAGTTCGACAAGGACCTTGTCCTCGCACAACGCGATGGAAATTTCGGTCGGGTTGACGTTTACAATTAATTCTCTGTTCATCTATATCGTGTGTCGCGCTCCGGAAACGAAGACGCGGAATACTGAAATCGGTTAGGCCGCTTTTTGGTCTGAAGTGGCGGCGAACTCCAAAGGATAAAAACCGTGCGGACCCATCGTCCGGCACGCGGTCCGGGCGCGGAAGGGCCCCGACTATTTTTTGCGGTTATCGTGGAGTCCGCCCCGAAACGCCCTCGGAAGAGGATCGGGAAAGGTTAGGACTCCCGGAAACGGCGGCTCCGCACCGAGTCCCATGCCCCGGAAGCAGGATGCCGTCACGAAAAACCGCTGAAAAATAGGTAAAGCTAAAAGAACTTGGGGTTCCTTTAGCTTTATCTATCGTTTAGCACTAAAGTGCTACCCTACTTTTTCTTGTGACGGTTCTTACGCAAACGTTTTTTGCGTTTGTGGGTAGCCATCTTGTGTCGCTTATGCTTCTTTCCGTTTGGCATAGTCCTTGATTTTTTGAGGTTCTTATTTATTTAAATTATTTCACCTTCGCCGCAAAGCTCTTGGCGGGCTTGAAAGCGGGAATGTTGTGTTCGGGAATGGTGATGGTCGTATTCTTCGAGATGTTGCGGGCAACCTTTTTGGCGCGCTTCTTTACGATGAAACTGCCGAAACCACGGAGATACACGTTGTTCTTGTTGGTCAGCGACGTCTTGATGCTATCCATGAAAGCCTCAACGATTGCCTGTACCTGCACCTTTTCAACTCCGGTGCTCTTAGCGATTTCGCTTACGATATCTGCCTTTGTCATTTCTATATAGTATTAAATTATTAAGT
>ENA-UEQX01002242-UEQX01002242.1-human-gut-metagenome-genome-assembly--contig:-NODE-2242-length-11183-cov-2.209977_pt1 | contig 11183 bp, 9 predicted proteins | sample MGYA00242952_ERZ507952 | MGnify/ENA primary metagenome ERZ507952 (study PRJEB26167, sample SAMN06115425) | human gut metagenome | host: Homo sapiens | place: China:Sichuan | collected 2015-04-07... | reverse complement strand
AGGCGGTGGTGGAGAACGTGGCCCAGGAGCTGCTGTCGGGCAGCTTCAAGCCCATCTCCTTCGAGCTGGGCTTTGGCCGGAAGGGGGACCTGCCCCCGGTGGAGCTGACCGTGGACGGGGTGACCATCAGCGTGTCCGGTTTTGTGGACCGGGTGGACGGCTGGGTCCGGGACGGGCGGCTCTACCTGCGGGTGGTGGACTATAAGACCGGGAAGAAGTCCTTTGACTGGACGGAGGTCTGGAACGGCTTAGGGCTGCAGACGCTGCTGTATCTCTTCGCCTTAGAGCGACAGGGAGAAAACCTTTACAAGATGCCTGTGGAGAGCGCCGGTGTGCTCTATCTCCCCGCCCACGAGGCGGTGATCCAGGGCAGCCGGACCATGGACGACGACCAGTGGCGCAAGGCGGTGGACAAGGAGCTGACCCGCAGCGGTCTGGTGCTCAACGACCGGGGCGTGCTGGACGCCATGGAGACGGCGGGGGAGGCGGGCTATCGCTTTCTGCCCCTGCGGGTGTCCAAGACCTCCGGCGACGTGACCGGAGAGGCCCTGGCCACCGCCGAGCAGTTCGGCAAGCTGGGCCGCCACATCCATCGGGTGCTGGAGGAGATCTGCCGGGAACTGGGCCGGGGGGCCATCGCCGCCGACCCCTTCTGGCGGGGGCCGGACAAAAACGCCTGCCGCTACTGCGACTACGCCGCCGCCTGTCACTTTGAGGAGGGCCGGGGGGGCGACTGCCGCCGGTGGGCCCCCAAGATCGCTGCGGCGGACTTCTGGAGCGAGGTGAGCAGAGATGGAGCCGATGACTGAGTCTGTGTATAAGCTGGAGATCTTTCTGCCGGAGGGGTCCTTCGACCCAGTGTGCCGGGCCCTGTGGTCGGCGGATGCGGGGCACATCGGCCGATATGACCGCTGCCTGTCCTGGAGCCGGGTGCACAGCTGCTGGCGGCCCCTGGAGGGGACGGACCCCTATCTGGGCCGGCCGGGGCAGCTGTGCCGGGCGGAGGAGATCAAGATCGAGGTGTGCTGCCTGGCCGCCCGGCTGGACGAGACCCTCGCGGCCATCAAATCGGCCCACCCCTATGAGGAGCCGGTGATCAACGTGCTGCCCCTATTGAAGACGGGCCTTTGAAACAGCAAAAAAGCCCCGCCGGGCTTTGTGACATAAGGAGACAAGAAGAAAACATGGATATCACGCTGCACTACGAGCAGATGGGGGAGGGCTTCCCCCTGGTCCTGCTCCACGGAAACGGAGAGGACCACACCTATTTTCAGCACCAGATGGAGCCCTTCGCCGCCCATTATCGGGTCATCGCCCTGGATACCCGGGGGCACGGCGGTTCTCCCCGGGGGGAGGCGCCCTTCACCCTGGAGCAGTTCGCCCAGGACCTGAAGGACTTTCTGGACGGGCAGGGCATTGAGAAGTGCCACCTGCTGGGCTTCTCCGACGGGGGAAACGTGGCGCTGATCTTTGCGCTGAAATACCCCCAGTACATTGAAAAGCTGGTGCTCAACGGGGCCAATCTGGAGCCGGAGGGGCTGAAAAACAGCCTGCGGATGAAGCTGCGCCTGCGCTGGGCGGCCCTCCAGGCGGCCCGCCGTGTGCAGCCGGAGCTGGAGGGGCAGTTCGAGCTGCTGGACCTGATGGTCACCCAGCCCCACATCGACCACCTGGCCCTGCGGGGGCTGCGGATGCCCGTGCTGGTGGTGGCCGGGGACCACGATGTGATCGCCGAGGCCCATACCCGCATGATCGCCGCCCCCATCCCCCACGGAAGGCTGGCCATCCTGCCCGGGGACCACTTTGTGGCCCGGGATAACTTTCAGCAATTCAACGCCCTGGTACTGGACTTTTTGCAGAAGGGCTGACATCGGGAAAGAGAGGCGACCGATATGGAAAACAGCAAAAACGTACTCATCATCAACGACATGCCCGGCTATGGCAAGGTAGCCCTGGCGGCCATGCTGCCTGTGCTGTCCAATCTGGGCCACAGCGTGTATAACCTGCCCACCGCCCTGGTGTCCAACACCCTGGACTACGGCAAGTTCACCATCCTGGACACCACCGACTATATGGTCAAGGCCATCGAGGTGTGGAAGCAGCTGGGCTTTCAGTTCGACTGCATCACCACCGGTTTTCTGGCCTCGGCGGCTCAGGTGGGCATCATCCGGGACTTTATCGCCAGCCAGAAGAAGGAGGGCCTGCTGGTGATGACCGACCCCATCATGGCCGACGAGGGAAAGCTGTATAACGGCGTGACGGAGGAGACGGTGGAGAACATGCGCCGGCTCATCGGCGTGGCCGACGTGATCGTGCCCAACCTCACTGAGGCGGAGTTTTTGACCGGCCTGTACGAGGGACAGCAGTCTCTGACCCGGGATCAGGTCCGGCGGGTGATCGATGCCCTGCGGGAATTTGGCCCCCGGTCGGTGGTCATCACCAGCGGCCAGCAGGCCGAGACGGGGGAGCACGCCGTGTGGGGCTATGACCACAGGGCGGGGGAGTATTTCTGCATCCCCTTTCAGTTTATCGACGTCCATTTTCCCGGCACTGGGGACATGTTCTCCGCCGTGCTGGTGGGGGAGCTGCTGGGCGGCACAGCCTTTCAGGGGGCGGTGCGCCGGGCCATGGACGTGCTGGAGACGCTCATCGATTTGGAGAAGGGCGAGATCGAGAAGAACAAGGGAATTCGCATCGAAAAGTTTTTAGACGTTTTAAAACAGTGACAGGGAGGACGGGACCATGGCGTTTCCTTTGACCCCGGAACAGCGGGATATTGTACAGGACCGGGGGGGCGAGCTGCTGGTGTCCGCCGCCGCCGGGTCGGGCAAGACCCGGGTCCTGGTGGAGCGGCTGCTGGACCGGGTGACGGAGGAGGGGCTGGACATCGACCGCTTTCTGGTCATCACCTATACCAAGGCCGCCGCCGCCGAGCTGCGCACCCGGGTAGCCCAGGAGCTGGCCGTCCGCCTGGCCGAGCGGCCCCACGACCGGCATCTTCAGCGCCAGCTGACCCTGGTGTACAAGGCCCAGATCTCCACCATCCACGCCTTCTGCTCCGTGGTGCTGCGGGAGAGCGGCCATCTGCTGGACCTGGACCCGGACTTTCGCCTGTGCGACGAGGGGGAGGCCCAGGTGCTGATGACCCGGGTGCTGGAGCAGACCCTGGACCGCCGGTATGAGGGCATGGACCCCCAGGGGCCCTTCGCCCGGCTGGTGGACACCCTGGCCGCCGGGCGGGACGACAGCCGTCTGGCCCAGATCGTGCTGGACATCGCCGGACGGGTGCAGAGCCATCCCGACCCCGCCCGCTGGCTGGGGGAGGAGCAGAGCCGCTGGCAGCTGGAGCCGGGGACGGACATGGAGAACACCACCTGGGGGTCCATCCTGCTGGAGGAGCTGCGCCGCCGGTGCCGCTGGTGCCGGAAACGCATCTGCCAGGCGCTGGAACTGGTGGGGGAGGACGAGCTGCTGAAGGTCAACTATGCCCCCGCCCTGTACGAGAGCGTCGCACAGCTCAACAAGCTGCTGGATGCCCGCGGCTGGGACAAGACCACCGCCTGCCTGCCCATCCCGTTCCCCACCCTGGGCCGGAAGAAAAAGCGGTCCAAAGAGCTGGAGGCCTGGGAGGAGATGGAGGTCGCAGACCGGGCCGAGCGCATCAAGACCACCCGCTCCCGGTGCAAAAAGCAGCTGGAAAAGCTCTCCGGCCTCTTCCAGGAGAGCAGCCGGGAGCTGGGGGAGGAGCTGGCCCTGGCCCGCCCGGTGGTCGGGGCTCTGATGGAGCTGACGGCGGACTTTCTGGCCGACTATGCCAAGGAGAAGCGGCGGCGGGGGCTGGTGGACTTCTCCGATCTGGAGCACCTGACGGTCAAGCTGCTGCTGGATGACCGGGGAGAGCCCACCCAGACCGCCCGGATGTGGGCCGACCGCTTTGAAGAGGTGCAGGTGGACGAGTATCAGGACACCAACCAGGTGCAGAACGCCATCTTCCGGGCCATCTCCCACCAGGGGCGCACCCTGTTTCAGGTGGGGGACGTGAAGCAGTCCATCTACCGCTTCCGTCTGGCCGATCCCACCATCTTTCTGGACAAGTACCACCGCTTCCCGGACGGAGCGAAGGCCCGGCCCGGCCAGCCCCGGCGGCGGGTGCTGTCGAAAAACTTCCGCTCCCGGCCCCAGGTGCTGCTGGGCTGCAACGACCTGTTCCGAAACGTCATGTCCCGGAGCTTTGGCGAGCTGGACTACACCGACGACCAGGCTCTGGTCCCCGGGGCAAGCTTCCCCGACCCGGAGGGGGCGGACTATGCCCTGGAGCTGGACGTGCTGGACCTATCCTATCTGGGGGAGCAGGACCGGGAGGACCGGGAGAACAAGGACCAGGCCGAGGCCCGCTTTGCCGCCCGGCGCATCCGTCAGCTGCTGGACAAGCCCCTGATGGTGACCGAGGGGGACGGCCAGCGGCCCCTGCGGCCCAGCGACGTGATGATATTGCTGCGCAGCCCCGGCGTGGTGCTGCACCACTACACCCGGGCCCTGGGGGAGGAGAACATCCCCTGGGTGGCCGACGGGAACGAGGACTTTTTGTCCACCACCGAGGTGAACGTGGCCCTGGCCATTCTGCGCCTGGTGGACAACCCCCGTCAGGACGTGCCCCTGCTGGCCGCCCTGCGCTCCCCGGTGTTCGGCTTTACCGCCGACCGGCTGGCCGAGCTGCGCTCGAACGACCGGGGGGAGGACTTCTATTCCGCCGTGGCCGCCGGGGCGGCCCGGGGGGAGCAGGACTGTGCGGACTTTTTGGACCGGCTGGAGCGGCTGCGCTTTGGGGCGGGAGACCGGACCTGCCGCCAGCTCATCTGGCACATCTATGAGACGGCGGACCTGCTGGGCATTTTCGGCGCCATGAACGAGGGGCGCAAGCGCCAGGAGAATCTGCTGTCCCTCTATGCCCTGGCCGGGCAGATGGAGGACGGGGGCTGCCGGACCCTGTTCCAATTCCTGCTGCGGCTGGACCGGCTGCGCCAGACGGGGGGAAAGCTGTCCGCCGCCCGCCCCGCCCAGGAGGGGGATGGCGTGTCCATCCTGTCCATCCACCGCTCCAAGGGGCTGGAGAAGCCGGTGGTGCTGGTGTGCGGCCTGAGCCGACGGCTGAACCGGGACGATTTGAAGGCCCCGGTGCTCTTCCACCCGGAGCTGGGCGTGGGTCCCAAGGGGCTGGAGCCGGAGCGGATGGTCCAGTATCCCACCCTGGCCCGCCAGGCGGTGGCCCTGCGCCTTGACCAGGAGATGATGGCCGAGGAGCTGCGGCTGCTGTATGTGGCCATGACCCGGGCCCGGGAAAAGCTGATCCTGTCCGTGGCCCTCACCGCCGGGCGCAAGACCCTGACCGAACTGGGGGAGGATCTGACTCTGCCTGTGTCCCCCATGACCCTGTCCGTGCAGCCCAGCGTGGGCCACTGGGTGCTGCTGTATGCCATGACCCGGCCCGAGGCCACGCTGCTGCGGGCCCTGGCCGTTCCGGGACACGACGAGGACTTCCCGGACCCCGAGATCGGTCCCCGTTGGGAGATCTGCTGGGTGAACGACCTGGGGGAGGCTCGGGACGACCAGGATGACCGGGACGGCATTGTGCGGAAGGCGGAAAAGGACGTCCGGGCGGACGAGGGCCCGCAGCCCGACCTGTCCTGGCGCTATCCCCATCTGGCCCTGGCCGACGTGCCCTCTAAGGTGACGGCCACCCAGCGGAAGGGGCGGCCCCTGGATCAGGAGGCGGCGGAGGAGGGCATGTCCACCGACCTGCCCCAGCCGGAGCCCGCCGTCCACCGCCCCCGCTTTGCTGCGGAGGAACGGGGCCTGACCGCCGCCCAGCGGGGCACCGCCCTCCACCAGGCCATGCAGTATCTCCCCCTGACCGGGGACCACAGCCCGGAGGGGGTGCGGGCGGAGCTGGACCAGCTGACCCGGGGGGGCTTCCTTACCCCCATGCAGCGCCAGGTCATCCGTCCGGCGGTGCTGTCCGCCTTTTTCCAGAGCGATCTGGGCCGGGCCATGTGTGCGGCCCGGGAGTGCCGCCGGGAGTTTAAGTTCTCCCTGCTGGTCCCCGCCCGGGAGTATGAGCCCCAGGCGGAGGAGGGGGAGGAGGTGCTCCTCCAGGGCGTCATCGACGCCTGGTTCGACGACGGGGACGGCATCACCGTCATCGACTTTAAAAGTGACCGCATCCAGCCCGGGGGCGAGGCCCAGCGGGGGGAGGAGTACCGCCGGCAGCTCTGCTCCTACAGCCGTGCGCTGGAAGAAATTCTGGGCCGCCCGGTGCGGCGGCGGGTGCTGTGGTTCTTCGCCACCGGCCGGGCCTGGGACGTGTGAGACTAGTCTCCCCGCTGGCCGGGCAGGTCCGCCAGGACGATGTCCTCCCCAAAGCGGCGCACGGCGGACCAGGGGATGGTCCGGTCCGGCTCCCGGCCCAGCAGTCCCAGCAGCCGGGGCCGGCCCGGGATGATGAGGGCCGTGACCTGACCCAGGTCGGTGTCCACCTCCAGATCCCCCACATAGCCGAACCGGGTGCCGTCGGCCAGACTGACCACCTCTTTATACCGCAGCTGTTCCATGCTTATATTCATATGGGCGCTCCCTCCTTTTGTAGTAAGGGTATGCGGCCGCAGACGAAGAAATGAGGAATATCCATGCACGATTTGAAACGAACCGATGCGCCCCTGGTCCTTTACGTCCACGGCCAGGGGGGTAGCGCCCGGGAGGCGGAGCACTACCGCCCTCTTTTCCCAGGAAAAGATGTGTTGGGCCTGGACTATCAGGCGGACACCCCCTGGGATTTTATCCGGGAAGTCCGCCCTCAAGTCCAACGTCTGACAGAAGAGCGGGGGCCGCTGACGCTGATTGCCAACAGTATTGGGGCCTATTTCTCCATGAGTGCCCTGTCCAACCAGAGCGTACAGCGGGCCTTTTTCATCTCTCCTGTGGTGGACATGGAGCGGCTTATCACCGACATGATGGGCTGGGCCCGCATCACCGAAGGGCAGTTGAAGGAAGCGGGGCGCATTCATACCGATTTCGGCCAGACACTGGACTGGTACTATCTGACCTACGTCCGGGCCAACCCCGTGCAGTGGGACGTGCCTACAGAGATTTTATACGGGGACCGGGACAATCTGACGACCCCGGCGACCATCGCCGCCTTTGCCCAGGCCCACCGTGCCGGATTGACCACCGTGTCCGGCGGAGAACACTGGTTCCATACGCCGGAGCAGATGGCCTTTTTGGATGAATGGCTCAGAGAAAAGCAATAGGAGACAAAGAAGCACCCACCTAGGAAGTGAGATTCATTCCCAGGTGGGCGCTTTTTAGAATTATTTGATGAGTCCCCGCCGGACCAGGAAGTCGTGGGCCACGGTCTCTAGGTCCCGGCCCTCCACGTCCACGGCGTAGGTCATCTCCACCATGTCGGCGCTGCTGACCTGGCCGGTGAGCTGGCTGAGCACCTGCTCCAGCTCCGGTGTGTCGGTCCGGTGGCGGCTGAACAGGTCCTCCCGCACCAGAATGGCCCCGTTGTACTCCGGGAAGAAGCCCCGGTCGTCGGCCAGAATGGTCAGCCCCGCCCGCTTGTTCAGTCCGTCGGTGGTATAGACGATCATGGCATCGAAGGCCCCCTGTTCCAGGGCCTGATATTTCAGCACCACGTCCACAGCGGAGACGGTGCGGAAATTCAGCCCGTAGAACCGGGTGAAGGGGTCGAACTTCATGCTGCCCTCCTGGGTGAAGAACTCATGTTCCGCCCCAAAGCGCAGGTCGGGAGCTGCGGCGGCCAGGTCGCTGAGGGTGGTCAGGCCGTATTCCCGGGCCGCCTGAGCGGTGACGCCCACGGCATAGGTGTTGTTCAGGCCCACCTTGCCCAGCAGCCGCAGGCCGTCCTCCGCCACTTGGGCATTCACATAGTCAAACAGGCTCTCCCCGGCGGGGATATCGGCGGTGTCCCGGCCCAGGAAGGTGGTGAGCACCGTGCCGTCATAGGTGAACATCAGATCGCAGCTGGGGGAGGGGCCCCGCAGGGCATTATAGTTGTTCACCTGGGTCATCTGATCCCGGATATCCACAGTTAGGTCGGTCTGGTCCTCCACCAAAAGGCGGATGATGCGGTGCATCAGCTTCACCTCGGTGTAGTCCCCGTCATACAGCACCAGCGTCCCGGCGGTACTTTGGGGCAGCAGGGGGAACAGGAGCAGTCCGGCGCACAGGGCGGCGCAGGCCACCCCGCCGGTCCACCGGAGCCAGGAGGGCGCGGGTTTTCGCCACCGGCGGTCATTCAGCCGCCGCTCTGCCGCCGACAGCACCAGGTCCAGGATCAGGGCCATGACCATGAGCACGGCGGTGCCCTTCAGCATCAGGGGCAGGTCCTTCTGGCGGATGGCGGTGTAAAACACTCCGCCCAGGCCGCCGCCCCCCACAAAGGCGGCGAATACCGCCGTGCCGATGGCGTTGACGGCGGCGATGCGCACCCCGGTGAAGATCATAGGCAGGGCCAGAGGCAGTTCCACATGGCGCAGACGATAGGCCCGGGTCATGCCCATTCCATCCCCCGCCTCCTTTAAATAGGCGGGGACCTGGGACAGCCCCAGGCTGGTGTTGCGCACGATGGGCAGCAGGGAATAGAGGGCCAGCCCCACCACCACCGTGGGTTTGCCCGGCCCCATGGCCACCATAATGACACCCAGCAGAGCCAGGGCGGGTGTGGTCTGAATGAGGTCCACCAGGCGCAAAATGACCTGACCCGCCTTGGGGTACAGATAGGAGGCAAGCCCCAGGGGGACACCCAGGCCAACGGCCAGAAGCATGGCGGCCAGGACCAGAGAGAGGTGGTCCCGAAGCATCAGCATGGTCATCTCTCCGCCGCCCCCTTTCCGCTGCGCATCCCCCGGGGGACCACACGCTTTTGCAGGGCATCCACCAGAGAGCCCAGCAAAAAGGCCAGCAGGGCCGCCGGAATGGCCCCTTGAAGAATGAGCACATGGTTGTTGGAGCTGACGCCCTTATAGATAAAGTCTCCCAGTCCGCCCTGGCCGATCATAGCGGCCAGCACCGCCCAGCTGACGGTGTACACCGTGGACAGGCGCAGCCCGCCGATGATGGTGGGCATAGCCAGGGGCAGCTCCACCAGCCGCAGCCGCTGAAGCTGGTCCATGCCGCAGCCCCGGGCGGCCTCTTTATACTGGGGCTCCACCGCCGCCAGGCCCGCCACGGTGTTTTTCAGCACGGGGAAGGCGGCGTAGATACTGAGCGCGGCCAGCACGGTGACAGGCCGCATCCCAAGCCACAGAAACAGCAGGCCGATAAAGACGATGCCGGGCACGGTGTTCAGTACGGACAGGGCGGGCAGGATAAAACGGGCTGCCCGGGGGAACCGGGACAGGACGATGCCCAGGGTCACCCCCAGCACGAAGCCCACCGACACCGAGACCACCGTGTAGCCCAGGTGGACGGCCACGGCCCGGAGAATGTCGTGGACGGTCTGCATGGTCATATCCATCACCCCCACAGATGCTCCGCCATGGCGGCGGCCATAGAGGTCTTGGTGATGATGCCGGCCACCGTCTTGTCCGGGGCGAGGACCACCAGATAGGGGAAGCCGCTGGAGGCCAACAGGTCAAAGCAATCCTTGGCGTTGTCATCCACTCCCACGGTGGGCGTATTGTTGCGCACCAGGGGGCCGATGGTCTTGACCACATGGCCGGTGAGACGGATGTCTGTGATGGAAACCGTGCCCTGATAGCGTCTGGCCTCGTCCACCACCAGCAGGGTGTCCACATTGTGGTGCTGCATCCGGCTGACGCACTCGTGGATGCCCCGGTTCTGGTTGACGACAACAACGCCGGTGCGCATCACGTCGGCGGCGGTGAGGTCGGCGGGGGAGGGGCCGGAGATGTGACTGCCCAAAAAGTCCCGCACCTGCTGGGTGGCGGGGTGCTCCAGCATCTCCTCCGGGGCGGCGGCCTGGACGATGTTCCCCCGGTCCAGAAAGACGATCAGGTCGGCCAGGTCCAGGGCCTCGTCCATGTCGTGGGTGACAAAGACGATGGTCTTGTTCAGCTTTTGCTGCAGCTGCTTGATCTCCAGCTGGAGGGAGCGGCGGGTCATGGGGTCCAGGGCGCTGAAGGGTTCGTCCATCAGCACCACCGGGGGCGAGGCGGCCAAGGCCCGGAGGATGCCGATGCGCTGCTGCTGGCCGCCGGACAGCTCTGAGGGGTATTTGTGCGCATAGGACTCATAGGGCAGATCCACCATGGCCAGCATCCGGCGCACCAGGTCGTCATAGCCCTCCTTGGGCGTGCCCAGCAGCCGGGGCACCACGCAGATGTTCTGGGCCACCGTCATGTTGGGGAACAGGCCCACCTGCTGGATGACATAGCCGATGCGGCGGCGCAGCTGATACCGGTCTGTCTTGGCCACGTCCTCGCCGTTGAGATAGATATGCCCGCTGTCGGGCTGGATCAGGCGGTTGATCATTTTCAGGGTGGTGGTCTTGCCGCAGCCGGACGGGCCGATGAGGACGGCAAACTGCCCCTCTTTGATTTCAAAATTCAGGTCGTTGAGAATGGTCTGGTTTCCATAGTGCAGGGACACATGCTCGAAGCGGATCAAAATGAACCTCCTTTTTGCGGGGAACACACGGGAAAACATAGAAAGCGCGGGAAGCGGGGTGTTCCGGGCCAGTTGGCCAAAACATAGTTTGGTCAAATTGTATAAAGATATTATACCAAACATAGATAAAATAGTCAAATCAATAAACTGTGAAGAAAGTGGAGCCAAGTCGTGTCTGAACGGGCGGGCCTTTCAAAAATCTTTATAAAACCTTAAACTTCTTCCCGCTGGCTTCTTAACCTTTGTCTGTTACCATAGGGACAGAAAGAGAAGGAGGAGACGGCCATGGAATGGATCGTGATGCTGATAAAGGCCCTGGCGGGCACTGCGGGAAGTCTGCTGGCCCTGTGGGGCGGATACTATCTGGTCAGTGGACTGATGTGCTGGAGGGGGCAGAGGCCCTTTCCCGTCCGTCCGGCCCGGACAAAGTTCGCCGTGCTCATCGCTGCCCGGAACGAGGAACTGGTCATCGGCCCCCTCATCAACAGTCTGCTGATGCAGGACTATCCCCCGGAGCTGTATGACATCTGGGT
>ENA-UEQX01002231-UEQX01002231.1-human-gut-metagenome-genome-assembly--contig:-NODE-2231-length-11214-cov-6.853461_pt1 | contig 11214 bp, 9 predicted proteins | sample MGYA00242952_ERZ507952 | MGnify/ENA primary metagenome ERZ507952 (study PRJEB26167, sample SAMN06115425) | human gut metagenome | host: Homo sapiens | place: China:Sichuan | collected 2015-04-07... | reverse complement strand
ATAAATCTATGAATAACGAGATCAAAAGAAGACTCCCCTTGCAGTGCCCGGCTTGTGACGCGCCTTTGAAAGTGGGTCGGATGTTTTGTGGGCAATGCGATACGGAGGTGTGCGGTACATTTGAACTGCCTGTACTGGCAAAACTGACGGATAAGGAACAGCAGTTTGTAATCGACTTCATCAAATCCAGCGGAAGCCTGAAGGATATGGCGAAGAATATGGGAGTCAGTTACCCTACTGTCCGGAATGTATTAGACGATCTGATTGATAAACTAAATAAAATCGAATAGGTTATGAACAAACAACATCTTTATGGATTGATTAATCCTTTTGAACGGATTGCCGGTCTGGAAGCATTGCTTTGGGGACTGGCTGGAATGGTGGTATCGACAGCTCTTTCTTTTTATTCCGGCTGGCATTATCACGGGTTGCTGCATTTTGGTCCGGCTCCGAATCCGGCGTGGTGGTGTTATGCGGTGGAGCACCTTGCCGTCTGGCTGATTCCGGCTGTTATGTTTTATTTGGGAGGATTGCTGCTTTCCCGTTCACGCATACGGATGGTCGATGTGTTGGGAACGGTCGTTTTCGCACAATTGCCGTTGATCGTCATGAACCTTTTCAACTTCTTGCCGCCTATGCAGAAACTCGCACAGATAGATGTGAACATGCCTCCGGCAGAGATCATGCAACAGCCCGGATTCCTTGTCGGAATATGGCTGTCGCTGGTCTCTTTTGTCTTTTTGATCTGGGCACTGGTCTGGATGTTCCAGGCATTGAAAGTGTCCTGTAACCTGAAAGGCTACAGGTTGGGAATCCTCTACTGCGTGGGGATCTTCGGCGGAGACGTGTTTTGCCGCTATCTGATAAAATGGGTGTGCTATTGATGGAACAGCAGATTGCGCAGTCCGGCGATATCCTCTACGATATAGTCCGCCCCGGCTTGCGATAACTCTTCCCGGTCACCGTAACCGTAAAGCACACCGATCGAATCGAGCCTGTTCTCTTTGGCCCCGATGATGTCATGTTTGCGGTCGCCGATCATGACGACTGATAGATGATCCGTCAGGTTATTGCTTTCCAATACATGACGGATCACATCTCCTTTTGTATAGAAGGAACCGTCCAGGCCACTGCCCGCGACGAAAGTGAAGTAACGGGCGATATCGAAATAGTCCAGGATGCGTTTGGCGAAGACTGTCGGTTTGGATGTCGCCAGCATCAGGATGCGCCCTTGCCGGGTTGCCTCTTCTAAAAAGTCTTTCATGCCGTCATACAGTTTGTTCTCATAAATGCCGGTGTCGGCAAAACGTTCCCGGTACTTTTCTGTAGCCTCTTTGGCCTGTTCGTCTGTGAAATGATAGAAATCCCGGAACGAGTCCAGAAGAGGAGGACCGATAAAAGGACATAACTCGCGAAGGTCATTCACTTGTATGCCGAAATGATTCAATGCGTATTCGACGCATCGGGTGATGCCGATCATCGGATCTGTAATCGTCCCGTCCAGGTCCAGCAGGATGTATTTGTACTCTTTCATTTGCAATTGTATTGTTTATCCTGTCCCGTGATAGCGGGTCAGTGCTCTTCTTTATACCAGGATGAGTACATGTGATAGTTCTTGGCTATCTTCTGGTTGATCTCTTTTGCCTGTTCTGGGTCCACCTTCTTTACGAACTTGGCCGGTATGCCGGCGTAGATGCTTCCCGGCTCGACGATGGTCTTGCTCAGTACGACCGAACCGGCAGCGACGATCGCTCCTTCACCGATCACGGCATGGTCCAGTACGACCGAGCCCATCCCGATCAGGGCGCCGTTGCATATCTTTGCCCCGTGGATCGTGACGTTATGACCGACCGACACATCGTCGCCGATCTCAATCGTCGATTTTTCGTATAAGGTGTGCAGGACGGAACCATCCTGTATATTCACCCCGTTGCCGATCCGGATGGAGTTTACATCGCCTCGCAACACAGTCCCGAACCAGATACTGCAACCTTCGCCTATCTCTACATCGCCGATAATAGTGGCGTTGTCTGCTAAAAACGTGTCTTTACCTATTTGGGGAGTAAAGCCTCTTACTGATTTTATTAAAGCCATAACTTTTTAATTGACAATTAATAATTGACAATTGACAATTGACAATTTAAGAGAGAACGACAAACCTATTGTCAATTGTCAATCGTCTGTTGATTAAATTTCTGCCGTTTTTTCTTTTAACCAAGCCTTCTCTTCTTCAGTCAAATGCGGGCTTACCAAGTCGTATACCATCTGGTGGTATTTGTTCAGCCATGCATGCTCGCGTACAGAAAGCATGGACGGGATAACCAGCTTCGTATCGATGTAACATAACGTCAAAGTTTCGAAACCGAGGAACTTTCCGAATTCCGTTTCACTGTCTTCATGGATCAGGATCATATTCTCGGTACGGATGCCGTATTCGCCGGGGCGGTATATGGCCGGTTCGTCACTCATCACCATGCCCGGTTCCAGGATTACCGGGTTTTCTTCCATGCGGATGCTTTGCGGCCCTTCATGTACGTTCAAGCAATGGCCGATGCCGTGGCAGGTTCCGTGCAGATAGTTGATGCCGGCATCCCACAAAGCTTTACGGGCGAAGGCGTCGATCAAGCAGCCCCGTATGCCTGCGGGGAATTTGCATTTGGCAATTCCGATAGTGCCTTTCAGGGCGCGGGTAAAGTCCTTCTTCATTTGCTCGCTCGGCTCGTCGCAAAGGGCGATCGTACGGGTGATGTCGGTCGTTCCGTCCAAATACTGGGCTCCGGAGTCGAGCAGGTACAAACTGTCCGTTTTCAACTCCGTGTCCGTTTCGGGTGTGGGAGAATAGTGTACGACCGCTCCGTGAGGACCGTAGCTAGATATGCTGGCAAAGCTGTCCATGACATATTGGGGCTGTTCGGAGCGCAGAGCCGTCAACTTGGCAGCGGCACTCAGCTCCGTCACCTTTTCTCCGGCTTTAAGCATCTTTTCCAGCCAGAAGTAGAATTTGGTCATGGCGATGCCGTCTTTCAGGACGGCGTTGCGGAATCCTTTTATCTCTGTCTCGTTCTTGATGCTTTTCAGGTGATTGGCGGGCGAGGTTCCTTCTATCAGGATACTGCTTTTGGGCAGTGCATTGTAGATGGCTACGTTGGTTCGTTTGCTGTCGATGAACACCCGTGTCCGTTCCGGCAGTCGTGACAGGAAGGTTGCCAACATGCCGTAGTCGGCTAGTGTCACTCCTTCTTTCTTTAGATGTTCTGCTATTTCAGCGGGTATCTTCTTCGGATTCACGAACAGTACGCTTTCCTTCTCGGAAACGAATGCATAACTGATGACGACCGGATTATAGGCAACGTCCGTACCCCTGATATTGAAGGTCCAGGCCACTTCGTCCAATGCGGAGAGAATGGTGCAGTCGGCTCCTGCCTTGTGTAGCATCTTGTTGATATCTATCAGTTTGTCTTCTGTTGATTTTCCGCTGAGTTCGATCGGCATTTCAAACATCGGAGCTTCAGGGATGGCGGGACGTTCTTTCCAGATCGGATCGATCAGCGAAGCGTTTGTATTCAGTTTGATCTCTTTTTCCGCTAATGCCTTTTCCAGTGAGCGGGCATCTGCCAGGCTGTATGTCTCGCCGTTCAGGCCGACTGTCTGTCCCTCTTTCAGTTCGTGTGTCAGGAACTCCGGGATTGTCGGGGTTTCGGGTAACATCATTTTGAAAAGTTCGATACCTGTCCCTTCCAGTTGGGTGGAGGCTTGCAGGAAATATCGGGAGTCGGTCCAAAGCCCGGCTTTATCGGCTGTGATTATAACTGTTCCGGCCGAACCTGTGAATCCGGAAATCCATTCACGGTATTTCCAGCAGTCGGCAGGATATTCACTCATGTGAGGGTCGGAAGTCGGAATAATATAAGCATCGATTTTATGCTGTTTCATTGCTTCCCTTAGGGCGGCAATACGTTCAGGAATGTTTGTTTTCATCGCATTTTGTTTTATGTCAACATTACTATTGGCAAAGTTATTAAATTTCTTCTCTTTCTATGTCCTTGGAATAAAAAAATCAAATCTACTCATATTTCTGCTTTATAAGTTATCTGTATTCAGATTGCAATAAAGGAAGATGACTAGTATAATTTCTGAAATATCTGTACCTTTGCGAGAAAACCTTTTTAATAATAATATTAGGAAAAGCTAAAAGTTAGTATATGAAAAATATAATGTTATCGCTTATGACTGCAATGGTTATGACTGCCTGTACGGGGCAGAAGGCTGAGAAGGTGGAAGCTACTCAGGATAATTTCAATTATGTCGTGGATCAGTTTGCTGATCTTCAGATATTGCGTTATCAGGTTCCGGGATTTGAATCCTTTTCTTTGAAGCAGAAACAATTATTATATCATTTGTCGGAAGCTGCCCTGATGGGCCGGGATATTTTGTTCGACCAGAACTGTCGTTATAATCTGCCGATCCGCCGTGCGCTGGAGGCTGTTTATACCGGCTATAAAGGAGATCGTACGGATCCGCAGTTTGTTGCTTTGGAAACTTATTTGAAACGGGTTTGGTTTGCCAACGGCATCCATCACCATTATGCGGAAGACAAATTTGTTCCCGGCTTTACGCCTGAGTTCTTCCGGACTTGTATCTCGCAGATCGGTTCTTCCGCACTTCCGCTACGTGAAGGGCAGACGGTGGAACAGTTTGTCGCCGAGATCAGTCCCGTGATCTTTGATCCGGCTGTGATGGCGAAGCGTACGGTGCAGAGTGGCGATGTCGACCTGATCCGGGCTTCGGCCAACAATTATTATGGCGAAGGAGTTACCCAGGTAGAAGTTGAGGATTTCTATGCCCGGATGAAAGCTGGGAAAGACACGATTTCTCCGATCTCTTACGGCTTGAACAGCCGTTTGGTAAAAGAGAACGGCAAGTTGGTCGAAAAAGTGTGGAAGGTAGGCGGCCTCTATTCGCCGGCACTCGAAAAGATCGTGTCGGAATTGCAGAAAGCCGTGGCTTTTGCCGAGAACGATGCGCAAAAGTCAATCATCGGGAAACTGATCGAATATTATCAGACCGGCGACTTGAAAATCTTCGATGCCTATTCGATCCTATGGGTGGAAGATACGGCATCGGATGTTGACTTTGTGAACGGCTTTATCGAAACATACGGAGATCCGTTAGGAATGAAAGCCAGCTGGGAGTCGACCGTGAACTTTATCAATAAGGAGGCAACGAAGCGAACAAAAGTGATCAGCGATAATGCGCAGTGGTTCGAAGATCATTCTCCTGTAGATAAACGGTTTAAGAAAGAAAAAGTAAAAGGAGTCAGTGCCAAAGTAATTACGGTTTCCATGTTGGGAGGTGATTGCTATCCGGCAACTCCGATTGGCATCAACTTGCCGAATGCCGACTGGATTCGCCGCGATCATGGTTCGAAATCCGTTACGATCGAGAATATCACTGAGGCATATGACAAAGCTTCTCAGGGAAATGGTTTCAATGATGAATTTGTCTGGAGCGATAAGGAGCGCGAAGGATTGAAGAAATACGGATTCATCACCAACAATCTGCATACCGATTTGCATGAATGCTTGGGACATGGTTCCGGTAAATTGCTTCCCGATACCGATCCGGATGCTTTGAAGGCCTACAGTTCGACTTTGGAAGAGGCGCGTGCCGATCTTTTCGGTTTGTACTATCTCGGAGATGCCAAGCTGGTGGAACTCGGACTTGTGCCGGATGCAGAGGCTTATAAGGCTGAATACTATAAATATATAATGAATGGCCTGATGACACAGCTGGTCCGGATCGAGCAAGGCAAGAATGTTGAAGAAGCCCATATGCGCAACCGTCAGCTGATTGCCAAATGGGTATATGAAAAAGGAAAGGCTGATAACGTGATTGAACTGAAACAGCGGGATGGCAAGACATACGTGGTGGTCAATGACTATGCCAAGCTGCGTGAACTGTTCGGAACTTTGTTGGCGGAAGTGCAGCGTATCAAGAGTGAAGGTGATTTTTCCGCCGGAAAGAAACTGGTGGAAGAGTATGCCGTAAAGGTCGACCCAGCTCTTCATGCCGAAGTGCTCGAACGCTATGCCAAATTGAACCTGGCTCCGTATAAGGGATTCGTGAATCCGGTGATGAAGGAAGTCAAGAACGATAAGGGAGATGTAACGGATATTGTGCTGGATTATACCGAAGGGTATACCGATCAGATGCTTCGTTACAGCAAGGAGTATTCGTTTTTACCTTCCTATAATGAATAATAAAGCGTATGTTACAGAATGAATTAAAAGAAATACGGACCCAGCTTCGCCTGGCGATGAATGGAGTGATCTCTACCAGCATGCGCGAGAAGGGTATTGTCTATAAGCTGAATTTCGGTGTTCCTTTGCCTGAAATCAAGCAGATTGCCACTACACATAAACCGGACTCTGAGCTGGCCGCTGCTTTGTGGAAAGAAGACATCCGTGAATTCAAGATATTGGCTTCTTTCTTGCAGCCGGTAGACGAGTTCTCGTCCCAAGAGGCGAAGCAATGGGTGAAAGAAATCCCTTATTTGGAAATTGCAGAGCAGTGCAGCCACAATTTGTTTTATAAGTTGCCGGATGTGGAGGATTTGCTGCTCGGGTTGATTTTTAATGTGGAAGACGAATATGCACGTACGGTGGCTTATCTAGTCTGGGCCGAACTGTTTAAGGAAGGAAAGGATTTGATAGCACCGGTGAGGACCGCATTTGTCGCGGAATGTATGCGGACGCTTGCCCAGACTGATTTCGAGGCGTCCTTCAAAGAAAAGCAGGCTGCGGTGAAAGCCATGAAATTTTATGGAAGACAGTCGGCTGAACGGGCGCAGCAAATGTTGGGCGGGTTCGATGATTTTCCTGAATTCATGCAGACGCCCGAAGGGCAGGAAATATATAATGATTTAAAATTTGAATTTGAATATTGCCGTTAAGGCTTTGCGTTTAAAATAAATGCGCTAACTTTGTCGGTCGCGTGGAGTCGCAACTTGAAGATGGATGCAAAAAAGTACACAGAGATGCAAGACCTGTTCACCAGATATCTTGCCGAGAAAAAACTACGAAAGACGGAGGAACGCTATGCCATATTGGAGTGTATATGCAGTTTCCCCGGTCATTTTGATATGTGTTTGCTTCATCAGAAACTGGAGGAAATGAATTTTCATGTCAGTCGGGCTACTGTTTATAACACGGTCGACGTTTTGGTAGACAGCGGCTTAATTGTGCGCCATCAGCTGACGGCCCAGGCTGTACAGTATGAATTACGGATGCTGGCGGAGACACACTTGCATCTGATCTGTATGAAATGCGGGGCAATCAGAGAGCTGAAGGATGCAACACTAAAGAAAGATGTCGGAGCGTTGAAGATATCGCGTTTCACTCCGGAATATCATGCGCTTTACATTTATGGCTTATGTAGCAAATGTAAGTACCGGCTTCAGCGGAAGAAGTAAGAATATTAACATCTATATAATATATAAACGATGAAAGTTGACGTTCTATTAGGATTGCAGTGGGGTGACGAAGGCAAAGGAAAAGTTGTCGACGTTTTGACTCCGAATTACGATGTGATAACTCGTTTTCAGGGAGGTCCCAATGCTGGACATACTTTGGAATTTAACGGTGAAAAGTATGTATTACGTTCCATCCCTTCTGGTATTTTCCAAGGGGGTAAGGTAAACGTTATCGGTAACGGTGTCGTACTGGATCCGTTGTTGTTCCAACAGGAAGCGGAAGCGCTTGCTGCCAGCGGGCACGACCTGACCAAACAACTGTGTATCTCTAAGAAAGCTCATTTGATCTTGCCTACTCACCGTATATTGGATGCTGCTTACGAAGCTGCGAAAGGGTCAGGCAAAATCGGTACGACCGGTAAAGGTATCGGTCCGACTTATACGGATAAGATCAGCCGTAACGGTCTGCGCGTAGGCGACCTGTTGCATAATTTCGATGAAAAGTATGCAGCTGCAAAAGCAAGACATGAAGCGATTCTGCGTTCTCTGAATTATGAATATGATATTACTGAATTGGAGGCACAGTGGTTCAAGGCTTTGGATTATTTGAAACAGTTTCGTTTGATCGACAGCGAACATGTGATTAATAACTATTTGAAAGAAGGTAAGTCTGTTTTGGCCGAAGGTGCACAGGGCACGATGCTGGATATTGATTTCGGTTCTTATCCGTTTGTGACTTCTTCCAATACGATTTGTGCAGGTTGCTGTACAGGTTTGGGGGTTTCCCCGCGTAACATCGGTGAAGTGTATGGTATCTTCAAAGCTTATTGTACACGTGTCGGTAGCGGTCCGTTTCCGACAGAACTGTTTGATGAAACAGGTAGCAAGATCCGTCAGATCGGACATGAATATGGTGCTGTAACTGGGCGCGAACGCCGTTGTGGCTGGATTGACTTGGTTGCGCTGAAATATGCGATCATGATCAACGGTGTGACGAAACTGATCATGATGAAGAGCGATGTGCTGGATGGCTTCGAAACAGTAAAGGCTTGCATTGCTTATAAAGTCAATGGCGAAGAAACAACAGAGTTTCCGTTTGAAATCAATGAAGGCATCGAACCCGTATATGTGGAAATGCCGGGTTGGAATGTCGATATGACGAAAATGCAAAGTGAAGACGAATTTCCCGAAGAGTTCAATGCTTACATCTCTTTCTTGGAAGAAGAGCTGGAAGTTCCGATCAAGATTGTATCTGTCGGTCCTGACCGTGAGCAAACAATTGTCAGATATACCGAAGAATAAAACCTGAAAATAATACAAAATGGCAGAAGACCACATCCCGGAAGGATGATCTCCTGCCATTTTTATTTTTGGCAGACTTTTTGTCGTTTATGATTTAGTATAACTATTATAAATTAGAAAAATATGAGCATGTATTGGATTATATTTATCGGTTTTGCCCTTCTTAGCTGGTTGGTTTCTTCCAGACTCCAGAACAAGTTTGAAAAATATTCCAAGATTCCTATGCCGAATGGTATGACAGGAAAGGATGTGGCTGAAAAGATGTTGCATGATAACGGGATTTATGACGTAAAGGTGATTTCCACTCCCGGACATTTGACGGATCATTATAATCCGGCAAACCAGACCGTCAATCTGAGTGAATCGGTTTATTACAGTAACAGTATTGCTGCCGCAGCCGTTGCAGCTCATGAATGCGGACACGCTGTCCAGCATGCTACGGCTTATGCGCCTCTTCGGATGCGTTCGGCTTTGGTTCCGGTCGTCAGCTTTGCTTCCAACATTATGACATGGGTGCTGTTGGGTGGTATGCTGTTGATTAATACGTTTCCCCAGTTGATGCTGTTTGGTATTATTCTTTTTGCATCGACGACTTTATTCAGTTTCATTACACTACCGGTCGAGATCAATGCCAGCCAGCGGGCTTTGGTCTGGTTGAGCAATGCCGGCATCACAAATGTCTATACGCATGACAAGGCTGAAGATGCTTTGCGTTCTGCTGCTTACACGTATGTAGTGGCTGCCTTGGGTTCGCTTGCTACATTATTATATTATATCATGATTTTCCTGGGGGGAAGAAGCCGGGATTAAACAGGAAGCATTACCTTTGCAGCCTAAATAATATAAATTAGTGAATCATGCAAAAGCCGTCTATCCCTAAAGGAACAAGAGATTTTTCGCCAGAAGAAATGGCGAAGCGTAATTATATATTCAATACTATCCGCGAAGTATATCATCTGTACGGATTTCAGCAGATCGAAACGCCGGCTATGGAAAACCTGTCTACGCTGATGGGCAAGTATGGAGAAGAAGGCGATAAGTTGCTTTTCAAAATATTAAATTCCGGCGATTGCTTTTCCGGAATAACGGATGAAGAACTGTCGGAGCGCAATGCCGTAAGATTCGGAATGAAAGCTTGCGAGAAGGGTTTGCGTTATGCCCTGACGGTTCCTTTTGCCCGTTATGTGGTACAGCACCGTAATGATATCGCTTTCCCATTCAAGCGTTACCAGATACAGCCGGTATGGCGTGCCGATCGTCCGCAGAAAGGTCGTTACCGTGAGTTTTACCAATGTGATGGAGATGTGGTAGGTTCCGATTCGTTGGTAAATGAAGTCGAGCTGATCCAGATTATGGATGAGGTATTCCGCCGTTTCGGAATCCGTGTCTGTATCAAGATGAACAACCGTAAGATTCTTTCCGGCATTGCCGAGATAATCGGTGAAGCCGATAAGATTGTCGATATTACGGTCGCTATAGATAAACTGGATAAGATCGGTCTGGATAATGTAAATGATGAATTGCGTTCTAAAGAATTGTCTGAAGGTGCGATAGCCCGTTTGCAGCCGATCATTATGCTGAAAGGTACGAATCGTGAAAAGCTGGCTGTTTTGAAAAAGGAACTGGCAGCATCGGAAATAGCGATGAAAGGTATTGCCGAGATGGAATTTATCCTGGACCGCATCGAGAAGTTAGAGCTGACAGCTGATTTGGAACTGGATCTGACGTTGGCACGCGGTCTGAACTACTATACGGGTGCTATCTTCGAAGTGAAAGCGTTGGATGTCCAGATCGGAAGTATCACGGGGGGCGGACGCTATGACAATTTGACCGGTGTGTTTGGTATGGACGGTATGTCAGGTGTCGGAATTTCCTTCGGTGCCGATCGTATTTTCGATGTTCTAAACCAGTTGGAACTTTATCCGGTTGATTCTTTGAAGACCACGCAACTGTTGTTCGTGAATTTCGGCGAGAAGGAAGAAAACTATTTGTTGCCTCTGATCTCGAAAGTGCGTGCTGCCGGTATCCGTACGGAGTTGTATCCTGAATCAGCCAAAATGAAGAAGCAGATGGGATATGCCGATACGAAAAAGATCCCGTTTGTGGCGATTGTCGGTGAAAACGAAATAAATGAAGGCAAGATCAATCTGAAAAACATGTTGACAGGCGAACAGTCTCTTGTCACATTAGAAGAACTGATCGAAAGATTCTAGCTGCAATTTCAATTTTGTGCCTTTAGGTACACCCGTTTCTACTATAAATAGACTGATAATTGAACTTCCCCATTCATTTTCTTGTTGTAATGGGGAAGTTTTTTTGTAACAGGATGGTCATCCTGTCAGATATATTTGCATTGTCTGTCTTTCTAAAATGCAAAATTGTCAGTCTTTTTCCTGACAACAGTTTTGGCACAGTATTCGCATAGACGTTTATGTGCGATA
>ENA-UEQX01002206-UEQX01002206.1-human-gut-metagenome-genome-assembly--contig:-NODE-2206-length-11279-cov-16.389930_pt1 | contig 11279 bp, 9 predicted proteins | sample MGYA00242952_ERZ507952 | MGnify/ENA primary metagenome ERZ507952 (study PRJEB26167, sample SAMN06115425) | human gut metagenome | host: Homo sapiens | place: China:Sichuan | collected 2015-04-07... | reverse complement strand
TGGCTCCCGGCCGCATTCTTCAAATATTCCTCCGGGTCGCCATTCAGAATCAAGTCCGCATAGCCCAGCGGGTCATTATAGATGAGATAATCCAACTCCGGCCTCTGCGCCATGGTTACATCCAGCACATCCTCGACCCCGGTGCAGTCAATGGAGATCATTCTCCCATCCAGGAGCAGCAGTTCCACGCAACCGGTGTCCATGTTGAAATGGCAAGCTCTTGCATCGTACTTCATGTTTGTGTCCTTTTTGCCTTACGGCACCTTTACAGTTGTGACCTTTGTGATACGTCTTTTTTGATAAGGTTTGGGACACACAGCCGTTTGGAACGAGCCGGAGCTTGTCGGGGGGAGCCCCCTCCATCTTGCTGGCGTAAGACCGCTCTGCCACTTAAAAGCCCTACTGGGGCTTTCATTGCTGCGCAACCGCAGCATTCTGCTTTCCGAAGAAAACAAAAAATCCGAACCCTTCTCCTATCGGGAAAAAGTTCGGATTTTGTTGATGTGGTGCGAAGGAGACCAGCATGGGGAACACCATGGAGCCGCAGCCCATCACGCCCAGACCGGCAATGTTGGTGAAGGAAGCAAGCGCACCGCGCTGCTTGCTGTCACGGGTGGAGACCGGGATCATCGTGGAGTTTGCGGTGTTATAGATGGGGTAAGCCACCGCATAGTACAGGTTGTACGCAATGGCGATCCAGACCATCTTTGCCGTGCCCTCGAAGGGAACGATGAACATCAGCACGCTGGACACCAAGAGGGTGAGCGCGCTGAGCAGGATCCACGGGCGCGCCTTGCCCGCCAGCGCTTTGGTGCGCTCGATGAGCTGACCCACAATGAGGTTTGCCGCAACGATCAGCACCGTGGAAACCAGCTGCAGCGTGGTCAGGAACGCCAGATCCAGCTTGAGCACATCGGTAAAGTAGCTCTGCAGGATGCTGGTGAAGATGCCGGACGACAGCAGTGCGCCAAAGGGTCCGATGAAGTAGCCGAACAGCATTTCCGACAGCTTCACGTCATCGGAAGTGATCCGCGATTTTGTCAGCGGACCATTCCAGAAGTTTGATTTGCTTTTGATTTGCTCATGGGGTGATAGCCTCCTTATTTTACGTCGGCATGCACCGTGTGCACACCGCTTTCCAACTTAACAGGAGCCGCACCGGGCAGCGCCACCGTACATTCGGTGCCCACCGGAACCGTCACGGTGGCAGTCATCCAGCCCTCTTCCAGCTTCCACCCTGCCTGAATGGTGCCGTAGGGGGTTTCCAACTCGCCTTCGGCGTGGGTCAGGTCCCCGCCCGGCAGCGGTGCAAAGCGGAAGCTGCGGTAGCCCGCTTCCACCGGCTCGATGCCCAGCACCCGGCGGTACAGGAATGCGCCCACCGCGCCGGATGCGTAATGGTTATAGGAGACCATGTTGTCGGTGCCGTCATCGCCGATGGGGCACTGACCGTTCTCGTCCAGACCGTCCCAGCGCTCCCAGATGGTGGTGGCACCTACCCGCACCTCATACAGCCAGCTGGGGCAGCGGGTGTTCAGCAGCATTTTGTATGCCACATCCGCATAGCCGTTGTCGGCAAGGACAAAGAGGATGTGCGGGGTGCCGGGGAAGCCGGTACCGATGCAGTAGTTGCTCTTTTCCACCAGCTCCACCAGATTGTCCGTGGCAGCCGCCCGGACGTTCTGCGGGAACATGCCCAGCTTCAGAGGCAGGACATAAGCGGTCTGAAACTCTTCCTTCGTTCTGCCGTTGCCATCGGTCAGGACCGCGCAGTACGCATCCGCCACCTTTGCGGCAAGGTCCGCGTATTCCTTTGCGTCCTCTTCCTTGCCCAGCAGCTTTGCGATCTGCGCCAGCCGGGAGCTGGTGCTGTACAGGCTGGCGGTTGCGGTGTAGCGGCTGCGCTTCTGCCACTGGCTCAGCTGCGGCACGTCCGGTGCCACCCAGTCGCCAAAGTGCAGCGTGGCGGGGGTGTGCCAGATGTAGCGGTTCTTGCCGAAGCCGAACCCTGCCCAGAAGCGGCACGCTTTCAGGTAGCGCTGCATGGTGGGGTACATCTCCCGCAGGATGGACAGATCGCCCTCTGCCTCGTACATTGCCCACGGGACCAGAACACAGGCATCGCCCCACCAGTCGATCGCCATCTCCGGCATGATGGCGGGGAAGCCGTAGCCCTGCACAGGCACGGTGTTGGGCAAGCCGCCGGTGGGCAGCTGCTCCGAGCGGACATCCCGCAGCCACTTTTCCAGGAAGCGGTCCGGGGTGAAGTTGTAATATGCCGTAGGCGCGAATAATGCGATATCGCCGGTCCAGCCCATGCGCTCATCGCGCTGCGGGCAGTCGGTGGGGATATCCACAAAGTTGGATTTTGCGCTCCATGTAATGTTGCTCTGCAGCCGGTTCAGCATCTCGTTGGAGCAGTGGAAGGACCCGCCGTGCTCAATATCGGAATAAAGGGCGACCGCTTCCAGCTCGATGTCCTCCGGCTTTACGCCGCGCACCCCCGCATAGCGGAAGCCCATGTAGGTGAACCGGGGGTGATAGCTCTGCACGCCATCGTGGCAGGTGTAGGTTGCGGTCGCCTTTGCTGTGCGCAGGAAGCTGGTGTTCAGACTACCGTCCGGGTTCAGGATCTCGGCATGGCGGATGGTGATCACCTGCCCTGCCTTTCCCTTGACCGTAAAGCGGATGACACCGGCAAAGTTCTGTCCGAAATCGTAGATCACTTCGCCGTCCGGTGCAGTCGTGACCGCCTGCGGCTTCATCACCTCATGCTCGCAGACCGGCGAGCCGTAATCTGCAAGCAGTTCCGGGTGCACCCGAAGCGATTCGACTGCGGCGTACTTCCAGCCCTGCGGCGTTACGGTGGCATCGTAAGTCTCGCCATCGTAGAGATCTGCCATCCGGACCGGACCGCTCTCGGTGACCTGCCAGCTCGTGTCGGTGCCAAGGACCTCTTCGGTCCCGTCCGTGTAGCGGATGCGCAGCTCGGCAAGCAGCGCCTGCCGGTCTGCGGTCACCCGGTTCTTGCGGGTAAAGACGAAGGAGCCCACCGCCCAGCCGCCTGCCACGGTCGCCGTCAGCTCGTTGCTGCCGGTCAGCAGCTCCGTGACATCGTAGGTCTGGTACTGCAGCTGGGATTTGTAGCTGGTAAAGCCCGGGGCAAAATACTGGCTGCCCAGCTTTTTGCCGTCCAGTTCCACCTCGTAGATGCCCATCGCCGTCGCGTACAGCCGCGCCCACGCGACCGGCTTTTTCGTCTGGATGCTCTTGCGGAACACCATCGGCACCGGGGAGACCTTCTTCTCGGTGAATTTATAGCTGCCATCGGTGATCCACTGTGCCTTCCACGCGGTGCCCATGCGTCCCGTTTCAAAGGTCGTTTCGGCGTGGGCGGTCTCGCCCGCGTCATCCGTTGCCGTCAGCTTCACCGAGTAGGTAGTAAACGGCTTGAGCGCCGCTCCGGCATAGACGGTGCCTTTCTGTGCCTCGTCCCCCAGCGCGGTTTCCCAGTCGCCCACCTTCAGCTGCGCGGCGACAAGCTTTGCCCCGGCGCGGTCACTGCGGACCGCAAACCCGAAGCGGGGCGATGCCTTGTCCGTGACACATCCGCTGCGCAGATGCTCCACCGTCAGACGCGAAATTTCAAACATGGTGTTCCTCTCCTTCCAGACCAATGCTGCAATGAGCCGTGCGTGCACCATCTGCCGCCGTCAGCTCCACGGGGGCGCTGCCATCGGCAAGTACGATGGCAAGCGCTTCGCCGTAATAAGTATCGGTATCCTGTTTCAGGTATCCGTCCGCATTGTAGGGGCAGGCATTGCCCAGTGCCAGCAGCCTTCCGCCGGTCACCCGGACCGAAATGCGGTGGCGTTCCATGGGCTTTGCGATGCCCGCCGGGTCGGTGTAGCGCAGGCGGATGAACGCGAGATGTCCTGCCCGGATGGTCGGCTGCTCCGGCTCGCACCGCAGCTCGGTGGCGGATGCTGCCGTATTCAGGACATCTCTGCCCAGCTCCCGTCCCGCCGCATCGTAGGCGATCGCCGTCAGGGTGCCGCTTTCATACGGGATGCGGAACTGGGTCTTGCAGTCCTTCCGGAAGGTTTTGCTGCCCATGCTCTTTCCGTTGAGCTGCAGCTCCACGGACGGACACCGCTCAGGGTGAACTTCGCTGCCACTCTGCCGGAATCATCGGTCTGCAGGGTCTGCTTTGCGCCGGGCAGCTCAATGGTGATCTGTCCGGGTGCGGTGCTCTCTGCCGTGACCTCCACAACGGCGGGCGAAAGCGACAGGGTCCGGATGCGGATGCCGTCCGTTTTCAGCCGTTTTTTCGGTGCGATGTGGAGCCATACCGGGCGGTACAGACCTGCGCCGGAATACCAGCGGCTGTTGGGCTGGTTGGCATTGCGCGCAATGCCCTTCAGCTCGTTTTCGCCCGCCCGCAGCGCGTCTCCCGCCGGGGCAAAAAAGCGGGTGTAACCGTAGCGCCAGCTTGCGATCTTCACATCGTTCAGCCAGATCTCCGCGTTGTGGTAGACCCCCTCAAACTCCCAGAATACATCCTGTTCCAGCCAGCTTTCCGGCGCGGTGAACCGCTTGATGTAGCAGTAATCGTATCCTTGTTCACGCCGCTGGGGCAGTGCGCTCCGCGCGGCTCGGCAAGCATGGCATCGTGCGGCAGATCCACAACCACCGCCTTGTCCATCTCGCTCAGTCGGCTGAAGCTCCAGCCTTTATTCCACTCAACTGTCTGCATGTGACACGCTTCCTTCTCTTTCCGGATACCATACCACAAATCCCCTCAAAACCCCCGTTTTGTGCGCAAACGGTCATTTTTTTGGCACAAACCAAAAAATCTTCTGGCATTTTTGACAAGAAAATCCAGTCACAATTTGTTCACAATGCCCAGAAACAAAAAATCCCGACCGAAGTCGGGATCTGGGATTCAATTCTGTTCCAGCGGGATCAGCACCCGCAGCTCAAACCAGCCGTCCCGGGTGGACACCGTTGCCGAGCCGCCGTACTTCCGGGCGGTCGCCTGAATGCTCTTCAGACCGAAACCGTGGTACCGTCCGTCCGCCTTGGTGGTGATGGGCAGCCCGTTCTCGAACTTCAGCGCACCCTCATAGCAGTTCTCGATCCGGATGGCGGCAAAGCCCTTCTGGCGCGAAACGCTGAGATGGATCAGCCGCCGCTGTGGGTCTGCGATCTTGGAAACGCTCTCGATGGCATTGTCCAGCGCGTTGCCGAACAGGTTGCTGATGTCCATCACATCCATAAAGTTCAGCGCCGTACCGTCCACCACACAGGTCAGCTGGATGTTCTGGGCGTTGCAGGTCATGCTTTTGCCGGTCAGCACCGTGTCCAGCACCTTGTTGCCGGTGTCGCTGTTTGCCTCGTAGGCGTGGATCTCCTGCTCCATCTGGTCCAGGATCTGGGTGTGCTCGCTGCGCAGAATGGCGATCTGATGCTTGAGGTCGTGGTATTTGCGGTTGACCAGATCAATGCTCTCCTGCCGCATCTTGTAGTTTTCGTATTGCAGCACGAGCATGTTCCGCAATGCATCCGCTTCCCGCTGTGCCAGCAGATTGCAGATCTGGGACTGGTAGGCGATCAGCAGCGCAAGCCCGCCGAAGTAGACGATGCTGCGGGTAGAGTAGATGCCCATTCTGCCGCTGACGGTAAAGGGCGTGTTGACCTCCACATAGCTGATGCTGCTCAGGATATAAATAACGATCGCAATGATCGCCGTGTTGAGCGCCGTCCGGGGCGTGATCTGGAAATCAATGCTGGTGGAGGATTGTCCTTTTTCCACCCACCAGAGCAGCCCGAAGAGAATTCCATAGCTGACCCCGACAAAGAGGCACAGCACCCACAACGGCTGCAGTGCCGCGATCTCCTGCGCAAAGTACACATACATCTGCCATGTAAGGGATGCAGCAAACCCCGCCGAGATCACACTGCGCGCACAGAAGAAGGTACACTGCCAGATATTGCCCTGGGATGCAATGCAGAGAAACAGCATCATCAGGGCAACTGAGCCTGCGTACAGGACATTGAACATTGCACCGTTGTGTCCGTCGGTCAGTACAAGATAGGTACACAGCACGGCAAGCGCCGCCCCGTACACCGTCCAGCGTTTCCAGCCGCCGAAACGGGGCGGCTGGAAGTGCAGGTACAGGATGCATGCTGCCCAGTCCGCCACCGCCGTGCAGATGCGGGGAATATCCAGTTCATAATACGGCATCTGCATCACACTCCATTGATATAGTTATTGAGCGCGTCCAGAAACGCCTTGCGCCGTGCGCGGGACAGCGCGACCGTTTCTCCGTGGACAATGACGTTCTTGCCATGGACGGTATCCACATATTCCAGATTGACAAGATACCCCTTGTTGCAGCGGAAAAAGCTGTACGTTTCCAGTCGTTTTTCAAACTCCTGCATGGAGCCGGAACCGAGCAGCTCTCCCTCCGATGTGTGGAAGAACAGGTCGTGTCCCTGGCTTTCGATGTAGTACAGCTGTTTGATATCCAGCTTGTGGGTGCCCTCGCGGGTGTTCACCTGCAGAAAATGCCGGCTGCGGTGCTGCAGCCGCTCGATGGCGCGCGCCAGCCGCTGCGAAAATGCAAAATAGGACACCGGCTTGATCACATAGTCCAGTGCATCCACCGCATAGCCCTTGATGGCATACTGCGGCGAATTGGTGATGAAGATGATGATGACCTCTGTATCCACCTTGCGGATCTCCTCCGCCGCCATCATGCCGTCCATGAACTTCATCTCGATGTCCATCAGGATGATATCATACTCCGCCTTGTACCCCAGCGCGATCTCGTCGCCGTCCTCAAACTCCTGCACCGTGAACCGCTCGCCGCTGCTCTGCGCATAGCGAGCGATATATTCCTTCAATTGGCTGCGATAATTCCCATCGTCTTCAACCAGTGCCAGCCGGATCATAGTGTTATGCCGTTCTCCTTCCGTTTCCCTTTTTCCGGGCAGAATGCTCCCATTTTCTCTGTTCAGTATAGCACAATTTCCAGTCCGGAAAAGCTTTTTTCCTCACAAGCGGCGGCTTTTTGTGAAGATCGGTCAAAAATTACCGCGTTATCTTGAGCATTCCGCCGAATTGCCCCACCGCTGCGCGATACCGCGGCATGCCGCCGGAGCACTTCTCCAAAAACTTTTCCGCCGCGCAAAAATCATCTTGCAAATGCGGGATTCCGATTTGTAATAGAGCTTGTGCCCCGGTGTGCGCGGGCATGTTGTGCGATCGAAAAAAGGAAAAAGAGAATCTGAGTTCAACTTCCAAAACACTGACCGAAGGACTCTCGCAAAGCAGATCCTGCTGGTCAGCCTGCCGCTGATGCTTTCCAATCTGCTGCAGGTGTTGTTCAATATGTCGGACGTAGCGGTCGTAGGACGGTTTGCCGGTTCCACCGCGCTGGGTGCCGTGGGTTCCACCAGCATCCTTGTCACCCTGTTCACCGGCTTTCTGATTGGGCTGAGCAACGGCATCAACGTACTGGTGGCGCGCTTTTATGGTGCCCGCCATTCCGGCGATGTGGAAAAGACCGTGGACGCCGGCATGAAGCGTATTGCAGTCATGGGCTTTTCCTACTGCATCTCCGCCTTTATGGACTGCACCATTGCCGCGCTTGCCGCACAGGTGGAGACGCTTGCCTCCCATCCCGAGGGCTTTGCCCTGCTGGACCGCAACGTTGAGGAGCCGATGAAAGCCGCCATCCGCGCTGCGGGGGCGGACGGCGACAGCGTGGGCGGCATTCTGGAAACCGCCATCCGCGGTCTGCCCGCCGGTGTGGGCGAGCCGTACTTCGACAGTATGGAGAGCCCCCTCGCTCACCTCGCCTTCTCCATTCCTGCCGTCAAGGGCATCGAATTCGGCACCGGAAGCTGGGCCGGACTTGGCAGCTCATCCAGTTCTTTCTGTGCATCTGCACGGAGTGCCATCATCAATGCAGCATCAAAAGAAACTTCTGCCCGCTCACTCATGGCTGTTCAACTCTTTCCACAATAGTTTTCTTCCACGGAAAAGCCGCATCCGAACCACTTCATCCGTCAGTCCAAGCGATTCGGCAATCTCCCTGTTGGTGTAGCCCATTGCCAAAAGGCGAAGAGGATCACGGTACATCGGTTTCATCTGTCTAATCAGTTCTGTCAGATGTTGGATGTTATCAGTACTGACTGCTGCATCATCCGGCACCGGGGTGCCATCTGGTGCGTCCGGGATTTCTTCCAGCAGTTCTTCTCGCTGCTTGCGAAGCATATCGTATGCACGGCTTCTACTACAACTAACGAGATAAGCGGCGAGTTCGTGACGGTTTTCTCGATGAATTTTAGAAAAATTTTTGGCAACGTACAAAAACACCTCTTGCAGCATATCTTCTGCCAGATATGAATCGCCCATAATTTTGTAAGTGGTATGATAGACTAGCCACTTGTATGTATTGTACATCTCGGTAAACTCTTCTTCAAAGTTCTGATCATCAAGCGCACTCAGATATAAAGCAAGCAACGCAATCACCTCTATCCGATCATTTTCAGTTAAATGTATTTTAACATGAACAGTTATAAAAGTCGATGTTCATAGTTCTGCCCAATCCTTTTTGTGAATGGCATCTGCAAAATCTTGTCAAGAGGGCTGGCGCTGTCCAGCCCTCTATCTTTTTACTAAAGTCTTTGATGCATTTTCTTGCACTCTACCGAAAGTGGCGTTTTCTCGAAACTTTTTATTGACACGACCCGGATTTTGTGGTAGTCTATCCCAACAATTTAATATTTACATATTTTTACTTATTCGCTCAGTACCTGCGGGGCTGGGCAACTCCCCTTTTTGACTTTTCAAGTCGCTACATAACCGACTGGCAAGACCTTCCGAAAAAGCGAAGGTATGACCGGTCTGTTTTGTGGTGACTTTTTTTGTTGCCGTTCCAGCCTCGCACTTTGAAAACCGCATGACCGTCTGCATGGGATACCCGGCGATGACCTCGTAAGGGTGAGCCGGAAAACGCCGCCGGAAGGGGGCAGGAAATCCATGCAGGGAGAACGGCAAACCATTGTTACCATGACTCGACATTTTGTCAAGTCGAGGTGAATCTGGCAAGTATTGATTTTAATACTAACCACAACAAATCAAGTGATCAAAATGACCACTTGATTTTCCCACGGTACTTTTGGAAGCTAGAGCGGTTCTTCCCAAAATAGGAAGTACCGCTCTAGCAACGGACGTTTATCCACCTGTTGCGGCAGGAGAAAATCAATGTGGACAAATTGTCCACATTGATTCGCCGTAACCCGAAAGAAAGGACGTGTGCCTATGGGCAAATATACTCCTCGCAATCCGATGTGGCCTGACTGGTTCGATGGCAAGAAAATCGACGAAGTGACCTTTTGTGGGCTGTTCCTCCACGACCATCCTATGAAGTGCATCGATGGCCGCTTCTTCACCCCGGATGGCCCGGTAGAAGATGAAGCCATCCTGAAGCAGCTCATTCTGGATGAGGTTCAGGTAGTCATTACGCATGGGCTTTCCAAGAAGGTGTCCAACCTGCTGGAAACGCTGCGGATGATTGCTTATTCAGCTCCGCTGGATATTGAGGTGGATGCAATCCACCTCAAAAACGGCGTTTACCACCTCACGGATGGCACATTTCAGGAGAGCCGCCTGTTCTGCCGAAACCGTCTGCCCGTGGCTTATAATCCCAAAGCCACCCAGCCGGAACGCTGGCTCGCCTTTCTGAACGAGCTGCTGGAGCCGGAGGATATTCCAACCTTACAGGAATATCTGGGCTACTGCCTTATCCCCAGCACCAAGGGTCAGAAGATGATGTTCCTGATCGGCAAGGGCGGTGAGGGCAAATCCCGCATTGGTCTGGTGCTGAAGAACCTGCTGGGTGATGCCGCCAGCAACGGCAGTGTCCAGAAGATCGAGACCAGCCGTTTTGCCCGTGCTGACCTTGAAAACCGTCTGCTTATGATCGACGATGACCTAAACATGAATGCCCTGCCGAAAACCAACTATATCAAGTCCATCGTCACCGCAGAAGCCAAGATGGACGTAGAACGCAAGGGCATCCAGAGCTACCAGAGCGACATCTACGCCCGATTCCTCTGCTTTGGCAATGGCGCGCTGACCGCCCTCTATGACCACTCGGATGGTTTCTGGCGGCGACAGCTCGTCCTGACCACCAAAGACCGTCCGGCAGACCGGGAGGACGACCCGTTTCTGGTGGAAGCCCTGAGCAGGGAGTTAGAGGCATCCTGCTGTGGTGTTTGGAAGGTTTACAGCGACTGCTACGGAATGGCTACAAGTTCACGGTCAGCCCTAGAGCTGCCGCCAACCTCAAAGCCATCAAGCGGAACAGTAACAATGTCCTCGACTTTCTGGATTCGGAAGGCTATTTCCGTTATAAGGCAGATTTCTCCGTCAGTTCCAGAGACCTCTATGACCTCTACAAGATGTGGTGCGAGGACAATGCCTGCCACCCGGTATCGGCGGCACGGCTCAGTTCGGAGGTCAACCAGAATGCCGCCCGTCTGAACCTTGAGCCGACCAACAACATCTATCTGCCCGGTGGCCGCAGGGTGCGCGGATTTCTGGGCATCGAAGCCCTTGTCCACCCCTGTCCGTGAAAAAACGAATTTTTGCAAAATCATGCCGTACGGTCTGTACGCCTGTACGCTGTACGGTGAAGCTTTGCAATTCTACGGTTTTACGCATTATTTTATCATCTGCGTACGGCGTACACTTCGTACAGCACTTTTTTCTCCGTACGCGATTTTTTAAGTTCGTACGGAGAAATGCCCTAAAACGTGCTTTATAGGGGAAAAGTGGTTCGTTGGTGGTCATTTTGACCGCCAACGAACCTTTACCGCCCAAGATATCCCAAATCCCCACTTTAGAAATTTGGGTGTATCGGGGGTGGATTGGCAAGCTGTCAAATTGACAGCTTGCCAAATCAACGGGTCAAAATGGCCCGTTGAAAAAGCCGGACGAGCTGGTGGGCAGGGATTCGCAAATCTTTGACCGCCAGCTTGCCCGGAACAAGAGTGCAGAGGTGCGGGTCGCCAGTGGCGACCTCAAAAGGCCGTAGGCATTTTGAAACACCGACCGAGCCGACAGGCGAGACCGCAGCCCTTTGAAGGGAGTCAAGGGGGAACGCCTTGCCCAGTGATATGATGCTGTGCGTCATATCCTACTGGGTATTATCTGGCGCACCGCAGGCGGCAGATTCAGCAGCAAAGCTGCTGCGCACCCACCC
>ENA-UEQX01002195-UEQX01002195.1-human-gut-metagenome-genome-assembly--contig:-NODE-2195-length-11303-cov-4.994833_pt1 | contig 11303 bp, 8 predicted proteins | sample MGYA00242952_ERZ507952 | MGnify/ENA primary metagenome ERZ507952 (study PRJEB26167, sample SAMN06115425) | human gut metagenome | host: Homo sapiens | place: China:Sichuan | collected 2015-04-07... | reverse complement strand
GTCCGGGTCAAAGAAGTTCAGCCAGCAGCTGTCCACTCCTGCGTTGGCGGCGGCCAGCATCATGTGCGTGGCTACAATAGAGGCATCCTCCACGCCGGAATCCCGCTTCTCGCCGGGGTAAGTAAACACATGGTTTTTATCAAAGGCCACCACCAGGCAGGTGGGAGCGCCATAGCGGCAGGGCGTTACAGCGTCGATCTTTTTCAGCCCCTCTTCGGACTGGACGACATAGACCCGCTGCTCCTGTAAATTTTTCGCAGTGGGGGCCACCCGGCCTGCTTCCAGAATGACCTGCAGCTTTTCCGCCTCCACCTTACGGCCACTGAAGTTTTTGCAGGAATAGCGGTTTTCCACGACCTGTGTAAATTCCATCTTGATTTCCCTCCTGATGTTCTCCTTTGGGGGACAGCCGTCCCCGGTTCCATATCCATTATACGCAAACCGGCTCCAGGCTTCAACCCTGCACGCAGGCGGTCAAAACAAGTCCAGCATGTTGTCGAGATAAATTTCTTCCCGGACTTCCAGCTGGTGCTCCGGCTTGACCAGATAGTAGAGCAAAAATTCCCGCCCCTCGATCTTGAAATTGGAAAAGCCCAAGGGCAGATAGGTTTCCTTGATATCCTCCACCCCGATGAACGCCGGGCTCCGCATGGCTTTGGAAAAGCGGTACCCCTGCGCCGCGTCGGGCGCGGCACAGCGGTGGTCCGGGCAGTCTTCCCCAAGGTTCTGGCGGCTGACCACCTCATAACAGCGCCTGCGGTCCCTGCAGCCCGTCCAGCAGCACTCGTTGCAGAGGAATTCCACCTTGTTTTTTTCCGCCCGGGCAAGCGTTTCCAGCTGGGCAAAGGCCTTATTGAGCCGGAAATCCGGCACCACATAGGCAAAATCCTCCCGGGCCGTCTCCTGCCGGAACGCTTCAAACTCCGTGAGGACTTTGGTGGTGGAAGAGACGAGATAAAGCTGCGGGTAGTGCTCTTTCAGGTAGCCCGCCAGCAGGTCGGAATGGACGATGACGCCGTTCTGCGGGCCGTCGCTTTCTGCCAGCAGCCTGCAAAGCGCGTTGCAGCGCTCGTCCGCCAGATGCTCCTCCCGCAGCAGCGAGTTGCTGAACGTCAGCCGGGCCGAGATGCCGTATTCCCGCAGCAGGGCCATCATCGCCTGGGGATCACACTCCCCGCAGGAAAAGCGTCCCCCGCCCCAGAGGCAGTTTTCCGGGGCACCGTAGAGGGAACCGATCTCGCACCAATCGTAAAAATACTCCCGGTGTGTCCGGAACAGCGGCAGGAACCGGCGGTACAGCTCGTAAAACTCAAACAGCCCCGGGAGATGATAGATCGCAGTGTTTCTCATTCCGTCTTTCGTACTCCTTTTGCTTTCCGGTTCGGGTCATTCGGTTTCTGCCTCGGCCGCTGTGATGTCCCGGTAGAAAACCGCCCATGCGGCTTCCTCATAGGGGCGCACTACAAAAAAGCCCGCGCTCAACGGAACTGCCAGCAGCGTCACCAGGGCGACCCCCATGGCCGCTGCATCGGAGAAAGCTGCCACGACCCACGAAAAACCGGCCAGCATCGGGAGGACACAGAGCAGTTCCCAGCCGATGAAGCTGAAATCCAGACAGAACAGCCGCCATTTGTTGCCGTCCATGATCCGCCGCGATTCCGTAATGGCCTCGTTGGCCGTCAGGGCAGGGTGTTCCGCCATGATGTACGGAGCCATTGCATAGCTGTAGGATTTTACAATGCCGGGGATCACCAGCAGCAGCGACCACAGTGCCACATACAGCCCCTGCAAAAATTTCAGGCAGAAGCCATCCCACAGGCGGCCTTTCTGGGAAAACAGGTCCGAAACAGCGGCCGCTTTTCCGTCCGCCAGCTTCAAGTTGAACCGGGCATATCCCAGCCGCACGGCACCGCCCACCACGAGGGTGAAGAGGGTCCAGACCACGATGCAGACCACCAGCACTGCCAGCAGCCTGCCGCCGTTGGCCTGTGAAAACAACTCAAGGTAACCATCGGGCGTGATGTTGGAATTCTGGTTGGCACGGTTCGCGTTGGATGTAATGTTCCCGGTTGCGTTTACAATATTGGCACCCAGCGCACTGGCGAGCAACCCGGCCAGCACCGCTGTTTTCCATCTTCCACGCAGGGCATCCCGGGCAAGAGCACGGTAATCAGCAGCTAGTTTCATATCGGCAGCCTCCTTATCCGCAATGGACCGCATTTCTTTCAACGGAAAATTGGTTCCTTTTTCTTAAATACGGTTCATCACACGGAAAAATTGCAGCTTCCCGGGCCGGCAGGCAAAAATTTTTCCGGCACACAAAAGGAAAAGGCGGCACTCGATTGCAGAAGTGCCGCCTTTTCAGGAGAAGAAAGTAGATGGTTCCGTTATGCGCTCATTACACCAGGCCCGTCAGCTGAGGCAGGGCCATGGACACTGCCGGGATGTAAGTGACCAGCAGCAGGCCGCCGATGATGGCGACATAGTACATGAGCATGTAAGGCAGGATCTTTTCCAGGCTGGTACGGCCCACCTTGATGCCCACGAACAGCGCGTTGCCGACAGGGGGCGTGATGTTGCCGATGCAGAGGTTGTACACGAGGATCATACCAAAGTGGATGGTGCTCATGCCAAAGCTCTGGCAGATGGGCAGGAACAGCGGGGTGAAGATCAGGATAGCCGGGGTAACATCCATAAAGGTGCCGGACACCAGCAGAATGACGTTCATGATCAGGAGGATGATGTACTTGTTGTTGGTCAGGCCCAGCAGCAGAGCCGCCACGGCATCGGGGATCTGCAGGAACGCCATGACCCAGCCCAGAATGTTGGACACGCCAACCAGGAAGACGACCATGCCGGACATCTTGGCAGAATCCACAATGATCTTCCACAGGCTCTTAAGATTGATGGAGCGGTAGCAGAATGCCAGGATGAGGGCGTAGACCACGGCGATGGCAGAGCCCTCGGTGGCGGAGAAGACGCCGCCCACGATGCCGCCGATGACCACGATGATCAGGGAGAGGGAGGGCAGAGCGCGCAGGGTGCAGACGCCGAGGTTCTTCCAATCAAACTTGCCGGGGGTCCCCTTATAGCCCAGCTTCTTGGCCAGGATGACACCGACCACGGCGCAGGCCAGAGCCCAGATGATGCCGGGGACATAACCGGCCATGAACAGGGCAGCCACGGAGGTACCGCCGGAAGCCAGCGAGTAAGTGATCAGGGCGTTGGAGGGAGGGATCAGCAGGCCGGAGCAGGAGGAGGCCGCGTTGGTAGCAGCGGTGACAGCCGGGTCATAGCCCTGCTCCTCGGCACCGTCGCGGATCATGGAGCCAACGGCGGCAGCGGCGGCGGAAGCGGAACCGGAGATGGCACCGAACAGGGCGTTGGTGCCGATGTTGGTGATGAGCAGCGCGCCGGGCAGCTTGCCCAGGATGGACATGACGAAATCCACCAGGCGCTTTGCAATGCCGCCCTGGTTCATGATGTTGCCCGCCAGAATGAAGAACGGGATGGCCGTCAGGCTGAACTTGCTCATGCCCACGAACGTGCGCTGGGCGGCCGTCAGCACGGCAACGTTCAGGTCAATGGACGAGAGAATGGCCGTCAGAGAAGAAACGGCGATGGCGTACGAGATGGGCACGCCCAGGAACAGCAGCACCAGCAGGACTGCCAGAATGACCAACAATGCTTGAATTGCCACGGTTTAGCCCTCCTTCTTTTCGTTTGCAGCGGCTTTCTCGGCCTCGACCTTGGCGATGGCCTCGGAAGCCTCATCGGCGACCTCCAGCGAGATGGTGCCGTTGGCAATGCCGATGATGTTCAGGATGGAATACAGCAGGATGACCACGCCGCAGATGGGCATGACCCAGTAGAACGTACCCACAGCCACGTTCAGCGAGGAGGTCTGCTGGCCCATGGCCAGTTTGGAGACCTGGAAGCCGCCGAAGACGAGGATGGTGGCGGAGAAGAGGAACGCCACGACCTCCCACAGGATGTGGAACGCCTTGCGCATCCCGGGGTTCATCCGGTCCACCAGAATGGGGATGTTCATGTGGCCGCGCTCACCGGAAACGATGGTGGCACCAAACAGGGTGCTCCAGCCAAACAGATAGCCGACCAGCTCCTCCGACCAGGTGGAGGGAGAGTTGAAGATATAACGGGCAATGACCTGATAGGTGGTCAGGATGACCATGACCGCCATGCTCAGGCCAGCCAGAAGCTCAAGCGCCTTGTTCAGCGCGGTACGAAATTTTTCCATATTGGCCTCTCCTTAGTTTGCGGACGCGTATTCAGCATTGTATTCCTGAATACGGTCATAGATAGACTGCAGCTCGGGGTTGGCAGCCAGCACCGAGGTGTGCAGGGGTGCCATGGCCTCCTGGAACGGAGCCGTGTCCGGGTAGAGGAAGTTGACATGCTGCTCGTTCTCGGCCTTGTCCTTCGCCTCTTCCACGGCAGCGGCCCAGGCATCCCGCTCCACCTGATTGATGAGCTGGAAGCCCTCCTCAAAGATGGCCCGCTCGTCGGGCGAGAGGTTGGAGAGGAACTCGTAGTTCGCCACCAGCAGGTCGGGGACCATCTGGTGCATGTCGTAGGAGTAATACTTGCAGATATCGCCGTGGCCGTTGTCGGTCAGGGCCAACTCGTTGTTCTCCGCACCGTCCAGAATCCCGGCCTGCAGGGCGGTGTACACATCACCAAAGCCCATGGGGGTGGCCGTGCCTCCCAGCAACCGCATCATTTCCACATTGGTGGGGGACTGCTGCACGCGAATTTTGAGGCCTTTCAGGTCAGAGGGCTGGTTGACGGGGGTCTTGACGGTGTAGAAGTTGCGGGTGCCCGCGTCCAGCCAGGTAACGGTCTCCAGACCAGCTTTCTGGGTGGTCAGGAAGATCGGGTCGGTGACCTCATTGTCCTCCATGGCGGCGTGGTAAGCCTCCTCGCTGGAGAACAGATACGGCAGGTTGAAGATCTGGTACTGGGAGCTGAACGTCTCCATGATAGCGTTGGAGGCCACCACAAAGTCGATGGCGCCCGTCTGGGTCAGCTGCACCATCTCGGTCTGGCTGCCCAGCAGCTCGCTGGGGTAAACCTCCACGCGGTACTTGTCCCCCAGTTTCTCATTGATAAAATCCGCAAACGCGGTCAGGCCCAGGTGGTCGGGGTGGTTGGCCGACTGCACATGGCCAATGCGGATGATCCGGCGGTCATCCGCAGCCTCTCCCCCGCCGCATCCGGTCAGCAGCAGGCCGCTTGCCAATGCGGCCGTGCCCATCAGCGACAGGAATCTTCTTCTCTTCATGCGTTGTATCCTCCCTTTTTCGATTCACGGTTTGTAAAGTTATTGTAACAAGTCCGACTTTTTTCCGAAACGGGAATTTTTTGTGAACCGCAGGACTATTTTGTCATTGTTGTATCCAAGTACAATTTTTTCGTCTCTGAGGAGAAAGAAACTGGCAAAAAAGAACCGGAAGCACGTCCAAATCAGACGCGCTTCCGGTTCTTTGCCACACTTTAGTTGTTTAAATTTTCTAGTCGGTATTCCGAGGGGGTCTTGCCGGTGATCCGCTTGAACACCCGGGTAAAATAGTTGGCATCGGCATAGCCGCAGGCGGTGCTCACGTCTTTCAGGCTGAGGCGGGGGTCCAGCACCAGCTGCCGTGCTTTCCCCACCCGGTACTCGTTGAGGTAGGCCGAAAAGTTGACCTTGAAGCACTGCTTGAACCTCTTGCAGAAATAGGCATCCGAGTAGCGCAGGGCTGTTGCCGCATCCTGCATCGAGATATCCTCCCGGTAGTGGGCTTCAATAAACGAGAGCATCTCCGCCCGGATGATGGAGGTGCGGACATCCTCGTCCTCTTCCTCGGTGTGGAGCGGGGCAGCCGGGGCCGTAGGCTGTGCCCGGGGCGGCAGCGGCGTGCTCCGGGCCGACACCTGCCGGATGGCGTCCTCTACCGCAAACACCAGCTCCTGCTCCTTGTAGGGCTTGAGCAGGTAGTCCAGCGCCCGCACCGCAATGGCCTGCTTGGCGTAAGCAAATTTATCATATCCGGTCAGGAAGAGGATGCCGCAGTTCTTGTCCGTCTCCCGGATCTTGCGGGCCACTTCCAGCCCGGTGTAGCCGGGCATCTCAATGTCCAGGATGACCACCTGCGGGGCCTCCCGGGCAAACAGCTCCAGCGCCTCCCGCCCGTTGCGGGCCTCGTATAGGACAATCAGGTCGCCCAGATACTTTTGCAGCGTCTTGCAGAGGACTTTCCGCTCGATCAGCTCATCCTCCGCCACCAGCAGCTTGCACTTCATGCCCGTTCCTCCTCTTCTCCCTGAGGGATCTCAAACCGGATAACGGTGCCATGCCCCGCCCGGCTGAACACCTGCATTTTTCCTGTATCCGGGTAGAGCATGGACACCCGCCGGAAGATATTTCCCAGTCCGATGCTCTTTCCGGTCTGTTCGCTCTGCCGCATTTTTTCGCTCAGAGCGGCAAGTTCCTCTTCCGTCATTCCTTTGCCGTTGTCGGCCACGGTAACGTACAGCATTCTCCCCTGCCGCCAGACCCGCAGCAGGATGCGCCCGCCCTCCTCGCAGGCTTTCAGCCCGTGGGAGAACGCGTTCTCAATGACGGGCTGCAATGTAAACGACGGCAGCCGCGCCCGCGCCGGGTCTACCAAGATCTGCTTTTCCACAGTAATGCGTCCATCAAACCGCATCTGCTGGAGGTAGATGTAATCTTCCAGCCCGTCCAGCTCCTCTTCCAGCGTCACCTCCTGCTGCTTGGTGCGCAGGTTGTGCCGGAACAGGTTGCCCAGGCTGACGATCATCTTGTCGGTGGTCTCGGCGTCTTCCAGCCGGGCCATGCAGGAGATCATGTTCAGGGTATTGAAGAGGAAATGCGGGTTCACCTGGCTCTTGAGCATCTCCATCCGGGTGTGATCCAGGTCTTTTTCCAGGGCCAAATTCCGCACTTCCTCCCGGTGGAGGGCGTTCAGGGTAGCCAGATGCTCCTGCATGGCGTGCTTCATCTGGTTGAACGTCCCGGTCAGCCGCCCCACCTCATCCTGGCTGTGGACCGGCAGATCCTGCCCGGAAAAATCGTTGTCCGCGATGCTGCGGGAAGCCCGCGCCAGCGCCAGCAGGGGCCGCACCACGGCCCGGGACAGCATATCCAGCAGCACCAGCATCAATGCCAGCGCCATAAGGAACAGCCCCAGATACACCCAGGGCAGCTGCTCCAGCTGGTCGGCCTGCGCACTGTAAGCGGCGTTCTCCTGCTCCAACGTGGCCTGCGTCAGCCGGAGGGCGTACTCGGAGAGGTAATCCTGCAATTCCATCACCCGGTACATCTGGTCCACATAGGTATCCGCCGCCGGGGTCATCTGCAAAAAGGCGTCCCGGTACTTCTGGTAGCCCGCATAGCCCTGCAGCAGGTTCCAGGTGCGGGCGTAGCGGTCCTCTCCGATCTTTTCATAATCAAAGGGCAGCTCCGCCAGGCTTGCTTCGGTGATCTCGCAGGCCGTCTGATACTCCTCCGTGTTCTCTTGCGAGGGCTCCCGCACCATCCGGGAGAACGCCTTGGTCTCCGCCGCCAGCGCATCCTGCACGGTGTAACAGGCGCTGTTATCGGCCAGCATTGCGTCAAAGGCGGTGCTGGTCCACCGCCCCACAGCGGTAGCCATCCCGATGGACACCAGCGTCACGGCCAGAATCGCCCCCAGCCAGCCGGTCACTTTCCGCCGCAGCGAAAGTCCCCGCACCCGTTGCTCTGCCATCTTCTCCCCTCCCCGCTGTTTTGTCCGTTTCGCATTTTCTTTAGTATAGTGTTTTTGCGGGCAAAGTGCAAGCTGAACCAAAAAGCACCGCGCCCCTCCCCGTTTCCGGGAAGCAGAGCGCGGTGCCTTTCTGGTTTTATTGGATCAAGGGGTCAGCCCTCAGCCGCGGTACTCGGCTGGCAGCTGGTCGAGGGTCTGCCACTTGGTCATGGCTTCCTCCAGCTTCATGCCGTTGGCCACGGCGTCGCGGCGGCAGGCGTTGACCGCCTGGATCTCTTTCATCTTCTCGCCGGTCAGGCTGTAGCCTTTCATGGCGATGAGGGTGGCAGCCCATGCCACCATGGGGATGATGCAGAACAGCACGATGACCACCCAGTTCATGCCGGGGGTGTAGGGGTCGTACTGGGTGGGCAGGCTCTCCAGGCCGACAAAGCTGACTGCAATGCCGACGACCGTGGCCGACAGGCTGGAGACCAGCTTGTCCACCAGGCTGAACAGGGTGCCCATGATGCCCGGGATGTAGTTGCCGGAACGGTAGGTCTCGTAGTCGGAGCAGTCGGCCACCATGGGGATGGGCATATCAGCCGTTGCGTAGTAAGCGCCATAGCCGATGCCGAAGAACGCGATGAACAGGATGGTGTACAGATTGATGGACAGGCCGTTCTCGCCCATGATGGACAGGGTGAACGCATCGCTCTTGCCCCAGAGCAGCAGCAGCACCAGCACGCCGATGTAGCAGAGGAACGCCACGGAGACATACTTCATCAGGCTGGCTTTCTGGCCCTGCTTCTGGCTGGTGCGGACGGTGAGCAGGAAGAAAGGCACGCTGAACACATAGCCCAGCACCATCATGGGCAGGTACAGGCCGTCGTAATTGCCCATCATGCAGCCGTACAGCATACAGAGCACGGTGGTGTTGGTGGCGATGGAGAGAGCCAGCTTGCAGCCGGCACCGGCCACCATCAGCCGCTGCATGGGGTTATTGTTCTTGATGATCTGGAGATACTCGTGCAGCTTGACCTTCTCGCTAACCTCGCCGCCGATGCCGAAGTACTTGGGCTGGTCTTTCTCCCAGATGCCGATAACGGCCAGCAGGGTGAGCAGAATGGAGATGACGATGCCCACAGGAGCCAGGGTGCGGAAGAACCCGGCGGAAGCGTAGCCGCCCTCATAGTTCTTGGCCAGGATGGGGGCAAAGAACTGCATGGCACCCATGCCCAGCAGGCTGCCCACCGTGTTGAAGATGGTAAACAGGGGGCGCTGCTTGGGGTCGTTGGTCAACACGGTCTGGCCAGAGCGGGTGCAGCTGGTCTGGAACGTATAGCCGATGACCCAGACCGCGTACAGAGCCACAAACGCCACGTAGCGCAGAGCCATGGCGCTGGCCGGGATGAGGGGGGTCAGGCAGTACAGCGCCAGGATGCTGGCCGCCATGATGAGGTTGCCAATGACCATGAACGGCCGGAACTTGCCGAATTTGCCGTTGGTACGGTCCATCAGCGCGCCGATGATGGGGTCGGTGATGGCGTCGAACAGGCGCATACCCGTGACCATGACCGAGGCAAAGAGCATGGAGAGGGCCAGCACCTTGCTGCCGAAAGTAGCGATGTAGGAAAGCACCAGCACATAGTACACGTTGGTCGCGCCGTTGTTCAGCGGAAACAGCACCAGCTGGTAGGTTTTGGCGCGGTTCAGGCCCGGCGCCTTTGCGGTTTGTTCACCCATTTGCGGTGTCTCCTTTTTTCTAAAAAAGCGGCAGCCTGCCCGCCTTTTGTTGGGGGGACAGGCTGCCTTGGGTTTCTTGCGGGGGATCCTTGGGGAAATGAAAAGAAGAGGAAGGAATCTACTTGGAGATTACTGCTGGTCCGCCGCGGGAGCGGTGTTCACAGCGCTCTTCTTGGCTTTGAGGGCCTTGCTGAGCTGCCATGCGCAGAGCACGGTCAGCACAGCCAGCACAGCGATCAGTGCATAGATCGCGGTCTGCCACCAGGGGGTAACGGTCTTCAGGGTATCGGTGGATGCCCAGCCGTTCATGGCGTTGGAGTTAACGACGGTGTACAGGATGTGATGCATTGCGTTGCGCATCTGGGTCACAATGTAAGCGTCGTTCTCATAGTTAGCAGCCTTGGTGGTGTGGATCTTGGGCATGGGGCTGTCCCAGATATCGGAACCGGCGATCAGGCCGTCCACCAGATCCATGTACTGGCTGGAACCAGAGAAGTCGGTGATGCACATGCCGCGCATCCCCAGCTCCTCACGCAGGAAGCCGGTCAGCAGGTTCTGGTTTGCGCCGCACCAGGTAGCGCCCCAGCGGTTGAAGCCGGTCATAACGCTCCACGCGCCGCCATCGGTGATGGCCTTATCGGCCACTTCCAGATAGATCTCACGGGCGGTCTGCTCGTTCAGCCAGGTGTTCACGCCGCGGCGGCTGGTCTCGGAGTCGTTCAGGGCAACGTGCTTCAGGTAGACGTACACGCCCTTGGACTGGATGCCCTGCACCTCGGCAGCGCAGATGGTGCCAGCAATGAACGGATCCTCAGCGTAATACTCGAAGTTACGGCCGGAGTAAGCGGTGCGGTGCATGTTGATGCCGGGTCCATACAGGCCGGAGTAACCCATGGCCAGGCAGTCCTCGCCAATGCAGCGGCCCACATCGTTGATGAGGTCCACATTGAAAGTAGCAGCCATGACATCCTCAGAGGTGTAGCACATGGCGGACGCGCCGCCGGTCAGGGCAGCGGTCAGGCCCTGGGGGCCGTTCTCATCCTTGGTGGCCGTCTTGCCGATGGAGGCGGCAGCGGCCGTGTTGTGGAAGCCCAGGGTGATGGTGTTGACCATCTCGTCATAGGTCAGCTGATCCAGCAGGGTATTCCACTCGGGATCATCAAAGTCCCTGCCGATCATGGAAGCCAGGGTCAGACCGTTCTTTGCACCCAGAGTGGGCATCTCGACGCTGTCGGCCAGGCTGCCGTCGTACTGGGTGAATGCCAGGTCAGCAGCCAGAGTCTCGTTGGCAGTGAGCTGTGCGGGAGCGGTGGGGATGGTGCCGGTCCAGTCAGAGCGGCTCATCCAGGTCACGGAGCCGGGAGCGTCGCTGCTCTTGTTGGGGTCGGACTCATCAAACAGGTTGGTGATGGCAGTGCCGTTGGCGCTGACAGAGTAAGTGGTGGTATCCAGAGCGGGGTTGTTCCAGGTGTAAACCAGAGAAGCATCGCCATCGGCGGTCATGCGGCCGTTGGTGTTCTCCACGGTGTAGCCCTTGGCAGCCAGGATGTTGTTCAGGGCGTTGTGGGAGTCGGTGCCCACGGTGAAGTAGTAGTCGCCAGCGTCCACGATGTAGGTCTTGGCCTTGTTGGCATCGTAGGTGCGCAGCTCGCTCTTCTTGACGGTGATGTTCACGGTCTCAGAAGCGCCGGGAGCCAGGACATCGGTCTTTGCGAAGCCAGCCAGCTCGACTGCAGCCTTTTCAATGCCGTTGGCCTTGTCGTAATCGGTGTAGGGAGACTGGAAGTAGACCTGCACGGTCTCCTTGCC
>ENA-UEQX01002178-UEQX01002178.1-human-gut-metagenome-genome-assembly--contig:-NODE-2178-length-11369-cov-552.044545_pt1 | contig 11369 bp, 10 predicted proteins | sample MGYA00242952_ERZ507952 | MGnify/ENA primary metagenome ERZ507952 (study PRJEB26167, sample SAMN06115425) | human gut metagenome | host: Homo sapiens | place: China:Sichuan | collected 2015-04-07... | reverse complement strand
GACTGTTCATCTGCTTCAACTTGGTGAACTCTGCTATCAGTTCCATGTTGTTGGGGTTCTGCACGAACTGCTGTCTCCCCTCTACCAGGCGCTGGGCGATGTAATGAGTACGGAAACTCAGCATGTCCTTAAACACCATCTGCCTGAGCTTCTCGGGGTTCAACTTGAGTTGCAGGCTGGCTGTCGACACCTCCTGTTCGCCCGTCATCATGCCCGCCAGCCGACTCACGGCAGGGTCGGGATGATTGGCAAAGTAGGTCTCTGCCTTGAAGTCCTCGTCACCTATATGTTCCACAGCCTCGTGCAACACCTTATTATATATAGGGTTGTGAAACTCGAAACCATCGCCCTGCATATCGAGCATGATGTATTGTGCCACGGGCAACTCCACATCCTGCTGTTCAGAGTCTTTCACGGTGATGAGTTCCTCGCCATGATGAATCACGATCTGTATGATGAGGTCTTCCACCTCGCGCAGTTTGGCCTCGGGAGTCGTTCCTCCCATCTGCTGTCCCGTCTGCGCCACCTGCTGCACCACCTGGTCGCGCAGACCTGCCGCCCGTCTTTCTTCCTTCACCTGTTCGCTGAGACCGTTGCGCACAAAGTTGTTGAGCGCATTCACGATGATGGCCTCGCTCACGCCCAGTCGGTGCGAACAGTCGGTGATGTAGGAGGCACGCGTTATCTGGTTCTTTATCTTCGAGATGCTCTCCACGATTGAGTTGATGGCCTCGCTTCGCTTCACTGGGTCGGTAACGCCCTTGAGCATCAGATGGGTCTTGAATTGTATGAAGTCTGTCTGGTTTTCCTCGATATACTTTCTGAAGTCGCTCGCCGTATGACTGCGTGCAAAACTGTCGGGGTCATTGCCGTCGGGCAGCAGGAGCACCTTCACGTTCATCTCTTCCTCCAAAAGCATGTCGGTACCTCTCAGGGCAGCATGCACACCTGCCGCATCGCCATCATAGAGCAACACGATATTGTTGGTGAAACGGTGCAGGAGCCTTATCTGGTGCACACTGAGTGCCGTTCCCGAGTTGGCCACCACATTCTCTATACCGCATTGGTGCATGGAGATGACGTCGGTGTAGCCCTCCACCATGTACACACAGTTTTCCTTGGCAATGGCTTTCTTGGCCTGATAGAGTCCATAGAGCTCCCGTTCTTTATGATAGATATCGCTGTCGGGCGAGTTGACATACTTCTGGTTGACTCCTTTCGTACGGCTGTCGAGCACACGACCTCCGAAAGCCACCACCTTGCCGCTCACGCTGAACCAGGGGAAAATGGCTCGTCCCGAGAATCGGTCGAGATACTTATCCTCTCCGCTCTTGTTGGATGCCTCGTCCTTGTCCACCTTGAAGCAGAGGCCCGTTGCCACCAGATACTTGGGGTTATAGCCTTTCTTGATAGCCTCGTCATACAAGGCCGTCCTGCTGTTGGGATCAAACCCCAGCCTGAACTTGCGGATGATGTCATCACGGAATCCACGGCTGCGGAAGTACTGCATACCGATGGCTCGTCCGTCCACATCGTTCTGCAGGATGTCCTCGAAGTATTTCGATGCCCATTCGTTGACGATGAACATCGACTCCCGCTCGCTCTCCTTCTCCTTCTCCTCGCTTGTCAGTTCCCGCTCCTTGATCTCGATGTGATATTTGTTGGCCAACCAGCGCAGCGCATCAGGATAGGTCATCTGTTCCAGCTCCATCAGGAAGTTGATGGCGTTGCCTCCCTTTCCACAGGTGAAACAATGGCAGATGCCGCGTGCGGGCGAGACAGAGAAGGAAGGATGCGAATCATTATGGAAAGGACACAAACCGATATAGTTCACGCCGCGTTTCTTGAGCGACACGAACTCCGACACCACGTCAACAATGTTGGTGGCGTCCATGATTCGGGCTATGGTCGGTTTGTCTATCATTTTATTTCAGTTCCTGTTTCATTCTGTTGGCCTGCTTCTGTGCTGCGGCACGTGCTGCGGCATTCACCTCATGGGCATTGGCCTTGCGGTGATAAGTGTATGTCTTGCCTTGCGAGTCGCTGAGCACCAGCGAGTCTTTCTTCAGATAGACGAAAGAGAGGGTGTCTATGGAAGTCTTCTCGTTGAAGACGACTCCCTGCATCTCGAAACGTCCCCTCACAAGCAGCAACTTGCCATTGTAGGCATGCCACTCTGTATACTGTGGCACTTCGGGATATTCCACCGGACTGTCATCCTCCACCGAACTGTTCTGCATGACAAAGCCCACCGATCGGGCCTCGCCCATCCGCTTGAGTGTGAAACCATATTCGCGTGGCACCATATAGTTTTCCACGATGCTGTCGGGCATATTGGCAAGGATGCGTGCCTGCTGACGGCGTGACAGATGACTCAGGTCACGCAGATGGGGCATCACCTGATAGGTCCATGTAGCCTTCAGCTTGTCGAGATCCACCACCATTCTGGCACGGTTCTTCTCTCCCTCTACCGGCAACACACATATCCAGTCGCCTATCTCTATATCGCCAAACACCTGATGCTGTCGGGTAGCCTCCAATATATTGTAGCGCACAGGGTCTCCGCCGCTGTTGGGCAAGAGCACCACCACACTGTCGGTACATCCCATGCAGGCAAGTCCGTAGATGGCATGGTCGCCCTTGGCAGGCTTCGACGTACTGATGGGCAGGTTGATATTAGGACGTGGTGGGCGTGGTCCTTTCTTGCAGGCGGCAAGCAGGACAACGGCAAAGACGAGGAGTATGAGAGTTTTGTATCTATGCATCATTATTCTGACTGTTATTTTTGGTAATGCTTTCGACTTATCGACTACAATCACTACCTTATTTATCTATATAATGATGCAAAGTTACTACTTTTTTCGGAAAAACGAAGGAAAAAACAGTTTAATAGATAGGTAAATCTATTTTTTTTAGTACTTTTGTAAGCAAAAACTATAGATATCTACATGACAACAACATTATACTTGGTTCGTCATGGCGAGACTGTCGACAATGCAGCCCACATCATGCAGGGACAGACACCAGGCGAACTCAATGACAAAGGTATTGCCCAGGCAGAGGAAGTGGCAGCCCGCATGGCCGATCATCCCATCGACGTATTCGTATCGAGCGACCTGAAGCGCAGCATTCAGACTTGCGAGATCATAGCCCGTCCCCATCATGCCGAGGTGATTACCACTCCTCTGCTGCGCGAACGCGACTGGGGAAGTTTCACTGGCAAGTTTATCCCTTCCCTGCCCCAAGACCCCAAAGACTGGCCCGACGATATCGAGTCGATAGAAAGCATGAAGTCGAGGGCTCAAAACTTCATCACCTGGCTTCGCGTCACCTATCCCGGCAAGACCATTCTTGCCGTAGGTCATGGCATCATCAACAAAGCCCTGCAGAGTGTTTACTTTCGCCAGCCGATGAACGAGATCGAGAAAATGGGCAATGCCGAAGTGAGAATCCTGATATTGTAATTAAAAACATTAAACCAAAAACATAATAATCATGGCAAGAAAAATAGCTCTTATCACAGGCGCCACAAGCGGTATTGGCGAAGGATGCGCCCGAAGATTCGCACAAGGAGGCTACAACCTCATCATCACAGGCCGCAACACAGGCAAGTTGGAAATTCTGAAACAGGAACTCGAAGAGGAAGGCGTCCAAGTGCTGGCACTGGCTTTCGACGTGCGCAACAGAGAAGCGGCTCGCAAGGCAGTAGACTATATTCCTGAGGCATGGCGCAACATCGATGTCCTGATTAATAATGCAGGACTGGCACGAGGCCTGGAACCAGAGTACGAAGGCGACTTCGACGACTGGGACCAGATGATAGATACCAACATTAAAGGTCTGCTCACCATGACCCGACTCATCGTTCCCGGCATGGTGGAACGCAATCGTGGTCATGTCATCAACATCGGAAGTGTGGCTGGAGATGCTGCCTATGCGGGCGGAAATGTGTATTGTGCCACCAAGAGTGCTGTAAAAGCCATCACCGATGGTCTGCGCATCGACGTGGCTCATACCCGCGTTCGCGTTACCAACATCAAGCCGGGACTGGTGGAGACCAATTTCTCCAACATCCGTTTCCATGGCGACACCCAGCGTGCCGACAATGTTTACCGTGGCATAGAGCCATTGACAGGCGATGACATTGCCGACGTGGCATTCTATGCCGCCTGTGCTCCCGAGCATGTTCAAATAGCCGAGGTGTTGGTTCTCGCCACCCATCAGGCCAGTGGCACCGTGATTCACCGAGACTAAAAACTTCTTACAAGATATCCATGATTTCCTCGAAACGGGAAATACGACGGAGGCGTTCGTGAGCGAACTCCTCCGTTTTTTCATGCGCCCATGTTGTATGGAAAGGTATATGAACAGCCGAGGCACCTATCTTCAACGCAGGCACAATGTCGCTCTTGAAACTGTTGCCCACCATGACCAACTCTTCGGGCTTTACCTCCAACTCACGGCAGAGTCTTCGATAAGCCTCGGGCGTCTTGTCGCTCACGATGCTCACCACGTCAAAGTAACGTTGCAATCCCGAACGCCACAGTTTGTTCTCCTGGTCTTGCAACTCACCCTTGGTGAATACCGCAAGCTTGTAATGACGCGTCTGTCTGAGCCTTGCCAGCGTCTCCTCCACGCCCTCCAATGGACGGGCATCGAGCCTCAGCAAGGTCTTTCCCAGCTCCACGATTCGTCCTATCAGCTTGGCAGGCACCTCGCCCTGACTCACCTTCACGGCATTCTCCACCAGCGAGATGGTAAAGGCTTTCACACCATATCCCAGGTCTTCCATATTACCGCTCTCAGTCTCGAAGAGCGAAGCAGATATCTCCTCCTTGCTTCCATAGTCTGAAAGCAAGTCACAGTATTCGTCCTCTACGTCTTCAAAATAGTTCTGCAATGCCCACAACGTATCGTCGGCATCAAAGGCTATGGCCTTGACAGACCCCGCTATCTTGTTGTTTTCTTTCATTTTCGTATTTTTTTACTCAAGAAGTTTTTTCAAGAAGTTAGAGAAGTTAGCACGCCTTTAAGGGCGTGCTGCTTAGTGAATACACCCACAAAGACTATTGTCTTAACTCCATTAACTCCTTACCTCCATCAACTCCCACAAAATAATTCCCTATCTTTTCCCTCAACAAAAGTACTACATTCTTTTCTATCTCCCAAATTTTTCCTTTCAAAAAGCATCACTTAACCGAATAAAAAACGTGTGCTCAACCATCAACGGACAAACACACGCACATTTTCGTACTAACCAGAAAAACACATATTTACTAAAAACGAGTCATAAACTCAACTACTATCTTGTCTTTCTCCGAAGGTTTGGCAATACCGCCCTCACGATAGAAATACTTCTCATAGTTGATACGGATATCGGAGATAAATGGCTTCGACAGACTCAACGTAACACCACCGGTGACACGATGGCGCTTATAGTCGTTGATGATCAACTCGCCCAGATCATCGTCTGTCGCATTGTAACGGGAGCCGTCGCTGTGATCGCTCATGAAATCATAACGCACCAAGGGCGAAACCTTCTTGATAAGTCGTGTGCGAACAGGGAGGTCATAGCAGGCAAAACCATCGAAGGCATGCACATCGTGGAAGGCGTTATGAGAATAATGCTTGTAGAGATACTCCACCTCGGCGATGAAACCACCATAGTGGAAGGTAACACCTGCATCATACATATTCACAGTCACATCAGAAGGCTTGATCTTCTGAGTACTCAGCACCAGGTTGACATTAGGAAAGAGAAACTGTGCCTTGGCAGAATAGTTGACACCCTTGGTCCAGTAGTCCTTCTGATTGGTAAGACCTGAGCCGTTGAACACACCGGCATTCACCACGATGGGGAAACCGACATTCCATGTATACCCCACCTCGGCACCCACGTCACGCACATTGCCCACCTGCTTGGCGATAAACGAGCGGTTGGCAAAATACTGCTGATGGGGCGAACGGTGAGCATCAATGGTGAAGGGCACACGCTCCTGACCGATGGTAAACTGCAGGGTGCTCCAAGGCTTGATACGTGTGTAGGCATCAAGCATCTTGATCTTTCCCTCATCGCAGAGGTCGATCTCTGCCTTGTAGCTCACCTCCTTGGTCACATATCCCGACACACTGACACGGGCTGTGCGCACCTCGAAGCGTCCCTCGCCCTCTTCGGTTTGATACTCAAACTTCGAGCGGATGGTGCCGTGAATTTTAGGCATTCTGTCTACTTTCTCTTCTTCGCCATTGTCATACTTCTGTGCTTGGGCTGTCATCGCAAGTAGCGAGAGCAGCAACAGCATGGTGGTTGTTTTCTTATTCATTATATTATTTTATTTGCTGATTTTTCTCGGCTGCAAAGTTAAATAAAAAAAGTTACTTTCATACGACACTGACGTTACAAAACAATGACAATCATGAAATAGGCTCACAACACACAGACTGTAATATCGTTGTAACAAAACTTAAAGCTTTTGCCCTTACAGGGCGTAGGCTAACGCCCATAACAACCCAGGGCGATGCCCTGGGCTAAGAGCTTCTGCCCCTTCAGGGCGTGCTAACTATTCTAACTTCCCACTAATTCAACTCCCCTCTAACTCCTCTTAACTTCCCTCTAACCCCCTTCTTTTCCAAAAAAATGCCGATTTATTTGTGTAATACACAAAAAAATGCTACTTTTGCGGCTGTGTTCCTTACGAAACACTAACAAACTTAGAAATAATAACAATAACCATTTTATTAATATGAGTTTAAAAATTGTAGTACTTGCCAAGCAAGTACCAGACACAAGAAATGTGGGTAAGGATGCGATGACAGCCGAAGGCACAGTCAACCGCGCAGCCCTTCCCGCCATCTTCAATCCTGAAGATTTGAACGCATTGGAGCAGGCTCTTCGATTGAAAGAGCAGAATCCAGGTTCCACAGTTGGTATTCTTACAATGGGTCCTCCACGTGCCGGTGAGGTTATTCGCCAGGGTCTTTACCGTGGTGCAGATACAGGTTGGCTGCTTACCGACCGCCTCTTCGCCGGTGCCGACACATTGGCCACATCCTATGCCCTTGCCACCGCCATCAAGAAGATAGGCGATGTCGACATCGTGATCGGTGGCCGCCAGGCTATCGATGGTGATACTGCACAGGTAGGTCCACAGGTAGCTCAGAAGTTGGGCTTGAACCAGGTCACCTACGCCGAGGAGATTCTGAAGGTGGAAGACGGCAAGGCAACAGTCCGTCGCCTCATCGATGGAGGTATCGAGACCGTAGAGGCCCCATTGCCACTCGTGATAACCGTAAACGGCAGTGCAGCTCCATGTCGCCCATGCAACGTGAAGCTCGTAATGAAATACAAATACGCATCTTGCCCTATGGAGCGCAAGGGAGATGAGCCTTGGACCAACCTCTATGAGGAGCGTCCTTACCTCACTCTCAACCAGTGGAGCGTAGCCGATGTTGACGGCGATCCTTCACAGTGTGGACTGAGCGGTTCACCTACCAAGGTGAAGGCAGTAAAGAACATCGTGTTCCAGGCTAAGGAGAGCAAGACCTTGACAAGCAGCGATGAGGACATCGACAACTTGATGAAGGAATTGTTGAACGAAAGTATTATCGGATAATTTTGCAAAAATTTATGAACAACGTATTTGTATATTGCGAGGTAGAAGGCACAACCGTAGCCGAAGTATCTCAAGAATTGCTTACCAAGGGTCGTAAGCTCGCCAACCAGCAGGGCGTGGAGCTCCATGCCATTGTGGCTGGCACAGGCATCAAGGGAAAGGTGGAAGACCAGATCCTGCCCTATGGTGTAGATAAGTTATTTGTTTTCGATGCCGAGGGATTGTTCCCATACACCTCAGCTCCTCATACCGACATCCTCGTCAACCTCTTCAAGGAGGAGAATCCACAGATTGCCCTGATGGGTGCCACCGTTATCGGTCGCGACCTCGGTCCTCGTGTCTCTTCTTCTCTGACCAGCGGTTTGACAGCCGACTGTACCGAGCTCGAGATTGGCGAATATGACGACAAGAAGAGCGGCAAGCACTACGACGGTTTGCTCTATCAGATTCGTCCAGCCTTCGGTGGCAACATCGTGGCAACCATCGTCAACCCAGAGCATCGTCCACAGATGGCGACAGTACGCTCAGGTGTGATGCAGAAGAGCATCTACGAGGGTGAGTGCAAGAAGGAAGTTGTTTACCTTGAGGTAAGCAAGTATGTACCTGCTGAGGACTTCGTCGTAAAGGTACTCGACCACCATGTAGAGGCTGCCAAGCACAACCTGAAGGGTTCTGCCATCGTTGTAGCCGGCGGTTATGGTGTAGGAAGCAAGGAAGGTTTCGACCAGCTCTTCGAGTTGGCTCATCTCCTCCATGGCGAGGTAGGTGCTTCCCGTGCAGCTGTTGATGCAGGTTGGGTAGACCACGACCGTCAGATTGGTCAGACCGGTGTCACCGTTCATCCTAAGGTTTATATCGCCTGCGGCATCTCCGGTCAGATCCAGCACATCGCCGGTATGCAGGATTCCGGCATCATCATCTCCGTAAACAACGATCCTGATGCCCCCATCAACAAGATTGCCGACTACGTCATCAACGGCAATGTCGAAGACGTCGTCCCCAAGCTCATCAAGTACTACAAGCAGAATTCAAAGTAAATAATATACAAGGAGTTAAGGAGTTAAGGAGTTAAAGTAGTTAAGACAATAGCATTTGTATGTTTAGATTCGAAGATATTTATGCCTGGCAGAAGGCTCACGCTTTTGTATTACTCGTTTATCGGGTAACAGGACATTTTCCTAAAGTGGAGCGATTCGGATTGATTTCCCAATTCAGAAGGGCAGCAGTATCTATCGAAGCAAACATCGCAGAAGGCTATAAGAAGCTTAGCAAAGCTGACAAACTCCGCTTCTTCAACATTTCGCAAGGAAGTCTTGAGGAATGTAGAGATTACATCATCTTATCAAGAGATTTAGATTTCTTGCAGAAAGGTGAATTTGAGGCATTATGCATGAGTATTGAAGAAGCTAGTAAACTTCTAAATGCATATTGCAAAGGTGTTATAAACAATAGTGCTATCAGCTAGCATTTTAGGAGATAAAGGTGTTGTCTTAACTCCTTTAACTCCTTAACTCCTTTAACTCCTTCCAAAAACAAAAAAAATATGGCTAATTACTATAGTGATCACCCTGAGATTGAATTTCATCTCAATCACCCCCTCATGAAGCGTGTTGTGGACTTGAAGGAACGCAATTACGTAGAGAAAGACCAGTTCGAAGATGCACCTGTCAACTACGAGGATGCCATTGAGAACTACAAGCGACTGCTGGATATTACCGGCGATGTGGCAGCCAACATCATCGAACCCAACTCTGAAGATGTCGACCTCGAAGGTCCACACCTGGAGAATGGCCGCATGATCTATGCCAGCAAAACATTCGAGAACCTCGATGCCACCCGCAAGGCAGGCCTCTGGGGCTTGTCCATGCCACGTCGTTACGGCGGCTTGAACCTGCCTAACGCCATTTTCTCTATGGCTTCAGAAATCATCGCAGCAGCCGATGCAGGTTTCCAGAACATCTGGTCACTCCAGAGTTGTATCGACACCCTCTATGAGTTCGGTTCTGAGGAACAGCGTCAGAAGTACATCCCTCGCATTTGCGCAGGCGAGACCATGAGTATGGACTTGACAGAGCCAGATGCAGGTTCCGACTTGCAGCGCGTGATGCTGAAGGCCACACAGGATGAGGACGGCACATGGCGTCTCAACGGTGTGAAGCGTTTCATCACCAATGGCGACTCCGACATCCACTTGGTACTGGCACGTTCAGAGGAAGGCACCAAGGACGGTCGTGGTCTTTCAATGTTCATCTACGACAAGCGTGATGGCGGCGTAACCGTTCGTCACATCGAGCACAAGCTCGGTATTCATGGTTCACCAACCTGCGAGTTGGTTTACAAGAATGCCAAGGCAGAACTTTGCGGCAACACCCGTCTCGGTCTGATCAAGTACGTGATGGCTCTGATGAACGGTGCCCGCTTAGGTATCGCCGCACAGAGTGTCGGTGTAGAGCAGGAAGCTTACAACGAGGGCTTGGCCTATGCCAAGGAGCGTGCCCAGTTTGGCGAGAAGATCATCAACTTCCCAGCCGTTTACGACATGCTTTCAAGAATGAAGGCCAAGTTGGATGCAGGCCGTTCACTCCTCTACTGCTGCGCCCGCTATGTCGACATCTACAAGGCTTTGGAAGACATCGCCCGCGACAGCAAGCTCACTCCCGAGGAGCGTCAGGAGATGAAGAAGTACACCCGTCTTGCCGACGCCTTCACACCATTGGCCAAGGGTATGAACTCAGAGTATGCCAACCAGAACGCCTACGATGCCATCAGCATCCACGGAGGTTCCGGTTTCATCATGGAGTATAAGTGCCAGCGTCTGTTCCGTGATGCCCGCATCTTCTCTATCTACGAGGGTACCACCCAGTTGCAGGTAGTAGCAGCCATCCGTTACATCACCAACGGCACCTACCTCAACATCATCAAGGAGATGTTGGAGAGCGAGGTCAGTGACGATCTGAAGGCATTGAAGGCCCGTGTAGCCAAGTTGGCAGACCTCTACGAGGCAGCCATCAACAAGGTGAAGGAAGCCAACGATCAGGCAGTTCACGACTTCCTGGCTCGCCGTCTCTACAACATGACTGGCGACATCGTGATGTCTCTCCTCATCCTCGACGACGCCACCAAGTCTCCCGAGCTGTTTGCCAAGAGTGCCAACGTATATGTCCGCATGGCAGAAGAAGAAGTCCTCGGTCATTCCGCATACATCCAGAACTTCACTCCCGAATCTCTGGATAACTTCAAGGCTTAATCCGCGCAATTCTCAAGGAGTTATCGAACCTCATCCCTTCCCTAACTCCTTCCGAATCACCATAAAAAAATCCGAGGCTTCCCTGCCCCGGATTTTTTTATCCCCTTCCCATCCATCAAGTCCGTCCGAACGTCCGAACGAAAAGGCAATTTTTATCAAGAACCAACGGTCGCCGGTCGAAGGGAAAGGCAATTCGAGAAGCATTCCTGCTGTTCTGAATAAACGAGATTTACAGGAATAGGGCAGCTAAAGCCCCCCTTCTGCAGGGTATCAGCAGCCTCTCAGCAAGTAGCGAGCAAGCAGCCTTTCTGTAGCGAGCAAGCAATAAACTCAGCAAGCTGTAAGCTACGAGCAAGCAATAAGTTCAGCAAGGCGGTCGCATCCCGCAAACCGCAGCTCCGCTGCTGGCGTAGACCTCTGATGGTCCGCCAACCATAGAATGAAATGGTTCAGAGCGACGAGGAGGAGCGGTTTCCTCTTCTTCCCTGAGGGGAGAAGACCGAGATGAG
>ENA-UEQX01002172-UEQX01002172.1-human-gut-metagenome-genome-assembly--contig:-NODE-2172-length-11381-cov-3.509200_pt1 | contig 11381 bp, 6 predicted proteins | sample MGYA00242952_ERZ507952 | MGnify/ENA primary metagenome ERZ507952 (study PRJEB26167, sample SAMN06115425) | human gut metagenome | host: Homo sapiens | place: China:Sichuan | collected 2015-04-07... | reverse complement strand
AACGTAATGAATGGCGGCGTTGTAGAGAAAACCTTCCGTCCGACCGAGAAGTTCCCGTCTGCCAGAATCGACAGAGTTGATATGCAGTATCTGTATTCCGATGGCGACTTATACAACTTCATGGATGTTAACACATACGAGCAGATCGCATTATCCACAGATGTTGTAGGTGATGCATTAAAATTCGTTAAAGAGAACGAGACAGTTAAAGTCTGCTCCTACAACGGCAAGGTATTCTCTGTTGAGGCTCCGTTATTCGTAGAGCTCGAGATCACAGATACAGAGCCGGGCTTCAAGGGCGATACCGCTACAGGCGCTACCAAACCGGCAGTTGTAGAGACTGGCGCTACTGTATATGTACCGTTATTCGTAAACCAGGGCGATAAGATCAAGATCGATACACGTACTGGTGAATATCTGTCCAGAGTCTAAGTTATAACATATACGTCAGAAAGGTCTTCACGATACCGTTTGTACCCTTGTGGGGAGGCAGTCGTGTCACTGACAGGTTTCTGACTGGAAACAGAGATTACTGTTTGTGGCAGGCATTTTCCTTTGCTGGTTATGCAGCGCATGAACAGTAGCAAGCAGAGAAACTGTTGTAAGATCCGGAGGAAACGTCGAGATTTTACAACAGTTTTTTTGCTTAACATATCGGGGAGGCGTCTATGACGCGTCCGTTGGTTCATCTCAGAGAGCGGGTTCGGAGCGAACGGTGCTCATGGGGAGTGATAAATATGGAGAACGGAAGAGAAGACCGTCTGCGTCTGGGGGAAGAGGATGAGCCGGGGCGCAGATCTGGTGGCAGGAAGAGGCGTACATCCGGCAGGCAGACGGCAATCCGCCGGGAGCGGACGAGGCAGCAGAAGAAGCGCCGTGTGATGATGCGGCTGTTTTTGTGTCTGCTTATTTTCCTCCTGGGTGCGGGAACAGGCTGGACGCTGCGCGGGAAAATGATCCGCAAGCTGATCGATCCGTCCACGATCGAGATGCCAAACTGGGTTGATGAGCAGCTTCTCACGGTCAACCGATATTCCAGACCGGGGACGAATATCCCGGTCATCAACGGGATCGTGATTCACTATGTGGCAAATCCTGGGACGACGGCACAGCAGAACCATGATTATTTTGAGGGGTTGAAAGATCAGAGCGGCAGTAACACTGTTTCCGTCAGCAGCAATTTCGTGATCGGTCTGGACGGCGAGATCATCGAGTGCGTTCCGGTCGGGGAGAAGGCATATGCCTCCAATGAGAGGAATGCGGACACCGTTTCGATTGAGTGCTGCCATCCGGCGGCAGACGGAAAGTTCACAGACGAGACGTATGACTCGCTGGTAAAACTGACTGCATGGCTGTGCAAGCAACTCGATTTAAGTCCGAAAGACGTGATCCGTCATTATGATGTGACTGGAAAGGCGTGCCCGAAGTATTTCGTGGATCATGAGGATGCCTGGAAGCAGTTCCGCAAGGATGTGAAAAAGGCAATGCGGAAGGATATATAATATACGATATAAATTATGAAAGGGAATCTAGTATGAAAACGATTTTAGATTTGATCGTGGAAGAACTGAAACCGGCGTTTACCGGCTGCGGGTACGATGAGAAGTATATCCGCGTGACGGTATCAAACCGCCCGGATCTCTGCGAGTATCAGTGTAACGGCGCGATGGCAGCTGCCAAAGCGTATAAAAAGAAACCGATCGATATTGCCAATGAGGTGGTGGAAAAGACAGCCGGAAGCAAGATGTTTTCTGAGATCAACGCCGTGATGCCTGGATTTATCAATATCCGCTTGAATCCGTGCTACCTGGCATCCTATGTACAGCAGGTGGCAGAGGATGAAAAGCTGGGACTCAACGCAGCTAAGAAGCCGGAGACGATCATCATCGATTACGGCGGAGCCAATGTAGCAAAACCACTGCATGTCGGACACTTACGTTCCGCGGTCATCGGAGAGAGCATCAAGCGCATCAGCCGCTATATGGGACACCATGTCATCAGCGATGTGCATCTGGGTGACTGGGGATTGCAGATGGGACTGATCATCGAGGAGCTGCATGACCGTCAGCCGGATCTGGTATATTTTGACACGGATTATACCGGCGAGTATCCGTCGGAGCCGCCGTTTACGATTTCCGAGCTGGAGGATATCTATCCGGCAGCGAGCGCGAAATCCAAGGTAGATGCGGCATTCCGTGAGCGGGCACAGCAAGCAACCTTCAAACTGCAGAGTGGCTATGCACCGTTCCATGCGATCTGGAAGCACATCATGAACGTGTCCTTGAAGGATCTGAAAAAAAACTATGGCAATTTAAATGTATCGTTCGACCTCTGGAAGGGCGAGAGCGATGCGCAGCCATATATTCCGGGACTGATCGAGGATTTACAGAAAAAAGGTCTCGCCTATGAGAGCGATGGCGCGCTGGTTGTCGATATCGCACAGGAAGGGGATGCGAAGGAATATCCGCCTTGTATCGTCCGCAAATCCGATGGTGCGGCGCTGTATGCGACTTCCGATCTGGCGACGATCATCGAACGTGAGCAGGATTTCCATCCGGACCGCTACATTTACGTCGTAGACAAGCGCCAGGAGCTTCATTTTATCCAGGTATTCCGTGTGGCGAAGAAGGCGGGCATCGTCAAAGAAGATACGCCGATGATCTTCTTGGGCTTCGGTACGATGAACGGCAAGGACGGTGGTCCGTTCAAGACACGTGAGGGCGGTGTTATGCGTCTGGAGCACCTGATCAAGAATATCGATGAGAAGGTATATGAGAAGATTCAGGAGAAGCAGAAAGTTCCGGCGGACGAGATGACACGCACGGCGGAGATTGTCGGTCTGGCGGCACTTAAATATGCCGATCTTTCGAATCAGGCGACCAAAGATTACATTTTCGATGTAGACCGCTTTATTTCCTTCGAGGGAAATACAGGTCCACATATCCAGTATATGATCGTCCGCATCAAGTCCATTCTGGAGAAATACAAGGAACTGCGCGGTGCGGATGCTAAAGTGGTTCCGATCCGTCCGGCTGAGAGCGAGACAGAGAAAGCACTTCAGATGGCGCTCTGCCGTTTCGGCGAGGTGACAGAATCTGCATTCTACGAGACGGCGCCGCATAAGCTCTGCCAATACATGGCGGCAGTGGCGGATGCGTTTAATGCATTTTATCTGGAAAATAAGATCCTCTCCGAGGAGGACGCAGCGAAGCAGGCAGCCTTTATCAGTCTGATCACGCTGACCAAGCGGGTGCTGGATACCTGTATGGATCTGCTCGGAATGGAATCGCCGGAACACATGTAATCTGTAATATGGAGGAATCCTCATGAAAATAATAAAAATGTCCGTAGATACCTTCTGGAAGGGCGAAGTACGGGTACAGGGACAGATTGAGGATGAGACAAAGGTATATCAGACAAGAATTTTTATCAAGGGTAGTCAGATCTATGACTACTCTTGTTCTTGTGCGGAGGGAAATTCATTCCGGGGTCCCTGCGTGCATGCAAAAGCGCTTCAGGAGGCGTTTGCCCGCCAGCAGAAAGCCGAGCATACACCGCCGGTTTCGACTTCGCCGGAGATCCGGATGATGATCCGGGAGTACACGAACCGGGAAGTAGCGCGGATTCTGGGCGAGGAAGAGCGGGAACCGGTCTATCTGCATCCCTATTTACAGATCCGGCGCGGCGAAGTGCTTTTGGAGGCACGGATCGGACGGGAAAAACGGTATATTGTGAAAAACCTGCTGGAATTTGCACAGGCGGTTCACAGCGGAAAACGGGTGGAATACGGAAAAGGCATGGCGTTTGAACACGTCCCGTCTGCCTTTGCGCCGGAAAGCCGCCCATTTTTAGATCTTCTGCTGGAGGAGGCGGACGCCTACATACGCCATTATGAGGAGATGCGCGGTCATGCGGGGCTGCCGCTTCCGGTGATGCGGGCGTTAACGCTGGGATCTGCAGCGAGGGATCGGCTGTTTGATCTTTTAGAGGGAAAAGAAGTCCAGACGGAGGACGAGAAAGGTGCTGAACGTGTGTGCCGGGTTGAGCGCAAGGATCCGCGTTTCTCGGTGGAGGTGGAAGCAAGGGGCGATGGAATTGCGGTTACGGTTCCATCGGCTCTAACTTCGTTCCGGGGAGAACAGCGTCTGTATGTGGCAGATGGATTGCATCTGTTTGGATGCAGTGAACTGTATACAGAAACGATGGGCGTTTTTCTGGAGCAGATGGAACAGGGCGGAAGAGAGTGCGGAAGCCGGAAAGAGAAGCGGGAGCTGCTGGTTGGAAGCCGGGATATTCCGCTCTTTTATGCGCGGGTGCTGGAAGGCATGGAGGCACTTGGGATCTTGCAGAGCACGGAGATCGATTGGGAGAAATACCGCCCAGAGGCGTTGAAAGCCCGGTTTGAGTTTGACAGTGATTCGCCGGACGAGCTGCGTCTGCGTCCGACGCTTTCCTATGGAGATTTTACGTTTTCGCCGCTGGCGGACGAGCATGTTCCGCGGGAGATCTGCCGGGATGTACCGGCGGAATTTTATATCAGCCGCCTGATCACGCGGTACTTCTCTTACTGGGAGGATGAGAGCGGCGAGCTGGTGATCCGCGGGGATGAAGAAGCGCTGTACCAGGTTCTGAGCGAGGGAATGCCGCAGTTTCAGGAGGTGGGAGAGGTATGGCTGTCAGAGTCTGTCCGCCATCTGCGCGTCCTGCCCCCGCCGGAAGTGTCGATGGGGGTTTCTCTTGGAGGCGGTTGGCTGGATTTGAAGATTGAGACGGCGGGAATCGACCCGGCGGAGCTTTTGCAGGTACTCAGTGAATACCGCCAAAAAAAGAAATATTACCGCATGAAAAATGGCGAATTTTTGCAGCTTTCGGGCGGCGGCCTGCAGGCGCTTGACAGTCTGACTGCGGATCTGGGACTGACAAAGAGTGAATTTCAGGCGGGGGAGGCGAAGATACCTGCCTACCGTGCTTTTTATCTGGACAGTCTCTCGGGCGACGGCAGGATGAAACTGTTTCAGCGGGATGAAGCCTACGGGATGATGGTGCGCGATCTAAAAACGGCGCAGAGTGTCAGCTATGCGGTTCCGGCGGTGCTGGAAAAGACGCTGAGGGAATACCAGAAGATCGGATATACGTGGATGCGGACGCTGGCGCGGTATCATTTCGGCGGGATCCTGGCAGATGATATGGGACTGGGAAAAACGCTGCAGGTGATTGCGCTTCTGACGGCATTTTATCAGGAAAAAACCGAGCAGAAAGCGGCTGGAAATGAAGGCAGTGGGTCAGAATTACCTCTTCCGTCTTTGATCGTCTGCCCGGCGTCGCTCGTCTACAACTGGGGACAGGAATTTGCCCGGTTTTCGCCGGAGATCCGCGTGCTTTTGATTGCCGGGACGGCGAAAGAACGGCAGGAACAGCTGGAGGAGCAGATGCGGATGGAGGCGTCTGAGGGGGCGCAGGTGATCATCACGTCCTATGATCTGTTGAAACGGGATCGGGCAGCGTATCTGGGACGCACGTTTGAATATGAGATTATTGACGAGGCGCAGGTCATTAAAAATGCAAAGACACAGGGAGCGAAGGCGGTAAAGGAGATTTCGGCGAATGTCCGTTTCGCCCTGACGGGAACGCCGGTGGAAAACCGGCTCAGCGAGCTTTGGAGCATTTTTGATTTCCTGATGCCGGGATTTTTATACGGTTACCGGAAGTTCCGTGAGAGGTATGAGCTGCCAATCGTGAAAAATCAGGATCCGAAAGCATTGACGGCATTGCGGCGGATGACGGGACCGTTTGTCCTGCGCCGCTTGAAAAAGGATGTGCTGCGGGAGCTTCCGGGCAAGGAAGAGAGGATCGTTTATTCGGCGGCGTCGGGGCGGCAGCAGAAGCTTTATACGGCGTCGGCGTTGAAACTAAAAGAGGCGCTGGCTGGTGGCGCGTGGTCGGGTAATGGAAAATTGGAAGTGCTTTCCCAGCTCATGCGGCTGCGCCAGATCTGCTGCGATCCGGCACTCTGTTTTGAAGATTATACGGGGGAATCGGCGAAGCTGGAGACCTGTGTTTCGCTGATCGCATCGGCGTCTGCGGCGGGACATAAGATCCTGCTCTTTTCCCAGTTTGCCTCGATGCTGGAGCGGATTCAGGAACGCCTTTTACAGGAGGGCATTTCGTCCCATCTTCTGGTCGGCGCGACCCCGAAGGAAGAACGCAGCCGGATGGTGCAGGCGTTTGCCTCGGATGAGGTCCCGGTGTTCCTTATTTCCCTGAAAGCCGGGGGAACGGGACTCAACCTGACGGCGGCGGATATCGTGATTCATTACGATCCGTGGTGGAATGTGGCAGCGCAGAACCAGGCGACCGACCGCGCGTACCGGATCGGGCAGGAAAAGCCGGTCACGGTATACAAACTGATCTTAAAGGATACGATAGAAGAAAATCTTTTGAAGCTGCAGAATGCGAAACTTGCGCTGGCGGCGCAGGTGGTTTCAGAGGGAATGGTTTCACTGGGCGATTTGAGCCAGAATGAACTGATGGAGCTGTTTGAACAGAATCCATAAAAAAATTTGCAGAAATAACGGGCAGGAGGAAAAAGCGTGAAGCAATGGAAACGATACAAATCATATATACTGCCATATAAGAGCGCCTTTATTCTGGGACCGCTCATGATGGTAACGGAGGTGCTGGGTGAGATTTTGCTGCCCAAATTTATGTCGATGATTATTAACCATGGCGTGGCGCAGAAAGACGGCGGATACATTCTCAAAATGGGACTTGTGATGGCGATTACCTCCTTTTTGATGGCGGCAGGCGGCATTCTGGGGGCATATTTTGCAGCGAAGGCGTCGATTTCCTTTACCAGCGATCTGCGCCGCGACTTATTTGCCAGAGTGCAGCAGTTTTCATTTAAAAATATCGATACGTTCAGCACGGGATCGCTGGTAACCCGTCTGACGAACGATATCCAGCAGGTACAGAACCTGATTATGATGGGACTTCGGATGATGCTGCGCGCGCCGGGCATGTTCCTGGGGGCGCTTGTGATGGCGTTCTGGATGAATGCGGAACTGGCAGCTGTCATCCTGGTGGTGATTCCGCTTCTGACGGCGGCGATCGTCTGGATCCTACGGACTGCCTACCCGCGGTTTACAGCCATGCAGAAAGCGCTGGATACGCTCAATAGCGGCATCCAGGAGGTGCTGACGAACGTGCGGGTGGTGAAATCCTTTGTGCGGGAAGACTACGAGGAAAAGCGGTTTGCCGACACGAACCGGGAGCTCAAGGAGGCAGGGCTGCGGGCGCTGAAGATCGTAATTGCGACGATGCCGGTCATGATGTTCGCGATGAATGTGACGACACTGGCAGTTGTCTGGTTCGGCGGAAACCTGATTATCGGCGGACGGATGGCGGTCGGGGATCTGACGGCATTTACGACCTACATTGTACAGATTCTGATGTCACTTATGATGCTCTCAATGGTATTTTTGCAGAGTTCCCGCGCGATGGCGTCCATCCGGCGAATTGATGAGGTGCTGGATGAGCCGATTGATCTGAGCGATGAAAATGCATCACAGAAGGACCGGAAGGTTGAGAAAGGACGCGTGGAATTTAAGGATGTTTCCTTTTCCTACCGCGAAGGCGGTGAGCCGGTTCTATCCCACATCAGCCTGACGGCAGAGCCGGGAGAGACGATCGGCATCCTCGGTGCGACCGGAAGCGGAAAAACGTCGCTGGTACAGCTGATTCCCCGCCTCTATGATGTGACAGAGGGGAGTGTGCGGGTGGATGGTATCGATGTGCGGGAGTATTCCCTGAAAAATCTCCGGGACGGCGTTGGCATGGTTTTACAGAAAAACGTCCTGTTTTCCGGCACGATCGAGGAAAACCTGCGCTGGGGTGATGAGACGGCGACGGAGGAAGAAGTGCGGCGGGCAGCAGTGTATGCGCAGGCAGATTCCTTTGTGAATTCGTTTGCCGAAGGCTACAAAACGGAGATGGGACAGGGCGGCGTCAATGTATCCGGCGGTCAGAAACAACGGCTGTGCATCGCAAGGGCACTCTTAAAGAAGCCGAAGATCCTGATTCTCGACGACAGCACCAGTGCGGTCGATACGGCAACGGAGGCGGCGATCCGGACGGCATTCCGGGAAGATTTGAAAGATACGACGAAATTTATTATCGCACAGCGGCTGAGTTCGCTGGAATACGCGGATCGGATTCTCGTCCTTGAGGACGGCAGGATTATCGGAGAGGGAACGCAGGAGAAGCTGCTGGCATCCTGTGAGGCGTACCGGGAGATCTATGAGACGCAATATGGAAAACGGGCTGGCGGGGAGGTAATGGCATGATGGATGAAAAACAGATTGAAAGCCTGAAACGCCGATATGGCAGCCGCATAGCCGACGCGCCGAAACGCCGCCGGGGACCGGAACGGATGGCGGTCATGAAGGGCGGAAAGCCCAAGGCGGGCGGTCAGACGATGCTGCGCCTGCTTTCATACTTAAAACGCGACCGGATGGCGATGACAGTCGCCTTTTTCTGTGTGATCCTGGGGACGGTGACGAATCTGGCGGGCGCCTATATGCTGCGCCCGATCATCAACCGGTATATTGTGCCTTTAGATGGCAGCCGGGGCGATGTGGTGGGGCTGTTCCGTTCCCTGTGCGTGATGGGAGCGGTTTATTTAGTTAGCGTTGCCGCTGCCTATATGCAGTCGCGCATCATGCTGCAGGTGGCGCAGAACGCGCTGCAGCGGCTGCGGGAAGAGCTGTTTAACCATATGCAGACGCTTCCGCTCCGGTTTTATGATACCGGCAGCAACGGCGATCTGATGAGCCGTTTTACAAACGATGTGGATACGATCGGCATGATGCTCAGCAGTACACTGGTGCAGCTTTTATCCGGCGCACTCAGTATTGTGGGAACGCTGGTGCTGATGATTTACACGAACGTGTGGCTGACGGTGATTACGCTTGCCATGATGCCGGTGATGCTGCGTGCCGGTAAATTTGTTGCCGGACGGAGCCAGAAATATTTCTCTGCCCAGCAGGCGGCGCTTGGCGCGATGAACGGCTATATTGAGGAGACCGTGCAGGGGCAGAAGGTCGTCAAGGTATTCTGCCATGAGGAGATCGCAGAGGAAGAATTTGGATGGCTCAATGCGGATCTGAAAGAAAAACAGATCCGGGCACAGTTTTTCGGCGGTGTGATGGGACCGGTCATGAACAATTTAAGCCAGTTAAATTATGGACTGACAGCCTGCATTGGCGGTCTGCTCTGTGTGTTCCGGAACTTTGATGTCGGTGGACTGACCGTATTTTTAGGTTTTTCGCGGCAATTTTCCAGACCGATCAACGAGCTTTCCATGCAGGTTGGAAACGTATTTTCGGCGCTGGCAGGCGCGGAGCGCGTGTTTGCAGTGCTGGATGCGGAACCAGAGGCGGCAGATGCGTCGGATGCGGTTTCGATCGCGCCGATCCGCGGTGAGGTGGTGCTTGACCATGTGACTTTCGGCTATGAGCCGGGGCAGGTGATTTTGAAGGATATTTCGCTCTATGCGAAGCCGGGACAGAAGATCGCCTTTGTCGGCTCGACGGGAGCCGGAAAAACGACGATCACGAACCTGATCAACCGTTTTTATGATATACAGGGCGGCTCGATCACGGTGGACGGCGTCGATGTCCGCCGGATGCACCGGAAGGAGCTGCGGGAAAATATCGCGATGGTTCTGCAGGATACGCATCTTTTTACCGGCACGGTACGGGAAAATATTCGATACGGGCGGCTGGATGCCACGGATGAAGAAGTTGTTGAGGCGGCAAAAACGGCATCGGCGCATTCCTTTATCATGCGTCTGCCGGATGGGTATGACACGATGCTGGAGGGCGACGGTGCAAACTTAAGCCAGGGACAGCGCCAGCTATTAAACATTGCGCGGGCAGCAGTTTCTAAAGCACCGATCCTGATTCTGGATGAGGCGACGAGTTCGGTCGATACGCGGACGGAGAAGCACATCGAGCACGGCATGGACCGGCTGATGGCGGACCGGACGACCTTTGTCATCGCCCACCGGCTTTCGACAGTCCGCAACGCCAATGCGATCATGGTGCTGGAGCACGGGCAGATCATTGAGCGCGGCGACCATGAAGATCTGCTGGCGCAGAAAGGGCGGTATTTTGAGCTGTATACCGGAATGAAGGAGCTGGAATAAGGCTTTCGTTGAGAATTAAATGAGAATTTGTTTCCTGTACGCGTGAACTCACCTATATTGAAAAACGGATGGATCTAGTGTATAATGGGAACACTTGAAATTTTTAAGTAAAATCGGATCGCGTAAGCTGGAAAATAGAGCCGGATCCGTGGCAAATTTTGTACCGTTAGGAGGAATATCTATGAGTATCCGAGTTGGAATTTTAGGATATGGAAATCTGGGACGCGGCGTGGAGTGTGCGATCCGCCAGAATCCGGATATGGAACTGAAAGCAGTATTTACACGGCGTGCGCCGGAAACGGTCAAGATCCTGACCGAGGGCGTACCGGTTTATCATGTAGATGAGGCAGAGGCGAAGAAAGACGAGATCGACGTTTTGATTCTCTGCGGCGGTTCGGCTACGGATCTGCCGGTCCAGACCCCGAAATATGCACAGTGGTTTAACGTAGTGGACAGCTTCGATACCCATGCAAAGATTCCAGAGCATTTCGCAGCAGTCGATGAGTCCGCACAGAAATCCGGAAAGGTTGGCATCATCTCCGTTGGCTGGGATCCGGGCATGTTCTCCCTGAACCGTCTCTATGCAGCTGCATGCCTGCCGGAGGGCGAAAATTATACATTCTGGGGCAAGGGCGTCAGCCAGGGACATTCCGATGCGATCCGCCGGATCGAGGGCGTCAAGGATGCCAGACAGTACACAATCCCAGTTGAAAGTGCACTGGAGGCAGTCAGAAGCGGCAGCAGCCCAGAGCTGACCACCCGCGAAAAACACACCAGAGAGTGCTTTGTTGTGGCAGAAGAGGGCGCGGATCAGGCAAAGATCGAGAACGAGATCAAGACCATGCCGAACTACTTCTCTGATTATGATACTACCGTTCACTTCATCACCGAGGAAGAGATGAAGCGTGACCACAGCGGACTGCCGCACGGCGGCATGGTGATCCGTACCGGTGTAACCGGAATGGAGAAAGAGCACAAGCATGTGATCGAGTACAGCTTAAAGCTGGATTCCAACCCGGAATTTACTTCCTCCATCATCGTGGCATACGCACGCGCGGCATACAAGATGAACCAGGAAGGCCAGAAAGGCTGCAAGACCGTCTTTGATGTGGCACCGGCATATCTGTCGGCAGAGAGTGGGGCAGATCTGCGGAAGAAGTATCTGTAAAAATTTATT
>ENA-UEQX01002130-UEQX01002130.1-human-gut-metagenome-genome-assembly--contig:-NODE-2130-length-11513-cov-13.554827_pt1 | contig 11513 bp, 7 predicted proteins | sample MGYA00242952_ERZ507952 | MGnify/ENA primary metagenome ERZ507952 (study PRJEB26167, sample SAMN06115425) | human gut metagenome | host: Homo sapiens | place: China:Sichuan | collected 2015-04-07... | reverse complement strand
AGACGTATATACATCTGCTTATTTTGCGTTGCAAAACGCTTGTTGGGGAATGCCCCAAGCCCCTTTGATCTGCATTTTCCAATGCAGGCTGCGCATCCCGATGGGACGCTTTTTTACCCGGTGATGTGCTCTGGGTCGTTAAGAACTTGCATGAGGTGAGAAGCGGCTTCTGCAAGAGAATCGTACTTCATCTGTTCAGGAACTGGCGCTTCCAGAAGAGAAACGCCCCACGCCTGCATACAGTCCGCAAGTTCTTTCTGTGCCTGCAATGCCGCCACCTTACGCACATCCGGGGTGGTTTCTGTATCCAGAACGTAGGCTGTGGAGTATTTTCCGTTGCGATCTTCCGTCAACTGCACCATGGAATAGTGCTCATTCCAAAAGCGGCAGAAGCGAACCCTGCCGCTGATATTCTCCATGTCATGGCACAGTTCTTCTTCGCTACTCCATTGAGGAGTCTCGGATAAAATGCAATTCAGTTCCGAAAGAGCCAGCCGCTCTTCAGCCGATAGCTCTCCATGCAGGCATTCACGTTTTAGATTATTCTGCCAATACGGGCTCAACTTTCCATTCCGGGCATCTTCCATTGCTTCTTCGATATTGGGTAGGATTGTCATGTCATTCACCTCAAATACTTGCCATTGGCGTTAGATACACGCTTATAGTGTTGATTATAAACTATTTGAGGGCAAAAAGAAAGAGCGTCAGCACGTTTGCTGCGCTCCCTGACATAGGTGCTATTTTGTAATATAGGGAATGTTGTCGGTGTATGCATTCAGAATGTCAATGGCAGCTTTCTTCTGCCCCGGTGTGAGCTGGCTCAGCTTTCTGCTCAGTTCGTCATCTGCCACATGGGATGCGGATGGAACGGAATCCCGGATCAGCACATCAGCAGATACGTCCAACACCTCTACGATTCGGATAAAGGTTTCCAGTTTGGGGATTTTTACTCCGCGCTCTAAATCTCCAACATAATTTGCTGACAAATCGACCCGTTCTGCAAACTGTTCAATCGTCCAGCCTTTTTCCTTGCGCTGCTCTCGTATTCGTTGACCCAAAAGCGTATTCATAGCGACCTCACATTCTAATTGTGTTTGTTGCACACCAATAGCATACCTGTCGCAATTTTTGTTATACACAATCCATTTGCGTTCATTCAACGCTATTCGGGTAATTTCAAGGTGGAAAATTTTTGTGCGTATCTTTGGTCAAAAAAGCAATGGTCTTTGGGGACGGTACATGGTACAATAGCAAATGTTGTGCCCCTTGGCACATGAACGAAGGTAAAAGGAGCTTCTGAACGTGGATACGATCTATCTGCTGCCCGGTGAGGAACGCTGCGTTGATTTTCGAGATGCTAATGGAGTCCCGAAGGTACACTACACTTACTGTTCCATCCGTGGCAAACTTTTCAACTGCACCTGCTGCACAAAGGACGAAGCCCAGCGGCTGTGTGAAGATTGGCTTATAAAACAGGACCGCTGCTATATAAACTAAAAAAGCCGCCGAGGACATCTCCCCAAAATGGGAAGAGTCCTCGGCGGTATTCATTTATCGGGTCTGCACTTTTTCGATGGTGTCCTTTTCTCCCGCAAAAAATCGTTCCACGTTTTTCTGTGCCCGAACCAGTTCTTGCATCTCGTTCCGTGCCTTGCGGTAGTCCGGGTAAGATGCTTTCTTTTTGGTCAGCAGTTCTGCAAACTCCGCATCCAACTCCTTGACCTTCGGCAGCTTTTTCAATCCAGCTTCATCAAAAGCAGCTTTTGCAGCCTTATGCAGCGTGATTTCTTCCCGGTGGGCTTCCAGAAATCTCTTACTGTACCCGGCTTTGCGGTAGGCATCATAAACCGGACGTGTCCGGGCGTAATTGACGATGTGCGTCCGCAGCACGGCAATCTCGGTCATGCGCGTTTCTGCCGCCTTGATGGAATCGCCCATGGCATGATAGCGTTCCGTTGCCTCCGCTGCACGTTCCCGCAGTTCCTCGGCACTGCTGATCTTCTGCTCCTGTAAAAATAGCAGTGTCTTGGACATCTCCTTCAGATTGAACTTCGTTGCCCACTTTTTGTAGCCAACACTTTTGCCCTCTGCCATTTTCTCCTGAATGTCCACCAGCAACTGGAAGGGCTGCTCTTTGGCCTGCTTTTTCTGGTACGGCTGGTGCTTCGCCTTTCCCTCCAGCACCGCCTTGATTTCATCCTCACTGTACCCGGTGCCCAGCGTTCGGAACCGAATAAAGCGTTTCTGCCCCTTGCCCTTCACCGCTGTATGCTTGCCACGCTTCACCTCGTAGCCCTGCTGCTCTAGCTTTTGCAGAAACGTTTCATAATCTCCCGTTTTTTCTGCAAGGATTGTGTCGATGATTCCGCATAGGCGGTCCCCGTTGCTTTCCTTGGGAGGATAGAGAACACGCTTCTGCCGTTCCCGATAGGGCTTCTTCTCAATGACGGACAACTGGTGTTCCAAGCAAATCAGGTCGCTCAACCGCTGCACTGCCAACGCCGAAAAGAAAAAATCCCGGAACTTTCTGGTGCCATCCAGTGCCGTGGAGTTAAAGATCACATGGTTGTGGATGTGCTGCCGGTCCGTATGGGTGGCAACAACAAACGCATACTTGCCCTTGGTAAAACGCATGGCAAGTTCGTAGCCCACCTTGTTAGCTTCCTCTGCAGTGATTTCCCCCGGACGAAAGGACTGCCGTATCTGATAAGCGATCACATCGCTTTTCTGTCTGCGTCCGTTTACGAGATCATACTGCCGCTTGGTAAGCATAAATTCTTCATCTGCTGTCAGGGTGCTACAAGCATAGCTGCTGACATACTGCCCCTGCTCGGTCTTGTCCGGGTTTTCAATATAGTCCGTGCGATTTTTCAGGCAGGCCGCAACGGTCATGCCCTTGTTTTTGTGCAGCGCAATCAGCCGTGTTGCTGCCAGCATCATCACCCCCTATTGCAAAGAAAAAATGCCGCCCGGAGGCGGCATTGAGATCATTTGGATATTTTTTCGTAATCGGCAGCACCCGCCAGATACATTGCCTTGTATCTGGCGCATTCCAACTCATTGCAGATTTCATCTAAGGCGAGATATTGATTCCACGCTTCTTTGCTGATAACGCTCTGCAAGGCTTCCTCAGCTGCTCTTTTGGCTTTTTTCAGTCGCAGATACTCTTCATCCTCACCCAGCATCTCAGAAAAAATCGTGCTGTTGTGTTCAAAATAACAATCCTCTATCCTCTGTTTGCTCATAGCATCCCTCACAGTTCTGCAAGCCACTCACTGAAACGCCCGATGCCCTCGGTGATGGCAGTTGCACCGAAAAAGAGGATGAAGCAGATGAACTCGGCCACCAGCAGGATGAAGAACTGGTTCCAAGTCTGACGGTAAGCAGTGTAGATGCCGCAGCCGAAGATGTAGAGCATCAGCGGAGCAACTACATAGCTGGACAGGGTTAGCAGCCATCTTGCCATCAGAGCTAGAAACGCCACAAAGAGAGAAATCGGGAAAAGAACAATTTTCTTCAGCATAGACATCATATCAAGCACTTCCTTTCTGTTCGCCTTTATTATAAAGGTATCGACTACTACGTTGCAAGGATGTCAAGCATTATATGTACACCCGCAGTCCTCCAACTGCGGGAATTTTTATAGCTCTGCTAGCTTGGAAAGAATTTGCTTGCCAATGTCAATCAGTTCATCCAGACGCTGCCGCAGGTCCTCCATGTCAGCGGCATAGACCCGACCGTTTTCATTGGCGGCTTTGGCGTACTGGTTCAGATTGTTGCTGCACATTTGCAGGAGGTACGCCATGTGGCGCAGCTCCTTCAGGTCGAGGTGCAGACAATAGCCGTCCAGAGCCATCTTGCGGATATAGGCACTCAGGCTTCGGATGCCCATACTGAGCATCTTTTCATAAATGCGCTTCTTCTCGGCTTTTGTGGTTCTCAGAATGATGATCTCGTCCCGTTTTTCCCTCACCGGGCATCACCGTCCTTATCATAATAGCTGCGGAAGGGCTTCGTCGGCTCCGGCTTGTCCGATTTTTCTTCCAGCGCCGCCAGCACCGAGGGGCGGCGAGAGACATTCTCCTGTTCTTCCTCATCCTGTTCCGGCTCGTGGCTTTTTTCGTCTACATCCAACTGAGCGTTCAGTTCCGCAAGCCGTGCGGATTTTTCTGCCAGTTCTTCCTCCTGTGGGAAGGGCTTTTCCACCTCGATTTGCGCCGCCGCCTGCTGCTGATGCAGGGTGTCCAGCTCGTTTTCTGCTGCGTTGATGCGCTCCGGGAAGTTGTTCAGGGAGTTATCCAGACGGATGATGTTGCCCAATGGGTCGGTGCCCAAGGGTACCGTGTACTTTCGCTGCCCCTTCAAAAGTGCCTGATACTCCGTGCGGAAAGCGTCAAACCGCAGGAACAGTTCAAAGCCCCGGTAGCTGCCGATCACTTTTTCTTCGGCATTAGGCAGTTCGGAGCAAGCGAGGAGAAGCCGTTCGCCAGCAGTCTTTTTCTCATCGTAGGTCACGCCCTTGATGGTCATGCCGCAAAACTCCTCCTTGCCCTGCGGGTGGGCGGTGGCAAGCTGTGCATCGGCTTTCAGCCCGGCAATGTGGGCGTTCGCTTCCTGAATGTCTGCCGGAAATTTGGTCAGCAGCTTGTCCTGCAAGCGGAATTTCTGGTTCTGGTGGTCAGCTTTCAGAACCTTGAGCTTTGCCACCTGAACGTCCAAGTCCATCTTTTCCTTGATGAGCGGATTACCGGCGCACAGTGCCTTGATCTCCGCATAGGACAGCGCCTGTTCGTCCACATCCTCACAGGAACGCACCGGGGATTTGGAAGTCATAATTTGGCTGATAAACCGCTGTTTATTCTCCAAAGTTTGCCAGAGGTAGGCGTCAAATGTCCCTTCCGTGACGTAATTGAAGACCTTGACTTCCTTGTTCATATTGCCCTGCCGGATGATGCGCCCATTGCGCTGAGTCATGTCGCTGGGCTTCCAGCCAACATCCAAGTGATGCACCGCCACAAGCCGGGATTGCACGTTGGTGCCTGCTCCCATTTTTGCCGTACTTCCGAGCAACACTCGCACATCACCGGAGCGCACTTTGGAAAAGAGCGCCGCCTTTTTTGCTTCAGTATCGGCGTTGTGGATGAACTCGATTTCGTTTTCCGGTACACCGGCAGCGATCAGCTTTTTGCGGATATCGTCATAGACGTTGAACGAACCGTCCCCCTTGGGAGTAGACATATCGCAGAAAATCAACTGGGTCAGCTTCTGCTCCTTGGTGTCGTTCCAGATGCGCAGGACGTTGTTGACGCAGGCATTTAACTTGCTGTTGGGGTCATCGGGCAGAGCGGAATTCATCAACCGCTGGTCAAGACCGATTTTGCGGCCATCCGACGTGATTTTCAACATATTATCCACAGAGGGGTCAACAGAACCGCTGTGGACTTCGGCTGCACGTTCGCTCAACGCCTGCACCAGGTCCTGTTGGATTTCCGAAGGTTTGACCACCACCGTCTCAAATTTTGCATCAGGCACCGGGAGATGAAGCTGGTCGCTGGTCTTGATATCTGCTGCTTCTTTGAACATCGCCATCAGTTCAGGCAAGTTGAAGAACTTCGCAAAACGAGTGCGTGCACGGTATCCGGTGCCTTCGGGCGCAAGTTCGATGGCAGTGGTGGTCTCACCAAAGGTGGATGCCCACGCATCAAAATGGGTCAATCCTTTCTGTTGCAAGGTGTTGTACTGGAGATAGCGCATGAGGGTGTACATCTCGGTCATGCTGTTACTCAGGGGCGTACCCGTTGCAAAAATCACGCCACGGCCACCGGTGATTTCATCCAGATAGCGACACTTGCCGAACATATCGCTGGATTTTTGCGCCTCGCTCGTACTCAAACCTGCGACATTACGCATTTTCGTGTACAAGTAGAGGTTCTTAAACGCCTGACTTTCATCTACAAACAACCTGTCTACGCCCAATTGTTCAAACGTAACCACATCATCTTTACGGTCTGCGCCTTGCAGCTTTTCCAGTTTCTGTTTCAGAGACTTGCGCAACTTTTCCAGCTGCTTTACTGTGAAATGCTCGCCAACCTGTGCTTTCGCTTCTTCGATGGCCTCCTCGATTTCATCCATCTGTTCCTGAATCAGACGCTCCTGTCGTTCTGCGGACAAGGGTATCTTTTCAAACTGGCTGTGTCCGATGATAACCGCATCATAATCACCGGTTGCAATTCTCGCACAGAATTTTTTGCGATTACCGGGTTCAAAATCTTTTTTGCTGGTGACCAGCAGCTTTGCATTGGGGTACAGGCGTAAAAATTCGCTGGCCCATTGTTCCGTCAAATGGTTTGGCACGACAAAAAGACTTTTCTGGCACAAGCCCAGACGTTTTAGTTCCATAGCGGAAGCCGCCATCTCAAAACTCTTGCCAGCACCGACTTCGTGCGCCAAAAGGGTGTTGTACCCATACAGCACATGGGCAACCGCATTGCGCTGATGCTCTCGCAAATTGATCTCCGGGTTCATGCCCACAAAATGAATGTGGGAACCATCGTATTCACGGGGGCGGGTGCTGTTAAAAAGCTCGTTGTACTTCTTCACCAATAAGGCACGTCGCTGAGGGTCTTTCCAGACCCAGCCAGCGAAAGCATCCTTGATGGCCTGCTGTTTCTGCTGGGCGAGGGTGGTTTCGTTTTGATTCAGCACACGCTTTTCTTTCCCATTCTCCTCGATGGTATCATAAACGCGGCTGTCACGCAAATTCAAGGTATCCTCCAAAATCTTGTAAGCGTTGGCTCGGCGGGTACCGTAGGTTTCAGTGGCCATAATGTCACCAAAGCCAGTAGCAGATTTATTGCTGATTCGCCATTCGGAAGTGTAAGGGGAGTAGCGAACGGTGATGGCATTGTTGTAGCGGATACGATAGGGCGGCTGAAAAGTTTCCATCATGAACTGCTGCACAATAGAGGGGGCAAGCCATGTGGCACCCAGCCGCACATCAATTTCAGATGCCTCCAGATCTTTGGGCTGCGCCTTGGTCAGTGCGTCCACATTGACCTTGAACTCCGGGTGACTTTCCGCAGCAAGCTGTACCATACGCAGTTTATCACGCACATTACCGGAAAGGTATTCGTCCGCTGTTTGCCAGCCCGCTTCCGGGTCGGTAGGGTCGGCGGCAGGGTCTTTGAAGATCACGCCGGAGAGTTCTGCGGTAATGCGCCCGTACTCGCCGGGGGTACCCAGCAGCTCTGCCATATAGGGCAAATCGACTTTGCCGTGTTCCCCGATGGACACCGCGAGTGCTTCGCTGGGGGTATCCACGCTGGTGACAGTGCGTTCCGGGCGAATCGTCCTCTTGGTGAACATATCCGCCTTGGATTTCAACTGCCCCTGCTCGTCCAGATTTTCCAGAGAGCAGAGCAGATAGTAGGAACTGTCATCATCGAACAGGCGGGCATTTTTCTTGTCGTTGATCAGCCCGTATTTTGCAGTAAAGGCATCGTAGGCGGCGTTCAATTTTGCTTGCGATGCCTTAATATCTTCGTCCGGGAAGTCGTTCAGCTGCTGGTCAATCAGTTCGTTGACGATCTGCCGCAACTCCACCATACCAGCTACACGGCCTTTGGCGTTGTCGGACAGTTCGATCTGCGTCATGATAGAGTTCTCTCGGTAGTAGATCTCGCCATCAACAACCGTATAGCTAAAATTCTTCACAGTCGGGTCTGCGGGCAGCGTTTTGCGCTGTGCTTCCGCATCTGCGACGTCCGGGGCAGCAATCTCCACCGCAGTGTAATTGCCCTTGATGTGCTGCACCGCCTCGGCAAGCTGGTCTGCAAGGCTGGTGCCCTCGATGGGTACAACGGTCAGGTCGTGACCATATTGGGTGCTTTCCAGTTCCAAATTTCCCAGCACCATTTCCGGGTGGTCTACAAAATAGCTGTTGAGAGTAAATCCATCCTCAGTCTGCCCCAACTGCACCCATGCGGGCTCGATATCCGCGGGGCGGTCACGCTTTTGCAGGAAGATGATGTCCGAAACGACATCGGTGCCTGCGTTCGCCTTGAACGCATTGTTCGGCAGGCGGATAGCACCCAGCAGATCAGCACGTTCCGCAATATGCTTGCGGGCGGTGCTGTCCTTGCTGTCCATCGTGTACCGGGAAGTGACAAACGCCACGATGCCACCCGGACGCACTTGGTCGATGGCCTTGGCAAAAAAGTAGTTGTGAATGCTGAAACCGAATTTGTTGTATGCCTTGTCGGCAACTTTATAATTGCCAAACGGGACATTGCCTACCGCAAGGTCATAGAAATCCCGGCGGTCGGTGGTTTCAAATCCGGCTACCGTAATGTCAGCCTGCGGGTACAGTTTTTGCGCAATGCGCCCGGTGATGCTGTCCAGCTCCACACCATACAGGCGGCTGTCCTGCATGGTGTCCGGCAGCATTCCGAAAAAGTTGCCGACACCCATGCTGGGTTCCAGAATATTACCGCTGCGGAATCCAATTTTCTCTACGGCATCATAGATGGCATGGATAACGGTGGGGCTGGTGTAGTGGGCGTTCAGGGTACTGGAACGGGCGGCGGCGTATTCGTCCTCGGAGAGCAGTCCTTTCAGTTCGACGTACTCTTTTGCCCAACTGTCTTTGCCGGAGTCAAAGGCATCTGCCAGACCGCCCCAGCCCACATACTGGGAAAGCACCTGCTGTTCCTCGGCGGAGGCACCCCGATGCTCCTCTTCCAGCTTGAACAGGGTGCGGATGGCTTCGATATTCCGGGCGTACTTCTGCTTTGCGCCGCCCTCGCCCAGATGGTCGTCCGTGATGCGGAAATTTCCGGCAGGCTCCAGCGCAGGTTCAGCGTTCCGAGCTTCATCCAAGGCGGCGGCATCCGGGAAGGTCTGCACTTTTCCGTCCATCACGGTAGAGATGGGCAGTTCGTCCAGTTCCTCGTCGGAAAGTTCCGGTTCAACCTGCCGCAGACCGCCCTCGAATTGTCGTTTGTTGATAACTTCGTTATCCCACGACTGCCCGTGTGCACCGGTGTCGATGCGAACATCCGTTTCGCCTACATAGCCGATTTTTCCTTCGATGGTTCGGGTAGGAAGGTCAACAATAACATTGTCACCGACCTTGTAATCGGGCAGGGGGTGTCCCATCATATCCTGCTCCTCGTACAACTCCCGGACAAGAGCCAGCGGTTCCTCCCGGAAAATTGGCATCCGCATTTCTGCCAGTGCCACATCCTGCAGGGTGACGCTGTCCTTATCAAAGTTTACCGTATCCACCCGGAAAGCGCGTCCTTCCATGTGGATGGTAATGCCCAGCGGCAGATAGTCCTCCCGGCGCAGATACTTGGTTTGGTGGTGGGTGCCATCCTCGTTCAGCCCGGCAAGGTAGATGTTCTCGCCGCACTGCCACAGTTGTTTGGCACGGTATGCCCACTGGTCGCGGGGAAAGCCGATGACCGGGACGGTGCCCAGTGCTGTTTCTTTTTCCAGAAGTTTGCCGCCCAGAAGTTCACTGACTTTTTGCGCGTCATCTGCGTAAAACTCAAACTGTCCGTTCTGCTCAAAGCCCACCAGCGCATCCGGGTGCTGCTCCTTCAGGGCATTGTACTCGGTGGCGGCATCCAGCGGCAGTAGTGCCGGGCGTTCCTCCACTTTGCTGTGGTAGTGCTCCCATTCCTCATCCGTGACGCTGACCAGTTCCGAAAAGTCCAAAGCTTCCAGCTCGGTTTCGGTCAGGTCTTCCAGACTTTCGTACTGCCGCTCGTCGATCAGCACCTCGCCCAGATACCGCTCCACTCGATACCCCACCAGATCCACGTTGACCTGAATGGGAATGTCCTCGTCGGTGGCGTGGGTGTAGGCAATGCCAATCTTGGACAGGTCGGAAAAGTCCGGCTCGGAGTCGTATTCTTCCTGACAAAACTCCCGGAGCAGATTTTTTGCACGGGTCAGGTCGGCATCCGGTTTTGTGCTGACCGGCGCAGGGGGCGTGTAATGCTCCTTTTCCTTGTCCGTCAGGTAGCGGTCGGACTGGATCATTAGGTCGATATACTTTTCCACCTGCGCCCATTTCAGGGTGATTTTCTGGTGGTCAGGGTAATGGTCAAATTCCAGTCCCTTCCAGTCGTGGTTCACAAAACCCCGGCTTCCGTCCAGAAAATCGTGGGAGTGCCCACCAATGCCGTACTCCTTTGCCAGTGCTTTGGCACGGAGTTTGCGGTCAGGCTGGATCTGGTACAGCGCCATAATGCGCTGTTTACCACCCGCAACCCCCGAACCATACTTGCGCAGTTCATTTTCAATCTCCGCCTGTGACAAAACAAAAGCGGAGGGCGTTTTTTCGCTCTCCGCTCGGTCGATTGTTTCAATTTGTTTGGCTTCGGTGGGAATTTGGGCATCGAAGAAACTTAACTGTAAATCAGTTCGTTCAGCACCAGTTCCTCGGCCTGTGCTTTCAGACTGTTCATGTGCTGCACCCACCCCATCTGATGCTGCTCCTTGTTCGGAGCCGGGTTCTGCTTCAGCAGTCCCTGCATGGTCTGCTGCATCTGGCTCTCTGCCGTCTGCTCCACCTCCATCAGGTGCGGGTACAGGCTCCCGTTCAGGAGCATCGTGTTGTACAGTACCGGGCGATGGTTCATCAGGTACGTCCGGCGCAGCCTGCCGTACTTGCCCAGCGGCTTCCGGGGCTGGTTCAGGGTCAGGTTCGGGAGCTGGTAGTCCCCGACGGTCGAGTAGGTCACGTTCCTGCTGTTCGTATTCATATTGGCTCCTTTCTGCATTGCGGCGGCGAATGGTGGTTTTTACGGTACGCTCGATGTTTCGCAGCACCTCCCGGCTCATGTCGCTGACGGCAGCACCGAGGGCGTAGACGGCATCCGGGGTTGAAAAATTGTAGATTGCCTGAAAATCGTCCTTGTCGAACCAGCCTGTCGGCTCAAAGCCGCAGCGTTCCAGCAGCGTGTAGGTGACGCTGATGGCGGCGGCGGACTTGAACTGCATCTCCACCCCGGCTTCATCATAATCCATCAGGAGCGTGCCGTCAACGATGGCACGAATGTCCTCGCCGTTGTTGTCCCAGTAATCCGCCACCAATTTTCCGGCAACATCCGCAAGCTGCTGGCTGACACGCTCTCCGCTGATGCCGTAGGTCTTGCTCAACATCTCCGAAACCGGCTGCACCAAATCAGGGCCGAGCTGCCACACCTCCGGGTCACGGGAATTGCGGCGCACCCCGGTGTCCGACACATCGAAAACGTAGTGCAGGCGAGGAAATCCGCTGGATTCGTCCAGCAGAGCAATGCCCTTGGCACCCCGGCGCACATAACGGTTCATCCGGGTGTTCCAGATGTCAAAATCGGCGCAGGCGGTGGCATCCGGGCGCTGGGCATAGATCATCAGCTGGTCTGCAAAGGGGTACTTGTACAGCCGGGATGCGGTGGTCAGGTAGTCCGTCCAGCTTTCCCAGTACCGGGTCAAGCCGTTGGCTGTGCGCTGGGCAAGGG
>ENA-UEQX01002124-UEQX01002124.1-human-gut-metagenome-genome-assembly--contig:-NODE-2124-length-11529-cov-9.060339_pt1 | contig 11529 bp, 9 predicted proteins | sample MGYA00242952_ERZ507952 | MGnify/ENA primary metagenome ERZ507952 (study PRJEB26167, sample SAMN06115425) | human gut metagenome | host: Homo sapiens | place: China:Sichuan | collected 2015-04-07... | reverse complement strand
GAGCTATTTCGGCTTGCCGGGAACATTAAGTTCCCTTTGGGACTGCAAATATCTGAAAAATATTTTTTTCAAACAACAATTTTTCAAAAATTCTCACATTTCTTACTATATTCGTGCAAAACTAACCCGATAATGATCACTTTTCTGGTGTGCCTTGCGCTGCTGGTGGCGGCGTATTTTACATACGGACGTTATCTGGAGCGTCTTTGCGGGGCCGATGCAGGGCGTCCCGTGCCTTCGGCCGTGTCGTTCGACGGCGTGGACTATATTCCGATGCCGATGTGGAAGACTTTCCTCGTCCAACTGCTCAATATCGCCGGTCTGGGGCCGATTTTCGGCGCCGTGCTGGGCGCGGCCTACGGTCCCGTGGCGTTTCTCTGGATTACGTTCGGCGGGATTTTCATGGGCGCGGCCCATGACTTTATCGCCGGCATGATCTCCCTGCGCAATAACGGCGCGAGCCTTCCGGAGACGGTCGGCACCTATCTGGGCAACGGCGTCAAACAGCTGATGCGCGTCTTTTCTGTCGGATTGATGGTGCTCGTGGGCGCGGTGTTCCTCTCGCAGCCCGCTTCGCTGATCGCCAACCGCATCGACGCTCCGGCGCTTTCGGGAATCGTCTTCGGCGATTTCTCGTGGCTGCTGCTGATCGTTCTGGGCGTCATTCTCGTTTATTATATCGTGGCGACCCTGCTGCCCGTCGATAAGATTATCGGACGCATCTATCCGGTTTTCGGCTGTGCGCTGCTTTTCATGGCGCTGGGAATCCTTGCGGTACTGCTTTTCAGCGGGAAATATACGATTCCCGAATTCACCTCTTTCCGGAACCAGATCGCCGATGCGGCGCGGTTTCCGATCGTGCCGATGCTCTTTACGACCATCGCCTGCGGCGCGATTTCGGGATTTCACGCCACGCAGTCGCCGCTGATGGCCCGCTGTCTTGGCTCCGAGCGTCAGGCCCGGCCCGTGTTTTACGGCGCCATGATCTCCGAGAGCATCATCGCCCTGATCTGGGCGGCTGTCGCCATGGCGTTCTGGAACGGCGTCGGAGGGCTGAACGCCGCGATCGCCGAATACGGCGGACAGGCGGCCGTGATGGTCGATGCGATCGCCCGCGACACGCTGGGCGAGGTGCTGGCCGGGTTCGTGATTTTCGGAGTCGTGGCCTGCGCGATCACTTCGGGCGACACGGCCTTCCGCTCGGCGCGGCTGATCGTCGCCGACTTTATGGGCGTCGAGCAGCGGAGCCTGCGCAAACGCATCTACATCAGCGTTCCGCTCTTCGCTGCAGGTCTCGTAATCATATTCTGTCTGCCTTTTCAGACGATGTGGAGCTATTTCGCGTGGATGAACCAGACGTTGGCGATGGTCACGCTGTGGATGATTACGGCTTTCCTGAACCGGCACGGCCGCAACCGCTGGGTGGGGCTGATTCCGGCGACGGTCATGACCTACGTATGCTCGTCCTACGTCTTCGTCTCTCCGCTCATGTGCGGCATGCGCGACCGTGCGGCGGCCTACCTGCTAGGCGGGGCGGTGACACTCGTATTGTTGATAATTCTAATTTTTAAAATGCGGCGCGATGCAAAATCCCTGCCTTAACCCGACTGCCGACCAGACCTACGAGGTAATCGGCGAGGGACCCTATAATTTTGCCAAAGTACTGGCCCGTACCCGCGAAATGGAGCGTGCCGGAAATGTCGAGGAAGCCTGCAACGAGCGGTTTCAGGCCTTTCAGCGTTTTGCCGAGCTGGTGCCGGAGGACGAAGAGGTGAATCTCGAATGGAACCACCGCAATTCGCGCGCGGCCCTCGAACTGATTCGGGCGTCGGCCATCGACCATTTTCTGATCAACGACTTCGAAATGTCGGCGGCACTGCTCGAATTGCTGCTCGAACTGGACCCCGAAGACCATCTGGAGGGGAGTGAACTGCTGGCTTTCGATTATCTGGCCATGGACGAGCAGGAGTTGTTCGACGAGGTGATCAACGACGTGTCGGACAAGTATGCCAGCCGCGAAATCCTGCTGCTATGGTCGGCGTTCCGCCGCGGCGGGAAGCTGCCCGAAGGGGAGTTGCAGCGCTTTAAAACCCGCTTTGCGCCCTATTTCGCCGAATTTACGGCCGAGGAACATCCCGCCGACGAGACTTACCTGCGCGATATCGAGAGCGAACGCCCTTCGCTTCGGGCGCAGGCCCGCGAATTGTGGTTGCAGACCGAAAACCTATGGTGTCTCTGGCCCGGATTCATCGGGGCGTTGCGCGCGGCGCGCTGACGGACGTCAGGAGCTGAGGCGTCGCAGGGGGTGACGGCGGGTGACGGCATTGCAGGGACGGAGACGTCGCAGGCCCCGCCCCTCCGGCCGCATGATCTCCGGCGCTATTTCTTGTGGCGTTCCAGATAGATCGAATAGAGCCTGAAATGCTCTTCGATCGCGTTTTTGTACCCTTTCAGGTCGCGGTTTTCGATGTATTTCAGCAGGTCGCGGTGCGTCACCAACGCACCGGCCCGCTCCAGCTCCTTTTCGATCGGTTCCAGAAAGTCGCGGTACTTCTCCCTGACGAAATCCAGCACGGGATAGATGATGTTCTGAAATTCGGTGATGATCTTGTTTCCCGTGATTTCATAGAGTTTGGTGTGGAAGCGGTGTTCGCTGACCGGAGCGTATTTGTTGTTGCCGATGACCTGACTCATCTCGACGATCTCCTTCAGCTCGGCGACGTCGGCGTCGGTGAGGTTGCGGAAGATGTTGTCGCTGATGCCGATTTCGAGCGCCACGCGGAATTCGAGGATGTCGCAGAGCGTCGATTCGTTCATCAGCAGCGGATTGATGCACCGTTTCATGCCGCCGAGCAGCGACGGCTCGCCCAGCACCATGCCTTTCTTGGTGCGCGAGACGATCATGCCGGTCATCTTGAAGCGGCTCAGCGCTTCGCGCAGTACGGCCCGGCCGACACCCAGCGACGCCGCGAGTTCCATCTCGTTCGGAATGCTGCATCCGGGGCGCAGACCCTGTTCCTTGAAGTAGGAGATCAGACTCTCCTCGACGCTGTCTACGAGCGTGGTGTTGTGGTTGGCTAACTTCAGTTCTTCCATGCGCGGGTGTCTCTTTGCCGGCGGGGCTTGTGCGGCTATTCGGTCTCTTTCCGGTTTCGGACCAGCTCCTTGAAGCAGTGGCGGCAGATCGCCTCGTAGGAGTCGGTTTCGCCCAGCATGACCAGCTTCTCGTCTTGCGTAAGGCGGTGCGAATGGTGCGCGAGGTTGCCGCAGCGGACGCAGATGGCGTGGACCTTGGTGACGTATTCGGCCGTGGCCATCAGCGCCGGCATCGGGCCGAAGGGCTTGCCGGTGTAGTCCATGTCGAGTCCCGCGACGATGACCCGCACGCCGCTGTCGGCCAGCTCGCGGCAGACCTCGATGATGCCGTCGTCGAAGAATTGCGCCTCGTCGATGCCCACGATATCGACGTCGGAGGTCATCAGCAGGATGTTCCGGGCCGAGTCGACCGGCGTGGAGCGGATGGCGTTGGCGTCGTGCGAGACGACCTCCTCTTCCGAATAGCGCACGTCGATGCGGGGTTTGAAGATTTCAACCTTCTGGTTGGCGAATTTGGCGCGTTTGAGACGGCGTATCAGCTCTTCGGTCTTGCCTGAGAACATCGAGCCGCAGATTACTTCGATCCAGCCTTTGCGGCTGGCGTTTTCCAAGAACATAAATCAGAGTATCGTTTGTTTCGGTTTGTTATTCGCACTCGTCGAGGCGGGTGATGCGGGCGCCGAGGGCGTTCAGGCGGCCGTCGATGTCGCGGTAGCCGCGGTCGATCTGGTCGATGTTCTGGATCGTCGAGACCCCCTCGGCCGACATGGCGGCGATCAGCAGCGCCACGCCCGCGCGGATGTCGGGCGAAGTCATGCGCGTCGCGCGCAGGCGTATGCGGTGGTCGTGGCCGATGACCGTGGCGCGGTGCGGGTCGCAGAGGATGATCTGCGCCCCCATGTCGATCAGTTTGTCGACGAAGAACAGACGGCTTTCGAACATCTTCTGGTGAATCAGCACGGCGCCCTTGGCCTGCGTCGCCACCACGAGGAAGATCGACAGCAGGTCGGGCGTGAGTCCCGGCCACGGGGCGTCGGCGATGTTCATGATCGAGCCGTCGAGGAAGGTCTCGATCGAGTAGTGGTCCTGCCGGGGAATATGGATGTCGTCGCCCTGCTGTTCGAAGCGGATGCCCATGCGGGCGAACTGCGCCGGGATGATGCCGAGGTTCTCGAACGAGACGTTCTTGACGGTCAGCTCCGACTGGTTCATGGCGGCCATGCCGATGAAACTGCCCACCTCGATCATGTCGGGCAGCAGCGTGTGCTCCGTGCCTCCGAGCGAATCGACGCCCTCGATGGTCAGCAGGTTCGACGCTATGCCCGAAATGCGCGCTCCCATGCGGTTGAGCATCTTGCACAACTGCTGCAGGTAGGGTTCGCAGGCGGCGTTGTAGATCGTCGTCGAGCCTTTGGCCAAGACTGCGGCCATAACGATGTTGGCGGTACCCGTCACCGAAGCCTCGTCCAGCAGCATGTAGGTGCCCTTCAGCTCTTTGCCTTCGACCATGAAGAACTCGTCGGCGATGTCGAAGTTGAATTTCGCGCCGAGCTTCTGGAATCCGATGAAGTGGGTGTCGAGCCTGCGGCGGCCGATCTTGTCGCCGCCCGGCTTGGGGATGTAGCCTACGCCGAAGCGGGCCAGCATCGGGCCGATGAGCATCACCGAACCCCGCAGGCGCGTGCAGCGCCGGCGGTAGTCCTCCGTGCGCAGGTATTCGAAGTCGATCTCCTTGGCGCAGAAGCTGTAGGTGTCTTCGGCGAGCTGTTCGACCTCGACGCCCATGCGGCGCAGCAGCTCGATGAGCTGCATGACGTCCAGAATCCGGGGGATATTGTGCACCGTGACCCGTTCGGGAGTCAGCAGCGTGGCGCAGAGTATCTGCAGCGCCTCGTTTTTGGCGCCTTGGGGCGTAATGCTACCGTGAAGGCGGTGGCCTCCTTCGACTTTGAAAATTGCCATATGCGTGATAATTAACTGCGGGACCGTGTTTTCCGCCGGATTCCGCTCCCGGCGGCGCAGCCGCAGGATGTGCCGTCGGCGGGCTTTCGTCCCTCCTCTTCTTGACAAAGTTAAAAAGATTTCGTGCTTTTTGCCCGGCTTTTTGAATTATTTTCGTGAAAAATTTTTGCAGATAACTTTTTTGTTGTACTTTTGCAATCCGTAAAAATGTCTGAAACAATAAAAAGTATATAGCTATGGCAATGAAGAGAACTTACCAGCCCTCGCGCCGGAAAAGAATCAACAAGCACGGTTTCCGCAGCCGTATGGAGACGGCGAACGGCCGTAAGGTGCTGGCTGCACGTCGCGCGAAAGGTCGCAAGAAGCTGACCGTATCGGACGAATCGACGTTCAAGTACGCTTAGTTCCCCGTTAGGAAAGAGTGAAAGCCGACGCAAAGTCGGCTTTTTTTGTTTATCTTTACCGCCGGCCGCCGGCCTGACGCCGGAAACTCGTTGCGGGGTCTCTCCGCGGGAAACCGCGGGCGGCGCAAATCGTAAAACCGTTGAAGATGCTTACTATCAGACGAGCAGTGGAGACCGACTGCGGACTGATCCGCAGTCTGGCCGACGAGGTGTTTCCGGCGACTTACCGCGAAATCATCACCCCGTCGCAAATGGATTACATGATGAAGTGGATGTATGCGCCCGAAGTCCTGCGGCGTGAGATGCGCACCGGGGTTGCGTGGTTCATCGCCTCGTCCGACAGCGAACCGTGCGGGTACCTTTCGGTGCAGCAGGAGGCCGAAGAGCTGTTCCATTTGCAGAAAATCTACGTGCTGCCCCGTTTTCAGGGGCTTGGCGCCGGGGAATTTCTGTTCCGCCACGCCGTGGAATATGTCCGTTCTGTGCATCCCGCGCCCTGCACGATGGAGCTGAACGTAAACCGCAGCAACCGTGCAGTGCATTTTTACGAGAAGATGGGTATGCGCAAGCTCCGCGAAGGCGATTTCCCGATCGGCGACGGCTACTACATGAACGATTACATCATGGGGCTGGAGATCGAATAGCCGCTCCGTATGCGTCGGAGAGGGGGGGGGCTTTTCGCCGGATGATATAAAAGGATGTCTGAAAAGACATCCTTTTTTAAGGTCGGACCGATCTCGTTTGCCGGCCGCCGCGTGCCGTACTGCCGGCGGGTCCTGCACTGCCGCCGCATGGTGCAGGTAATTCCGTTGTTATTTCCCTTCGGCCGTTTTGAACAGATCGACTTCGCCGCGTTCGACCTTGCCGTGCATGTCGGCCAGTTCGGCGATCACCGGAGAGATGAATTCGAGCGTGTCGGCGACGGCCGACTTTTCGCCTTCGCCCTTGATGCGGTAGAGCATGGCGGCGTACAAGGCCCTGAAGCACAACTCCGTGTCGTTCATGCCCGGATTGCCCAGCACGGCGCGCAGGCGCGGCAGTTCGGGTTCGAGACGGGCGTATGTCCTGCGGTAGTGTTCGCCGACGGGGAGCTTCATCAGCTGCAGGTGCAAATCGTGCAGGTCGCCGATCAGGTGGAGCGTATGCTCCAGATGCCCTTTTTCGTCCTTGCCCTCCTGATGCAGCAGGTTGGCGATGTCCATGTACCAGAGCAGGAATACGTGCTTCTGCTCGTCGGCGATGTCCTTGCGGGGGGCTATGAGCGTCGAGAAGATCGCTTCGGGGCTGAATTGCAGCGCCCGCAGCAGGTCCTCCAGCTGCCAGAGGTAGAGGATGTATTCGGCGATGTTTTCCCGGCGTTTGGCTTGTGCTATGTCCATGCTGATCCGCGCTTATTTGGTCGGTTTGATCCACCGCTGCGGCGCGCCCGCACGGTGTTTGAGAAAGTACTGCTGCGATTTCAGGAGGTTGCGCGACTGCAGCACCATGTTCTTGGTCTCGGTCAGGATCGTCAGGTAGAGCATCGACGCCTTGGTGTTGGACCGGGCTTCGTTGATGCGCCCAAGCTCCGATTTGATGGCCTCGGCGATCGACTCGAACAGCTGGTCGCGCAGCGCCAGCACCATCTCGATCTCCGTGAAGTCGCCGTCGCGCAGCATCTGGTTGATGTGACGGTAGATCGACTCCACGTCGTCGTTGATCGACATCAGGTCCTTGGCCTGCTCCTTCGACAGTCCTTCGTGGTTGTTGTCGATATGTTCGAACGCAGGGCGCGTGATGTGCATCAGCGCCTTGGTCATTTCGTTGAGGTAATCCACCACCTGCACGTAGTAGTGGGCCGTGTTCACGTCGCCGCTCTGCAACTTCTTGAGCGTGGGCAGCAGCGTGTATTTGCGTTCGCGCGACTGGTAGAAGAGGTCGTTCGACTCCTTGACCATGTCGCGCAGCACCTTGCGGTTCTCCTTGAAGACGGCGATCAGCGTGCGGTCGTAAATCTTCGTGGCGCACTCCATCGTGTGGCAGACCTCTTCGCGCAGGTTGGCGATGATGTCCTCGTTGGTGCGCGTGTCGGCGTTGGCCGCCGTGGGGGAGGCGGATTTGCCTTTTTTCAGGAAGTTGCTGTGGATGAGCATGTAGCCGCACAAGAGGGTGACGATGACGAATGCGACGGTTCCGCCGTAGATCAGGGCCAGCCCCACGACGAATGCGATCAGGAATCCGCCCAGCGCCGTGATGAACCAGCCGGCGACGACGGTCATGACGCCCGAAATGCGGTATACGGCGCTTTCGCGGCCCCATGCGCGGTCGGCGAGCGACGAACCCATGGCCACCATGAAGCAGACGTAAGTCGTCGAGAGGGGCAGTTTGAGCGACGTGGCGATGGCGATCAACATGGCCGAGGTCGTGAGGTTTACCGTGGCGCGGATCATGTCGTACGGCGCGCCGCTGTGTTCGATGTCCTCGTATTCGAAGCGGCGCGAAATGGCGGCCCGCACGCGCGGCGGGATGACCCGTTCGATGCCGGCGTTGATGTTGAGTGCCGCGCGGACGATCGTGCGCGAGAGGACCGACGAACCGTACTGCTCGGTGCCTTCGTCGCCCTGCGCCGAGAGCGACAGCTCGGTTTCGGTGACGTGCATGGCCTTTTTCGAGGTCCAGAGCGTGAGTATCATGATGGCGCCCGCGGCCAGCAGGATCAGGAAGTTGGCCGGAACGTTGTCGTTCAGCACGCCCATCAGCATTTGGGAATCGCCGCTGTGCCGGGCGATCGAGTAGGCGTCGAATCCGGCGACGGGTACGCCGATGAAGTTCACCAAGTCGTTGCCCGCGAAGGCCAGCGCCAAGGCAAAGGTGCCCGAAAGGATCGTGATGCGCAGGATGTTGATCTTGAACCGCTGTATGAAGAAGAGCAGCAGCGAGCAGACGACCCAGCAGATCAGGAGCGACAGCAGCAGGTGATTGTCCACCATCGTGACGAAATCGTGTCCCGCCAGAATGGATTTAAGCCCTTTGAAGACGGCGAAGTAGACGATCGCCGTCAGCGAGGCGCCGCACCACATCGACCCGAAGCGGCGGAACGGAAGCGTGTAGCGGAACGAGAAGATCGTGCGCGAGACGTACATGACGAAAGTTCCGCAGGTGAAGGCGATGACCACCGACAGGAGGATCGCCGAGACGATGCCCATGGCGCGGGAGGTGTTGATGAACTGTCCCAGCGCGCCGACGCCGAGGTCGGGGGTGTTTGAGATTTTGTAGATCGACACGGCGATGGCCGATCCGAGCAGGCAGAAGATCAGCGATACGGTGGTCGAGGTAGGCAGTCCCCACGAATTGTAGAGGTCCAGCAGGATGATGTTGGCGAACATCACGCCCAGATAGAGCATCATCACTTCGTGGAAGGTGAAAAGTCCGGGATTGAACATGCCGCTGCGGGCGACCTCCATCATGCCGCTCGACGTTACTACGCCGATGATGATGCCGATCGAGGCGACGAGCAGGATGGTGCGCATGGGTGCGGCTTTGGAGCCGATGGCGGAGTTGAGGAAATTGACTGCGTCGTTGGTGACGCCGACAAAAAGACCGGATATGGCGAGAATGCCCAGAATGCCTACAATGACAGTGTAGATTTCACTCATGTTAGGGTTTAGTGCAAATTGTGAACAAATTTACGCCATTTTTCCCGATGAAACGGTTTTGCCGCCGAATATTAACATTAATTTAACATGGAGTTTCGCGGATGCGGCGGTAGAATTGACGCTCCAACGCAGAACCGGATGAATGAGCGGGCGCCGTGCTTTCCTCATGCCGGATTTTTCTGCCGTGTTTCTGCGTTGCATTCGGATAACAGCCGGAGAAAATGCCGTCCCGGCGCGTCGTTCCATGAAAAAAGGGCAGGACCCCTCGGTCCTGCCCGCTCTTTTCGGCCGGAACCGTTTGTCCTGCCCTTTCTCTTCGGCCGGGGCCTACTCCTCGTCGGTGTCGGTGTAGGCCTTCAGCAGCTTGTCCTGCACGTCGGCCGGAACCTGCTCGTAGGAGGAGAATTTCATCGAGTAGGTCGCCGATCCCGACGTGAGCGACGAAAGGGTCGTCGAATAACGGTACAGCTCGGCCAGCGGAACCGTGGCGTTCAGGCGGTCGAAGCCCTTGTCGGACTCCATGCCGGCGATCATCGCGCGGCGGTTCTGGAGGTCCGACATCACGGCGCCCATGTAGTCGCTCGGCACGAGGACCTCGACGTTGTAGATCGGCTCCATGATCTTGGGTCCCGCGTTGCGGAATGCCTCCTTGAAGGCGTTGCGCGCCGCCAGCTTGAATGAGATTTCGTTCGAATCCACCGGGTGCATCTTGCCGTCGTAGATCACTACGCGGATGTCGCGGGCGTAGGAACCCGTCAGCGGGCCTTCGTCCATCTTCTCCATGATGCCCTTGAGGATGGCGGGCATGAAGCGCGCGTCGATGGCGCCGCCCACGATCGCCGAGTAGAACTGCAGTTTGCCGCCCCACGGCAGGTCGTATTCCTCCTTGGTCTTGGGGTTGACGACCATGTCGCCCTTGCCCGGAACCTTGTAGTTCTTGGGTTCGGGCATGCCCTCGTAGTAAGGCTCGATGATCATGTGCACTTCGCCGAACTGGCCTGCGCCGCCCGACTGCTTTTTGTGGCGGTAGTCGGCCTGCGCCACCTTGGTGATGGTCTCGCGGTAGGGAATCTTCGGCGCGATATAGTCGTACTGGAGGCGATTCTCCTTTTCGATGCGCGTGCGGAGGATATTGAGATGATGCTCGCCCTGACCCTGTATGATGGTTTGTTTCAGCTCCTTGGAGTATTCGACCAGAATCGTCGGGTCCTCGAATTTGGCGTCGTTGAGCACCTTGCCCAGCTTCTCCTCGTCGCCCTGCTCCTTGGCCTTGACGGCGGCGCGGTAGCGCGGTTCGGGGAATACGATCGGTTCGACGGTCACCGGCGCCGACGGCGCCGCGAGCGTGTCGTTGGTGCGCGTGCCCTTGAGTTTGACGGTGCAACCGATGTCGCCCGCCATGAGTTCGGTGACTTTGATGCGGTTCCTGCCCGCTACGGCGAAGAGCTGCGACACCTTCTCCTTGTTGCCCGTGCGGGTGTTCACCAGCTCGGTGCCCTCGGCGATACGGCCGCGGATCACGCGGAAATAGGTGATCTCGCCGATATGCTGTTCGACCTGACTCTTGAATACGAAAGCCACGGCGGGCGCCGTCTCGTCGGCCGCGATCTCTTCGCCGTCGGTCGAGAGGAAGTTCGGGGCCTTCAGCGGACCGGGAGCGACGTTGATGATGAACTCCATCAGACGCTTGGTGCCGATGTCGCGCTTGCCGCTGGTGCAGAAGATCGGCATCACCTCGCGTTTCGAGAGGCCGATTTTCAGACCCGCGCGGATGTCGTCCTGCGTGAGCGTGCCCTTGTCGAAGTACAGCTCCATGAGGGCTTCGTCGTGTTCGGCGGCCATCTCGACCAGCTCCTTGTTCAGCTCCTGAGCCTTGTCCAGCTCTTCGGCGGGAATTTCCAGCTCCTCGCGGTGGCCGTCGTTGTCCTTGAAACGGTACATCTTCATCAGCAGTACGTCGATGAAGGCGTTGAATTCGGGACCCTGATTGACCGGGTACTGCACGATGACGGGCTTCACGCGCGACGAGGCGCGGATCGACTCGACGGCGGCCTCGAAATTGGCCTTGTCGGCGTCGAGCTGGTTCACTACGCCGATCACGGGTTTCTGCAGCAGACGGGCGTAGCGGGCCTGAATTTCGCTGCCGACCTCCCAGCCGTTCTGGGCGTTGAACAGGAATACGCCCACGTCGCCCACCTTGAACGCCGAGAAGAGACTTCCGCAGAAGTCGTCCGAGCCGGGGCAGTCGATGATGTTCAACTTGCGGTCCATGAATTCGGTGAAGAGGATGGTCGAATAGATCGAGCGCTTGTATTCATGCTCGATATCCGTGTTGTCCGAGAGCGTGTTGTTCGTCTCGATACTACCCCTGCGGTCGATGACCTTACCCTCGAAGGCCATCGCTTCGGCAAGGGTAGTTTTTCCCGTGCCGG
>ENA-UEQX01002122-UEQX01002122.1-human-gut-metagenome-genome-assembly--contig:-NODE-2122-length-11539-cov-4.445385_pt1 | contig 11539 bp, 9 predicted proteins | sample MGYA00242952_ERZ507952 | MGnify/ENA primary metagenome ERZ507952 (study PRJEB26167, sample SAMN06115425) | human gut metagenome | host: Homo sapiens | place: China:Sichuan | collected 2015-04-07... | reverse complement strand
GGCAGGTTCGGGTTATCTCAGCCGGGCGCGAGCGCAGCGTAAATGTAAAAAAATAATGAAATCATTGAATAAAATCCCCGTTAGTGTTAGAATAAATAAGATTGTATAACTATGCCTATATGATCTTTATGTATTAAAACATATCATTTATGATGGAATGAAATAAAATAACTAGATTTAGAATGTAAGAAATAGGAGAGAAAAGCATGAATCTGATAGAGAAAGTGTTTGGTACCCACAGCGAGCGCGAGCTGAAGCTGATCCGCCCGATCGTGGATAAGATTCTAGGTATGCGCGAGCAGATGACTGCCTTATCGGATGATGAACTGCGTGACAATACGCGCAAGTTCAAAGAGCGCCTTGCGAACGGCGAGACGCTGGACGACCTTCTGCCGGAGGCATTTGCAACCGTGCGTGAGGCGGCGAGACGGGTATTAAATATGGAGCATTACCCGGTTCAGCTGATCGGTGGTATCGTCCTGCATCAGGGACGTATCGCAGAGATGCGTACTGGTGAGGGTAAAACCTTGGTTTCCACCGCACCGGCGTACTTAAATGCGCTGGCTGGAAAGGGTGTATTCATCGTTACCGTCAACGACTATCTGGCAAAACGAGATGCAGAGTGGATGGGCGAGGTTCACAGATTCCTCGGTCTGACGGTCGGCGTGGTTTTAAACTCGATGAATTCCGACGAGCGCCGGGAAGCTTACAACTGTGATATTACCTACGTTACCAACAATGAGCTTGGTTTCGATTACCTGCGTGACAACATGGCGATCTACAAAGAGCAGATGGTTATGCGGAATCTGGACTATGCGATCATCGATGAGGTCGATTCCGTCCTGATCGATGAGGCGAGAACTCCGCTTATCATTTCCGGACAGAGCGGCAAGTCCACGAAGCTCTATGAGGTGTGCGATATTCTGGCACGTCAGCTGGAAAAGGGCGAGGAATCAGCGGAATTTTCCAAGATGGCAGCCATCATGGGCGAGGAGATCGAGGAGACAGGCGATTTCGTAGTCAATGAGAAAGATAAAGTAGTCAACCTGACCGAGGCTGGTGTGAAGAAGGTTGAAGATTTCTTCCACATCGAGAACCTGGCGGATCCGGAGAACCTGGAGATCCAGCACAACATCATCCTGGCACTGCGTGCCAACTACCTGATGTTCCGCGATAAGGACTACGTGGTAAAAGATGACGAGGTTCTGATCGTCGATGAGTTTACCGGACGTATCATGCCGGGACGCCGTTATTCCGATGGTCTCCATCAGGCGATTGAGGCGAAGGAGCACGTACATGTGCGCCGTGAGAGCCGCACGCTGGCAACCATTACCTTCCAGAACTTCTTCAACAAGTTCAACAAGAAGGCTGGTATGACCGGTACGGCACAGACCGAGGAGAAGGAATTCCGTAACATTTACCAGATGGACGTTATCTCCATCCCGACGAACCGCCCGGTACAGCGTATTGATTACGAGGATGCGGTTTATAAGACGAAAAAAGAGAAATTCCATGCGGTTGTCGAGGAAGTGGCAGCAGCCCATGAAAAGGGACAGCCGGTTCTGGTTGGTACCATTACGATCGAGACTTCCGAGCTTCTGAGCAAGATGCTGACAAGACGCGGCATTCCGCATAAGGTATTAAATGCGAAGTTCCATGAGCTGGAGGCTGAGATCGTAGCAGATGCAGGTATCCATGGTGCCGTTACGATCGCGACTAATATGGCAGGTCGTGGTACGGATATTAAGCTGGATGAGATTTCCAGAGAACTGGGCGGCTTAAAGATTATCGGTACAGAGCGTCATGAGTCCAGACGTATTGATAACCAGCTGCGCGGTCGTGCCGGACGTCAGGGCGATCCGGGTGAATCACGTTTCTACCTGTCCCTGGAGGATGACCTGATGCGTCTCTTCGGTTCAGAGCGTCTGATGAATATGTTCAACGCCATGGGCGTACCGGAGAATGAGCAGATCGAGCACAAGATGCTTTCCAAGGCGATTGAGAAAGCACAGATGAAGATCGAGACCAACAACTACGGTATCCGCGAGAACCTGTTAAAATACGACGAGGTTATGAACGAGCAGCGTGAGGCAATCTACGCAGAGCGCCGCCGTGTACTGGATGGCGAGAATATGCGTTCCGTTATCATGAAGATGATCACGGATATCGTAGAAAACGCCGTAGATATGTCCATCTCTGATGAGCAGGAACCGGCTGAGTGGGATCTGTCCGAGTTAAATTCCCTGCTGCTTCCGGTTATCCCGTTAGAGCCGATTCAGCTGACGGAAGACCAGCAGCATATGAAGAAAAATGAGCTGAAACATATGCTCAAAGAGGCGGCAACGAAGCTTTATGAGACACGCGAGGCAGAGTTTACAAGCGCGGAACAGGTACGCGAGATGGAGCGCGTGATCCTTCTGAAAGTGGTTGATGCAAAGTGGATGGCTCATATCGACGATATGGATCAGCTGCGCGAAGGCATCGGTCTGCAGGCATATGGTCAGAGAGACCCGCTGGTTGAGTATAAGATGAGCGGCTATGAGATGTTCGACAGCATGACGGCAGCGATCCGTGAGGATACCGTCCGTATTCTGTTCCACATCCGTGCAGAGCAGAAGGTCGAGCGTGAACCGGCTGCCAAGGTAACGGGAACCAACCGTGACGACAGCACCGTGCAGGCACCGAAGAAGCGTGAGGAGAAGAAGATTTACCCGAACGATCCGTGCCCATGCGGTTCCGGCAAGAAGTACAAACAGTGTTGTGGACGGAAGCTGTACGCGAAGAATTAATAGATGAAAGAAGGCAGGTTGCCGTGATTTTGCAGCAGTCTGTGCAGAAAATTCCCGAAACTATGGCGAAATACCTGGTTCCGGGAATTTTTCCAAATATAAAAAAGAGTTACGGTCTATATGTGTGTGATCCGTAACAAAATATAACTGAAAGAATGCTGAACCGTTGAGGAAAATGGCAGCAGATAGATGAGAATGGAGAAGGTGAGAGCATGGTTGAATTAGATCAGTTTAAGTATACATTATCAACCTACGATGAGACGCTGAAAGAGGTCAAGGATTCCCTGGATCTGGAAAATAAGGAGCGCCGCATCACGGAGCTTGACAAATCAATGGAAGAACCGGGCTTCTGGGATGATCCGGAGCGCTCGACCAAGACGGTCCGTGAGGCGAAAAATCTCAAAGATACCGTGGATGGCTACAAGCACCTTGAACAGCAGTATGAGGATATCCAGGTCATGATCGAGATGGGCTATGAGGAAAATGACCCGGCGATGATTCCGGAGATTCAGGAGATGTTAGATGAGTTCGTCAAAGAGCTGGAAGAACTCCGCACAAAGACACTCCTGTCCGGCGAGTACGACGGCTGCAACGCGATCCTTAAGCTGAACGCGGGCGCGGGCGGTACCGAAGCGATGGACTGGTGCAGTATGCTGTATCGTATGTACCAGCGTTGGGCGGACAAAAAGGGCTTTACGACCGAGGTGCTTGATTTCCTGGACGGCGACGAGGCGGGACTTAAGTCCATCACACTGCAGGTCAACGGCGAAAATGCCTACGGCTACCTGAAATCGGAGAAAGGCGTCCATCGTCTGGTCCGTATTTCCCCGTTCAACGCGGCTGGCAAGCGTCAGACCTCATTCGTTTCCTGTGATGTCATGCCGGATATTGAAGAAGATCTGGATGTGGAGATTAATCCGGACGATCTGCGGATCGATACTTATCGCTCGAGTGGTGCCGGTGGACAGCATATCAACAAGACGTCCTCCGCGATCCGTATCACGCATCTGCCGACCGGTATCGTCGTACAGTGCCAGAATGAGCGTTCCCAGTTCCAGAATAAGGACAAGGCGATGCAGATGTTAAAGGCAAAGCTGTACCTGCTCAAACAACAGGAAAATGCCGAGAAGTTGTCCGACATCCGCGGCGATGTCAAGGACATCAACTTCGGAAATCAGATTCGTTCCTACGTTATGCAGCCGTACACGCTCGTCAAGGATCACCGGACAAACGCGGAAAACGGCAATGTGAACGCGGTGATGGACGGTGATATTGATCTGTTTATCAGTGCGTATTTAAAGTGGATCAGCCTGAAAAACCAGAAGACAGAAGAAGCATAAAAGAAGATAAAACAGCCTGGATTGGCGGCACAAAAGTTTGACGGAGAAGAAAGCGCTCTGTCGAGTGCCGTCAGTTTGGGCTGTTTTTTTACAGATACAATTCGACTATAATGAAAGAAATAGATTGCAGAGTGTCAATAAATGTGATAATATCTTTCTGGCAAACACAAATGTATTTCTGGTGCGTACACAAGCGGAGATGGAATGGAAGAAAAAACAAAGTATTATCTGTTAAAGCAGAAAGCAGTGCCGGAAGTCCTTTTGAAGGTGGCGGAAGCGAAGAAGCTCATTGCGTCGGAAAAGGCGATGACGATTCAGGAGGCGACCGACCAGCTTGGGATCAGCCGGAGTTCCTTTTATAAGTATAAGGACGATATTTTTCCATTTTACGACAACGCCAAGGGCAAAACGATTACCATGGTGCTGCAGATGGATGATGAACAGGGACTTTTATCGGATCTTCTTCATATCGTAGCGATTTACAAGGCGAATATTCTGACGATTCATCAGAGTATTCCGGTCAACAATGTGGCGACGCTGACACTCAGCGTGGAAGTCCGCCCGGATACCGGAAATATATCGCATATGGTCGAAGAGATGGAAGAAAATTCGGGAGTACACAACGTAAAAATTATAGCCAGGGAGTAAAGATTATGATTCAGGTAGCAGTGATGGGCTATGGAACAATTGGTTCTGGAGTCGTAGAAGTATTAGAAACCAACAAAGACAAAATCACAGAAAAAACCGGCAAAGAGATTGCAGTAAAATATATTCTGGATCTGCGTGAATTTCCGGGTGATCCGCACGAAGCGCAGATTGTTCATGATTTTGAGATCATTGAAAAAGACGAAGAAGTAGAGATCGTTGTAGAGGCGATGGGCGGCGTCAATCCGGCATACAAGTTTGCAAAAGCGTGCCTGTTAGCCGGTAAGCACGTTGTGACCTCCAACAAGGCACTTGTAGCGGCACACGGCACCGAGCTTCTGGCGATTGCACGCGAGAAGAACTTAAACTTCCTCTTTGAAGCCAGCGTAGGCGGCGGCATCCCGCTTCTGCGTCCGCTGACCCAGTCTCTTGCAGGCGAGAAGATCGAGGAAATCAGCGGTATCTTAAACGGTACAACCAATTACATCCTTACCAAGATGGCAAGAGAAGGTCAGACCTTTGAGGAAGCCTTGAAGAAAGCGCAGGAACTCGGATATGCAGAGCGCAACCCGGAGGCAGACGTAGAAGGCTACGATACCTGCCGCAAGATCACGATTCTTACCTCACTGGCAACTGGAAAAGAAGTAAATTACGAAGATGTGCCGACCGAGGGCATCACAAAAATTACCGATACCGATTTCAAATATGCGGCAAAGCTGGGAACCTCGATTAAACTGTTTGGAACCAGCCGCATGGAAGGCAATAAAGCCAGCGTCTATGTATGCCCGATGATGATCGGACCGGATCATCCGCTCTTTGCAGTCAATGACGTATACAATGCAGTCATGGTTCGCGGCAATACACTTGGAACCGTCATGTTCTACGGCAGCGGCGCCGGAAAACTCCCGACCGCCAGCGCAGTCGTCAGCGACATCGTAGAGATCGCCGGACACATGGAAGACAACATCCCGACCGGCTGGAGCGACGAAAAACAGCCAGTTGCACCGATGGGCGAAGTAACCTTCAGCTACTTCCTCCGACTGGCAGGCAAATCAGCCGACAAACTTGCCGATGTGCGTGCAGCCTTCGGTGAGGCAGAAACCATCGAACTCCCGGAGATGGACGAATTTGCGGTCGTAACCGGAGAAATGACCGAAGCACGCTTCCGGAAACTGGCAGCGGCATTCGAGGAAGATATCCGCCAGACGATTCGCTATACAAAATAGGATATAAAGTAAAAAGCACGCCAAAGTCATTCATGACGCGGTGTGCTTTTTAACGCAAGAAATACACAGAAAAAGGTCCCCTTGCCAATTATTTTATTGTAACGGACCAATCAAACTCTCATACAACTCCATTGCCTGATCAAAAAACGGCGCATATTGCGGATCCGTAATCATATGGTACACCTGGATCAGGCAGAAAAACTCAACTACTCCAAAGATGGTAGACATAACTCCCAGTATCAGCCCGACCACTGCGCTGCCGCGCCGCGGCTGTCCTTCCTCCTTGGATAGGACAAACAGTACATTCGCCGACATTCCGAGCAGAATCGCGGCGGAAAAACTCAAAAACAGGGAGAAAAATGCGAAGATGCCGCACATCATTGACATCGTGGCATAGCGGCGCGAACGATTGCGCCGGGTTTCATTTGTATCTGAATGTTCCTTCGGAGAAGGTGTTTCATCGTAATAACTCATCGTATATCTAATCCTTTCATAACTGTGAAAAAAGAAAACAGCTACATCCTTTTCTGAAAATTAGAGACAGCCGCTGAATAGGGCAAAACAAAATCTATGCCCATCTGGCGGATTGAATCCGATAAAAGTGTATCATGAATAAAGCCGCTTGTCCAGTTAGGCATTGACTTGCGAAATATGCGCTGGAATGGTATGATTAAACAGCGTATTGATATTGAAGGAGAGTTTTTGCATGGATATTATACAGGCATTGAAAGAAGAGCTTCAGATAGGGAGAAATCAGGTCGAAGCGGCGGTCAAGCTGATCGATGAGGGAAACACGATCCCGTTTATCGCGCGCTACCGCAAGGAGGCGACCGGTTCTCTGAATGATGAGGTGCTGCGCCAGCTAGATGAGCGACTGCGCTATCTTCGGAATCTGGAGGATAAAAAGGAGCAGGTGATCGGTGCGATCCGCGCCCAGGAGAAGCTGACTCCGGCGCTGGAAAAACAGATCCGCGATGCGGCGACGCTGGTTGCGGTGGAAGATCTTTATCTTCCGTACCGCCCGAAACGGCGCACCCGTGCCGGAATTGCCCGTGAGAAAGGGCTGGAACCGTTAGCAGTCTGGATTTACAAGCAGGAAGCGGGCGGCAGCCTGGAGGCGGAGGCGGCGAAGTACGTGTCGGAAGAAAAGGGTGTTGCAGATGTTTCAGAGGCAATAGACGGCGCGCGTGATATTCTGGCTGAGCAGATCAGCGAGATGGCAAAATACCGCAACTACGCACGTAAAAAGACGATGCAGGACGGTCTTTTGGAGGCATCCGCAAAGGATGAGAAGATACAGTCGGTGTACGAGATGTACTATCATTTCTCCGAACCAGTCAAAAAGCTGGCGGGACACCGTGTGCTGGCGATCAACCGCGGTGAGAAAGAGAAGATTCTGAGCGTGAAGCTTATAGCGCCGGAGGAGCAGATTGTCCGGTATATGGAGAAACAGCTGATTATCCGCCCGGATGGGGATGCGGCGCGCGTGATGGAAGAAGTGATTCTGGACAGCTACCGCCGCCTGATCGGACCGGCGATCGAGCGCGAGATCCGCGCGGGGCTGACAGAAACGGCAGAGAACGGCGCGATTCAGGTATTTGGCAAGAACCTGGAACAGCTCCTGATGCAGCCGCCGATCGCAGGATGCGTGGTGCTCGGCTGGGATCCGGCATTCCGGACGGGCTGCAAGCTGGCAGTTGTGGATGAGACGGGAAAAGTGCTCGATACGACGGTCATTTACCCGACTGCGCCGCAGAACCGCGTGGAAGAGTCGAAGGAGATCGTGAAAAAGCTGATCCGCAAGTACGGTATTTCCCTGATCTCAGTGGGGAATGGTACGGCAAGCCGAGAATCTGAGCAGATCATCGTGGAACTCTTAAAAGAAATTCCGGAGAAAGTTCAGTATGTCATCGTCAATGAGGCGGGCGCGTCGGTTTATTCGGCGAGCAAGCTGGCGACGGAGGAATTTCCGCAGTTTGACGTCGGACAGAGAAGTGCGGCATCGATCGCGAGACGCCTGCAGGATCCACTGGCGGAGCTGGTAAAAATTGATCCGAAATCCATTGGAGTCGGTCAGTACCAGCATGATATGAACCAGAAAAATTTAAGCGAGGCGCTGCAGGGCGTGGTGGAAACGTGCGTAAATAAGGTCGGCGTGGATCTGAATACGGCATCGGCGCCGCTGCTCGCCTATATTTCCGGCATTAACAAGACGATTGCGAAAAATATCGTGGCATATCGGGAGGAGAATGGCGCATTTTCAACGCGCCGTGAGCTTTTGAAGGTGGCGAAGCTGGGACCGAAGGCGTATGAACAGTGCGCCGGATTTATGCGGATCCAGGGCGGCAAGAATCCGCTCGATGCGACGAGTGTGCACCCGGAGAGCTATAAAGCAGCGGAGGCACTTTTAAAGCAGCTTGGACATGATCCGAAGGAGATTGCGGCGGGCGGCATCCGCAATATCCGCAAGGAGATCGCGGATACGGCAAAGCTGGCAAAAGAGCTTTCGATCGGCGAGCCGACCTTACTCGATATCGTGAGCGAGTTGGAAAAACCGGCGCGCGACCCGCGTGAGGAGATGCCGAAGCCGATTCTCCGCACGGATGTGCTGGAAATGAAGGATTTGAAGCCGGGCATGATTTTAAAAGGAACCGTGCGGAATGTCATTGATTTCGGTGCGTTTGTGGATATCGGCGTGCATCAGGATGGTCTGGTTCACGTGTCCCAGATGACAGACCGCTATATCAAGCATCCGCTGGAGGCGGTCAGCGTCGGGGATATCGTGGAGGTCAAGGTGCTGGCGGTTGATGTGGCGAAGAAGCGCATTTCGCTGACGATGAAAAACCGGGAGACGAAGTAAACCACGGCAGATTCAGCCGTTGGTTATAGGATGCAGGAGCGCTGACTGGAATGGGGCGGCGGATAAGGCATAGAAAATTAGGGAGAAGATAAAATGGACTTACGTGTAAAAATACAGCCAAAAGAGATTTTTATTTATTCGATGTACAATTTCTGGGCGGGACTGCGTGGAATCGGATGCATCATACTGACGGTGCTCGTTATTATTGCAGCGGCAGCCAGCGAGGAACGTCTGGGAACGCAGGTGACGAATCTGGTGATTCTGGGAGTGATTGCCTTGACAGGCTTTCAGATTTTTGCAATCTGGAAACAGGCAGAGCGCACCGCCCGGGATGCGAAAACGGGAGCTGAGATTGTATTTCACATTGGAGACGAGGGCATCCGTGCCCGCCAGGCGAACGGCAAGGGTGAGATCAGCTGGGATAAGCTGGTAAAAGTGAAAAAGATCGCGGGAATCTATGTGCTTTACCTGGGTCGAGACAAGGCGTACCTGATGCCGAAGCGCGTGTTCAGAGGTTCGGAGGAGCAGATTTTTCTCAGTACCCTTATAAGAAATCTGCCGCAGGAAAAGAGAAGAGGAATTTGAGCATGATGATAGAAACAAACAGCCCGGAAGAGACGTATGCGTTTGGAAAAAAGCTTGGAATGGAAGCCCAGGCAGGGCAGGTGTATTGTTTGAATGGTGATCTGGGCGTAGGAAAGACGGTTTTTACGCAGGGGTTTGCCGCGGGACTTGGAATTCAGGAACCGGTCAACAGCCCGACTTTCACGATCGTGCAGGAGTACGACGATGGGCGCCTGCCGCTCTACCATTTTGATGTATATCGTCTCGGCGATGTGGACGAGATGGATGAGATTGGCTATGAGGACTATTTCTACGGCGAGGGCATCTGCCTGATCGAATGGTCGGAGCGCATCCGCGAGATCCTGCCGGAACATCCGATCCAGATCACGATTGAAAAGGATCTGGAAAAGGGCTTTGATTACCGGAAAATTTCAGTAAACGAGCAGTAGCCGGCGACAGGAGGAAAGAGAAAATGAGAATTTTGGGAATCGAAAGCGCATCCCTGGTGGCATCGGTTGCTATTGTTACGGATGATGTGATCACGGCGGAATATACGGTGAATCAGAAAAAAACGCATTCGCAGACACTTCTTCCGATGATTGATGAGATTGTGAAAATGCTGGAGGTGCCGTTGGAAAGCATCGATGCAATCGCAGTATCCGGCGGTCCGGGCTCTTTTACGGGGCTTCGGATTGGCTCTGCGACAGCGAAAGGACTGGGACTGGCGCTTGGGAAGCCGCTGATCCATGTGCCGACGATGGATGCGATGGGATATTGTCTGTACGGGGCTTCGGCGCTCATCTGCCCGATGCTGGATGCGAGACGGCAGCAGGTGTACACGGGGCTCTATCGGTATGAAGAGAAGTTCGAGATTGTGAAAGAACAGTGCATTACGGATATCCATGCGTTGATTGCCGAGTTAAATGAGCGCGGCGAGCGCGTGATTTTCCTGGGGGACGGTGTGCCAGTCAACCGGGCGGTGATCGAGGAAGAGATGAAGGTGCCGTATTCGTTTGCACCGGCACAGGCGAGCCGTCAGCGAGCTTCGGCGGTGGCAGCGCTTGGCGCAGTGTATCTGGCAGAGGGAAAGACCGAGACGGCAGCCGAGCACAAGCCGGATTATCTGCGGAAATCGCAGGCGGAGCGCGAGCGCGAGGTCGCAGAGCGCCAGGGCGAGATGGATAAGCTGGCAGCCGGTATTGTGGTTGTGGAGAAGAAATAATGGCGGCAGGAACGGGAACGCAAAAAGAGCTTTGTGTTCAAATAGTGGATTTACAGCCGGGGGATCTTCCTGCGGTCCGGGCACTGGAACTGGAATGCTTTTCGGATGCATGGTCGGAGAAGCTTTTACAGGATCTGCTGACGAGCAGCTGGGATAAAGTCTGGGTGCTGAAAGAGGATGAAACCGTCTGTGGCTACAGCAATTTCCGCGTCATTGCCGGGGAAGGCGAGCTGATGCGGATCGCGGTTCACGGCGCGTGCCGGGGGCGCGGCTATGGGCGGCTTCTGATGGAACGGCTGTTAAGGGAAGCAGAGGAAGAAAACGTCGAGGATATCACCTTGGAGGTGCGTGCATCCAATGCCCCGGCGATTGCGCTGTATGAGGCGTATGGCTTTCAGAAAGAGGCGGTTCGGAAGAATTATTACAGCGGGCCGACGGAAGATGCGCTGATTTATTGGAAAAGAAGCGGAAAAAGCATTGACAGATGAAATGGAAATGAGCATACTGTTTAACAGATAAAAGCGTAACACTTTACAGTGTTAAATTAAAAGAAAAGAACGGTAGGAGGTTCATATGCTGAGTCAGGTATCTATTTTTGCAGAGAATAAGAAAGGACGTTTACAGAATATTACATCCCTTCTTCAGAAGGAGAATATTAACATCTGGGGTTCGATCACGAATGACAGTGCGGAGTACGGTATTATCCGTATGGTTGTTTCTAATCCAGAGCACGCGGAGAAAGTGCTGGCGGAAGCTGGTTATCTCTGCCGTCTGACAGAGGTGCTTGGCGTCGAACTGGATGACGAGGTCGGAGCACTCAACCGTCTGTTAATTTCCCTCGAAGAGAGCAATATCAATGTAGATTACCTGTATCTCTCCTTCAATCGTGATTC
>ENA-UEQX01002118-UEQX01002118.1-human-gut-metagenome-genome-assembly--contig:-NODE-2118-length-11553-cov-3.757930_pt1 | contig 11553 bp, 10 predicted proteins | sample MGYA00242952_ERZ507952 | MGnify/ENA primary metagenome ERZ507952 (study PRJEB26167, sample SAMN06115425) | human gut metagenome | host: Homo sapiens | place: China:Sichuan | collected 2015-04-07... | reverse complement strand
CTCTACCCGGACGATTCCGATGAGGCAGGCCGCCGCCTGCGGGTGTACCAGCAGTACCTGATGGTCTCTGCCGGTGCCCAGCTCATTCTGGCCGAGTGTGCCGCCCGGGGCTGCGATTACCATGATCTGGCCGACTACGCCGCCATCCAGATCAACGACACCCACCCCAGCATGGTCATCCCGGAGCTGATCCGGCTGCTGGGCGAAAAGGGCATCGAATTTGAGGAAGCCGTAAAGATCGTCACAAAGACCTGCGCCTACACCAACCACACCATTCTGGCCGAAGCACTGGAAAAGTGGCCCCGCGCCTATCTGGATGCCGTTGTACCCCAGCTGATGCCCATTATCGAAAAGCTGGACGCGCTGGCCCGCACCCGCACCAAGGACGAGAGCCTTGCCATCATCGACAAGGACGACCGGGTGCACATGGCCCACATGGATATCCACTTCACCCACTCCACCAACGGCGTGGCGGCGCTGCACACCGAGATTTTGAAAAATTCCGAGCTGCACGGCTTCTACGAGCTGTACCCGGAGAAGTTCAACAACAAGACCAACGGCATCACCTTCCGCCGCTGGCTGCTGGAATGCGACCCCCGCCTGACCGCCGCACTGGAACAGCACATCGGCTCCGGCTTCCGCAAGGACGCTGCCGAGCTGGAAAAGCTGCTGGCTTTTGCTGATGACGAAGCTGTGCTGGACCAGCTGACCGCCGTGAAGAAGGCCAACAAGGAAGCTCTGGCAGACTGGCTGCTGCGCACCCAGAAGGTGAGCGTGAACACCGATGCCGTGTTCGACATCCAGTCCAAGCGCCTGCACGAGTACAAGCGCCAGCAGCTGAACCTGCTGTATCTCATCCATCAGTACTACGAGATCAAGGCCGGGCACCTGCCCGCTGCTCCGCTGGTGAGCATCTTCGGTGCCAAGGCGGCACCTGCCTACACCATTGCAAAGGACATCATCCATGCGCTGCTGACCCTGTCCAAGGTCATTGCCGCAGACCCGGAAGTGTCCAAGTGGCTGCAGGTGGTGTTCGTGGAGAACTACAACGTTACCGCCGCCGAAAAGCTGATCCCCGCCTGCGACCTGTCCGAGCAGATCAGCCTTGCCTCCAAGGAAGCTTCCGGCACCGGCAACATGAAGTTCATGCTGAACGGCGCGCTGACGCTGGGCACCATGGACGGTGCCAATGTGGAGATCAGCCAGCAGGTGGGCGAGGAGAACATCTATATCTTCGGCCAGACCTCCGATCAGGTCATCCACCGCTACGCCGTGGGCGACTACGACCCCGCCCAGTGGGTGGAGGGCGATGCCAACATCCGCCGCGCCATCAACTTCCTCACCGGCCCGGAGATGCTGGCCGCCGGTCACGCCGAAAACCTGACCCGCCTGCACAACGAGCTGATCCATAAAGACTGGTTCCAGACCCTGCCGGACTTCAACGCCTACGTTGTGCGCAAGGGGCAGGCCCTCAGCGATTACGCCTGCGACCCGAAAGGCTGGCGGCGCAAGTGTCTGGTGAACATTGCCAAAGCGGGCATGTTCTCCTCCGACCGCACCATTGCCGAGTACGACCGCGACATCTGGCATCTGGGCAAATAATTTTTCCTGAACTGCGTTTCACCATCATTTTTTCAAAGGCTGCTGCACGCTTTTTGCCGTGCAGCAGCCTTTTTGTATAACGAAAAGGCCCTCTCTGTTTGTCAAGCAGGGAGAGCCTTTATCCAACAAAAATTTCGCCTGGTATCTATTCGGCATTGCCGGGAGCTGCAGCCCGCCGCTGTTCGCGGAGAAAGCGGTCTGACGGTCTGCCCTTTATCCTCTCCACCCTCTGGCAGAGGGGTCCAGCATTTCGGCGGCAGAATAAACAAGGGCGTTGCAGATGGCTGCGGCTACATTGCTGCCGCCCTTGCGCCCCATGGCAGCAATGGCAGGCACGCCGTGCTGTTCGCAGATTGCAAAGCGGGTCTCCTTGCTTTCCACCACGTTCACAAAGCCCACCGGCACACCGATGACCAGCGCAGGCCGCAGCCCGGCTTCTATTTCTTCTGCGATGGTCAGCAGGGCTGTGGGCGCATTGCCCACGGCAAGGATGGCCTCCGGGTGCTCCCGGGCAGCGCGGTGCATGGCAGCCACGGCGCGGGTGGTGCCTGCCTGCTTTGCCGCTTCGGCCACAGCGGGGTCGGCCATGTAGCAGACGGCCTCACAGCCCAGCTTTGCAAGGCCCGGTCTGGAAATACCCGCCAGCGCCATATTGGTGTCGGTGACGATCACCGCACCCCTCTGCAGGGCCCTGACAGCGGCCTGCACCGCGCCGGGAGTAAAGCGCAGATTTTTTGCATAGTCGAAATCGGCAGTGGTGTGGATGACCCGTTTGACCACCGCAGCCGTCTCCGGCGGCGGGGTCAGGCCCAGCTCGTCCAGTTCCCTTGTGATAATGGAGATGCTCGTCCGTTCAATGTCGGCGGGCAGATGATGCTGCGGTGTCATGCGTTCTCTCCTTTCGGTCCGGCAAGGCCCATAGCGGCGTAAACGGCAGGCAGGTCCAGCGCCGCACGCACGCCGTCTGCCAGCAGGTCAAACTGCTGCTGACGGTATTGTTCCATGGGGATGAGGTCGGCCCCGGCCGGGTCGATCCCCTTCTTTCTGCACAAAAAAGCGGTCAGTTTTTCGGTCAGTTCGCCGGTGTCGAACAGCCCGTGCAGGTAGGTGCCGAACACATTGCCCTGCACACAGCCCTCCGGCGTGCCGTCTGCAAGGGTGCAGAACGCACTGCCCCGCACCTCGGTGCGGCCTGCGTGGATCTCGTAACCCGTGAGCGCCGCCCCGGCAAAGGGGGCAGCGGCAGCGCGAGCTGCGGTCTGGGTCAGGTGCTTTTCGGTGCCGAACACTGTCGTGGTGGGCAGCAGGCCAAGGCCCCGCAGGGTGCAGGGGGTGCCGCTCTCCTCCCCTGCCGGGTCGCAGAGCTGTTCGCCCAGCATCTGATAGCCGCCGCACACGCCCAGCACCGGCATTCCGGCTGCCGAAAGCCTGAGCACCGCCGCTTCCAGCCCGCTTTCCCGCAGCCAGCGCAGGTCATCCATGGTGTTCTTGGTGCCGGGCAGGATGACGAGATCCGGTGCGCCCAGCTGGCGGGTGCGCTGCACATACCGCACGCCCAGCAGCGGGTGCTGTTCCAGCGGGATAAAGTCGGTGAAGTTGGACACATGCGGCAGGCGCAGGATGGCGATATCCAGCGGTTTGACGGCGCTTTTTGCTTCCAGACGATCCGAGAGAGAATCCTCGTCCTCGATCTCCACCCGCAGATACGGCACCACGCCCACTACGGGCAGGTGCGTTTTTTCTTCCAGCATGGCAAGGCCGGGCCGCAGGATCTCCACATCGCCCCGGAACTTGTTGATGATGAGCCCCCTGATGCGGGCCCGCTCGTCGGCTTCCAGCAGCTCCACGGTGCCGTACAGCTGCGCGAACACGCCGCCCCGGTCGATATCGCCCGCCAGCAGCACCGGCGCATCCACCAGCTTTGCAAGGCCCATGTTGACGATATCATCCGCCTTCAGGTTGATCTCTGCCGGGCTGCCCGCGCCTTCGATCACGATGATGTCGTTCTCGGCGGCAAGGCTGTTGTAGGCTTCCAGAATGTCCGGGATAAGGCTGCGCTTCATCCTGAAATAATCGGCGGCGGACATCTGGCCCCGGGCTCTGCCATTTACGATGACCTGACTGCCCACATCGCTGCTGGGCTTGAGCAGGATGGGGTTCATCCGCACATCCGGTTCTGTGCCCGCAGCCTGCGCCTGCACCACCTGCGCACGGCCCATCTCCGCGCCGTCGCGGGTGACGAAGCTGTTCAGGGCCATGTTCTGGCTTTTAAAGGGTGCCACACGGTAGCCGTCCTGCGCAAAAATGCGGCACAGCGCCGCGCACAGCAGGCTTTTGCCCGCACCGCTCATGGTGCCCTGCACCATAATGCATTTTGCTTTGCTCATTGCGCCACCTCCGGCAGGGTCTCGGCCAGCAGCGCAAACAGCTGCCGGTTTTCATTCTCGGTACGCACGGCGGTGCGGTACCAGCCTGTGTCCAGACCCGGATAGTTGCCGCAGCTGCGCAGCACCGCGCCCTTGTGCCGCAGCGCAGCGCCCAGCGCTTCCGGTGCCCGGAACAGCAGATAGTTGGCCCGGCCCTCGATCACCCGCAGGCCCAGCGCCCGCAGGCCGTCTGCCAGCACAGGCCGCTGTGTTTCGATCAATGCACGCACCTGCGCCACATAGTCCGTCTCGTCCAGCGCGGCGATGCCTGCTGCCTGCGCCAGACCGGACACCGCCCACGGCTGGCCCGCCGCCTGCATCCGGGCAAGGCGGCTTTCGTCCGCGCTCAGGGCATAACCCAGACGCACGCCCGCCATGCCGTAGAGCTTGGTGAAGGCTTTCAGAATGATCAGCTTCCTGCTGGTGCTCAGCAGCCGCTTTGCGGAAAGGCTCTGCCCCTCGGGCAGAAAATCCAGAAAGCATTCGTCCACGGCCAGCACTGCACCCACGGCCTCGCATCTGCGCAGCAGCGCCTCCACAAGGGCAGGCCGGACCAGCTGACCGGTGGGGTTGTTGGGCTGACAGAGGAACACCAGATCGATGCCCGGGTGCACTGCATCAAGGATGGTGTCCGTCACCGCAAAATCGTTTTCCTCCTGCAGAAAATGCCGTTCCACCCTGCAGTCCACAGTTCCCAGTGCCGTGGCGTACTCGGCAAAGGTGGGTGCCGTCACAAGGGCGGTGCGGGGCTTTTCGGCCAGCGCCAGCCGGAAGATGAGGTCTGCCGCGCCGTTGCCGCACAGCAGCCATTCGGCGGGCACACCCTCAGCCACCGCCAGCTTTTCACGCAGGGCCCGGCACAGCGGGTCGGGGTAGCGGTCGGCCGTGGCAAGGGACGCCGTAATGGCCTTTGCCACGCCCCCGGGCAGACCCAGCGGGCTGACATTGGCCGAAAAATCCAGCGGGTCGCGGCCGAACTCGGCACGATAGCCCGCCCAGTCGCCGCCATGGGTCAATTGTTTCATGCAAGGAACCCCCGTATTGCTGCACCCCATGCCAGCGCAAAGCCGCTTGCCACATACATCATGCGGTTGGCGCGCAGGATGTCCTGCGGCTCAATGGGGCGCAGGGCATCACCGATGGTGGGCTTGGGGTAATATTCGCCAAAATAGTAAGCCGGGCCGGCCAGCTGCACGCCCAGCGCACCGGCGCAGGCGCTTTCGGTCTGGGCGCTGTTGGGGCTGGCGTGGCAGTGCCGGTCCCGCTGCCAGATGCGCCATGCACCTTTGGCATCGTTTCCGGTAAAGGCCGCAGCCGCCACCCACAAAAGGGCGGCAAGGCGGCTGGGGATGTAGTTGGCCACATCGTCCAGCTTTGCGGCTGCGCGGCCAAAATAAAGGTACTTCTCGTTCTTGTAGCCCAGCATGCTGTCCATGGTGTTGATGGCCTTGTAGGTCAGCGCCAGCGGTGCCCCGCCGATGAGCATATACAGCAGCGGCGCAATGACGCCGTCGCTGGCATTTTCGGCCACGGTTTCCACGGCGGCCTTGGTCACGCCCTCGGCGGTCAGGTCCTGGGTGTCGCGGCCCACGATGCGGCTCACAGCTTTGCGGGCAGCGGGCAGGTCGTTCCGGACCAGTTCGTTATACACATTTGTGCTCTCCTGCGCAAGGCCCTTGGCTGCCAGCGCCTGCCCGCACCAGAACATCTGTACGGCAAGGCCCAGCCACGGGCTGAGCTTTGCCGCCGCCAGACACACAAGGCTCGTGACCAGAAAGGTGCCCACCGGCAGGCAGAACGCCGTCACGGCACCGCCCAGCAGCTCTCCCTGCGGGGTGCCGGGCAGGCGGGCGCGCAGAAACTTTTCCAGCCGGGAAATGCATCTGCCCATGAGCACCACCGGGTGCGGCAGCCACGCCGGGTCTGCGAAGAGCGCGTCCAGCACAAAGCCGCCGACAACTGCCTGAAGGATCATGCCCTGCTCTCCTTTGTGTACTGGACGGTCTTCATGAGATACAGCAGATGCTTTTCCGTCCAGTCCTTTGCATCCAGCACAAAGCCGCCCGCGTTGGGCCCGCACCATGCATAGTAGTCCCTGTGGGGAACAGCAAACCGCTCCATGGCGGCCATCTGGGTGCCGCCGTGGGCCAGAATGACCAGCCGCTCTTCGCCTGCGGCAAGGGCTTTATCGATCAGCTCTGCCACAGTGCGGCAGATGCGATCCGAAAAGTCCGTCTTGCGCTCTCCGTCCGGGCAGGGGCTTTCGCAGTTGGCCTTCACCCATGCCTGATACTCGGGGTCCTTTTCCATCTCGATGAAATTGCGGCCCTCAAAGCTGCCAAAGCACATCTCTTTCAGGCCGTCCACCGGCACAAGCTTCGCCTCCGGGAACAGGATGCGCGCCGTCTGGCTGGTGCGCTGCAGGGTGGAAACATAGACCACATCGGGGTCAAAATCTGCCCGGCGCAGCTGGGCAGCGCCTTCGGGTGAGAGCGGGATGTCGCGCTGGCCCTGATAACGCTTCTGGGCGTTGTATTCCGTCTGGCCATGACGCAGAAGATAGATCAGCATTGAGACAATTCTCCTTTCAAAACCGTTGGGATGCCGCAGAACATCTGCACAACGCACTCTGCCCGTGCGGCCAGCAGGCAGGCAAGCCTGCCCGCCGCCTCGCGGTCGGCACGCTGCTTTGGGTCCATCGGCACAACACCGCCGCCTACCTCGGTGGCGATGAGGATATCGTATTCATGGGCAAGCTTGTCTGCCAAGGCAGGCAGGTCGGCGGCATCGGCAGCCAATACCTGCACGTCCGAAAGACGCTTGCCGGGAAGGGTTTGCGCAAAGGTGCGCTTGCCGCTGTAGAGCGGCCCGGTAATAAAGATCATAGCAGTCCTCCCCACTGGCAGGCACACAGCGCCGCCAGCATCCAAAGCTCGGCCTTTTGCAAAAACCACCCGGCAAGGTCGCCGGTGATGCCGCCGAACTGCTTCCGGCTCACGGCATGGTAGCGCCAGAGCACCGCCAGCGCTGCCAGCACCAGCGCCCAGCCGCCCAGCGCCGCCATGCCCACGCACAGCACTGCAGCCAGCGCCGCCAGCACCCGGCGCACCACAGTTTTGTCTGCCGCAGTGGCAAAGGTATGTGCAAGACCGGTGTTTTTCGCCATGGGGAACGCCGCCACCGCATAGCCCGAAAGCGCCCGTTCCAGCACCAGCGCCAGCGCCCACAGCGCCCCCGCCCGGGGGGTGAACCGCACGCAGGTGCACAGGGCAAAGGTCGCCAGAAAGTAGCTGCACAGCCGGATGACCGCAAAGGCGCCGCAGTGGGGGTCTTTTAATATTTCCAGCTTTTTCGTGCGGTCGCCGTAGCTGGAAAGGGCGTCGCAGGTGTCGGCGTAGCCGTCCAGATGGATGCCGCCCGTCACCCACACAGGCACCAGCGCAAAGCCCGCCGCCTTTGCAAGGCCCGGCAGAGGCAGCACCCCGCACACGCACCATGCCGCCCCAATCACCACACCGATGAGCGGGAAGGCGCACATGGCGTAGCGCATATTTTTTTCGTTCCAGTCGAACTGCGGCACCGGGATGGCCGAAAACATGGCAAAGGCCACCGCAATGGTCTGCAAAACGATCATTTTTCCACTCCTTTATAGTACACGGGGATGCCGCATACCACCCGCACCACCGCATCTGCCCGGGCGGCAAAGGCATTGTTCACCTGCGCCAGTGCCAGCAGATAGCGGTCTGTATCGCCGGCATAGTCGGCCCCGCCGCTGAACACCTCGTTGGAGACCACGAGCAGGTTTTCGCACTGGGCAGAAAGGCTGTCCAGCCCCCGCAGGATGGCAGCGGCGGCATCCTCCCCTGCCCCGGCGGGGTCGTACAGCTCGTTGGCCGCAAGGTTGCCCAGGTCTTCCAGCAGGGCCGTGCCCCGGGCAGGCAGACGCAGCTTTTCCAGATGCAGCGGGCACTCCACCGTTTCAAACTGCTTTGCGGCCCGCATTTTGCGGTGCTTTTCCACCCGGGCGGCACACTCGGCGTCCCATACCTGCATGGTGGCAAGGTACCAGCGGGGGCCGGTGGTCCTGAGCACAAGGCTCTCGGCATATTCGCTTTTGCCGCTGGCTGCGCCGCCCAGCACCAGCGTCAGCACTGGGGCTTGTACGGCTCAATGCCGCCCTCCGCAAAGGAATAGCACCCGCCGTACACTGCCAGTGCCATATCCCACAGCGGGATGCTTGCCACCGCGCCGGTGCCCTCGCCCAGATGCAGCCCCGCCGTGATGATGGGTGCCTTGCCCAGTGCTTCCAGCACCATACGGGCCGCAGGCTCTGCGGAGCAGTGGCTGGCGAACACGGCCTTTGCCGCCGCCGGGCACAGCCGCACGGCGCACAGCGCGGCCACCCCGCTGATAAAGCCATCTGCCAGCACCGGCACCCCGGCCAGCGCCCCGCCCAGAAAGACACCGCACAGGCCCGCGATGTCAAAGCCGCCCAGCTTGGAAAGCACATCCAGCGGGTCCTCCGGGTCCGGCTCGTTCTTCAGGATGCCGCGGCAGATGGCATCCACCTTGCGGGCAAGCCCCTCGTCCGAAAGGCCCGCACCGCGCCCGGTCATAAGCTCTACGGGCTGGCCCAGCAGCACCGCCGCCACCGCGCTGGAGGTGGTGGTATTGCCAATGCCCATTTCACCGGTGGCGATGAGCCTGTAGCCATCCTCTGCCAGTTCCCGGGCAAGGGCAATGCCCTCCCCAACGGCCTGCACGGCCTCGGCCCGGCTCATGGCAGGGCCTTGGGTAAAATCCGCCGTGCCTGCGGCAATGCGGCAGCTGCGCACGCCGGGCACCGGTTCGCCTGCCATGCCCATATCCACGGGCAGAACATCGCAGTGGGCCGTGCGGGCCATCTGGCACACACTGGTGCGCCGCATGGCAAGGTTTTCGGCCACGGCACGGGTCACTTCCTGCCCGGTCTGGCTCACGCCCTGCGCCACCACGCCGTTATCCGCGCAGAGCACCACCACCACCCGGCGGGAAAGATCAAGCTCCGCACTGCCGGTAAGGGCAGCGGCATCCTCCAGCATGGTCTCCAGCCGGCCCAACCCGCCCAGAGGCTTTGCAAGGCTGGCCCAGTGGGCGTGTGCCGCCGCGCGGGCAGCTTCGTTGGCAGGGGTGATACCCGCCAAAAGTGCATTCAGTTCAGTTTCGGTCATTTTGGTCATCCTTTTGTTTTGCTGTATCGTTCTGCCGCGCGCACAAAGCGGCCCGGCAGAGGCGTGCCCGCCCAGTATAAATGCGGGAACCCCGCATAGAAATTCTCGTTTGCAAAGCCGCATTCCCACTGCATTTTCTCGCTTTTACGGGCCGTAAATGCAGTGCCGTTTGCGGTGGAATCCCAGTGGTGAAATTCGTGGACGGGCAGGCTTTCTCCCGCGCGGAACAGCATACTGTCCCGCTTTGCGGTCAGGACAGCATAGCCGAACCGCACCAGCCTGCCCGCCCGGATGCCTGCTCCCGGCAGGACGCCCGCCATAGGCCAGCTCTTTCCCTCGGCGTCCTCCAGACTCTGCCCGAGATACAGAAAGCCGCCGCACTCTGCCGCTGTCGGCAGGCCGGCGTTCACAGCCTGCCGGATGGAGGCCCGCATGGTTTTATTTTCGCTCAGGGCCTGCGCATACAGCTCCGGGTAGCCGCCGGGCAGATACAGCCCGCAGACTCCCTCCGGCAGGGCAGCATCCCGCACCGGGCTGAAAAATACAGGCTCCGCGCCCGCCTCCCGCAAAGCGTCCAGTGTTTCAGCATATGTAAAGCAGAAAGCTCCGTCCCTCGCCACGGCGATGCGGACAGAAGCGGAAGCCGTTCCCCGGGGAGAAAGGCGTCCGCCCTCGGGGCACGGCCTTTCCGTCACCGCCGCCAGCTTCTCCCAGTCCATCACCAGACGGTCTGCCAGCAGAGCGATCTTTTCCTGAATGTCCGCGATCTCGCCTGCGGTCTTCAGGCCCAGATGGCGGCTTTCCACCGCCGCCTGCGGCAGGCGGGGCAGATAGCCCAGCACCGGCAGGCCGGTCTCTCTTTCCAGCAGGTCTTTGAGCATTTTATACAGCTTTTCGGAGCAGCTATTGAGCAGGATGCCCGAAATATGGCTGTTTTTTCGGAAGTGCACAAGGCCCTGGATCTCTGCTGCCAGCGTTACGCTGGCCCCTCCGGGCTGCACCACCAGCAGCACCGGCAGGCCCAGCGTATCCGCCAGCTCCCATGCGCTGGCCCGGGTGGTCAGGCCCTGCCCATCGTAAAAGCCCATGGCTCCCTCGCACACGGCAGCGCCGTGTCCGGCGGCGCAGCGGGCGTAAAGCGCCTGCACCGTGGGCCGGTCCGAGAGGAACAGATCCAGATTATGGCTGTCCACCTGCAGAGCAGAACGGTGGAACATGGGGTCGATGTAGTCCGGCCCGCTTTTGAAGGCGCAGGGGTCGGCCCCGCGCTTTTTCAGTGCCGCCAGCACGGCGCAGGTCATCGTGGTCTTGCCGCTGCCGGACCGGGGCGCGGCGATGAGGAATTGCATCATTTGCGTGTACCCGTAATGAGGAAGATGGTGTTGTTTGCCATGAGCAGATGAAGGCTTCCTGCCTGCTTTGTGCGGCTGACCGCCAGCTGCACCACCTCGGCGGCAAGGCCCCGGGCGGTAAGGGCGGCAGCCGCAGCGCTCAGCGTTTCCAGCGCAATGGCGGAAATGCAGATGCGCGCGTCCGGGTTTTTGGCAAGCACGGCATCCAGCACGCCTTCCATGCCGCCTTTTGTTCCGCCAATGAACACAGCGTCCGGCGCAGGCAGGTCTGCCAGTGCACCCGGGGCGCGGCCCTCGATGAGGGTGAGGTTGTAAGTTTGGAACTTTGCCCGGTTCTGCCGGATCAGGGCACAGGCGTCCGGATCGCACTCCACGGCATACACATGTCCTTTAGGCGCTGCCAGTGCCAGCTCCACGCTCACACTGCCCGTGCCTGCCCCCACGTCCCACAGGATATCCGCAGGCTTCACGGCCAGCTTTGCCAGTGCGGCGGCGCGCACCTCCTGCTTGGTCATGGGCACCTGGCCCCGGATGAAGCTTTCGTCCGGGAAGCCCGGCGTGCGGAAGTGCGGGACATCGAAGTTTTCCACCAGAAGCACGCTGAGCGGTGCAAAGCTCTGCCCCGCCAGTTCCGCCGCAGAACCGTAGCGGATGGCTTCTTCCCCGGTGCCAAGGTTTTCGCCCACCAGTGCGTGCACTTCCCCCATGCCGACATCGGCCAGCTTCCGGCAGAGGGTGGCGGGTGTTTCGGCCCCGCCGGTGAGGAAGAAGACGGAGCGCTCTGTCATGCACTCTGCCACCGGGTCGCAGGCACAGCCGTGGGCCGACACCAGCTTCCAGTCCTGCCATGGGCGGCCCAGCGCCGCCGCCAGCAGCTGGATGCTGGAAACGCCCGGATACACCCGCGCAGGGATGCCCAGCGCCCGCAGGGGCGTGAGCAGGCCGGACGCACCGGAATAAAAT